>Ga0247822_10000891_pt1 | contig 17324 bp, 11 predicted proteins | sample 13C_Cellulose_Da_FD_192423 | JGI IMG/M metagenome (GOLD analysis project Ga0247822, IMG submission 192423) | Soil microbial communities from agricultural site in Penn Yan, New York, United States - 13C_Cellulose_Day30 | ecosystem: Environmental > Terrestrial > Soil > Agricultural land | place...
TTTTGATACTGTTGTTGTTTTAAAACTTCACGCTGTTTGAGTCGTCGCCAAACCAGCGTGGTTTTTCATTGCCGCGCGCGTATTCAACTGTAAAGCCTGAGTTGCCGTAGCCTTGGAAGTAGGAAATTTGTACCTGATGTTCGCCCTCATTTAAATGAATCAAGCAAGGTTGCGTACTATAGGGCCTGTCTGCTACGAATTCGCACAGCAACTTGCCATCAATGGTGATGGAGAAACCATCGTCGCTGCCCAGGATGAATCGGTAGGTGTCTGCTTTTTTAACGGTGATCTTATGGTTTACATCCACAAAGAAATCATCGCTATAAGTAGCCACATTGCCCAATTTAGGGTGACTGAATCTATTTTTTTGAAACAGGTTCAAGCGATCAACCATTACTTCACGGGTAAATTCAATATCGCGCGGCTGATGAATATTGGAGATGCCAACACGGTTTTTACTGATCACCAGCTTTACCACCGGATCAACAGTTACCGGCGTAATACGCACCAGAATGATAAGCGTGGTCAGTGCAATTAGTACGGTAAACACGCTATTTTTATTGAGGAAGTTTTTTATGTTCATGATTATCTCACTACCTGCAGTTTCCAGAAACTGAACCAGTTGCGCAATTCAAATTGATCTTCGGTTAAACCAAAGCCGTAAGTGAACGGTGAGAAGAACGCAAATACTGCAATCACCAACAGGGCAAACAGGCCGGCATTGATCATGGTGTGTTTATTATTGACGAGCACTTCATCGCGGTAGATGTAATTAAATACCAGCGCGAGATTGATTGCGCCGAATACGAGCGCCATCAGGTAGTGGTAGAGGTACATCACCCGTTCGATTTGCAATACGCCAACCATGTAGCAGATGTACAAGCTGGTGAATGCGCAGATCCAATAAAATAATTTTTCATCTTTGATTGGATGGTTGTAAACGAAGCGACCAATAATTAATCCAACCGACAAAATAACCCCGGCAATAACCGAGAACCACACGATGGGATTGCCGATCAGGTATTTGTATTTGGTAATGGCTTTACCATCGACGGTATTTTTGTCCCAGCGATAGCTGATGGTTTTACTGCTCAGCGGCCAAGTCATGGTGTAGCTGCCATTTTCATCTGGCTTGCACACATCCAGACGCGGTACGCCATCGGCGTATTCAGACATAAACTTCCAGTTGTCGCGCATACCCAATGAAAATGTTTTGAGTGACCAGGTATCTCCCATGCGGATTTGATTGAGGTATTCAGGGGATGCTTTGTAGGTTTTATCCTGATGTACTTTGGTGCTGATGCCGATGTGAACATAAAAAATAGCCGCTAATGTTAATGCGACGGGAATGACCGCGGCGGGTACTGTCAGGGCCAGGCGTTCGAACAGTGCTGACCAATCCCAGCGCTTGATGTTTTCCCATTGGTCAACACCATAGAGCATGACAAATAACAATAACAAAATGGCCGCGGTGACTTTAACCCCAATGCCCAAGCCAATCAAAACACCGAGAATGGCGTACTGCTGCCAGCCGATGGTTTTTTGTTGCTGAAAGTAACTGGTGACGGTGCGGGTGAAGTAATAGAGCGCGCCCAAAATAAAAAACAGTTGTATACCATCGAGGTGCGCAGCGCGTGAATGAATTACCAGTGCGTTGTCAAAAATCACCATGCTGGTAAAGGCGGCGGCGAGCCAGGCGCGCTGGGTAATTCGATTCAGGATACCGAAAAAAAACAGCGCCGATAACGCCATCAATACCGTTGATGGCCAGCGAAAACCTTTATAGGTCATTTCTGGCGGCGCGTTTTCTCCGGTTAAATAATCGGTTTCCAGAAGTTTGGATTTATCCACATTGCCATTGCCACCAAAAGTGACTTCGGCTGCTGCCATGAGCAGTTTCCCAAGTGGTGGATGCGGCTCCATGTACATCACGCCAGCAACATATTTTTGGGCATTGGGGACGTGATAGTTTTCGTCCCAGAACATGGCTTGGGGGGTACCGTAGTAGGGGAAATATACGCTGAGCGAAATCACCAAAATGACGGCGGGATAAATAAATCGTGCGTAGGTCTTTAAGATGTTTTTTAAGGAAATGTTCATGATGTCTGTTGTTATGGTTAGGGTGATTGTCAGGAATTATTTTTTGCGCAAGCCTTTACCGGTCGCCGCCCAATAAAGTCCACCATAGATATGTTCCAGAAATAATGGATCGCTGTAGGTGGCAGGCAGGTGCCCCAGTGCAGAGTAAAACGCGCGGCCGCCATCGTAATCGTGATACCAGGCAATCGGATGGAACTTGCCCATGCCTTCGCCTTTTTTATCGCCCCAGGCCACTTTGGGATCATAGGTTTGCTCATCAACCGCCAAAATATAATTCAGGCCCTTGATGCGCTCTGCGCCGAATTCATACCACTCATCCGTCCACAAAAAACGCTCGGGCATGCGTTCAACACCGGGGAATTTACGGTTGGTGACAGTGAGCTCGGCAGTTTGGATTACCGGGTGGATATGAAAAGTGCGCCCCACCATTTTGGTGTACCAATCCCAGTCGTATTCGGTATCGGATGCACTGTGGATGCCGACAAAGCCTTTGCCCGAACGGATAAAACGCTCCATCGCGGCTTGCTGTTCATCGTTCAGGATATCGCCGGTGGTTAACAGGAATATGACGGCTTGGTAATTTTTGAGTTTTTCATCGCTGAAAACTTTTGCATCTTCCTGCCAGTCGATTGTGAAGTGATGGCGCTGCGCCATCGCCCGCATGGCGGTAACACCTTCATTGACGGATTCGTGATGAAAACCATTCATTTTGGTAAAAAGCAGCACATTGAATTGTTGTGCCTGGGCACTGAGGGTAGAGCAGAGGGATATGCAGATCAGTGCTAGGGATAAAGCGATTCGTCTAGTCATAAAATGGCCTCGCTGATGGATTGTTATTGTTGTCCCTGATTCTTTTTATCGTTTTAACTTTTTTAAGTCGGCGCCATCATAAGCGATACAGATTTATAGGCAATAAAAAAGGGCGCAGAAAGCGCCCTTTTTGGTTTGGTCTGTTGGTTGTGAGAACTAGGCCGTAGGACGCAGCCTTCTTGCCCAACCCAGTCCGAACAGACCCAATGCCAGCAGCAACAGCGAGTTGGGTTCGGGCACGTCTACAGGTGGTTCATCGGGAAGCTCACGCTCAACGGTAGCGCTTTTGAGTTTGTAGTAATCCTTGCCTTCACTCTTGGTGACGTTCTTGTTCGGGCCGCTGAAGGTATTGCCAAAGTTGGGATTATAGGAACCGACCAGCCAATATTTGGAGGTCACACCATCCAGATTCACCAGCCCATTGTTGTGACCGCTATCGACGTTGTAGTAGTTGCCGACCAAATCCCAGCCATTGCCGATCAGCTCTTGCCATTTTTTGCCGAGCAGGGTGGTGCTGTTAAAACTGTTGCCGCGATAGGCGAGGATGGAGATATCGGTATCTCCCTTATACCAGCCAATATCCAATGAGATTAGCTTGACCAGCTCATCAAACGAGAGCAGGTGCATATCATAATCGCCCGCTTCATTGTCGACGGCATGATTCGGCGAGTCCGTTTTTTCTATGCCAAGGCCGTCCCATTTACCGACGAATTCTTGCTCGATGGCTTCATCAAGGCTTGTGGTTTGGGTGGTTTTGCTGGCGATACACGTGTTTTTGTTTTTGCCTTTTCCGTACTTGGTACAGGTTGTTGAGGTCTCGGTTTTGGTTCCATACGACCAACCGGTGAGGGATAGATCAAGGTCATCCTCTTCGTAGTTGTACTGCTTGGCATAGGTGCTGTTGTAGATGCCTTCGCGAGAATCGGGCGAAGTCAGATCGATAGTAATGGGTATCGCAAAAGCAGCTGGGCTCAAACAGAGAGTGATCACAAGCCCTGTGAGCAAGGTTTTGAGGTGGCTCATAAGTGATATCCATAAGATGAGTGAATGGCGGTGGAATGAATTTCAACCAGATTGAGCAAGTTGTGCGCCATTTTGGTAACTTGTTGATTCCTTTCGTGATCCTGTTCGCACTCTGATGCGACACGACTTTTTCTGTAAAAACTACCGACATAAAAAAGCCCGAGACTAGCTCGGGCCAAGGCTTATGGTAAAAGCAGGAGGGGTGGTGCGAGGTTTAGGAAATCAGGCTATTTGCGGTTTGACTGGCTCGTTATTTTCTTCTGCACCCACTGCCGCCAGCTCGCCGGTTTCACGTGCGCGTTTGCCATACACAACTTCAAACAGTGGCGATGCCATCAGGGTGGTTACAATTGCCATCAGCACCATCATGGAGAACAGGGCAGGGCCAATCACCCCGGCTTGTAAGCCGATATTGATGATGATCAATTCCATCAGGCCGCGTGCGTTCATCAATGCGCCTATACCCAGCGCCGTGCGATTGTCTGCGCCACACAAGCGGGCTGCACCCCAGCAAGCGATACCTTTGGCAGCAATGGAGCCGACCAGGATGACTGCGGCGATGGCTAATAGCTCAACATTGTTCACCATGGTCAGCTGGGTGTTGAGGCCAGAGTAGGTAAAGAAAATCGGGATAAGCACGATCACTACAAAAGGTTCCAGTTGGCGCTTAACCTCCTGGGTCAACTTGCCGCGTGGCATTACCGCACCCAGCAGGAAGCCACCGAATACCGCGTGCAAACCAATGGCATCCGCGGTGAAGGCGGCCAGCATAAAGCACATCAATACAGAGGCGAACAGGGTTGGGCTGAGGGTTTGTTGTTTCTCGGCCGCGCGCGCCAGTGGTGCCAATAATTTGGGGGCAACCAGGATCATAAATGCCGCAAAGGCCATGCCGCCCAGAATAGTTTTGTACGCCAGCTCGGCACCGGCGCCGAACGTGGCCAACACCACCGCCAGTACACACCAGGCGCCGGCATCATCAATCGCACCGGCAGATAATGAGAGGGTGCCCAGTTTGGTTTGGCTTAGGCCGCGCTCGTGGATAATCCGTGCCAGCATCGGGAATGCTGTGATCGCAATACAGGCACCCATAAACAGGGTTGCACTGAAGGTAGTTGCTTTATCAGAGAAAAGGCCAGGTACAGTCAGCAGCCATGGGGTGATCGCAATCGCCACCAGAAAAGGTGCGACCATACCGGAGATGGACACGGCGGCAGCGCTTTTAAAGTTGGCCTTGAAATGGTCGCTACGGAAACCGAGGCCCACCAGGAACATATACATGCCCACACCCAATTGCGCGCCTACATACAGCACGCCTTTCATCTCGGTTGGGAACAGGGCCTTTTGTAGTTCGGGCATTAGCAGGCCGAACAGCGATGGGCCAAGGATTACCCCGGCAATCATCTCCCCGACAACTTGGGGTTGGTGAAGGTATTTTTGTCCAATCCAGCCTACCAAGCGGCACACGGCGAGGATTACGAACATCTGAAGGAAAAACACAACGGAGAGTTGGGCGGTTGTCATTAGGGGTGCATCCGATTTTTATTAGGTGGTAATTATGTTGGTTAGTTGTTGTTATTGACCGCATTGCCGATAAAGCCAAGGGCTGCGACTTTTTACTGGATGTGGGTAAAGCACAGCAATTCGAACCCTATAAATTTTGCCTATGGCGTTTTGGGAGCGGATGCGCAGCTTTACCTGACACAGTGCAAACGGGCACACTGGCTACCCGCCATTGGCTATCGAGCTATCCATGACCCTGACTGAGTTGCGCTACATCGTCATACTTTCCGAAGAGCAGCATTTCGGGCGCACGGCTGAGCGTTGTCATGTGAGCCAGCCAACGCTCAGCATTGCCGTGCGCAAGCTGGAGGAGGAGTTGGGGGTGGAGTTATTTGAGCGCACCAAGACCAAGGTTGTACCTACCTTGCTGGGTGAAAAGATTATCGCCCAGGCGCGCCAATTGCTCGCCAATACGGCAGCGATCAAATCCCTCGCGGAGGCAGGTAAGGACCAGCTCAATAGCCCTTTAGCCTTGGGGGCAATCTTTACGATGGGGCCCTATCTCTTGCCCCAGCTGATCCCGCATCTGCAAAAGCAAGCGCCTGCCATGCCGCTCTATGTGCAGGAGGATTACACCGCCAACTTGCGCAAAAAGCTGCGCGACGGCGACCTGGATATCATTTTGGTTTCGCTTCCTTTTAATGAGCCGGATGTGGTGACTCAGGAGTTGTTTGAGGAACCCTTGGTAGTGTTAATGCCACAGGCGCATCCATTGGCGAGCAAAGCGGAAGTTGCCCCGGCGGATATCCCGCGCGCCGATCTGTTGCTGTTGGGCGAGGGGCATTGTCTGCGCGAGCAGGTGCTGGCCTTGTATCCACAGTGGCAGGTAGCTGGTGATAGCCAGCCAAAACGCTATGCCTCCGATGGTAATAGCCTCGAAACATTACGCTATATGGTGGCCGCTGGCTTGGGGTTGGGGGTGTTGCCGCGTTCGGCGGCAGCGACGAGTTTGTGCGCTACGCACCGGCTGGTGGCGCGCCCTCTGGCAGGTGGTAGCCGCAGACTGGCATTGGCCTGGCGCGCGAGTTTTCCGCGGCATAAGGCTGTCGATGTACTGCGCAAGGCAATCCAGACCTGCAGCGGAGCCTACTGGAATTTTACGACCGAGCCGGATGCGGTTGAGCAGACTATGCTCTCTATGCAGCGCTGGTAATTATTGGGACTGATGTCGCTATGAGTGCGAACATGAATTCGCTTAAAAAAATTGTCATCCTCGGGGGCGGCACCTCTGGTTGGATCGCCGCATCCATGCTGGCGGCCCATCTCAAGCGCGAACTGTGCGAGATCGAACTGGTCGAGTCGGAAGAGATTGGTTCCATCGGTGTAGGTGAATCCACTATCCCGCCGGTCGTGCGTTTGATTACCAGCTTGGGTATTGATGAAGAAGAGTTTATCCGCGAGACCCAGGCCTGTTACAAGCTCGGGATCAAGTTTGTCGATTGGCGCAATAAGGGCCAATCCTATTTTCATCCCTATGGTGCACTCGGTAAGCGCATTGGCTCGCAGGATTTTTACCAGTGCTGGCTCAAGGCGACTATGGCGGGCGAGCAGTACAATCTGCAGGATTTTTCCCCGTGCTCGGTAATGGCGGCGCAGGAGCGGTTTTTCCCACCTTCACAGGCGATGAACACGCCTATTGGCGGTGCTGGCTATGCCATCCATCTGGATGCAAAACTGGTCGCCGCGTATTTGCGACGCTATGCAGAAGCGCGCGGTGTAGTGCGCAGTGAAGGCAATTGCGCGCAAGTGCTGCGCAACGACAGCGGTTTTATTGAAGCGCTGGTGCTGGCTGACGGGCGCAAGATTAGCGGCGATTTCTTTATCGATTGCTCGGGCTTTAAAGCCTTGTTGATTGAAAAAGAGTTGGGTGTTGAGTTTGAGGATTGGTCAGAGTTCCTGCCCTGCGACCGCGCCATAGTGGTTAAAACCCAGGTGGCTGGATCGCGCATTCCCTATACCACAGCCACCGCGCGAAAGGCTGGTTGGGCGTGGCGAATTCCGCTGCGCAATGGCACGGGTCACGGCTATGTGTACTCTAGCAAGTTCTGCACGGATGCCGAGGCTAAAACCACGCTGCTGAAAAATCTGGACGCGCCGCGCATTAATGATCCGCGTGTGATCCATTTTCGCACAGGGCACCGCACTGAATTCTGGAAGGGTAATTGCCTCGCGCTGGGGCTGTCGGGCGGTTTTATTGAGCCGCTGGAATCGACTGCGATCCACTTGATTGCTCGCGGGATGGATTTCTTTTTGCGCTTTTTCCCTGATGCTGAATGCGAGCCGAGTTTGCAGCGTGAATATAACCGCCGTATGGCGGCCGATTATGAAGAAGTCCGCGATTTTATTGTGCTGCACTATTGTACGACTGAGCGTGAAGACAGCGATTTTTGGCGCTGGTGTAAAACCATGCCGCTGCCGGATACGCTGCGCGAGCGCATCGATTTGTTTAAAGGTCACGGCATTTTGCGTGAAGACAATGACGAACTGTTTCGCAGCACCAGCTGGCAATCGGTATTTGAGGGCATGGGTATCCGCCCGCAAAAATACAGCCCGCGGGTCGACAACCTCGATTTTGAACAGATAAGCGATACCTTGAAACTGGCGCGCTCGGCCATCTTTAACATGGTAAAGAGCCTGCCATCGCATGAAGCCTATTTGCAGGAACACTATGGTGCAGGCCCGGATACCCCCAAGTCATGATGCGCTGAACTCGCGTTGCCAATGCAGGTCACAGCAAGCAATTCAGCAGCTTCGATAGTTAAAGTATGAAATTCACAAATGAGAGCGGGACGGGTACATGAGTAAACGTGTTTTATGGCTGCTGGCAGCGGCGTTGCTGTTGGTGAGCTGCAGTACCAACGATGGCCGCAGCTATATTGAAACGAAAATGACCGAGACCCTGGAGATCGAGATTTTTCCCAATACCAGCAAAATGTTTACTTATCGCTTGCGTTGGCCGGAACCTCCTCCCGGGCAGATGGGAGGTATGTCGGGCGGCGACCGTCGCGGGCCACCGGATGGTGGTGTTAAGGTGGGGCGCGACACGCACGACCGGTTGCTGGTGAATACCGCCTATGTGGTCGAGCATTCGGGCTATTGTCGCGAGGGCTTTTTTGAGTTGGATCGCAGCATTTCGCGCTTTCATTTATGGGTGCGTGGCGAGTGTAAGGATGGCGCCACTGATGCTGATCGGCAGGCATTTGGTTCCAAGCAGACGCTGACCTCCGAGCGTTGGCGCAACTCCTCTGGGACGTCTCTCTGAGACTCGCAAGACGCCGGCAATATAATGTTGTTGCTGGCTGTTTTTTGCACAGCTTTGGCTCATAATTCCTCATAGCTTGGTCTCGTCCTTGTCTTGCTAATACCCATCCAAGCGGGTAATATCCTGCGCCCATTTGCCTAGCCTCTGGATACCAGGGGCTTTTTTGTCTGGGATGTGATCTGGCGTGGCTTTCGCATGAGCTTTGCCGGTACTTGCAGCACCTCCCTTGATAGTGATTTTTGTTGAGAATCAGCCTATGACCACTGGCCTCTACCAGATAGACGAGTTCAAAGATAACTGCGGTTTTGGTTTGATTGCCCATTTAAAGGGCAAAACCAGCCATCGTCTGCTTACTACGGCAATCGAAGCCTTGACGTGTATGACCCACCGTGGGGGCATCAACGCTGACGGCAAGACCGGTGACGGTTGTGGATTGTTGATCCAAAAGCCGGATGGCTTTTTGCGCGCAGTGGCCAAAGAAGCCTGCGGTGCAGAACTGACTCCTATCTATGGTGTGGGCTCTATTATGCTCAGCCGCGATCCCGCTGTTGCCGACAAGGCGCGCGCGATTGTGAGTGAAGAGCTGGTCGCGCAAGGTCTGATTGTCGCTGGTTGGCGTGAACTCCCAGTCGATCCGACTTGCCTCGGCCCTATCGCCATGAGGTCGCTGCCGACTTTTAATCACCTGTTTGTGAACAACCCGGATTTAACCCTGCAAGAGGTTGACTCCAAACTGTTTATGGCGCGTCGCAAGGCTGAAATCCGCTTGCAAGACGACAAGTCTTTCTATGTGTCCAGCCTGAGCACCGGAATCCTCTCCTATAAAGGATTGATGATGCCGGTCGACCTGCCGCGCTTTTTTAGCGATTTGGCTGACGAGCGTCTGGAAACGGCGATCTGTGTATTCCATCAGCGTTTCTCTACCAATACCTCGCCGCGCTGGCCGCTGGCACAGCCATTCCGCATGCTTGCGCACAACGGCGAGATCAACACCATTGTGGGCAACCGCAACTGGGCAGTAGCGCGTACCCCTAAATTTGTAACGCCACTGCTGCCTGAGCTGCACACCGTTACGCCGCTGGTTAACCGTACGGGTTCTGATTCATCCAGCCTTGATAACATGCTCGAAGTTCTAACCCTGGGCGGTATGGAATTGCACCGTGCTATCCGTATGCTGGTGCCGCCGGCATGGCAGAACGTTGAAAACATGGATCCGGATCTGCGTGCGTTTTACGAATATAACTCCATGCATATCGAACCTTGGGACGGCCCTGCGGGCTTGGTAATTACCGATGGTCGCTATGCAGTCTGCACCCTCGACCGCAATGGTCTGCGTCCATCGCGCTGGGTGATCACCAAAGACGACATGATCACTGTTGCTTCGGAAGTGGGTGTATATGCCTATGATCCGGCCGACGTAGTGGCGAAAGGGCGTCTTGGCCCAGGCCAAATCATGTCGATTGACACCCTGACCGGTACGCTGCACAACACCAAAGACATCGACAACCAGTTGAAGTCCACCCAGCCCTACAAAAAGTGGCTGAAAGAGCGTGCGCTGCGCATCGAATCTACCCTGAACACTGACACAAAAGAAAATGGTCTGGACGGGATTGCGCTTAAAGCCAATATGAAAATGTTCCAGGTCAGCTTTGAGGAGCGCGACCAGCTGTTGCGCCCACTTGCGGAAGGTGGTCAGGAAGCTGTCGGTTCCATGGGTGACGATACCCCTATGGCGGTACTGTCGCGCCAGCAGCGTTCACTCTATGACTACTTCCGTCAGCAGTTTGCGCAGGTAACTAATCCGCCGATCGACCCGCTGCGTGAAGCCATTGTGATGTCACTGGAGACTTGCCTTGGCCGCGAATTGCCGGTCTACGACGAGCTGCCTGAACACGCCGACCGTGTGATCCTGACGTCCCCAGTGCTGTCACCAGAGAAATTTCGCGGCTTGATGAATATGAATCGCCCCGGTTACGCCGTGGCTAAGTTCTCGCTCTTCTACAATGCTGAGCAAACCAGCCTGAAAGCGGCATTGACCAAGCTATGTGACGATGTTGCGGCAGCAGTGAAGTCCGGCAAAGTGCTGATGGTGCTGAGCGATTACGGCTTTGAAAAAGGCCTGTTGCCGATCCCTGCGCTCCTGGCTGTAGGTGCGGTTAACCAGCATTTGACCAATGTAGGTCTGCGCTGCGATGCCAACTTGATTGTCGAAACCGGCAGCGCACGCGACCCGCACCAGATCTCTGCCCTGATCGCCTATGGCGCGACAGCCGTCTATCCGTTCCTGAGCTACTACGTGCTCAACGATCTGATCGAAACCGGCGAACTGCTGAGCGATGTGGATACTGCGTACAAAAACTACCGTAAAGGTATCGATAAAGGTCTGTTGAAAATCCTCTCCAAAATGGGGATTTCCACTATTACTTCTTACCGCAGCGCGCAGTTGTTTGAAGCGATTGGCCTGTCGGATGAGGTGGTTAATACCTGTTTTGAAAGCACGCCCAGCCGAATTGGCGGCGCGCGTTTTGAAGACCTGGAAGCCGATCAAAAAATTCTCGCACAAACCGCCTGGGTGGAGCGCAAGCCAATCGTACAGGGCGGTCTGCTCAAGTATGTGCATGGTTCTGAATACCACGCTTACAACCCTGATGTAGTGCAAAGTCTGCAAAAAGCGGTACAGAGCGGCAACTATGCCTTGTGGCGCAATTACGCCGATTTGGTGAACAAGCGTCCGGTATCCATGCTGCGCGATTTGCTGGCCATCCGTGAAGATGCCTGCAAACCAGTGCCATTGTCAGAAGTTGAACCTATCGAAAGCGTGATTAAGCGTTTTGACTCAGCGGGTATGTCGCTCGGCGCTCTGTCGCCTGAAGCACACGAAGCCTTGGCTGAAGCCATGAACCGTTTGGGCGGTCGCTCCAACTCCGGTGAAGGAGGTGAAGATCCGGCGCGTTATGGCACCATCAAGACGTCCAAAATTAAACAAGTGGCCTCGGGCCGTTTTGGTGTGACGCCGGCCTATCTGGTTAACGCCGAAGTGCTGCAAATTAAAGTCGCCCAGGGTGCAAAACCCGGTGAGGGTGGTCAGCTGCCTGGCGGTAAAGTGAATGCGTTGATCGCGCGTCTGCGTCACTCGGTTCCTGGTGTGACCCTGATTTCGCCACCTCCGCATCACGATATTTATTCGATCGAAGACCTGGCGCAGTTGATTTATGACTTGAAGCAAGTCAATCCAGATGCGTTGGTATCGGTGAAGCTGGTATCGCGTCCTGGTGTAGGGACTATCGCTGCCGGTGTGGCCAAGGCCTACGCTGACTTGATCACCATTTCCGGTTATGACGGTGGTACTGCGGCAAGTCCGTTGACCTCAATTAAATACGCCGGTTCACCTTGGGAATTGGGCTTGTCCGAGACTCATCAAACCCTGCGTGCGAATGACCTGCGCGATAAAGTCCGTGTACAAACTGACGGCGGTTTGAAAACCGGTCTGGACGTTGTTAAAGCGGCGATGCTCGGTGCGGAAAGCTTCGGATTCGGTACTGGTCCCATGGTTGCACTCGGCTGTAAGTATCTGCGAATTTGCCATTTGAACAACTGCGCAACCGGTGTTGCGACCCAGCAGGACAAACTGCGTAAAGACCATTACATCGGCACCGTTGAAATGGCGATGAACTTCTTCAAGTTCGTTGCTGAAGAAACCCGTGAGTGGATGGCGCGTTTGGGTGTGCGCACCTTGGGCGAGCTGGTAGGCCGTGTCGATCTGTTAAAGATCCTCGAAGGTGAAACCACCAAGCAACAACAGCTGGATCTGAAGCCCATCATCCACACCGATGCGTTCCTGGAAACCAAGCCACAACTCTGTGCTGTGAGCAAGAACGAGCCGTTCGACAAAGGTGAAACCGCCGAAGCAATGATCAAGGTATTGCTGCCGGCGATCGAAGCCAAAACTGGCGGTGAATTTGAGTTCCATATCACCAACTGCGATCGCTCTATCGGTGCGCGTATCAGTGGTGAAATTGCCAAACGCTATGGCAACCAGGGCATGGCTGATAAGCCCTTGAAATTGAAACTCACCGGTATCGCCGGTCAGAGCTTCGGGGTGTGGAACGCCGGTGGTCTGGATATGTATCTCGAAGGCGATGCCAACGACTATGTTGGTAAAGGTATGGCAGGCGGCAAGCTGGTGCTTCGTCCTCCACGTAGCTCCAGCTTCCAATCGCACAAAACCAGCATCATGGGTAACACCTGTCTGTACGGCGCAACTGGCGGCAAGCTGTTTGCGGCAGGTACGGCGGGTGAACGCTGTGGTGTGCGTAACTCCGGTGCCCATGTGGTAGTGGAAGGTGCGGGCGATCACTGCTGCGAATACATGACCGGTGGTGTAGTGACAGTATTGGGCCAAACCGGCGTTAACTTCGGTGCGGGTATGACCGGCGGTTTCGCTTATGTATTGGATGAAGCTAACGATTTTGTGGATCGCTACAACCACGAGTTGGTCGATATTCACCGTATTAACACCGAGGCAGTGGAAGCGCATCGCCACCACTTGCGCACGGTGATCGAAGAATTTACGCAAGAGACCGAAAGTGCATGGGGTCAACACCTGCTGGATAACTTCGACGATTACGTCGGCAAGTTCTGGTTGGTTAAACCCAAAGCGGCAGCTATCGGCGGCCTGTTAAACAGTTTCCGCAAGCGCGGCGAATAAGGCGGGGAACCTATCATGACTCGTTTAAGCAATGACTTTCAGTTTCTCGACGTGGGTCGCCAAGACCCTGCCAAGAAAGATATAGAAACCCGCAGACGCAATTTTGTGGAGATTTACCAGCCTTTCGCCAAAGAAGAAGTGGAAGGCCAAGCGCACCGTTGTCTGGAGTGCGGTAATCCCTATTGCGAGTGGAAGTGCCCGGTACACAACTTCATTCCCAATTGGCTGAAGCTGATTTCCGAAGGCAATATTTTTGAGGCGGCTGAACTCAGCCACCAAACCAACTCACTACCGGAAGTGTGCGGTCGTGTGTGTCCGCAAGATCGCCTCTGCGAAGGCGCCTGTACGCTGAACGACGGCTTTGGTGCGGTGACTATCGGCAACGCCGAGAAATACATTACCGACACTGCTTTCGCCATGGGCTGGAAGCCGGATATGTCCAAAGTGGTGTGGACTGACAAAAAAGTCGCCATTATTGGTGCTGGCCCTGCGGGTATCGGCTGTGCGGATGTATTGGTGCGCAACGGCGTTAAGCCTGTGGTATTCGATAAGTATCCAGAAATCGGCGGCCTGCTGACCTTCGGTATTCCTGAGTTCAAACTGGAAAAGTCGGTGATGTCACGTCGCCGCGAAATCTTCACCGAAATGGGTGTTGAGTTCCGTCTGAGCACCGAAGTAGGTAAAGACATCACCATGGAAGAGTTGCTGCGCGATTACGATGCAGTATTCATGGGCATGGGCACCTATAACTATATGAAGGGTGGTTTCCCCGGGGAAGATTTGCCTGGTGTTTACGATGCGCTGCCATTCCTGGTTTCCAATGTGAACCGCAATCTTGGTTTCGAGAAAAGCGCGGAAGATTTCATCAGTGTGAACGGTAAAAAGGTTGTGGTACTTGGCGGTGGTGATACCGCGATGGACTGTAACCGTACCTCGATTCGTCAAGGCGCCAGTACAGTAACCTGTGCTTATCGTCGCGACGAAGAAAACATGCCAGGTTCCAAACGCGAAGTGGCCAACGCCAAAGAAGAAGGCGTGCAATTCCTTTACAACCGTCAGCCAGTGGAAGTAGTGGGTAACGGCAAAGTGGAAGGCGTTAAAGTGGTCACCACCAAAATGGGTGAGCCTGATGCAAAAGGCCGTCGCAGCCCGGTTGTTATTCCCGGTTCAGAGGAAATCCTACCGGCAGATGTAGTGCTGATCGCCTTCGGTTTCCGCCCAAGCCCACAGCCATGGTTTGAAACCAATGGTGTAAAAACCAACGATTGGGGCGGTGTAATCGCGCCTGAAAAGCAGCAATTCAAGTTCCAGACTACCAATCCAAAAGTTTTCGCCGGTGGCGATATGGTGCGCGGTTCGGATCTGGTAGTAACTGCAATCTGGGAAGGCCGCGAAGCGGCAGACGGTATTCTCGATTATTTGCAGGTCTAGTATTTGTAGGTCTAAGTTACAAGCTGCAGGAAGTGCAATCTGGCGCAATAAGTTAGATTTTGGAATGCAGTAAACTTCATTAGCCCCGCATTTGCGGGGCTAATGCTATCTACGGCGAGAATTATCGGTAACGCCTTTATATAAGCAAGGGCATTGATCCTGAGGATAAGAGAATGACAGAGCTCAAAAACGATCGCTTTCTGCGCGCACTACTCAAGCAACCGGTTGATGTGACTCCCGTGTGGATGATGCGTCAGGCCGGTCGTTATCTGCCCGAGTATCGCGCCAGCCGTGAAAAGGCGGGCGATTTTATGGGGCTCTGCACCAATCCTGAGATGGCCTGCGAAGTGACTTTACAGCCGCTCGACCGCTATCCGGGTCTGGATGCCGCCATCCTCTTTTCCGATATTCTCACCATCCCCGATGCTATGGGGTTAGGGCTTTATTTTGAAACTGGCGAAGGCCCGAAATTCCAAAAAGCGGTGCGCACTGAGGCTGATGTCAATGCGCTCAAAGTGATTAATCCCGAGCAGGATTTGCCTTACGTGGTTAACGCGGTAAAAACCATTCGTCGCGAACTCAATGGCCGGGTGCCGCTGATTGGTTTCTCTGGCAGTCCCTGGACGCTGGCGACCTATATGATCGAGGGCGGTTCCAGTCGCGATTTCCGTCGCGCCAAAGAAATGCTCTACAACCAACCACAAGTGATGCATCAATTGCTGGATGTATTGGCAGATTCGGTTACTGTGTACCTTAATGCCCAAATTGAAGCCGGTGCGCAAGCGGTACAGATTTTTGATACCTGGGGCGGCGCGCTCTCCCATGCTGCTTATCAAGAGTTCTCTCTCAAATATATGCAGAAGATTGCGTCTGGGTTGATCCGCGAAAATGAAGGTCGCCAGATTCCAGTGATTCTCTTTACTAAAGGTGGCGGCCAATGGTTGGAAGCGTTGGCTGAGACAGGTGCGACAGCACTGGGATTGGACTGGACTACGGATATTGCCCAAGCGCGCGCGCGGGTTGGTGGTAAGGTTGCGCTGCAGGGCAATATGGATCCAACCATTCTCTACGCCTCGCCCGAGCGCATTCGCTCTGAGGTAGGCAGTATACTGGCCGCCTATGGCAAGGGCTCAGGGCATGTGTTCAATCTTGGGCATGGTATTACGCCAGAGGTTGATCCGGCCCATGCAGGCGCATTTATCAATGCAGTACACGAGCTGTCAGCGCAATATCACCAATAGCCTTTACCATATGGGTTGGCTAGCGCGCCTTTAATCTGCTCGCTCTGGCATGGCGCGCTTTTCTTGATTACACTCCGCGTAATATCCAGGTTTATTTTAGGAAGATATAGACCAATAGTCAGGTATGGCGGGGGGGGGGAATTGCATGTTCCCCCTGTGCGCCCGGTTCACTACCGGCGAATCCCGATCTAATAAATTCGCACCTAAAAGGTGATGTGGGGAATAGGCGTGGGAATAAAGCAGGTTAAAGTTGACGTTAACGAGTTAACCATAGGTATGTATGTATCGGGGCTGGATCGCCCTTGGTCGCAAACTCCCTTTCCCTTACAAGGTTTTTATCTGCGCGACCTGGGTGAAATCAATCAGCTCAAAGCGCTATGTAATTACGTCTTTATCGATGTTGAAAAAGGGCGTGGCCCGATTGCGGCCAACCTTAAAACCCTCTCTCCTTCAGCCAAGAAACCGACGACCCGCGAGCGAGTTGGCTCGTTCAATGAATCTGTCGCCCCTCTCAAAATCCAGCGCGGTCTTTACCGCGAGGTGGAACCGCTGCAGCGCGAAGTGAAAAAAGCCCGCCAGTTGCACCAAAAAGTGTATGGCGCTGTGGTAGAGGTGATGGATCAGCTGGAAAAAAACCAGTTCGATACCATGTCCCTTGGTGAAACCAAGCGCGTTGCCAGCGAAATGGTAGACAGCGTATTGCGTAATCCTGACGCCTTTACCTGGCTCTCCCGGGTGCAGGAAAAAGATGAATATACATACAGCCACGCGGTGCGTTCATCGGTTTGGGCGATTTTGTTCGGACGCCATATTGGCCTGCCCAAGCGCGATCTGGATGTGCTTGCGATGGGCGTGCTGTTAAAGGATGTTGGTAAGGTTATGCTGGATCTTGCGCTCCTATCGAAAACGGAGCGCGCCGCTGATGAAGAGCGTCTCTACGAATCGTTTATTGAGCTTGGCTGTGAGATCCTGCGTAAAACCCCCGGCGTGGAACCGCGGGTGATCAGCGTGGTGAAAACCCACTGCGAGCGCCTGAATGGTAGCGGCTTCCCGCAGGGGTTATCGGGCGACAAAATTCCTTTGTTGGGCAAGATTGCCGGTATCGTTACTTATTATGATTTTGTCACCAATCCGCGTGGTTCGCGCCATCCTATTGCTCCTTCCAAAGCTGTTGCCAAGCTTTATG
>Ga0247822_10000893_pt1 | contig 17293 bp, 12 predicted proteins | sample 13C_Cellulose_Da_FD_192423 | JGI IMG/M metagenome (GOLD analysis project Ga0247822, IMG submission 192423) | Soil microbial communities from agricultural site in Penn Yan, New York, United States - 13C_Cellulose_Day30 | ecosystem: Environmental > Terrestrial > Soil > Agricultural land | place...
CGCTCGGATCGCGCACCCGAACGTCGTCACCGTGCACGAGGTCGGCGAGCACGACGGACAGATGTTCATCGTGATGGAGCGGATCGACGGGCCATCGCTGCGGGCGTGGCTCGCCGAGGCGCCGCGCACGGTGGAGGCGACGCTCGACATCCTCGCGGGCGCTGCGCGCGGCCTCGCCGAGGCGCACGCGCATGGCATCACCCACCGCGACTTCAAGCCCGAGAACGTGATGATCGACGGCGACGGCCGGGCGCGCGTCGTCGATTTCGGCATCGCCGAGCTCGGCGCCGAGCTGCGCGGGGCAGGCGATGGCCACCTCGAGGTCACGCAGTCGCGCGACGCGGTGGGCACGCCCGCGTACATGGCGCCCGAGCAGCTGCGCGGCGAGGCGCTCGATGCCGCGTGCGATCAGTTCGGCTGGTGCGTGACGCTGTACGAGGCGCTCGTCGGCGAGCGGCCGCGCCGGCGCCCCGAGCTCGCGCAGATCGCGGCCGGCGCGGCGCCCGAGCCGATCGCGATCCCGCCGAGCGGACGTGCAGGCAAGCTGCCGGTGCGGGTGCGCGCGGTGCTCGCGCGCGGGCTGGCGGGCACGCCCGCCGAGCGGTTTCCGTCGATGCAGGCGCTGCTCGCCGCACTCGCGCCGCCGCCGCGGCGATGGCCGTTCGCCGTCGTCGGTGGCGCCGTCGCGGTCGGTGCCGCGCTCGGCGCGGTGGCCCTCGCGACGCGAGGTGCGTCGGGCGGTGCGTCGTCGGCGTGCGGCGACGGCGACGTGCGGCTGGCCTCGATGTGGAGCCCGGCCACCGCCGAGCAGCTCGGCGCCAGCCTCGGCCCCTATGGAGCGCGCGTCGTGGCGGCGGTCGACGCCCGCGCACAGGCGTGGCGCGCGAGCTTCGCGAGCGTGTGCCGGGATGCACCCGCGGGCGCGCTTCGCGATCATCGGCTCGCGTGTCTCGACGACGCGATGACGAGCATGCGCGCCTTCGTCGAGTTCTGGTCGCTGCGCGAGCCCGGGCTCGATCGATCGCGCGCGACCAGCGGGGCGGTGTCGCTCGCGGATCCGGCCGCGTGCGAGACCTCCGCGCCGGTCGCCGGCGTCGCGCCGCGCTCCGAAGCCGAGGAGGACCTGTGGGCACGGCTCGAGCAGGCGACCGTCGCCCGCAGCGCGGCCGCGCTCGACCGCGCGCACGAGATCGCCCGCGCGGTCGCCGACGATGCACGCGCGATCGGCTCGGATCGGCTGTACGCCAAGGCACGCATCATCTCGGGTGACGCGCTCAGCTTCCTGCATCGGTTCGACGAGGCCGAGCGCGCGCTGCGCGACGCGGTCGATGCGAGCGCCCGGGCGCGCGACGACCAGCTCACCGCGAATGCCTGGGGCGCGCTGATCGTCCACCTCGGCGTCAATGCGGGGCGCGCGAAGGAAGCGCTCAGCCTGGCGACGGCGGCGCGCGCGGCCGTGACGCGGCTGGGCGGCGATCATGCGGCCCAGGTCCGGCTTCACCTCGACCTCGGCCGCGTGCTCGTGAGCGCCGACGACTACGCACACGCCCGCGACGAGCTGCAGCAGGCGCTCGCGCTGCTCGAGAAGCCGCCGCGCCAGCCCGACAAGCTCGTCGCCGAGGTCCACTTCGAGCTCGCCGACGCGCTGCGCTCTCTCGGTGAGCCAACCGCCGCGCTGCCGCACTTCGAGCGCGCACTCGAGCTCCAGCGCCGCGTCTACGGCGACGCGCATCCCGCGGTCGGCCTCACCACGGAGCTGCTCGGGGTCACGCGCGGCGACCTGGGAGAGACCGAGGCGGCGCTCGCGCTGCTCGAGCGGGCGCGCGCCATCTTCACCGCCACCGTCGGCACCGAGCATCCGCTGTACGCGGCCAACGAGGCCGACATCGGCGCCGTGCTCGGCGCGCTCGGCCGCTACGAGGAGGCGTTGCCCAGCTTCGAGCGTCAGGCCGAGGTCATGGCGCGCGTGTACGGCGCCACGCACCCGCTCGCGGTCGACATGCGCACGAACTACGGCACGATGCTGATGCGCGCGAAGCAGCCGCAGCGCGCGATCGCCGTGTTCGAGCCGCTCGCTGCAGCTCCCGACGCCGACGATCCGCGGTTGCTCGTCAACCTCGGGTTGTCGTACGTCGAGGTGGGGCGTGCCGCCGACGGCGAACGCGCGTGTCGACGCGGCGAGGCGGCGATCCCCTCGGACGACGCCAGCTCGCGCGTCGTCGCGCTCGGCTGCATCGGGACCGCGCTCGCGCGGCAAGGCAAGCGCGCGGCGGCACGCGAGGTGCTGGCGCGCGCACGGGCCCTCGCGGCGACGCTGCCCCCCGACGTCGGCGCCGAGCTCGACAAGCAGCTGGCGGAGGCCGGCGTGAAATGACCAACGGCACCATCACCCTCAGCTCCGGTCCGACGACGCGCCCGCGCCGCATCGCGGAGCACTTGTATATCGTCTTCGATAGCGAGCGCCCTCGCGGCGAGGTCGCGCGCTACGCACTGGAGGGCGTGACGAGCATCGAGCTCGGGCGCGCCGCGGCGCACGACTCGGCGCGCGAGGACGATCGGCTGCGCGTCGGACGCGCCGACGGCGCGATGTCCACGCGCCACGCCGAGCTGCGGTTCGAGCGCGGCGGCTGGACGATCACGGACCTCGGTTCGAAGAACGGACTCTGGGTCGACGGCCGCCAGGTCACGAGCGCGCCGCTGCCGCCGGGCACGATCGTCCAGCTCGGCCACACCTTCATCTCGCTCGGCCCGCCCGTCGACGTCACGCTCGACGACGTCCGCGATCTCGTCGTGCGCGACGACGCGACCACCGTCGGTACCACGACGCTCGTCCCGTCGCTGCGCGCCGCGCTCGCCGACCTCCGGCGCATCGCGCGCTCGCCGACGCCGATCGTCCTCACCGGGCCCACGGGCACGGGCAAGGAGCGGATGGCGCAGCTCGTCCATACCGCGTCGGGCCGCGCGGGCCAGCTCGTGTCGCTCAACTGCGGTGCCGTGCCCGCCGGGCTGATCGAGAGCGAGCTGTTCGGCGCCAAGCGAGGCGCGTTCTCGGGCGCGGGCGAGGATCGCGCCGGCCTCGTCGAGACGGCGACGGGCGGCACGCTGTTCCTCGACGAGATCGGCGATCTCCCTCTCGACGCGCAGGCGGCGCTGCTGCGCACGCTCGAGCTCGGCGAGGTCCGTCGCGTCGGCGACACGCGCACGCGCAAGCTCGACGTCCGCGTGATCGCCGCGACCCACCGCGACCTCGAGACGATGGTGAAGGATGGTGCGTTCCGCGAGGACCTGCTCGCGCGCCTGTCCGGTCACGTGCTCGCGCTGCCGCCGCTCGCCGCGCGCGCCGTCGACCTCGGCATCCTGATCGCAGGGCTGTTGCGCGAGCTCGCGCCCGATCGCCCCGAGCTCGCGGTGTCCACCGTCGCCACGCGCGCGCTGCTCGCCTACAGCTGGCCGCGCAACGTGCGCGAGCTGCGCCGCTGCCTCGAGCGCGCGCTGTCGCTCGCGACCACGCGCATCGAGCCGCAGCACCTGCCGGAGTGGGCCAGCGCACCGTCGGTCGCGGCCACGCTCGACGACGACGAGGCGGCGCGACGCGACGAGCTGATCCGCTTGCTCGCGCTGCATGAAGGCAACATCAGCGCGGTCGCGCGTGCGATGGGCAAGGTGCGGCCGCAGGTCCAGCGCTGGCTCGCGCGCTACGGGCTCGACGCCGAGGCGTATCGCAAGTCGTGACGAATCAGAGCTCGACGCGCTTGGACAGCTCGAGCACCTCGAGGTCACGCGGCCACACGGCGCGCAGCAGCTCGAGGAGGCCCTTGGCCGATGCGAGGTCGCCCGCCTCGAGCGAGTCGCGCGCACCGTCGAGCTGCGCGCGCTTGAGCGTCGGCGCGAGCAGCGAGGTCTTGGTCGCGGCCTGCGCGCGCAGGATGTCGTCGCCGCTGCGGATCGCGAGCCGCGCGAGCTGCGCCCAGAAGTAGCCGGCCTGCGGATGTTGCGTGCCCTCCGCGGTCTGCGCGGCCATGCGCAGCTCGTCGACGGCGTTGCCCAGCTCGCCGAGGCGCTCCGAGATCCGCGCGAGGTCGAGCCACGCCCACGTGAACGCGGGATCGTCGGCGACGACCTGCTCGAGCTCGTTGCGCGCGTCCTCGACCGCGCCCTGATCGAGCAGCGCGAGCCCGAGCTTCCAGCGGATGCCCGGCGCGGCCGCGTCGCGCTTGAGCTGCGCGCGCAGCTGGCGCTCGCGCACGACGGGGAGGACCTCGCCGTCCTCGTCGAACACGTCGTCCGCGAACTCGCCATCACCGTCGTAGAGCAGGCCGGTCGCGTCGAGCACGCCGGCGAGCCAGCGATCGAGCCGGGTGCCGTCGCACACGTCGTCGTCGAGGGACTCGTCGGTGCGCCAGATCCGGCCCCTGTGATCCATCGCGATCGCGTCGCCCTCGTGGGTCGCGAACTCCCACTTTCCGGGCGTGGGCATCGTGACCTCGGTCTGCGGCACGATCTCGAGCGCGTCGAGGAACATCCGCAGCCCGTTGCACCGCGCGTAGAGCTCGATCAGCGGCTCGGGCAGGCCCTTCGGCAGCTCGTTGGCCGGCGGTTCGACGTCGTGCAGCCCGGCGGGCGCTTCATCGAGTCGCTCAAGCACGCGGTCGAGACCGCCGCTGCTCTCTTCATCGCGCCGCTTCTTCGCCATGACTACAGGCGAGCTTAGCGGGAGAACGGCATCGCGCCGACCGCGACGATCGGCTCACCCGCGGCATCGACGCCACGATAGACCGCGACGATCCGTGTGCCGTTTGCCGGGGCCGCGACCTTGGCGAGCTCCTCGCCGTTGCCGGTCTGGGCCGACACCAGGGAGGTACGTACGCCGCGATCATCCTCGACGAGGATCTCGATCGTCCCTGGCCCGAGTCCCTTTCCACTCACGGTGATGGTGTCGGCGATCTTGATGCTCAGGTCGCCGCGCAGGAGGAAGTCGAGCAGGCCGGCTTCGTAGGCCGCGACCTCGGGGAGGAGGTCCTCGATCTGATCGAGCATGCACTCGTCGTCCATCCAGAACGACAGCGTGCCGCGCTCGACCTTGTAGCGCGCGAGGCACGTGCCCGCCGGGTTGCGGAGCGTCGTGCCGTCGTCGCGGCTGGCGGCCATCAGGTTCAGGCGCGCGGGGAGGGCGGGCTCGTTGCGCGCGAGGCGCGGCTTGGTGTCGGTGCCGACGCGCGTCGGCGCGGGCAGCGTGTTGGGCGAGAAGTACGAGCGCGCGACCACGTCGACGAGCCCACCATCCAGCTTGTTCGCCGTCGGCGCCGGCGCGATGAAGTAGTCGCGCAGGTGCTCACGCGTGATCACGCGTGACGGGCCCGGCACGCCGAGCCGACCGAACGCGAGCGCGGCGATCCGCTCGAATCGCGAGCCGAGATCGTCGGGACCCGCACCGAGCGGCTCGAGGTGTGCGGCCTCGTCGCCGCGCACGCGCGACGGCGCGCCGAGATCACCGAGCGTGTGGAGGATCGCGCCTGCCGCGACCAGCGCCGCCGCCATGTGACGCGAGCGCTCGCCCGGCGTCTTCGCGCTGACCGCCTTGACGTACTGCGCGTAGAAGTTGTCGAGGTTGAACGGATTGGCCTTGTGCGTGACCCAGTCCGGCGCAGGAATGCCCTGCGCGGGCAGCGCCGCGCGGCCGACGGCTTCGCGCACCTTGTCCGAGAGGCCGGTGAGGAGGCCACGGCTCGGCGCCTTCCAGCCGCCCTTGGTCTGCGGATCGAAGAAGTGGTTCGCGCCGTGCGCGGCGGGAATGTCGGCGAGCGCGGCGCCCGCGGCGATCCACGCGAGCGCGACCTGCCGCCCGCGTGCGTCGGGGACCGCGCCGTGGCTCGGCGACAGCAGCTTGAGCGCGTTGGTCAGCGCCGGTGCGTCGGCAGGTGGAATCGTGAGTGGTTCGAACAGCCCGCCGGTGAACCCGATCGAGACGAGGCGCTGGTGCAAGCGGGAGGAGAGGGCGGCCTGCTCGGCGAGACCTGCCTGGGTGGTCTCGGGCTCCCACGCACCGGCGGCGGCGGGCAGCGCGAGCGCGAGCGCGAACACGACGGCAGCGAAGCGGTTCACGGGCGGCCTCCGGGCGCGGGCACGAGCGCCTTGATCTTTCCGTACACCGTCGCGCCGAGCGCCGCGACGTCCTCGGGCGACGAGCACTGATCCTGCCCACACGTGAGCAGCACGACGAGCCCGCGCGCCGCATCGAGGAAGCCGACGCCGCGGATCACTTCACCGGTCGGCAGCTTCTCGGTCGCGATGAACGACTTGCTCGCGATGTCATCCTTCTGCACGGCATCGGGCAGCGATCCGAGCAGCTCCTCGTAGCGATCCTCCGCTTGCGGCCCTTCGAGGCGCCACAGGCGCAGCGCGACGTCCCACGTCTCGGGGCGCCCGAGCGCCTTGAAGTGCTGCGACGAGTACGCCGAGGTGTCGGGCTCGTCGGAGAGCGGGCCGGTCTCGAACCCGCCGTCGTACTTCGTGCGCGCCTTGATGTCCCCCTCGGAGAGCAGCTGCGCCGCGACGATGTACGGACCTACGCCGCGTCCCGGCCGCAGCTCCTGGCCTCCCGTGCCGCGCTTGCCATCGAGCTCGGCGCTCGCATCGGCGAGCTCCCACTGGGTCAGCGCCGCGACCGCGGTGCCGCCGCCGACGAACCGCAGGTGACGTGCGTGCGAGAGGTCGGTGCGCCAGCGCTCGAGCAGCACCTGGTTGCCTTCCTGCGCGAAGTCCATGCGCGGACCGAGATCCGCGAACCGGCGATCGCTGCGGTACGCGATGTAGCCGCGCTTGTAGACCAGCAGCGTGAACTCGGTGACCCGGGCACCGCGCGGCATCGACCCGAGCTCTGGGATCGAGTACGCACCATTCGCGTCGGTCGAGCCGACGAACTCGCGCGCGCCGGCGGGCTCGGGGAGCGCGGTGCCGCGCTCGAGCGTCCAGGCTCCGTAGACCAGCGCACCGGCGACGGGGGCGTGGGTCGTGGAGTCGACGACGCGCCCGGTGAACGGCCCGGCGAGCGCACCTGCCTCGGGGGCATCGGGGCGCACGCGAAACGGCGCGGTGCGGACGGCGGAGTCCACGCATCCGGCCGCGCCGACCATGGCGATGGTAGCGAGGAAGGCGAGCCGATGTGCGAGGTTACCCACGGAGGCGACCGGTCTTAACAAAGCGCCCTCGCGCATGCAAACCGGCCCGCGCCCATTCCCGAGCGGCGCGCGTGCTGCGACACTCGGTGCGGGTTCATTGCAAGGGTCCTGATGCGTTGCTCGATGTGTGGCCACGATAGCCCGGCCGGATCGTCGTTCTGCCTCAACTGCGGCAGTGCACTGTCCGCGCCTCCTCCGGCGTACGGGCAGACCCCGGCGTCGCCCCCAGGGTTGCCCGTGATCTGCCCGATCTGCCGAGGTGAGAACCCGCCGGGCATGAAGTTCTGCCGCAACTGCGGGAGCGGCCTCGCCGCGGTCCCGGTCGCCGCGCCGCCGCCTCCGTTCGGCGCGCCGATGATCGCCCCGCTGGGCGGTGCGCCGATGATGCCCCCCTCGAGCGTCGCGCCGCAGCCGTCGATGCCCGCGCCCGCGCCGATCCCGGTGACGCCGGTCGCGAAGCCCGCGCCGTCGGCAAACACGATCATGTGCCCGCGCTGCGGAACGCCGACGCCCGTCGGCTTCGCCTACTGCCAGCAGTGCGGCCTGCACATGCAGGCGTTGCAGCCCACGGATCCGGGAGCGAACGCGCGCGCACGCACGCCGTCGTCGGCCATCGGGCCCGCGCCGGGCCTCGTCGATCGGCCGATCGATCCGCAGGGCGCGACGCTCGCCACCGATCACCGCACGCCCGCGTCGCGTCCCTCGGCCGCGGGCGGACTCGTGTGGGGCACCGCGATCCTCGTGAATCGCGATGGCTCCGACGGCCAGCGCTTCCAGCTCGTCGGCGAGTACTGCGTCATCGGCCGTGCAGGTGCGGACATCGCGTTCGACGACGATCGGTTCCTCGCGCGCCAGCACGCGCGGCTCGAGCGCGCGCTCGATGGCTCGGTGAAGGTGCTCGCGCTCGACACGCTGAATGGCGTGTTCCGCAAGGCCGACCTGCCGGTCGAGCTCGTCGACGGCACCACGATCCTCGTCGGGCGCGAGGTGCTGCGCTTCGAGCGCGTCGCACCCGAGGAGGTCAAGGTCCACCCGCTCGTGCGTCACGGCGTCGCGCTGTTCGGATCGCCGCCACGTGAGCCGTGGGGCCGGTTCCATCAGATCGTGCCGTCGGGCGGCTATCGCGACGTGCGTCACCTGATGGGCGAGGAGGTCGTGCTCGGCCGCGAAGAAGGCGACATCGTGTTCCGCGATGACGCCTTCATGTCCCGCCGCCACGCCGCGGTGACGTGGGACGGGCGCAAGGCGACGATCACCGACCTCGGCAGCTCCAACGGTACGTTCGTGCGGATCTCCGGCCCGACGCCGCTCAAGCACGGTGACCACGTCCGCATGGGCGATCAGCTGCTTCGGATCGAGCTCGGCAAGTAAACCGTGGCAGAGCCGTCCCTCGACGTCACCGTCCTCGGCGCCACCGATATCGGAACGGTGCGCGAGCACAACGAGGATCAATTCCTCGTCGGTGACCTCGATGGGCAGGAGGTGCTCGATCCGACGGTGCCGTGGATCGCGACCGGGCAGCGTGGACCGCTGCTCGTCGTGTGCGACGGCATGGGCGGCGTCGACGGTGGCGAGGTCGCGTCCGAGCTCGCCGCCAAGGTGCTGTGGCGCGAGATGAAGGGCACGCCGGCGACGACGAACGCCGAGGTGTTCGCGCGCCTGCTCCGGCGCGCGGTGCGCGTGGCGAACCACGACGTGCACGCGCTCTCGCGCAAGGAGTCCAGCCTGCGCGGCATGGGCACGACGGTGTCCGCGGCCGGGATCGTCGGCCATCGGCTCGTCGTGGCCACCGTCGGTGATTCGCGCGTGTACGTGCTGCGCAGCGGCGCGCTCGTGCAAGTCACGGCGGACCAGTCGCTCGCGTCCGCGTTGCTCGCCGCGGGCCACTCGCCCAACGAAGCGGCGAGCGCGGGCGGAGCGATCCTGCAGGCGCTCGGCGTCGGCGATGACGTCGAGCCGTCGCTCTCGATCATCGAGCTGCGGCGCGGCGATCGCGTGCTGCTGTGCAGCGATGGGCTGCACGGGCTCGTCGGCGATCCGGCGATCGCGATCCTGCTGTCAAAGCCGCACTCCGTCGAGCACGCGGTAAATCTGCTGATCTCCGCCGCGCGCGCCGCCGGCGGCACCGACAACATCACCGCGATCGTGTGCGAGGTGCAGGGCGAGCGGTTCACGGCGCCGATCGACGACGCCGATCTGCCCACCTTCCTCGAGTTCGATCCGCAAAAAGAGGGCGACCCCGCGCTCAGCGAGTCGTCGTACGTCGCGCGCCGCCTCGCCGCGCGGATCGGAATTCCCACGAGCTCGATCCCTCCGATGATCCCGGTGACCGGGCAGCACGCCGTCATGCGATCGCAGATCGGCATCCGCCTGCCGCCGCGCGAGCCGCCCGCGGAGATCGAGCCTGGCCCCGCGCACAGGCGGCTGCAGGCACAGCGCGTCCCCTTGTGGGTGTATATCGCCATCGGCGTAGTGGTCTGCGTGATCGCCTGGTTGCTCGGCGGGCGGTGATACAGTGCGCTGGTGCGGGTCGTCATCGACCACGTCGCCGGCTCGCGACGAGGCCAGCGCCAGGAGTTCGAGGCCTCGAACCGCGTGCGGTTCGGCCGCCACCCCGAGTGCGAGGTCTCGTTCGATCCTTCGCGCGATATCGACGCCAGCTCGCGCCACGCCGAGCTGCGCGCCGTGAACGCCGGCTGGGTCCTCGTCGATCTCGGGAGCTCGAACGGCACGTACGTCGATGGTCATCGCGTGACCGAGCATCCGGTCGGAGCGGGGACCGCGCTGGGCGTCGAATTCGGGCCGGGCGGACCGCGCATCCGCCTGTTCGTGGGCGACGACGCCGCGATCGAGGCGCTGCCGCCGCCGCCGATCGAGGCGCATCGCCGGCCGTGGCTGGTGCCTACGATCGGCGGGACGATTTTGCTCCTCGCGTTGCTGCTGTTCCTTGCTCGCTGCTAGGGGCGTCTTTTGTCCCGGATCCGGCGTGCGGTCGCTGGATAGTTCTGCGAAAATTCGCCTACACATGAACTGTCCGTCGTGCGCCTCGCCGCTCGAATCGAATGCTCGATTCTGCGGCGTCTGCGGGTACCGGCTCCAGCCGAGTGCCGCCGCCGCGAGACCGCAGCCGCAAGCGCAGCCCAAGCCACAGCCACAGGCGCGGCCGCAGCCGATGGTGAAGCCGCGCAAGGGCGACGACTTCTACCTCAACACGGTCCTCAACAATCGGTTCAAGGTCGAATCGAAGATCGGCGAGGGCGGGTTCGGCGCGGTGTATCGCGGCGTGCAGCTCGCGACGGGGCGCAAGGTCGCGCTCAAGCTGCTCCACCCGGAGATGACCAAGGACGAGAACCTCGTCGCGCGATTCCGGCGTGAGGGCATGGTGCTGTGCAACCTGCGCGACGCGCACACGATCACGACCTACGACTTCGACCAGACGCCCGACGGCACGCTGTACATCGCGATGGAGCTGCTCGAGGGGCGCAGCCTGCACGCGATCTTCCACGAGCAGGCGCCGCTCGAGTGGAAGCGCGTGTTCAAGATCCTCGGTGAGATGTGCAGCTCGCTCGCCGAGGCGCACGCGCAGGGCATCGTCCACCGCGACCTCAAGCCCGAGAACATCTATCTCGAGAGCCGGCCGGGGAACCCCGAGTTCGTGAAGATCCTCGACTTCGGCATCGCGAAGGTGATGCGCGGCGAGTCGATCGATCCGCAGTCGCCGCAGCTGACCGCGACGGGGCAGACGCTCGGCACGCTCGAGTACATGTCGCCCGAGCAGCTGATGGGCAAGGCGCTCGACGGCCGCAGCGATGTCTACGCCCTCGGCGTCGTCGCCTACGAGATGATCACGGGCCGGCTGCCGTTCCCCGACGCGAAGGGCCCGGCGGGCCTGATCACCGCGCAGCTCAAGCAGACGCCGCCTCCGCCGTCGCAGGCGAACCCGAAGGCGGCGCTGCCGAAGTCCGCCGACGCGGTGATCCTGAAGTGCCTCGAGAAGGACAAGAACAACCGCTATCCCGACGTGCAGGCGCTCGCGCGCGCGCTCCAGGACGTGGTCAACCATGCGGGCGACACGGCGGCCGCGAGCCAGCCGCGGATCATGGGCGCCGACCTGCTCGAGACGCGGCAAGACAACAAGATCCTCGGCTCGCCACCGGCGATGCCGCCCGCGACCGGACCCGCGATGAGCGCGCCGATGCACGCGTCGTCCCCGGCAGGCGCGCCGTCGCCGTTCGCGGTGCAGAGCTCGCCGCACATCGCGCCGATGGCGTCGGGCGCCTACGCGCCGGCCCCGTATGCGCCGCAAGCGCAGGCGCCGTCGCAGGCGTATGCACAGCCACCGATGCAGCAGCCGCCGCAGGCATCGGTGATGGGCATGCACGCGCAGCCTCCTGCCATGGTCGCGCCGGCGTCGTCGTCGAAGTGGATCTGGTGGGTGGTCGCGCTGCTCGTCCTCGGCGCGGGTGCGGGCGCAGTGCTCGCACTGCTGATGAAGTAGCGCCTCAGCGAGCGAGCACGGCGCGGGCGCGCTCTTCGCCCTTCGGATCGTCGGAGCCGTGCTCGATCCACGACTGGAAGGCGGTGCGCGCGGCCGCGGTGTCTCCGCGCGCGAGTGCGATCATCGCCTCGAGCTCGAGCGCTTCGGGAAGATCCGGTGCGCGGACGCGAGCGCGGGCGCAGGCCTCGGCGGCGCGGCCGAGCTCGCCGTCGGCGAGGGCACCGCGCGCCTCGCGCAGCCATGCACGTGCGGCGACGAGGTGATTCACGCGATCGGGATCCGCGGCGGGATCGGGGAGCACGTCGGCGGGTGGCGTCGGGCGATCGCCTTCGCCGCGCAGCTCGTGGCGGAGATCGAATGCGCGCATGCGGCCGTTCGCCGACGGGTCGGCGACCCACAGCTCGAGCGATGCGGGATCGAGCACGACGGTGTGCGCGGCGCGGCCGTCGTCGATCACGCCTCGGTGACCGGCAGGGCGGGGCGCCTCGTCGACGCCGCGCTGATCGCGCAGCACGCCGACCATCGCGGCGACGTCCGGCAGGGGGGCGCGCAACAGCTTCGCCGCGCGCTCGACGCGCGCCTGCGTCGGCAGCATGCGGCGGGCGCGGTCGTTCTCGGGGTCGCTCGACAGCGCGTGCGTGGTCAGCACGTCGCCGAACGCGGGCGATCGCGGGTTGCGTTCGGTGATCGCCTTGGACGGCGTGCGCTCGATCTGCACCCACGTGCCACTCGTGCCGTCGACGACGATGATCACGGCGGTCCCGAGCGTGAGCGTGCCCTCGATCAGCTTGATCGCCTCGTCGAGCGTGGTCGCGGACTCGAGCACGGTGCGCGCGAGCTGCGCGATCGGGCGGGCGCTCCGCGTCGGCCGCACGTCGGCGGTGCGCGCGGGATCGACCATGACGGCGATCCCGTGTGCGTTGACGCCGGTGACCACGCCGGTCATCCCGGGCCATCCCACTCCGGCCCACGCGACCTTGCCCTCGGGATGGGCGAGCGTGACGACGGGGCGTGCGCTGTCTCCGCCATCGTCCATGCCGGGCAGCGCGATGGTCCGGCCGATCCACACCCGCGCCGGGGCGGTCGCCTGCTTGGCGACGAGCGTGAGGCTCTGGGCGAGGCTCTTGTGCTCGGCCTCGTCGCTGCGCGGCGACGGAACGCCGACATCGAGCACGGCCTGCGTGCGGAGCAGCTGGTCGAACGAGAGATCGACACCGCTGGCCTCGGCGCCGCGCGTCATCCCCGCGAGCATGCGGCGATCGGGATCCGAGAGGCCGTCATCGATGAACCGCCACCGCCAGGCGAGCCGCATCCCGTGCGTGCGGCCCGCGCCGACCGTGCCGGTGATCGATGGACGCGCAGCGTCGAGCACCGGGCGGAGCCACGGCGCGAGCAGGCGTCCGTGTGCGGCCCCCTGCGCATGTGCGTCCCCCGCGACGCGCAGCACCGCGATGCCGCCGGTCCACGACAGCGACGACTGCCCGTACACCAGGGTCGGCGGCGCGCCGGGGGCCGCCTGCACCGGGGTGATCGGTCCCTGCACGGTGCCGTCCGGCATGTCGTACGCGACGCTGCGCCGATAGATGAACCAGGCCACGACGAGCGCGACGCCGAGCATCGCGAGCGCGATCACACCGGCGCGCCATGGCTTGGGCACGCCCGCACGGCGAGCTCCGATCACGAGGTCCGGCACCGGCGGTTAGTACCCCGATTCTCGTCGGTGCGAAAAGATTTCCACGTTGACCGATCTGGGGGCCATTGCTAGCCTCGCGAGACACGCGTCGATGTCCGGATTTGCATCGAGCTCGCAGACCCTGTTGATCGCCGCGGCCGCGCTGCTCGCGCTCGTGATCCTGGGGCTCGTGACGATGGTGATCGTGCTCCGCAAGCGCGCGCGCGCGCAGCCCGCGCCGACGCCGGCCCCCCAGCCCGCGGCGGTGCGTCCGCTCGCCACAGCACCGGCGCCTCCGCTCATGCCTCGGCCGCGCTCGCGTCCGGCGATGGCGCGCGGCGGCAGCGGCGGCGGGCTCGCGGTCGCGATGTCGAGCGCGATGGTGTGCCCGACCTGTCGCACCGAGTACCACGGCTTGACCTACTGCACGCGCGACGCGCGCCGCCTCGTGCCGCCCGAGGAGATGCTCGTCGGCGCCGCGAGCGCGCGCGCCACCAGCCGCAGCGCGGGGCTCGTGTGCATGGCGTGTCGCCGCGCGTACGAACCGGGCCTGCGCAGCTGTCCGCACGACGGCAACGAGCTCGTGCCGTTCCCCGTGTACAACGCCACGCGCCCGCGCAGCCGCGCGAAGACCAGCGAGCCGTCGGGCGTCGTCGCGCGGATCTGTCCCGTGTGCGCGACCAAGTATGATCTCAACGCGCGGTTCTGCGGCCACGACGCCGGCGAGCTCGTCGTCATCAACTAAGACGTTCTCAGCGAGCCTTGGCGCGCCTGCGTGTCGCCTCGCCCGCGACCATCGCCTGGCCCCAGCGCTCGATGGCGACGGCCACCGAGCTCGTCGGCGTCGGCCTCACCTGCACCTGATCAGATCGTCTCGCAGAACTCGATCCGGCGCGGCACTTTGTACGGCGCCAGGTTGCGCGCGCAGTGATCGATGATCTCTTCGGCCGTCGACTTCTGCTTGGTCACCACGCGCGCGACGACCATCGCGCCGGCCATCGGATCGGTGACCACCGTCGCCTGTGCGGCCTTGATCTTCGGGAACGCCTCGAGGCAGCCCTCGACCTCGCCGAGCGCGACGCGCTTGCCGTCGACCTTCACGACGTCGTCCTCGCGTCCGGTGAGGGCGAGGCGGCCGTTTTTGTCGAGCTTGCCGAGGTCGCCCGTGCGCAGCCAGCCCGTCTTGTCGATCGCGCCGATCGCCACCATGCCGGACGGCCGGGTCGAGCGCGACGCGGCATCGCGCTCCTCGTCGAACGGACCGATCGCTTTGGGCGAGAGCGTCTTGCTCTTCACCCAGATCAGGCCTTCCTTGCTCGCTGCCGCCGGTTTGATGATCGCCCCATCGGGGCCGGTGATCTTGAGCTCGACGCCGTCGATCGCCTTGCCGACGGTCGTCGGATACTTCCCGCTGTCCTCGAGCGCGACCGTCGCGGCTTCGGTGGAGTGGTAGCAGGACAGGATGTTGATCCCGTACTTCTCCTTGAACTCGTCGGCGACCGCCTGATCGAGGCGCGAGCCCGCCGCGAGGAACCGCGGCGACTTCACGTCGAGCTTCTTCGCGGTCGGCAGCCTCGACAGCTCGGCATACATCGACGGCGTGCCGGGCAGGACGTCGACGTCGTGCTCGCGCAGCAGCTTGCCGATGCGACGCGCGCTGATCTCCTCCTCGAGGAACATCGTCGAGCCGAGCTTGAGCGTGGGCAAGAACCCGAGGTCCCAGCCGTAGGCATGGAACAGCGGCACGGCGACGAGCGCCTTCGTCTTGTCCGACAGGCCGAGCGCGGCGATGGCGTGGTCGACGGTGGCGATCGTATTCTTGTCGGTGCGCAGGACGCCCTTCGGATCGCCGAGCGAGTCCGCGGTGAACAGCACGGCGATCGGATCGACGCCGTGGTCGGGCGGGTTGCGCTTGTAGACCGAGCAGGTCAGCAGCGTGCCTTGCAGGCGGCGGCGCACCTCGGCCGCATCGGTCGCGGGCACCGTGTTCGGCAGCTGGTCGCGCGGCGGCGGCGCCGTCGGGCGTGCGACACGCGAGCGGGGCAGCGTGCTCGGCGGAACCGGCGCACTGGTGCCGTTGGCGGAGATGCTGCCTTCCGACCCGCGCGGACGGGTGACGAGCGCGCGCAGTGGCGCCGCGGCGAGGATGAGCTCGAGCTCGCGGCCGCCGGTGGTGGGGTCGATCGGAACGATCGCCGCGTCGAGCTTGGACAGCGCGAGCGCGAGGATGACGAAGTCGGGGACGTTGCCGAGCATCAGCCCGACCCACGCACCCTCCTTGATCCCCATGCTCTTGAACTCCTGTGCGCGTCGATCGACGCGATGCAGGAGGCCTCGCCAGGACAGGTAGTTGTCTCGATAGACGACGGCCTTGTTGTTGCCCTGGGCCTTCGCGGCCTTCTTCAGCCAGTCGTAGAGCAGGGTCATGAAGCCTCGGAATACCTCGCGCTCGGGACGACGCATGATTGCGTAGATCCCGTGCGGGCGCACTGTACCAGTGGATTCCACGTGGCTCAACGCGCGAACCGGGTCTTGATTTGCCCCCGCCGCCGGGGGAAAAGCCACCCATGAGCGCCGCCCCTCAGCCGACCCCGGTCGCCCCGGAGGCCCCGGACGACCAGGCGGCCGCGGATGCCGAGGGGTGGGCGCTGCTCGAGGCCCTCCGGCGCAAGCTGGACGACCAGGCGGCCCAGGGCCGCAAGACCCAGCAGCAGGTCGGCCAGCTTGCCGAGTCCATTGGTGCGCTTGTCGCCGAGCAGCGGCGGCGGTCCCGCTGGCTCAACCTGAACTCGTTCGTCGCCTACGTCCTGTTCACGGTCGTGGTCGGGGCGGGGTTTTTCCTGCTCTACCGCAGCCGCGCCAACGAGCTGCTGGCCGCCCGCGACCACGCCCAGGCCGAACGCGACCTGGCTGTCCGCCGCGCGGACGAAGCCGGCGCCAGGGCCACCGCCCGCGACGAGGCCGATACCCGTGCGTGGGAGGTCTACCAGCTCCTCGAGGCCGGCCAGCGCACCGAGGCCGCCGCGAAGCTCGCCACCCTCAGCGACGTGCCGCTCTCGCGCACCGAGCGCGCCGTGCTCGCCGCGCGTGCCCATGCGACCCAGGTCATGGAGGTCGACGCGACGCTCAAGGCCGCCGCCGCCTCGTTCCGCGCCGGACGCTACGCCGAGGTCATCGCGCCTCTCGAGGCCGCTCTCGTCAGCGAGCCCGCCGGCGCGCGCGCCGCGCTCATGCGTTACTACCTCGGCGTCGCGTACGCCAAGGGCAACGACCTCGCCAAGGCCATTCCTCACCTCCAGCAGGCCGTGTGGGCCGAGGTCGATCAGGACGACGCTCGCTTCCAGCTCGCCTCGGCCCTCGATCGCAGCGGTCAGTACGCGAAGGCGCGCGTCGAGTACGACCGGTTCGCGAGCGCCTCGCCGCGCTCGACGCATGCCGCGTTCGCGATGCGCCGCTCGGCGACGCTGGCGCGCATGCCGGCGGTCGCGCCTGCCACGGCCCCAGCTGCCGCGTCGACCGCCATCGCGCCAAAGGTCGCGCCGGCCGGTGGGGCGCCCACCGGTGGGAGCTCGAGCAATGCGCTGGCACCCGGCGCGACCATGGGGGGCCCGGGCTCGGGCGCGGCGTCGACCCCCACGGCGCCGGACACCGCCGCACCGAAGCCCGCCACGCCGAAGCCCGCCGCGCCGACCACTCCAGCGACGGCGGCGCCCGCGACCGAGCCTGCCGGGCCGGCGGCCGCACCGTAATGGCGGCGCTGCTGCCGCCGCCGGCGCGCGCGTTCACGTCGGAGATCGTGCCGATTCCGGCGAGCGTGAAGGCGCGGATGGAGGGCGTGTCGTGGAAGGGCGACGACGCGCGGTGTCCGCGCTGGGAAGACCTCGCGTACGTGCAGTTCGATCACGTGAGCTTCGATGGCACCGCCCGCGGCGAGCTCGTGGTCGC
>Ga0247822_10000894_pt1 | contig 17291 bp, 17 predicted proteins | sample 13C_Cellulose_Da_FD_192423 | JGI IMG/M metagenome (GOLD analysis project Ga0247822, IMG submission 192423) | Soil microbial communities from agricultural site in Penn Yan, New York, United States - 13C_Cellulose_Day30 | ecosystem: Environmental > Terrestrial > Soil > Agricultural land | place...
AACGAGGAGTTTGCACCGAGCGACATCGAGGAAATCCGCGAACGGGTGATCCAGAAGCTTCAGCGCTTGCGCAAGCGCGATGCCGCGGGACGCGCATAATCGATGAATGCATATCTTGGCCGCAGTCCGCTGCGGCAGCTGGCCAAGGCGGATGAAGCGGTTCAGCGCCGGATCATCTGGGCGATGCCGCCGGTGGAACTGCTCAAGCTGGATGCGGACTTCGAAAGCTGGGCGCATGACAACCAATTGCCACCCAACGGCGAAGGCTGGCGCGTGTGGCTGATGATGGCGGGGCGGGGCTTCGGAAAGACGCGGGCGGGTTCTGAGTGGATTCACCGTCTGGCGACCGGCAAGCCAGGAGCGCGGATTGCTCTGGCAGGAGCGACGATCCACGAAGCCCGCAACGTCATGGTGGAGGGAGTGAGCGGCCTGTTGCGCGTTGCGCGGCTGCGCGGGGCGCGACTGACGTGGGAGCCGAGCCTTGGACGTCTTCGCTGGCCGAATGGGAGCGAGGCGCAGCTGTTTTCCGGAGAGAATCCGGATGGGTTCCGAGGGCCGGAGCATGACTTCGCCTGGGCCGACGAACTGGCAAAATGGGCTCAGCCCGAGGAGGCTTGGAGCAATTTGCAGATGGGGCTTCGGCGCGGGCAGCGGGCGAGAGCGCTGATCACGACGACGCCGCGAGCGATGGACCTTCTTACGCGGCTTCAGGCCGACCAATGGACGGTGACGACGGGCGGCCGAACAAGCGACAACATCAACCTGGACGAACGGTTCGTGAAGATCATGGAAGCGACGTACGGCGGCACTCGGCTCGGCCGGCAGGAGCTGAACGGCGAGCTGATCGCGGACGTCGAGGGATCGCTGTGGCCGAGAGATTTGATCGAGAGGTGCCGGAGGCCCTTGGACTTCGCTCGCGACGAACAGAGGTGGGACAGGGTCGTGGTGGGTGTCGATCCGCCGGCCGGTGTTGGCGAGAGGTGCGATGCTTGCGGCATCGTCGTCGTCGGACGGTCCGAGGGCCGGCTTTATGTCTTGGCCGACGAGACCTGCCAGGGGCTGAGTCCGGACGGGTGGGCTCGGCGAGTGGCGGCAGCGGTGGCTCGCTGGGACGCTGACATCGTCGTCGCGGAAGCGAATAATGGCGGAGCGATGGTCGGAAGCGTGCTCAGCGCCGCCGAGGTCGGTGTGCGCGTGCAACTGGTGCATGCATCGAAGGGGAAAGCGGTGCGGGCGGAGCCGATAGCCCTGCGCTTCGAAAGCGGCCGGGCGTTCTTCGCGGGCAGCTTTCCCGAGCTGGAGGATGAACTCGCCGGGCTGACGACCGGCGGCGCGTATGCGGGACCAAGCCGATCGCCCGATCGCGCCGACGCGATGGTGTGGGCGATGACAGAGTTGGGCGAGACGCGGAGCGGCGTTCCGCGCGTGCGAATGCTTTGATGCAATAGGCTTTGTAGCCTATGATTAATCTGCCGACGGAGAGCTTGCATGCTGTTGCTGTCCCTTGTTGCTGCCGCGCAGGCGATGAGTGCTTCCCCGCCTGAAAGGGTCGACCTGACGATTCCGCAGCCGTGCGTACAGACCACTGCGCCCGACGGCGAAGTGGTGGTTTGCGCCAACCGGAACGGGCAGAGCCCCTATCGCCTGCAGGAGGCCGAAGAGGTTGTCGAAGGCGAGGCGGTGCCCAAGGCCGAGGTCAAAGTGGCCGATGGCGTGACGGCCGCGGCGGAGACAGAAAAGGCCGATGTTGGCGGCTTTCCTTCGAACCGGATCATGCTGGGCCTGAAGGTGAAGTTCTAACACGCGGCGACCGCGAGAATGTGATACGATCCCGCCTGGGTAGTCGCGACCCATGGGGGACTTCGCCATGGCTACTGTTGCGGGGACGATTTCCGAACGGCGCAGCGCACCGGACGTGCTTTCCGGAACGCCTCGAGCGCATGCAGTCGATCGCTGGATTTACGTGTTCATGGCGGCGTTCTTCCTCGCCATCGTGCTGGCCGGGTTCATTCCGGATTCGCTGATGAAAATTGCGATGGTGAAAGCGGGAGAGAGACCTCCGTTTCCGCCGATCCTGCATGTGCACGCGGTGCTGATGGGTTCGTTCTTGCTGCTGTTCCTGACGCAGACGGTACTGATGGCAACCGGGCGTGGCGACTTGCATCGGCGGCTGGGGCCAGTGGCGATGGTGCTGGCGCCGGCGTTGGTCGTGGTTGGTTTCATCCTGATCCCGACGAATTACCATCTGCTGTGGGAAGCGTCGCAGTCTGCCGATCCCGCGAAGGCGGCGCGGGCGGCAGGCGCGGTGAATGTCTGGGACAACATCACGCTTCTGCAGATTCAGATCGGGGTGCTGTTTTCCCTGTTCCTGATCATCGCGCTGCGAGCACGCGAGGTTGATGCCGGCATGCACAAGAGGATGATGATCCTGGCCGTGGCGATGCCGCTTCCGGCGGGGATCGACCGCATTCCGTGGCTTGCGCACAGCATGCCGGCGAGTCCGCTGTCGCCGGAGCTGTATACTTTGCTGGCGGTGTCGCCGATGTTTGTTTGGGATGTCGTCCGAAACAGACACGTGCACCGCGCTTACTGGATCTGGCTGGGATTTGTGGTGCCGACGGCGATTGCTATCAACGTCGTGTGGGACGCGCCCTGGTGGCACGCGTTCGTCAGGCGTTTGATGGGGGTTTGATGCACACGGAAGAACTGGCAGCGGACGCTGGTGTGCGCGAATGGCGGGTCCGGCGGATCGACATTAGATCGCCGGTTCTGAAGGACGCGCATCCGGTCGCGCGGCTGGAACTGGAGCATCCGGTTCGGGGCCGCGTGACGGACATTGGCGAAGCGCCGGGAGCGTTCGACGCGGCATTCGTTGCGGCCGGGCGGATCGTCGGCGTGTCGCCGCAGTTACTGAGCTACAATGTGCGGTCTGGGCCGCCGGTCGAGGGCGCTTCGCTGCCGATTAGCATCGACGTTGAAATCGAGCTGGATGGGCAACGGTTTAATGGAAGCAGTTCTGGCGTCGACCTGGTGCGGTGCTCGGTCGAAGCATGGCTCGACGCGATTGCGAAGTCGGCGGGTCAGTGACGCGCTGAGAGGAACGAAGCGGCCCGACTTTGGGGGGCTTTAGCCGAGCCGCTTCTGCGACGTACGGGGATGGGAAGCATCCGGGGGCGGTAAATCGCTGAGTTCGTCCGCGGTTCCGGAAGGTGACTTAGGTTAGGCCGCGCCAGTTGGCGTTTGGCGGATGATCGACGCGTAAAATCGCGGTCGAGACACAGGAGAAAACATGCGATTTTGGTTCGGCCGCATTCTGACCTTCGAAATTTTCGGAGATGATGAGCCCCCAAAGGTTAGCTCGATACTGGCTGATGCAAGTGGACAGGTCTTGCTCAGCGACGCGTCCATGACGGTGCAGGGATATGCCGCATACGGCGCCAGCCGACGAGCCGCTGTGCAGCCGTTGATCGATCAGTTCGCCATTCCGCTGCTGGACGATGGTATCGCCATCCGCAGCCCAGCGGATTCTGTAGATGAACTCGAGGTGTTCGAGCTGGGATGCGCGGCTGGAGAGGGCGGCGATGCTCGACATGAACGATCGCAGTCGCCTGCCGGTGACCTGCCGAGGTCGCTATTCTTGTCATACTACGATCCGGAACGGGATTATCAGACCGGACAAATGCGGGCGATTGCCGCGTCGGTTCACGGGATCGATGAGGCAGTGGAGCTGCCGGCAGCGATTGGGGCGGGCCAGGCGAAGGCTCTGGCCGAGACCCATATCGCGCAGCGCTGGGCCCGGCGCGACAGCCTGACGCTGCGGCTTCCGCTTGAGCGGCTCGGAATGAGGCCAGGTTCCCTCGTGCAGATGGACGACGGAGCTGTCTGGCGAACGGAGCAGGTCACGGTCGAGGACATGGTGGTCCGCGCATCGCTGTCGCCGGTGAGCCAGGGGATTGCGAACGCGGCGGCTGACGCCGGAACGCATCTGCCCGCGCCGGATCGCGTTGCGTCGCCCACGAACCTGGTCGTGCTCGATCTGCCGGATCTCGGAATTGGAAGGCATGACGTGCCTGTCCTTCAGGTCGCGGCTTGCCAGCCGTCGGCAGGATGGCGGCCTGTGCCGGTCGAGGTCACCATCGGCGGCGAAGTGCGGGTCATCGCTTCGGCACAAGGCGAAGCAATTATCGGCATCGCGACGAACGCGCTCGCAGCGAGTTCATCCCTCAGTGTGGATGAGACCAACTTCCTCGCAGTCGAACTTGCCGACGAAGACCATTGGCTTGAAAGCCGCGACGATGGGGCGCTTGGCCTTGGCGCCAATCTTGCGGCTGTCGGAAGCGAGCTCGTGCAATTCGGGCGAGCGATTTGATAGGTCCACGGCGGTTCCGCCTCGAACATCTGCTGCGCGGTCGCTTCGGAAGCGAATGGGCGGTTGCGTCCCACGGTCCTAACGAGGCCTTTGTGCTGATCCAGCCAGGCACGCTTCAGGAGGTGGTCTTGCCACCTTCCGCCATCGGCACGACCGTTTCGATCCGGCCGCGAGGGTTGGCTGACGATAATGCTCCGGCCATCGAGCGCGTCGTGACCGGCGAGGCGATGAGGCCGCCTGCACCTGTCGATCTCCATGCGGAAATGCAGGACGGCACGCTGTCGGTCGCCTGGACCCGGCGTAGCCGGTCGGGCTGGGACTGGCCGGGCGACGATGTACCGCTCGGTGAAGCCCGGGAGCGGTATCGGGTCACCCTGCAAGGATTCGAAACGACGATGACTTTCGAAGTCGCTGAGCCGCACCTCGCGATCCCGTCGGACGGCATAAGTGGGATGGTCACCGTCACCGTCGTCCAGCTCGGCGACTTTGCCGAGTCTCGACCGGTGAGCCTTTCGCTGGAAATTTAAGCGCTGGCTGCGCGCCCTTCTCGCGTCGCCTCAAGTTCGCCGATGCGTCGTGATGCAATCCACAGTGCGAGGAGAGTGAACGGCGGAATAAGGAAGAGTGAGAAGACGCCCGTCGCGAGACTTCCGGTAAGTGCGGCGACCTTGCCTGCCCAGTAGGGACCGAGCGCCAGACCGACGAGCGATGTGCCCACAATGTACGTGGCGCCCGCCGTTCCGCGCATTCGGGGCAGTACGAGGTCTTGCAACGTGGCTACCGCGGCTCCGACCCACAGGGCGCTACACAAGCTCACGTAGGGTGCGGCGATATAGAAGCCGGCCAGGCTGTCCGTGGTGAACATGTAGATGATCGCCGGGACGGGCAGGACGATGGCCGCCATGTTCACGTACAGCCTGCCGCCGGCATGACGCAGACGGAGCATGTCGCTAACGATGCCTCCGAGGATGACGCCGATGGCCGACGCGAATGCGGCGCCCCAGCCGAAGAGGGTGGAAACTTCCTCCGCCGCCGTGCCGCTGGAGAGCAGCAAAGCCGCGTCTGTCGGACCTGAGTAGAAAGTTCGCAGAACGTAAGGTGGAATCCAGAACGCCACCGCGTAGCTGACGAAGCTGATGCTTCCGAACGCTACGACGAGCATGAACGTGACGGGCGTGCCCCAAAGGAGCCGGTGCGTGGCAGGATCGCGCTGCCTGAGCGATTGGGTCCAGCTGAAGACCGCGTAGATGCCGATCCACCAGGCGATCCATTGCGGCCAGTCGCCGGTCAGGCTTCCGAGCACGAAAACACCTGCGACGCTGACGGCGAGCATGATCAGATTTGGGATCATTGCTCCAGGGATCCGAGCTACACTGAACAAGGTAAGTGGCGGCAGGATGGCGACGAGTTCGCGGAAGAAGTCTCGCCATGCATTGGGACGAACGATGTCGGACGGATGACCGTCGATCGCGCCTCTCAAGGGTTCCTTGAGACTCCAGATCCAAACAGCGAGCAACAGGCCGGGCAGGCCGACTGCCATGAAAGCAGCCTGCCACGGTGCGAGGCCGAGCGGGGCACTTCCCGCATCCGGGAAGCGTCTCGCCCATTCGGCGAGAACATAGCCGCCCACCGGCAATGCGATGCCGCCGCCGATGTAGAGACCGCTGGAGTAGATCGATAGAGCGGTCGCTCGGCGCTCTTTCGGGAAATAATCGGCGATCATTGAATAGGCGGCAGGGGATGCGCTGGCCTCGCCGATGCCGACACCGATGCGTGTGGCAGCCAGCATTCCGAAGCTTTGAGCAAAGCCTGACGCGGCGGTCATGGACGACCAAAGCGCCAGACCGATCGCCATCAGGCGGCCCCGGTACCAACTGTCCGCCAACCGACCGAGCGGGATGCCGAACAAGGCGTAGAAGACCGCGAAGGCTGTCCCGTAGAGGAAGCCTATCTGCGCGTCGTCGAGCTTGAGATCCGCCTTGATACTCTCGGCCAGGATCGAGACGATCTGCCGGTCGATGAAGTTGAAAACGTAGACGACGACGAACAGAAACAGGGCGTACCAAGCGTATGCGGACACGCGGGGACGCGTGGCGGTAGGTTCGTCAATCACGTCAGCGCTCTCCATCACTAACCTGGCGACTGTGGCGGGCTAGGAACAGAAACGCAATTTCGTGCATATTGCGCACGAGGGAGAATTTCATGTTGCGTCCGATCGTGATTGGCCTGGGGATCGTTGTGGCTGGCTGCGTGCCGATGGCGGCACCCGATGTGCCGGTTTCCAATGCCAATTTGATGTCTAGCAGCGGCGCGGTGATCGGATCCGTGCGAGTCTTCAGCGAGCCGACCGGCGTGATGCTGCGGATTACGGCGAATGGCTTGCCGCCGGGTCAGCACGGCGTCCACGTGCACATGACGGGGCGTTGCGATCCGCCAGGTTTCACCACCGCCGGCGGTCATTGGAACCCGACCACTCGCAAGCACGGCCACCAGAATCCAGAAGGTCCGCATACGGGCGATCTGGGCAATCTCGGCGTCGGAGCGGATGGCACTTTGACTGCCGGACTACTGGTTCCGGGAGCGACTTTCGATGCGCTTCGTGATGCAGATGGGTCTGCGTTCGTCATTCATGCCAAGGCCGATGACGAGAAGACCGATCCGAGCGGCAACAGCGGCGACCGCATCGCCTGCGCTGTGCTATAGGGCATCACATGGCGAAGAACGGCAAGCTCCCCAAGCGCATCGGTGGCGTCAAGATTCCGAAGAAGTTGCGGAAGCGGGGCGGCGAACTTGCTGTTCTGCTGAACAATCCGCTGGTCGCAGACATCGTTGCTGCGGGATTGCTGCTCGCGGCTGATCGCATCGCGAAGAAGCCGAAGGTCAAGAAGGCCGGGCGGACTGCCAAGGCGGCGGCAAAAGACACCGCTGAGGCCGCCGGCCAAGGCGCCGGAAATATCGCGACGGTCCTCGCCTTTGCAGCGCGCGAGGGCGCTCGGGCGATCAAGGCGAACGCCGGCCGCTAAAGCAGGCCCGGCTGCGCCATCGCCGACTGTACGGTTAGCGAGCCTGCGGGAAGCGGCCCGATAAGGTCGGCCGCGGGCGCGGAATGATCGAGCCATGACTTCCAGTCCGCCTGCGCGATCAGCGCGACCTGGCGGCTGTGATAGGGGGCGATGTCCGGGCCGGGCTCGGTCGTCAGCATGGTGAAGGCCTCGCCGATGTCGGGAGTCTTGCGCATCAGGCCGGCGATGCCGAGCATTGCTCCGTCGGGCGCGGTGAAGAGCCAGCGGTCCTTTCGCTTCTGCTTCGGGTCGACGGGCGCGGTGAATTCGTAGAACCCGTCCGCGACGATGAGGCATCGGCCCGACGGAAATTCCCGGCCATCCGCACGGAAGTTGTAGACGGGGCGACCGTTCTGGCCGGGCCAGCTCCAGCGGCGAACCGTGACTTCATAATCCTCGTTCACGGCGCGAACGATCACGCCCGGGTCGGTGATGGCGATGTCGCGGGCGGCCAGGTTCGGAGCGCCTTCCGGGAACGTCAGCGGCATCTGAAGGTCGCGGAAGATTCGCGCGATCTCATCCACGGATTTTGTCTGGGTGTACAAGTTGCACATGGTGGCCGCTTATATGGACTTCACGCGCCGCTGCGCCATATCAGCCATATGGTTTTCGACCTGGGCAAGGCGATGGCGAAAAAAGGCGAGTTCGAAACCGCCCGGCTCGCGGACTTCGAATTTCGCCAGCGTGCGCGGACATTTCGCTTGATGGCCGAGCGGCTGCAGATCGAGGGCGACCCAACACGCATCGTCACCCTGATCACGCAAATGAACGATGAGGCTTTGCTCGAGGCGCTTGCGGAGCGGCAATCCGAGGACGTCGAGGTTCTGCGCAAGCTTTACCAGCAGTGCAGCGTCGAAGCGCGGGCGCAGTTGATCGAGGAACGGGGCGACCCGACACCGCACCGATTGCTGTGAAGCGTTCTTGGCGGGTTTATTTCAAGCGGTTAGCCTAAGTTCATGTCCGCCCATTGTTGCGAGTCCAAAGGCGTGGAACTTGAACGGCTTGCTCGGCAGGCCGAGCAGCGGCGCGTGCTGGTGATCGTGCTGATCATCAACCTCGGCATGTTCTTCGCGGAGTTCGGGGCAGGGCTTGTCGCGGGGTCGGCGGCGCTGATGGCGGATGCGACCGACATGCTGGCCGACGCCTTCGTCTTCGGGCTGAGCCTTTATGCCGTCGCGCGTAGCGACCGGTGGAAGGCGGGCGTCGCGGCGTTCAAGGGTGCGTTTATCCTGATCCTCGGCATCGGGATCCTCGTGAACGTTGCGATCAAGATCGAGAGCGGCGTGCCTCCCAGCTCCTCGCTGATGCTGACGTTCGGCGGGCTGGCGCTGGTCGCGAATCTCATCTGCGTCGTGCTGCTGTGGCGGTTCCGGGCGCAGGACGTGAACATGGCGAGCACGTGGGAATGCTCGCGCAACGACGTCGTCTCCAACATCGGCGTGCTGATTGCGGCGGGACTGGTGGCGACGACCAGCTCGCCCTGGCCGGATATCGCAATCGGCCTAGTGATGGCGGCAATCGTGTTGCGATCAGCGGTGCGGGTGCTCAACGACAGTGTGCCGCAGCTGAAGGCGCACGCGGCTTAGCCCGGCCGAAACCTCCGACCGGGCCTTGCAGATAGATTAGCCGCGATAGGTGTTGGCGCGGCGTACGCGGAGGTTGGTGACGGCGCCGCGATAGTCGACGTTGCAGCGGAAGCTGAGATCGCCGGTCGCCGCATAGCCCTGGTTTTGATAGCCGTAGGCCTGGCCGTACGGCGGCATGCCGGCGCGGCTGTCGAGCAGGCCCGACACGCGCAGGCCGTTCTGGCGGCGCTCCACATTGGTAATCGCGGTCACGCGCATCGGCGGCGCGTACTGGTTGTAGCCCTGATTATAGCCGCGATTGTTGTTGTAGCCGTAGGCGTTGCCATAGGGCTGAGGGCGATATTGCGCGGAGGCCTGCGCCATCGCCGCGCTGGTGCACTGCTCGATCGCCGTGCGATCCGTCACATTGTAGCGGTTGCCGAGCAGCTGACCGAGAATCTGGCTGAGGCCGCCCTGCTGATTGTAGCCGTAACCCGGCTGGCCGTAGCCCTGGTTCGGATAGCCCTGCTGCGGCGGATAATAGCCGTATCCCGGCTGGCCCGGAGCGGGCTGCGGGACCTGGCCCTGGTACTGCGCGGCGGCGGGGGCGGCGAGGCCGATCACCGCGGCGGCGGTCAAGACGCTCTTGAACATGGTCATGCAAAATTTCCTCATCTCACACGGGAAATGCCGGTGAGTTCGAGGGTAAAACGTCCGCTGCGCCCGATTGATGCATGAACCTCAGACAACGGGACGTGCGAGCGCTGAGCGACAAATGTGAGCGCGGGTCCACCCGACCTAGAACAAACGCGAGGTGCTGACCGCGGCGAGACATTCGAAATGGACCGGCAGGGTCTGCTCGTCGAACTCCGGCGCCTTCACGGTCGCGGTGGGCCGTTGGACGCGCAGGCGGACGAGGACGGCGGGAGCGATGGGCTTCGCGCACATGGCGCAGGGGCGGTCGTCGACATCCTCGCCATCGTCGAGCATCGGCGCCTTGCCATTCCAGTGCCGGTGAAAGGTCAGCGGCACGTCCGGGTGAAGGACTTGGGCCAGGCAATCGGCGTGGCAAGCGCTTTCCTGGACGACGTAAGGCGGCGTATCCGGATCCATGCGGATCAGGCGCAGGATCGTGCCCCACGGGACAAGCTCTCCGCAGAAGCGGCAAAGATGGCCGGTCTTGAAGTTCGGATCGCGCCGTCGGGGCATGAGCCATCGTAACGCAGCGAGCCTATGGCCGTAAGACTAAAGCTCCGGAGGTGGAGGCGGCGCAGGCGGTTCCGGCGGCGTCGGGATGGCGCTCTTCTCCGAATTCTTGTCCGCGTTGGGCGTGATCGCGCAGTCGCGGAGCCAGGGGTCGGCCCCGCCGCCGCCCATGCCCTGGCAGCTGACCGTCACGCGCTGACCGACCTTCAATTTCTTGGCGTCGTCGATGGCGAGGCCGGCGAGGTCGACGCCCAAGGGGTGATCCGGGTTGGAGCTCTTCAGGCGCATGTCGAGGCTGCCGTAGCCGTCCGGCACGATGCGCAGGAATTCGCCGCTGACGACCATCTCGCGGCCGTCGAACCTGCGCGCCGCGGAAGCCTCGTCCTCGCGATAGGCGTCGACGACCTGCTGGGCCTCGACCACGGCCGGTGCCCTTTTTCCGTCATCGGTGTCGATGTGGATCGATGGGCCGTCGAAGCCGAACTTGCCCACGGCCGCCAGCGCAAGCAGGACCACGCCGCCGCCGATCAGGACCTTCTTGCGGTTGGAGCGGAGCTCCTCTTCCGAACGCTCGCTCCGCGCGTCGTGGCGGTGCTCACGATAGGACGAGTGCATCGCCGCTCCGCAATTCGGGCAGAATTCCCGGAGGACAGGGACGTCGGCACCACATTCCCGACACTGCACTTGGCTGTTCCCCCTGACGCGATTGACGGCATCATCTGCCATGGAGGTGTGACGGGGGGCAAGTAGGGAACACGAAGAAGCACCGCCTGAAGCGTTCAGTCTGGTTGAGAGGCGTTCAGTGCAGCTACCAACGTCTGAACGACACCATTCAGATCTTCGATTGGAGTCTCGGCCATTAAGCGCGGAGTGTGGCTAGTCTTGTCAAAACTTAAGCGATTGTCTGTGAGAGCGGCAAATACGTCCGAGAGCAACTTTGGAGCGTCGACCCGCTTCAGCCATTCTTCGTCGGTGATGTTGCGCCTCCACTTGGAAGCTGCACCATACTTAACATCACCGGCCAGCTCAGCAATCTTGTTCTCGACGTCTTTCGCGCTGACCGACAGCCCGTCAACTTCAGCATTCAGGAGTGTCGCTATGGCCTCCAGATTCAAAACATAACATTCGAGGCACCGCCGCCTCAGCAAGGTCAATCGGTTATCCGTTTGGCGTGCAATCTGTTCGACTGCGTCGTCTGAAAGAGTTTCTCGATCGAGTAGAAAGCTGGATCCCTGTACCAGAGGGGCAACCGCTGCGGTCGCCTTCGTATAAAGATCAATCACGGCCTTTCTCGAACTTCCGCGCTTTGAAAAATCTCCAGTAGAGGCAACGCCAGCGAAGCGGACGCTCGAGTCGACGTCTACGCCTGCGCGGCGCAGCAAATCCGGAAAAACAAGCTCTTCGGTTGCCCCCTCCACCCAAACGATCCGATCAGCCCCGAGCACATCGGTCATGCTAATTCCAAGATGCCGGAACGCGCTCCGCACCTCGGCCAAGTTGCTCCGGTCGATTGTTCGTATCGAACTCGCGAAGTCGGACTTTTCAACCATCAACAGTTGATCAATGTTTGGAAAAGTCATCACGTCCGAAGAGTGCGTGGAAACTATGTACTGGTGCTGCGGATAGAATGTTGTAAGTATCTGCAGCATCTGCTTCGTGGCAGCTGGATGTAAATAGCTGTTTATCTCATCTATCGCGATCACGCTAGGTCCGCTTTTGACTACAGCAGTAATGATTGCTATAATCTGCGAGACGCCAGTTCCACTATTTGACAGATCGACCGCTAGCTCGCGAGTAGTTGGTCCTGAGCTAGGCCAAACTAATATCTTAAAGTTTCCTTCTTCGGTTGAAACTGTAATAGAACCGACGCCAGGGAGAATTTCCCGGACCCTGTCTTCGATCTCTCTGTATTGACTTGGGTTGTTGCCTGACAAAAATGCCAGCACGGATGGAAGATTCTGAGCATCCGACCGCAATCGCCTCTCGGTGGAGAATCCCGTCGACGCTACATTAAATCTTTGCGCGGAAAAGTAGAAGAATGCCGGATCTTCTCCAGTGGTGAAGAGCTGAAAAATCGTGTCATTGACGCCAGATCCAGAATTCTCGATGACTAGTTCGCCTCCAGCCATTCGGATTTGCTTCACGGTTGGATTGTTCTCGGTAGTCAACCGCCCCTTAAATGTCAGATCTCTGTAGGTATTTGACTGACCACCGATGCATTGAATCTTGAGAAGGACATTGATCTCATCTTGTAGGACGGCTTTCAGATCATCTCGTGCTTGGTTGCTTCCGCCATCGCTTGTGGTTTGGACTGCCATTCCGGTTTCGGAGAGTCTGCGCCGTATCTCGCCGGTCGAAGTTGATAAGTCGATTTCGGCGTAAGCATTCTTGATATCACCGGGAAGATATTGATGCTCATTTCTGTGTTGAATCTGCGGTAACGATGACCCTAGCGCGGCCAACAAAGCGCTTTTTCCAGAATTATTCAAACCGACCACGACGTTTAGCTTTGCAGACAACCGGATCCAACCAGTGTCCTCAAATGCGCTGTAATTCGTTAGTCGGAACTCTGCGATGTGCATTTGGACTTGATGCAGTTTGTAGGAAATCGAGTCACGCGCATTTTGTGACTGAGTCTAAGTCCCGCTATTTCGCCGCAATCAAATCAGGCTGATCCGCTTCCTCGACCTTCGCCTTCACACGCGTTGAGCGGGCGGCCTTCTTCGGCTTCGTCTCCACAACCTCTGGCTTGACGCTCGCGCGTTCCAGCAGCGGCTTCAGATACTGCCCCGTGAAGCTGTCCGGACACGCCGCTAAATCCTCCGGCGTTCCCGCGACCACGATGCGCCCGCCGTTGACGCCTCCGCCGGGGCCGAGGTCGATGACGTGGTCGGCGGTCTTGATGACGTCGAGGTTGTGTTCGATCACGACGACGGTGTTGCCGGTCTCGACCAGGCGGTGGAGCACCTCCATCAGCTTGCGCACGTCCTCGAAATGCAGGCCGGTGGTGGGCTCGTCGAGGATGTAGAGCGTCTTGCCGGTGGCCCGCCGCGACAGCTCCTTCGACAGCTTCACGCGCTGCGCCTCGCCGCCGCTGAGGGTCGTCGCCTGCTGCCCCACCTTGATGTAGCCGAGGCCGACTTCCTGCAGCATGCGCATCTTGTCGCGAATGCCGGGGACGGCCTTGAAGAATTCGACCGCGTCCTCGACCGTCATGTCGAGCACGTCGGCGATCGACTTGCCCTTGAACTTCACCTCCAGCGTCTCACGGTTGTAGCGCGCGCCGTGGCAGACGTCGCAGGTGACGTAGACGTCGGGCAGGAAGTGCATCTCGATCTTCAGAAGGCCGTCGCCGGTGCATTTTTCGCAGCGGCCGCCCTTCACGTTGAAGCTGAAGCGGCCCGGCTTGTAACCGCGCGCCTGCGCCTCCGGCAGGCCGGCGAACCAGTCGCGGATCTGGGTGAAGGCGCCGGTGTAGGTCGCCGGGTTGGACCGCGGGGTGCGGCCGATCGGCGACTGGTCGATGTCGATGACCTTGTCGAGGTTGGCGAGGCCGTCGATGCCCTCGCACGGGCCGCAGACGATGCGGGCGCCGTTCAGCGCGCGGGCAGCGCCGGCGTAGAGCGTGTCGATCGTCAGCGAGGACTTGCCCGAGCCGCTGACGCCGGTGACGCAGGTGAAGGTGCCGAGCGGGAACTTGGCCGTCACGTTCTGAAGGTTGTTGGCGGTGGCGCCCTTCACGGTGAGGAACTTGCCGCTGCACTTCTTGCGCTTGGGCGGAAGGGGGATTTCGCGGCGGCCGCTGAGATAGTCGGCGGTGACGCTGGTCTCGCAGGCGAGAAGCTCGTCGAGGGTGCCGGCGCAGACGATCTCCCCGCCGTGGACGCCCGCGCCCGGGCCCATGTCGATGACGTGGTCGGCGGTGCGAATGGCGTCCTCGTCATGTTCGACGACGAGCACGGTGTTGCCGAGGCCGCGCAAGCGCTTCAGCGTTTCGAGGAGGCGGTCGTTGTCCTTCTGGTGAAGGCCGATCGACGGTTCGTCGAGGACGTAGAGGACGCCCGAGAGGCCGGAACCGATCTGCGAGGCGAGGCGGATGCGCTGGCTCTCGCCGCCCGACAAGGTGCCCGACGTGCGGTCGAGGTGGAGATAGTCGAGGCCGACATTGTGAAGGAAGCCGAGGCGCGCGTTGATTTCCTTGAGAATGACGTGCGCGATTTCCCGCTGGACCGGGGTGAGCTTGTCCTCGAGGCTGCCGAACCAGGCGTAGGCATCCGCGACCGAGCGGCGGGTGGAGAGCGAGATGTCCTCGCCGGCGATCTTTACGCTGAGTGCCTCGGGCTTGAGGCGGGCGCCGTGGCAGACCTCGCACGGGCGGCTGGCCTGGTAGCGGCTAAGCTCCTCGCGCATCCAGGCGGATTCGGTCTGCAACATGCGGCGGTTGAGGTTGCCGATGACGCCTTCGAAAGGCTTCTTCACCTCGTAGGATTTGCGGCCGTCGACGAAGCGGAGGGTGACGGGCTTGCCTTTGGTGCCGTGGAGGATGACGTTGGACGCTTCCTCCGGAAGCTCGCCCCACGGCGTTTCGAGGTCGAAGTCGTAGGCGCGGGCGAGCGAGCTCAGCACCTGCATGTAATAGGGCGAGGGCGGGTTGGACTTGGCCCAGGGGACGACGGCGCCCTTCTTGATCGACAGCGCGTGGTTAGGGACGACGAGATCTTCGTCGAACACCAGTTTCTCGCCGAGGCCGTCGCAGGCGGGGCAGGCGCCCTGCGGAGCGTTGAAGCTGAACAGGCGCGGTTCGATCTCGGCGATGGTGAAGCCGCTGACCGGGCAGGCGAACTTTTCGGAGAAGAGGATTCGGCCGGGCGGGGCGTAGTCGAGTTTCATGCCCGATTTCTCGCTGCCCTCCGTTCGTCCTGAGCGAAGTCGAAGGGCGTCAGCGCCGCGCCCTTCGACTTCGCTGTCGCTCCGCTCAGGACGAACGGGATCCGCCGGATCCAAATATGCCAATCCTTCGGCCAGCTTCAGCGCGGTCTCGAAGCTGTCGGCGAGGCGCGGCTCGATTCCCTCGCGGACGACGATGCGGTCCACGACGATTTCGATGTCGTGCTTATACTTCTTGTCGAGCGCCGGCGCGTCTTCGATGTCGTGGAACTCGCCGTCGATGCGGACTCGGGTGAAGCCGGCCTTCTGCCACTCGGCCAGCTCCTTGCGGTACTCGCCCTTGCGGCCGCGGACGACGGGCGCGAGCAGGTAATGGCGGCTGCCGTCGGGCAGGCTCATCACGCGGTCGACCATCTGGCTGACCTGCTGCGCTTCGATCGGAAGACCGGTCGCGGGCGAGTATGGGATGCCGACGCGCGCCCAGAGCAGGCGCATATAATCGTAGATCTCGGTGACCGTGGCGACCGTCGAGCGCGGGTTGCGCGAGGTCGTCTTCTGCTCGATCGAGATGGCGGGCGAGAGGCCGTCGATATGCTCGACGTCCGGCTTCTGCATCATCTCCAGGAACTGGCGGGCATAGGCCGAGAGAGACTCGACGTAGCGGCGCTGTCCTTCGGCGTAGATCGTGTCGAACGCGAGGCTCGATTTGCCCGAGCCGGAGAGGCCGGTGATGACCGTGAGGCTTTCGCGCGGGATGTCCACGTCGACGCCCTTGAGGTTGTGCTCCCGCGCGCCGCGGACGGAAATATGAGTCAGCATCGGGCCGTTTTCGTTCCGTTTATGTTCTGATTAAGCGAGCCACTGCTGATGGTCAACGCGGCTTGAACACATGTGGGTTCGCGGGTTCGATTCCGCAACTCATCGATAGCAGCGGCACCTTTGTCGATGGCGGGTGGCTGTCGACGCGGCTCGCGACGAAGCACCCTCAATCAAATCAAATATTTGGGGGAATCCATGACCGTTCTGACCACTCGTCGCGTGTCGCGTCTTGGCGCGATTCTGCTCGCCTGCAGTGCGCTTCCGATCATCCCGGCCCAGGCCCAGCAGGCGGCCACCACGGCAGCTTCGGAACCCAAGGAAGTTCATTTCGGCAGCTGGGGCGTAGATCTTGCGACTCGCGACCTCAAGGTGAAGCCCGGCGACGACTTTCAGCGCTACGCAGCCGGCACCTGGCTCGACGCCAATCCGATCCCGGCGGACAAGTCGTCGAACAGCATCGGATCCGAGGTTAACGACCGCAACCAGGAGCGGCTGCAGTCGATCGTGACGAGCGCGCCGAAGGACAGCCAGCTTGGCGCGCTGTTCGCGAGCTACATGGACGAGGCGCGGGTCGAGCAGCTCGACGCGACGCCGGTGAAGGCGGATCTGGCGCGGGTCGATGCGATCAAGTCCAAGGCAGAATTCACGCAGTACATGGCCGGCACGCTGAAGGACTTCGGCTCGACCCTGTTCGGCGTCGGCACGATCCCCGATCCGAACAATCCGGCGGTGAACACCTTGTTCGTCGGCACGGGCGGCCTCGGCCTGCCGGACCGCGATTATTACCTGCTCGATAGCTTCAAGACGCAGCGGGACGCCTATCGCGCCTACATCGAGCGAACGCTGTCGCTGGTCGGGACGCCGAACGCTTCGGCTGCGGCGGACACGATCCTCGCGTTCGAGACCGAGATTGCGAAGCTGTCGTGGGACAAGAACGACCTTCGCGACATCGACAAGCTCAACAATCCGATGACCGAGGCGGAACTGATCGCTTACGCGCCGGGCTTCGACTGGGCGCCGTATCTCACGACAGCGGGCGTTTCGGGCAGGGTCCCGAAGGCTCTCGTGGCCGACAATACGGCAGTGAAGGCGCTCGCAGCGCTTTACGCAAAGACGCCTCTGGAGACGCTCAAGACATGGCAGCGCTTCAAGGTCGCGGATCAGGCGGGACCGTACCTGTCGAAGCGCTTCGTCGACAGCAACTTCGAGTTCGGCAAGGTGCTGAGCGGCGCCAAGCAGCTTCGTCCGCGCTGGCGGCGCGGCATCGATCAGGTCGACGGCCGTCTGGGTGAGCTCCTCGGCGAAACCTACGTCCAGCGCTATTTCTCACCGCAGTCGAAAGCGATGATGGAAGAGCTGGTCGGCAAGTTGAAGAAGGCTGCC
>Ga0247822_10000895_pt1 | contig 17289 bp, 10 predicted proteins | sample 13C_Cellulose_Da_FD_192423 | JGI IMG/M metagenome (GOLD analysis project Ga0247822, IMG submission 192423) | Soil microbial communities from agricultural site in Penn Yan, New York, United States - 13C_Cellulose_Day30 | ecosystem: Environmental > Terrestrial > Soil > Agricultural land | place...
CAACACCACCCTGTGGCCGGGCGCGACCGCCGAGTTCATGGCGAGGACCTGGCGCTTCGATCCGGCCGACTACGTGATGCGCCGGCGCGAGCCGGTGGCGCGGCCGGCGGTGGCGCCGCCGCGGCCGGTGGCGATCGCCGGAGGCCGGCGATGACCCGCGCGGTGGTGACCGGCGCCGGCAGCGGGCTGGGCGCGGCCCTGTGCGCACGGCTGGTGGCGCGCGGCGCCCGCGTGGTCGCCGCCGACGTCGACCTCGAGGCGGCGACCGCGACCGCGGCCCGGCTCGGCCCGCACGTCCACCCGGTGCGCTGCGACGTCGCCGTGCTGGGCGAGGTCGAGGCGCTGGCCGACGAGGCCGAGCGCCGGCTGGGCGGGGTCGACCTGCTGGTCAACAACGCCGGCGTCGCGGTGGTCGGCGAGATCGGCGAGGTGCCGATCGCCGACTGGCGGTGGATCGTCGACGTCAACGTGTGGGGCGTGATCCACGGCTGCCACGTGTTCGTGCCCCGCATGCGGGCCCGGCGGCGCGGCCACGTGCTCAACGTCGCGTCGGCGGCGGGGCTGCTGTCGCCGCCGCGGATGGCGCCGTACAACGTCAGCAAGGCCGCCGTGGTCGCGCTGTCGGAGACCCTGCACGCCGATCTCGCCCGCCACGGCGTCGGCGTCACCGTCGTGTGCCCGACGTTCTTCCCGACCAACCTGACCCGCTCGCCGCGCACCTCCGTCGACGCGCGCCTGCGCAAGCTCGCGACCAGGCTCGTCGACCGCGGCGGGTGGACCGCCGATCAGGTCGCGCGCGCCGCGCTCGCCGGCGTCGACGCCGGCGCGCTGCACGTCACGCCGCAGCCCGACGGCCGCTGGCTGTGGCGGCTCAAGCGGCTGGCGCCGCGGCGGTTCCAGCGGGTCAGCCACCACGCGGCGCGGATGATCGTCGGATGAGCACCGCCGACCGCGCCGCGCGCGCCGTGCTGCGCGCCACCGGCGTCGCCAGCCGTCACGTGACCACCGCCGTGGCGCGCCACCACGTCTACGACGCCCGCGGCCGCGGCCCGCTGCCGCCGATCGTGCTCCTGCCCGGCCTGTCCGACACCGGCGCCTCGCACGCGCCGCTGATCTGGCGCCTGCGCCCCCGCGTCCGCCGCGTCGTGGTGGTCGAGAGCGCCGGCCACGGCCTGTCCGGCCCGGCCCGCGTGCCCTACACGATCGAGCGCCACCTGAGCTCGGTCGCGGCCGCGCTCGATCAGATCCTCGACGAGCCCGCGGTGCTCGTCGGCAACTCCCTCGGCGGCGCCACCGCGTTGCACTACGCCGCGACCCGGCCGGCGCGGGTCGCCGGCCTCTACCTGACCTCGCCGGCGGGCGCCGCCCTCGACGACGCGACCGTGGCCGACCTGCGCCGCGCCTTTACCATCCGCACCGTCGCCGACGCCCGCACCTTCCTCGATCGCGTCCTCGCCCGCCCGACGCCGCTGGCCCCCGTGCTCGCCCGCGTCCTCCGCGCCCGCGCCGGCGCCCCGGCGATCGCCGACCTCCTCGCCGACCTCGGCAACCACCCCGGCGTCCCCGCCGCCGATCTCGGCAAGCTCGCCGTGCCGGTGACCGTGATGTGGGGCCGCGCCGAGCGCTTGCTGGCCCCCTCGGCCCTGGCCTTCTTCCGCGCCCACCTGCCGCCCCACGCCGTGGTCGTCGAGCCCCCCGGGATCGGCCACTGCCCGCACCTCGATGCCCCCGGCCGGCTGGCCCACCTGATCGCCGCCTTCGCTGGGGACAGGATCTAGGGTCGCAACCCTTCGGATTCGAAGCCTTTCTCGACCGAAGCGCGAAACATGGCCGCGGACGCATTGGCGACGGTCTGCGGGCATGTTTTGCGTTTCGGTCCAGAAGTCTGGTGTTCCCGCCGGCTTACGACCCCAGATCCTGTCCCCCTTCACGGGGGCGTGGATCGGCCGAGTCGTGGCGATGTGCGCCCCATCGTTGCGTTCACCCTCCTCGCGTCCCTCCTGACCGCCGCGTGCGGGTCGGAGGACGCACCGGATCTGGGCACCGAGGAGCAGCCGGTCTGGACGAACGGCGGGTTCGAGACGACAGCCATCGGCAGTCCACCCGACGGCTGGACGGTGTTGCCGCGCTTGAACAACGGCATCACCGACCTGCGGCCGAACACGCAGACGCTGGCCAGCCTCAACCTGGTCGCCGGCGGCACCGCCATGACCGCGGTGGTGGGCGGTGCCGCCGAGTCGCAGACCGATCCCGACATCGGAGCCGGCGGCACGCTGCGCTTCCCCAAGTACGGCACGCGCGCCGCCCGCCTGAACTACCTGAACGCGTCGAGCCCCGGTAGCAACCGGAACAGCAACAGCATCACGCAGACGATGACGATCGGTCCGGGCGACGTCGACCCGGCCGACGGCAGGGTGCACGTGCGCTTCGTGGTGGCGCCGGTCCTCGAGAACCCCGGTCACGCCTACACCGAGCAGCCCTACTACTACGTCCGGCTGCGCAACAGCACGACCGGCCAGGTGGTCTACGAGGACTTCAACGCCAGCGGCCAGCCGGGCGTGCCGTGGAAGTCCTTCACCAGCTCGACCGGAAGCGCGGCGCAGTACACCGACTGGCAGCTGGCCGACATCTCGCCGGCCAGCGGTGCGCTGGCGATCGGCGATCAGATCGAGCTGCAGGTGGTCGCCAGCGGCTGCTCGCTCGGTGGCCACTGGGGCCGCGTGTACGTCGACGCGTTCGGCGCCACCATCCCCGGCATCTACACGTGGGCGACCGGACCGCAGCAGGCCAACGCGGGCAGCGACGTCACCTATACCGTCAACTACCGCAACGGCGGCACCGCCCCGAGCGACGGGACCAAGCTCGACTTCGTCACGCCGCCGAACACCACCTTCCAGGCGGTGAGCCTGGGCGCCGCGTGCACCACCCCGTCGGTGGGCCAGACCGGCACGGTGTCGTGCAGCCTCGGCTCCCTGCCGGCCGGCGCCACCGACTCGTTCACCGTCACCGTGCGCATCCCCTCGGGCACCGCGACCGGGACCACCATCACCAACGGGAACTACGCGATCTCGGCCACCGGGGTGTCGCCGCTGCTCGGCCCCAAGGTGCAGACTCGGGTGACCGCGCTGGTGTCGTACGCCGACCTCGGCGTCACCATCAGCGACGGCGCGGCGGCGGTCGGCTGGGGCCAGCAGCTCACCTACACGATCGTCGTCACCAACGCCGGCCCCTCCAGCACCACCGCGTCGGTCGACGACACCATGCCGGCGCAGCTCACCAACGTGAGCTGGACCTGCAGCGGCAGTGGCGGCGGGCTGTGCACCGCGGCGGGCACGGGCTCGATCCACGACGGGGTGACCCTGCCGTCGGGCAGCCGCGTGACGTACACGGTCCAGGCCGACGTCGTCGCCGGCAGTGGCAGCGGCAGCATCGTCCACAAGGTCACGGTGACGCCCGGTACCGGGGTCACCGATCCGAACAGCATCGACAACACCGCCGTCGACATCGACTCGGTCGGCACGTTGCGGACGCTGAGCCTCATGCGTAACGGCTACGCCCACGGCGGGACCATCACGTCGGTGCCGACGGCCATCGACTGTGGGCTCGGCTGCGCGTCGGCGACCGCCCAGTTCATCGACGGCGCCCAGGTGGTGCTGACGGTGGCCCCCGTGGCCGGCTCGCAGTTCCTCGGCTGGGGCGGCGCGTGCAGCGGCACCGCGACGTCGTGCACGGTGACCATGGCCGGCGACCAGTCGGTCACCACCAGCTTCGTGGGCCCCGCGGCCAGCGTGACGGCGAGCAGCGGCGGGGCGCAGGCCGCGCTGACCAACACCGCGTTCGCCCAGCCGCTAATCGTGGTGGTCACCGACGTCGCCGGCAGCCCCGTCCCCGGCGTGGTCGTCACGTTCGGCGTCCCGGGCAGCGGCGCGTCGGCGGCGCTGAGCTCGACCAGCGCGATCACCAGCGCCGCCGGCACCGTCGGCATCACCGCGACCGCCAACGGCGTCGCCGGCACCTACGACGTCACCGCCGCGGTCGCCGGGGTCGCGTCGGCGCCGACGTTCGCGCTCACCAACATCGGCCCGGCGGCGTCGATCACCGCGATCGGCGGCGGCGGGCAGCAGGCGGTGGTCGGGGCGCCGTTCGCCGACCCGCTCGGCGTGGTGGTGCGCGACGCGCTCGGCACCCCGCGTCCGGGCGCGCCGGTGACGTTCACCGTGCCGGGGAGCGGCGCGACGGCCACCCTGACCCCGCTCACCGGCACGACCAACGCCAGCGGCGAGCTGTGGGTGAACGCGACGGCGGGCACCGTGGCCGGTGGCTACAGCGTCACCGCGGCCACCCCCGGCGTCGCCACCCCGGCGAGCCTCGGCCTGACCAACCTGCCGGGCGCGCCGCACTCGGTGGCGATCAGCGGGCCGTACGACGACGCCGCCACCGCCGGCACGGCCTTCACCGGCACGTTCGCGGTCATCGTGCGCGACCCGTACGGCAACCCGGTCCCCGACGCCATCGTGACGTTCACCGCGCCGACCACCGGCGCCGCCGCGGCCATCACCGGCTCGCCGGCCACCACCGGTGGCGACGGCAGCGCCACGGTGACCGCCGTCGCCGGCACCGTCGCCGGCAGCTACGACGTGGTCGCGGCGATCGCCGGCGGGGCCTCGGTCGCCTTCCACGTCCGCAACACCGCCGGCGCGCCCGCGACCCTGGCGCTGGTGAGCGGCGGCGGTCAGGCGGCGGTGGTGACCGCGGGCTTCGCGCAGCCGCTAGTCTTCGAGGTCCGCGACCAGCACGCCAACCCGGTGCCCGACGTGGACGTCGCGCTGGCGGCGCCGTCGAGCGGCGCCACCGCCGGCGTCGCGCCGAGCGCGACCACCGACGCCGACGGCCGCATCGCCACCTCCGTCACCGCCGGCACCGTCGCCGGCGACTACCAGGTGACCGCGTCGATCGGCGCGCTCACCGCCGCGGCCCCGCTGCGGAACCTCGCCGGCGCCGCCGCGACGATCGGCGTGGTCTCGGGTGACGAACAAGTGGTCGAGGTCGCCACGCCGGTGGCCGCCCCGCTCGTCGCCGTCGTGCGCGACGCGTACGGCAACCCCGTCGCCGGCGCCGCCGTCGTCGTCGAGGCGCCGCTGTCGGGCGCCGGCGCGGCGGTGGCGCCGCTCGCCACCACCAGCGACGCCGACGGCGAGATCACCCTGACCGCCACCGCCGGCGAGACCGCCGGCGCCTACGTCGTCGCGGCCGTCCTGTCCGAGGCGGCGCGCGCCGAGTTCCACCTCACCAACCGGCCCGGCGCGCCCCATGCGGTCACCGCCTCGCTCGCCAGCACGCCGCAGAGCACGGTCGTGCACCACGAGTTCGCCGTGGCCCTCGAGGTCATCGTCACCGATCGCTTCGGCAACCTCACGCCCGGCGTCGAGGTCGCGTTCGGCGGCCCGCCCACCACCGGCGTGCCGGCGGCCGGCTTCGCCCCGACCGACGCGACCACCGACGGCGATGGCCGCGCCCGCACCACGGCGACGGCCAACGGCGTCGCCGGCGATCACGTCGCCCACGCGACGGTCGCCGGGGTGAGCGCGCCCGCCGCGTTCGCGCTGCGCAACCTCGCCGGTCCGCCGGCCACCATCACCGCCACCGGCGGCACGCCGCAGTCGAGCGAGGTCGACACCGACTTCGGCGACCGCCTGCAGGTCCTGGTGCTCGACGCCGACGCCAACCCGGTGCCGGGCGCCGTCGTGCGCTTCGCCGCCCCCACCAGCGGCGCGACCGCGGTGCTCGAGGCGTCGACCGTCGCCACCGGTGACGACGGCCTCGTCGCGATCGGCGCCCGTGCCGGCACCATCACCGGCAGCTACCAGGTCGCCGCCACCATCGAGGGCGGCGAGGCCCCGGCGATCTTTGCGCTCGCCAACACGCCCGGCGCCGCCCACGCCATCGTGGCCAACCCGCTGTCGACGCCGCAGCAGACCCGCGTGCTGACCGCCTTCGCGCCGCTGGTGGCGCAGGTGACCGATCGCTTCGACAACCCCGTGCCCGGCGTGGCCGTCACCTACCAGGCGCCCGAGACCGGCGCCACCGGCGCGCCGCGCCGCGCGACCGTCACCAGCGACGACGACGGCCGCACCGCCGTCGCGTTCACCGCCGGCCCGGTCGCCGGTGCCTACCAGGTGACCGCCACCGTCGACGGCGTGGCCACGCCGGCGGTGTTCGCCCTGACCAACCTGCACGGCGAGGCGCACCGCGTGATCGCCGAGTCCGGCGGCGGCCAGGGCACCGTCGTCGACCAGGCGTTCGCCGCCGCGCTGGTGGCGCGCGTCGAGGACGAGCACGGCAACCCGGTGGCCGGCGCCACCGTCACCTTCACGCCCCCCGACGCGGACGTCACCGCCATCGTCGAGACCACCACCGCGGTCACCGGCAGCGACGGCCGCGCGTCGACCGCGATCACCGCCGGCATCCGGCGCGGTAGCTACCAGGTGGTCGCCACGGCCACCCTCGCGGCCACCCCCGCCAGCTTCGCGCTCACCAACGATGCCGACGTGCCCGCCGCCATCGCGGCGCTGGCGAGCGCCACCCCGCAGACCACCCAGGTCGAGCACGCGTTCGCCGAGCGGCTCGCCGTCGAGGTCGTCGATCGCTTCGGCAACCCGGTGTCGGGCGCGCTGGTGCGCTACGCCGGCCCCGGCGACGGCGCCCGCGCCGTGCTCGACCTCGACCAGGCGCTCACCGGCGACGATGGCGTCGCCGCCGTGCGCGCGGTCGCCGGTGCGATCGCCGGCAGCTACCAGGTCGAGGCGCGGGTCGCCGGCGTCGAGCCTGCCGTGGCCTTCGACCTCTCGCAGCTCGCGGGTCCACCGGCGCACATCCTGATCGACGCCGGCGGCGGCCAGCGCGCCCTCGCGACCACCACCTACGCCGAGCCGGTCGTGTTCCGCGTGCTCGATGACCACGGCAACGCGGTCGAGGGCGCCAGCATCAACATCGTCACGCCGGCCCAGGGCGCGACCGTCACCATGGCGCCCGGTCACCGCGTCACCGAGGCCGACGGCCGGGTGGCGGTGACCTTCACCGCCGGCGCGGCGCTCGGCGAGGTCGACGTCATGGCGATCACCGCCGGCGCGATGACCCCGGCCATCGCCCGCCTCACCGTCGACGCGATCCCGACCACCGCGGTCGCCACCGCGCAACCCGCGACCTCCGTCGACCAGGTGGCCTTGGTGCACGTCACCGTCGCGGCCGAGGTCGGCAAGCCGGCCGGCGACGTCGAGGTGCTGGCCGGCGGAGTGGTGGTCGGCCGCGGCACGCTCGCCGACGGCGCCGCCGACATCGAGGTGCGCTTCGACGCCCGCGGCGAGCACACCCTGGTCGCGCGCTTCCCGGCCCAGGGCTCGTATGGCGAGGGCGTCTCGCCGCCAGTGACCGTCGACGTCACCGACGACGAGGGCCGCCTGTCGGGTGGCGGGTGCAGCGCGGCGGGTGACGGCGGCGGGGCGGCCCTCGCGCTGGTGCTGGCGATCGCCGCGCTCGCCATGCGCCGCCGCCGGGCGGCGGTGGCGGTGGCGGCCACCGCGGCGATGGCCGGCCTGGCGTCGAGCTCGCCGGCCGAGGCCCAGCCGGCGGGCGTGCGCGCCGTCGAGCGGTTCCACGCCGCCAGCGCCGACAGCGAGTGGTTCGCGCTCGACTCGCTGCGGTTCGGCGGCGACTGGAACACCGCCATGGCCGTGACCTGGGACTACGCCCACCAGCCGCTGGTCATCTACAACGCGGACGGCAGCCGCCGCGCCGTGGTGATCGAGGACGCGGTCGCCTTCCAGGCCGGCGTCAGCCTGACCCTGCGCGAGCGCTTCCGCCTCACCGGCACCGCGCCGATGTCGGTGTACCAGGACGGTCGCGACGGCACGTTCAACGGCATGATGCTGGCATCGCCGACGTTCGCGTTCGGCGACGTGCGGCTGGCCGGCGACGTGCGCGTGCTCGGCAGCGACCGGTCGCCGGTGCGCGCCGCGCTCGGCCTGCAGGTCACCCTCCCCACCGGCTCGCGCTCGAACTTCACCAGCGACGGCGAGGCCGCGCTCGAGCCGCGCGCCGCCGTGGCCGCCCGCCATGGTCGCCTCGAGCTGGCCGGCGAGACCAGCGCCTTCCTGCGGCGCTCCACCGAGCTGGCCGGCCTGCGCATGGGCAGCGAGCTGCGCTATGCAGCGGCCGCCGGCGTGCGGCTGGCGTCGTCGCGCCTGCTCCTCGGTCCCGAGCTGATGGGGGCGACCCCGCTGAGCGGCGCCTCGTCGACCGGCCACCCGCTCGAGCTCGGCGTGGGCGCCCACTACCAGGTCACGCCGTCGCTGCGGCTCGGCCTCGGCGCCACCGTCGGCATCGTCAACGCCGTCGGCACGCCCGAGGAGCGGGTGTTCCTGTCGGCAGCCTGGAGTGGGGACAGGATCTAGGGTCGCAACCCTCCGGTTTCAAAGGCTTCCTGGACCGAAACGCAAGACACGACGGCCGACGCAGCGGAGAAGGGCTGGGAGCATGTTTTGCGTTTCGGTCCAGAAGACCTGCGTTTGCGCTGGCTTGCGACCCCGGATCCTGTCCCTCTTGTGGGGATGGCCGGCAACCACGACGACGGAGACAATCGGCGCCTGGCGGCGCGGCGGGCGCGGCGCGACGCGGGCGACGCGTCGGCGCGGCTGGCCAGCCAGCTGATGCAGCTGCCGGCGTCGTCGCTGGCCAAGCTCGACCTCGACGAGGATCTCCGGGCCGAGGTCGCGCGGGCGCGCGCGGTGACCGCGATGTCGGCGCGGCGGCGCGCCGAGCGGACCTTGGCCGGCGCGCTGCGCCGGGTCGATCTCGACGAGCTCGCGAAGCAGCTCGACAACCTGCGCACGACCGGCGTCGCCGATGTCCGCCGGCTGCACGTGGCCGAGCGGTGGCGCACCCGCTTGCTCGACGACGACGGCGCGGTCGAGGCGTTCCGCGCCGAGCTGCGGCCCGAGACGCACGAGACGCTGCCGCGGCTGGTCGCCGAGGCGCGGCGCGAGCGCACGACCGGCCGGCCGCCCGGCGCGGCCCGCGCGCTGTTCCGCCATATCACCGCGGCGCTCGACGCGGCGGCGAAGCAGGCGGCGGCCGCGGCCGACGAAGGCGACGGCGACGACGACGGCGACGACTGAGCGGGTCGGCTCAGAACTCCTGCGCGGTCGGGCGCAGGACGATCTCGTTGATGTCGACGTCGGGGGGCTGCTGGATCGCGTCCGTTCGCTCCTTCGGTTGCAGCGCAACGTAGGACCGGGCCCGGCGGCCGCCAGATGGCTAGCGGAACGTCGTCCCGATGCTGATCCCGATCGTCGTCGAGCTCGCCTCGCCGGTCGGCGAGTCGCCGAGCCAGATGCGCTGGCTGACGCCGAGCCGGATCCACGCGCGCATCCAGCGCGACAGCTGGAACCGCCGGACCAGCCCGATGCCGAGGTCGACGTGGCGGGCGCTCTCGAGCGCGCCGTACTGGAGGTCGGCCTGGCTGAACAGGCCGCTGACCTCGAGCGTCGCCCAGCCGAGATCGCGCGACAGCTGCCCGCCGGCCCGCCAGCCTCGCCCGGGGACATCGATCGCCGGCAGGAGGTTGTCATCGTCGTCGGTGTTCGACCACCACGAGCCCTCGAGGGTCAGCACGGTGCGGGGATCGAGCCGGATCACGGTCCGCTCGGCGTCCTCCATCGCGCCGAGGCCCTCGAGCTGCGTCGCCAGCGTGGGATCGATCGTGAGCAGCGGGCCGTCGTCCTCGAGCGAGGAGCGCGTGTTCACGCTCGGCGCCTCGCCGGGCGGCTCGGCCCACGCCGCCGCCGACCCCGCCACCATCACGACGATCGCGGCGGGCCACCGCATGCGCATGCCGGTTGGACTCGGCAGTCCTCCGACGGGTTGCTTCGGACGGGTCGCGGCTCAGTGGTCGAAGTCGACCTCCGTGGCATGGAGCTTCTTGTCGTGGCTCATGCCGTCGACCTCGACCCGCTTGCCGTTGGCCAGGTCGGCGCACGACCCGTCGTCGAAGCGGGTCCGGGCGTCGACGACCACCGCCGCGCCGCCGACGGTGAAGTTGACCGACGGACAGGTGCCCGAGAGGTCCTCGATCACGCCCTCCACCTCGGTCTTGGTGGGTTTCGGTGCGGTCTGGCCGGGTTGCTGCGCGACCGCGGGGCCGAGGAGCGCCGCGGCGATCAGCGCGCTGCCCAGGGTCACGACGATCGGATGACGGAGGCGTCCAGCTTGCGAAGTGCGCATGCCGTCGGGCGGAGCAACCGCCGTGCCGCCTCGCGGGGCTATCCGGAGATCTCCGCGGTCGCGCCGCGCTCCGGCGCCGGCCGGACCGCCGCCGCGCGCTCGACCATCACCGTCACGCCCGACAGCGCCGCGGTGCCCGACAGCAGGTCGAGGAACGTCTCGTCGGTGACGTCGTTGATCGACGCGCCGGCGTGGGCGGTCGCGACGGTGGTGCGGGTGCCCGGGCGATCGTGGCCCCAGCCGTGAGGGAGGCTGACCACCCCCGGCATCATCTCGTCGGTCAGCTCGACCGGCACCACGATGGCGCCGGCGCGCGACGCCAGCCGCACGCGGTCGCCGGCGCCGAGGCCGCGGGCGGCGGCGTCGGCCGGGTGCATCAGCAGGGTGCAGCGCGGCTTGCCCTTGACCAGGCGCGCGCTGTTGTGGAGCCACGAGTTGTTGCTGCGCAGGTGGCGGCGGCCGACCAGGGTCAGCTCGCCGGCGGCGCGCGGCCGCGACCACTCGGCGAGGCGCGCCTCGAGCCGGGGCAGATCGGCGACGTAGATCGGCGGGCACAGCACGACCCGGCGGCCGGGCGTGTTCAGGCGCGCGGGCAGGCGCGGCTCGAGCGCGCCGAGGTCGACGCCGTGCGGCTGGGCGCGCAGCTTGGCCAGCGACAGCCCGGCCGTGCCCTTGCGCAGGCCGTGCGGCCCGGTGCGCAGGCCGGCCTCGAGGATGGCCTCGGGACCGAGGGCGAGCAGGGCCCGGCGCGCGGCCTTGCGGACCACGCCGAGCGGCCCGGCCGGCACCTGCAGGCGGGTGAGCAGCTCGGCGCAGATCTCCCAGTCGTGGCGCTGGTCGTCGCCGCGCGCGAACAGCGGCGGCGAGTACTTGGCGACGTTGCGCACCGCGAACGCGGCCAGCGCGAGGTCGTAGTGCGATCGCTCGAGCGGCGAGGTCGGCGGCAGGATCACGTGGGCGTGGCGGGTGGTCTCGTTGAGGTACGGATCGATCGAGACCATGAAGTCGAGGCCGGCCAGCGCGGCGTCGAGGCGGCGGCCGTTGGGCGACGACAGCACCGGGTTGCCGGCGACGGTGATCAGCGCGCGCAGCTGGCCCGGGCCGGGCGTCTCGATCTCCTCGGCCAGCGTGACCACCGGCAGCTCACCGCCGAACTCGGGCAGGCCGCGGACCCGGCTGGTCCAGCGGGCGTAGCCGCCCTCGAAGCCGATGCGGCGGGCCAGCGGCAGGATGTCGACCGCCGGGGTGGTGAACATCAGGCCCCCGGGCGCGTCGAGGCGGCCGGTGACCACGTTGACCGCGTAGCACAGCCACGCCGCCAGGCCGCCGAACTCCTGGGTGCACACGCCGAGGCGGCCGTAGCAGACCGCGCGCGGCGCGGCGGCGAAGGCGCGGGCGACCGCGCGGACGTCGTCGGGGGCGATGCCGGTCGCGGCGGCGGTGACCTCGGGCGCGAACCGGGCGGCGAGGCGGCCCAGCTCGTCGACGCCGTCGGTGAAGTCGGCCAGCCGGCCGGGCTGGACCAGCCGCTCGGCGTACAGCACGTGCAGCAGCGACAGCAGGAACACCGCGTCGGTGCCGGGGCGGATGAACAGGTGGCGATCGGCCAGCTCGGCGGTCTCGGTCCGGCGCGGATCGACGACGACGACCTGGCCGCCGCGGGCCTGGATCGCCTTGAGCCGCGCCTTGACGTCGGGCGCGGTCATGATGCTGCCGTTCGACACCAGCGGGTTGCCGCCGAGGATCAGCATGTGGTCGGTGCGATCGATGTCGGGCACCGCCATCAGCAGCTGGTCGCCGAACATGGTCAGCGCCGCCAGCATGTGGGGCAGCTGATCGGCCGAGGTCGCCGAGAACAGGTTGCGGGTGCCGAGGAAGCGGAACAGCAGCTGGCCGAAGGTGAGCAGGCCGAGGTTGTGGGCGCTCGGGTTGCCCTGGTAGACGCCGACCGCCTGCTTGCCGTGGGCGGCCTGGGTGGCGCGGAGCTTGCCGGCGACCAGGTCGAACGCCTCGTCCCAGCCGAGCTCGCGCCAGCGGTCGCCGTCGCGGGCGATCGGGCGCCGCAGCCGATCGGGGTCGTGGTGCAGGTCGGCCAGCGCGGTCGCCTTGGGGCAGATGTAACCGCGGGAGAACGGGTCGGCGTCGTCGCCGCGGATGGCGACCACCTGGTCGCCGTCGATGTCGATCGCCACCCCGCAGGTGGCCTCGCACAGGGTACAGCTGCGATAATGGGTGACGGGCATATGGGCTCGCTCCGGCTGGGTCACGACTCTACCCTGAGGATCGCGTGAGCGAGCCGCTATCGCTCGAGCAGCTCCTCCGCCTGCACCCGTGGCCGGCGAAGTACGGCGACGGCAAGCGGCAGGACTACCTGTGGGTGTTCGAGCTGACCGCCGCTCCCGAGGCGGTGTGGCGGGTGACCTCGGACACGTCGCGGCTCAACCGCGCGCTCGGCACCTCCGAGCTGCACTTCTACGAGCGTGACGGCCAGCGGTTCGGCTGGTCGAAGAACGCCGGCGTGCGCCACGAGTGGCTCGAGGTGCCGTGGAACTGGGTCGCCGGCGAGTGGCTCGAGTGCGTCCGGGTCTACGACAAGGGCTTCCCGCGGGTGATCCACGCGATCCAGCGCATCGAGCCGCTGCCGGCCGGCGGCTCGCGGCTCTACGTCTACTTCGGCGTGCTGCCGCGCGGCGCGCTGGGCGCGGCGGCGTGCCGGGTCGGCTTCGGAGCGATCGAGCGCGCCTACCGCAAGGTCATGGCCGACCTCGATCGCCAGCTCGCCGCCAGCGCGGCCGTGCCCGACGCGCTGGTCGTGCGCCACGAGCTGACGCCCGAGGCGCGGGCGCGGCTCGACACCATCGCGCGCGAGCTGACCGGGCAGGGCCTCGATCGCGTCGCGGTCGAGCGGCTGTGCGACTGGGTCGCCCATGGCGACGAGGCCGACCTGGTCCGCATCCAGGTCCGCGAGCGGGCGCGGGCGTGGGGCCTGCCCGAGGACACCATGCTGCGGACCTTCCTGCACGCGACCCGGGCCGGCCTGCTCGATCTGTCGTGGGACATCGTGTGCCCGCACTGCCGCGGCGCCGAGGGCGTCGGCGCGCTGGGCGCGGTGCCGACCCGGGCGGCGTGCGACACCTGCGCGCTCGAGTTCGGCACCGATCGCGAGCACGCGGTCGAGATCACCTTCCGCGTCCACCAGTCGATCCGCACCATCGAGCAGCACAGCTTCTGCAGCGCCGAGCCGGCCCAGAAGCAGCACGTGCGGGTCCAGCGGGCGCTGGCCGCCGGCGAGGTCGCCGAGCTGGCGGTGGCGCTGCCGCCGCGGCGGTTTCGCACCCGCCTGCACGGCTCGGAGACCTACGGCTACCTCGACGTCGAGCCCGGCGGCGCCGCCGCCGTCGAGTGGCGGGCGACCGACGGGCCGGTCGAGCGCGCGGTGGCGCCGACGCCGACCCTGGTCCTGCGCAACGACGGCGCCGCCGCGACCCAGTTCGTCGTCGAGGACGCCCAGTGGTCGGACGTCGCCCTGCGCCCGGGCCGGCTGCTGTCGTTCCAGGAGTTCCGCGACCTGTTCAGCGAGGAGTACCTCGGCGCCGACGTCCAGCTGGCGATCGGCGAGCAGACCATCCTGTTCACCGACATGGTCGGCTCGACCGCGCTGTACGCCACCCGCGGCGATCCGGCGGCGTTCGTCGAGGTCCGCCGCCACTTCGCCGACGTGTTCGGCCTGATCGGCGCCCACCGCGGCGCGGTGGTCAAGACCATCGGCGACGCCGCCATGGGCGCGTTCAACGATCCGCTCGACGCGGTCAAGTGCGCCAAGGCGATCCACGACCGGTTCCCGCCGGCGTGCACCCACTCGGTCGCGCGCCTGCGCATCTCGCTCAACACCGGGCCGTGCATCGCGGTCAAGCTCAACGCCAACATCGACTACTTCGGCGGCACGGTGAACGTCGCCGCCAAGCTGCAGGCGCTGGCCGAGGCGTGGCAGATCGCCATGACCGCCGCCACCCACGCCGCGCCCGGTGTCGCCGACTGGCTGGCCGCCCAGGGCGCCGCGCTCGAGGACGACGTCTACCGCTCGCGCGCGCTGCCCGAGGAGATCCCGGTCAAGCGCTGGACCGTGTACCGCGACGGCTGACCGCGAAGGAGCGCCCGTGTCCGAGCTCGCACCGGTCCCACCGCGCGAACGGGTCGTCACCCTCGACGTGCTCCGCGGCCTCGCGCTGTGCGGCGTGATGGTCGGGAACATGGTCCTGTACAGCGGCCGGTGGGCGCAGCGCGGGCCGGCGCCGGCGCCGACCACGCTCGACGAGATCGCCCACTGGCTGCTCGCCATCTTCGTCGAGAGCAAGGCGCAGACCCTGCTGACCCTGCTGTTCGGCTTCGGCTTCGCGGTCCAGCTCCTGCGCGCCCAGGAGCGCGGGCGCCCGGTGATCGGCCTGTACGTGCGCCGGCTGATCGTGCTGTTCGCGCTGGGCGCGCTGCACGTCACCGGGTTGTGGTGGGGCGACGTGACGTGGACCTACGCGGTGTCGGGGTTCGGAATGCTCGCGTTCGTCCACGCGTCGAACCGCGCGCGGGTCGCGTGGGCGCTCGCGCTCACCTTCGTGCCCGTCGTCGTCGTGATGGCGATCCCCGAGGTGTTCCTCGCCACCTTCCGGGTGTTCATGGAGCCGCGCGAGTTCGGCGCCCACACCGCGCGGATGGCCGCGGCGCTGCATCGCCCCGACCGCGCCGGGCTCTGGTGGGAGCACCTCCGCTACGCGCTGGTGTGGTGCGCGCACATCTACGCCTGGTACTTCTTGTGGACCCTCGGCCGGTTCCTGCTCGGCTACGTCGCCGGCACCCGACGGTGGTTCGAGCGAGATGGCGCCGATCACCTGCCCGTGTTCCGCCGGTTCGCCGCATGGGGCGGGGCGATCGCCGCCGTCACCACCGCGCTCGAGGTGCTCGCGCGGCTCGGCGTGTTCGAGCTGTCCGCCCACGGGCTGGGCGGCCGCCTCGCCGCCCGGACGATCGAGCAGATCGGGCTTCTCGCCCTGGCGCTCGCCTACGTGGGCATCGTCGTGCTGTTGATGCAGCGCCCGACCTGGCGGCGCGTCCTCACCATCGTGGCGCCGGTCGGCCGGATGCCGCTCACGACCTACGTCGCGCAGAGCCTGATCTGCACGTTCCTGTTCTACGGCTGGGGCCTCGGCTGGGCCGGCTCGGTCGGCGTCGCCGGCTGCCTCGGCCTGGCCCTGGCGATCTTCGCCGTGCAGATCGCGCTCGCACACAGCTGGCTGCGCTTCTTCCGGCTCGGCCCGCTCGAGTGGGTGTGGCGGTCGGCGGTCTACCTGAAGCCGCAACCGATGCGCACGTCGTGAGCGTCAGCCGGTGCGATCGACCGCGCGCAGGAGCGTGAGCACCTCCTGGCGGGCCTCGGCGAGGTCGGGATAGCGGCCGGGCAGGCGGGCGAGCAGCGCGCGGGCGAGGGCGTCGACATCGACGGTCGGGCCGAGGTCGCCGCCGAGCAGCGCCGCCCACGCCGCCAGGCGCGGCGGCGTCGGCGACGGGCCGCCGGTGCGCAGGCCGAGCTGGGCCAGGAGGTCGGACTTGTCGCCGACCAGGGCGTCCATGGCGTCGCCGGCGCGCTCGGTGCCGTCCGGCGACCGGACGCGCCACGCCCAGGTGCCGCGATCGGCGGCGACCCGCGGCCACAGGTCGACGGCGAGGACGTCGCCGGCGCGCGCGGGCAGCGGCGGATCGAGCGGGAACACGGTCTGGACCCAGTGGGTGGCGGCGGCGCCGACCGCCGAGGTCAGCTCGACGCCGGGCGCCAGGGTGGCGGTGAAGCTGACCGCGATCGCGGTGACCGGCCCGTCGACCGCGACCGGCGCGGTGCCGGTGAAATGCGCCGGCAGCTCGGCGTCGGCGGCCAGCGCCGGGCCGTCGGTCTCGGGACCGACCAGATCGTCGGGCGCGAGGCGGGTGATCGCGACCCGCCGCCGCAGGCGCGCGATCAGCGTCGTCATGCGCAGGCCGTGCAGATCGGCGAGCGCGGCCAGCTCGCGGTCGAGCGCGCCCGGCCGGGCGGCGGCGAACACCAGCCGGTACGACGACGGGATCAGCACCGCGCCGTCGGCGGCCAGCCGGCGGGCGAGCCGGTAGCCCTTGTGCTGCTGCTCGGCCGGCGCGAAGTGGCCGAGCAGCTCGGCGACCACCACCCGCGGGCGCTCGGGCAGGGCGTCGAGCTCGGCCAGGTCGGCGCGGATCGGCTCGATCACCGCGGCCAGCCCGTTGTCGGCGGCGTGGCGCCGGCACAGCTCGATCGCGCCGCTGCGCTCGACGGCGAAGACGCGCCGCGCGCCGGCGCGGGCGGCCAGCATGGCCAGCACGCCCGAGCCCGAGCCGACGTCGAGCACCACGTCGCCCGGCCGCACCGTGGCGGCGATCGCGCGGGCGTAGGCGTCGACGCGGACGCGATCGAGCAGCATCGCCGCCTGCTCGGCCGGATCGGCGTAGCCGTACAGCCGGGTCACGGCGCGCCGCCGTGGGCGGCGAGCCAGGCCACCGCCTCGTCGCGCTGGCCGGCGAAGTCGTCGCCGAGCGCGGCGTAGCGGTCGCGCGCGGCCACCGCGGCGGCGCGGGCGCGGGTGCGATCGCCGCCGCCGTCCCACAGCGCCGCCGCCAGCCCGAGCTCGGCCTCGGCGATCCACATCGGGTTGACGTCCTTGTCGTCGGCGCGGGTCAGCGAGCGCTCGTACAGCGCGATCGCGGCCGGGAAGCGGCGGCGCGCCCGCTCGGTGTGGGCGAGCTCGTTGCGCAGGTTGATCAGCTCCGGGTGCTCGGGGCCGAGGCCGGCCTCGGCGTCGCGCACCGCGCGGCCCAGGGTCGCCGCCGACGCGTCGAGCTCGCCGCGCGCCCGCTCGACCCAGCCGAGGAGGACCAGGGTGTTGCCCAGGAGCGGCGAGCGCGGGCCGTGGACCTGCTCGAACACCGCCAGCGCGCGCTGGCGGTGTTCGAGCA
>Ga0247822_10000896_pt1 | contig 17278 bp, 19 predicted proteins | sample 13C_Cellulose_Da_FD_192423 | JGI IMG/M metagenome (GOLD analysis project Ga0247822, IMG submission 192423) | Soil microbial communities from agricultural site in Penn Yan, New York, United States - 13C_Cellulose_Day30 | ecosystem: Environmental > Terrestrial > Soil > Agricultural land | place...
ATGTCGGACAGCAGGCGCCGGTCCGCGTCGATCGAAACCACGCCTGCGGTCACGCCGGACATCACTGCCTCGATCAGCGCGCGGCGGCTTTCGGACTGCGCATTGGCTGCGACGAGCGCATTGGTCTGTTCCTGCAACCGGTCAGTCATCCGGTTGAACGCGGTCGCGAGGATGCCGATCTCATCCTGCGATTTCGGGGTCGGCACGCGGGTGCCAAGATCGCCCTCGGCGACGTCGCGCGCGGCCTTCACCAGATCTCCGACCGGGCGAACGAGGCGATCGGCGATCTCCAGTGCCACCCACACCGCCAGGCCCACAATCAGGAGCGACAGCACCAGCAGCGCGATGTTGAACTGCAGCTGCAGGGTGCGCGAACGCTCGGTCAGCGTGCGATAGCTGCTCACCACCGATTCCGCCCGGTTCTTGCGATCGAGCAGCACGGGATCCACGACGCGCGCCACATAGAGATAGAGATCGGAGGATTGCGGCAGGCGGATCAGCGCACGCACGCGACCGCCCGCATCTTCGACCACCGCGCCGGTCGCACCCGCCTTGATCTTGCGCACGGCGTTGCGGCTGATCTGCTGTTCGATCAGCGCCTCATAGGGGTTGAGGATCACCAGGGTCTGGAATTCGCCCGAGGGCATCTCGCGCAACAGCGCCGCTTCGGAAAGCTCGCGCTGCTGGGTCTGGAAGGCGAAGAACTGTGTGAAGCGCGGCGCGTCGATGGGGGTTTCAAGGAGCTCGCCGGCAACGTCGAACGCCATCTTGTCGGCATTCTGGCCGACGCGTTCCTTGAGATCGTCGAAGCTGCCCGCGGCAACCGTCGACGCATTTTCGAGCATCGATCGCGCGCGATCCGAATACCAGAACTCGACGCCGTACTGGAACAGCAGCGACGCGACGATCGACACGAAGATCGTCGGCACGCTTGCCAGAATCGAGAAGATCGCCACCAGCCGAACATGCAGCCGCGCCCGGCCGCCCAGCACGGAACGTGCCGCGCGCCGCATCGCCACGCGGCGGCCGATCAGCACGATCAGCGCGACCAGCGGGACGAGGTTCGCGACCAGCAGCAGCGCGACCAGCGGCGGGGTCAGCAGGCGCTGCGATTCGGTGTTGCCGCTGATCACCAGATAAGTGGTCAGCATCATGCCGACCGCCACACCGAAAACGACCAGCTCCAGGATGGGGGTGAGCGTGAACCGCCGCGCACCCGGCAATGTATCTGCAATCGGCTCGGCGACAGCGGTCATCGTTGCATGGCTACAACATACCCGTTGCCTTGAAAACACACTTATTCGAATGAATCGCCGTTAGACCCCGTCATCCTGGCGCGATCCGCCGACATCGATGCCCAACGTGTCGAGCCGCTTGCGCAGCGTGTTGCGGTTGATTCCCAGTGCCCGCGCCGCCCGCAGCTGGTTCTGGCCATGGCGTGCCAGCATCGCTTCGATCAGCGGGCGCTCGACCTCGCCGATGATCCGGTCATAGAGCGTGCCGTCCTCCAGCACCTTGGGTTCCTCGACCGCGATCCGCGCCAGCCGGGCATGCACCGCGGCCTCGATCCCCTCGTCGCGCGCCGCGGGGAGCATCGCCGCCGCCTCGCCCAGCATCGTGCGGACCGCAGCGGCGTCGATCCATTCGTCGCGGTGCAGCGCGGCCATGCGCCGCATCAGATTCTCGAGCTCGCGGACATTGCCGGGCCAGTCATGCGCCTCGAGCGCCGCGATCGCATCGTCGCCGACCGCCTTTCGCGGAAGGCCGTCCTCGACTGCGCGATCAAGGAAATGGCGCGCGAGCAGCTTGATGTCCTGCCGGCGCTCGCGAAGGGCCGGTAGCGCGATGGGCACGACGTTGAGCCGGTAGAACAGGTCCTCGCGGAACTGCCCCGCGACCACCTGGCTCATCAGATCCTTGTTGGTCGCTGCAACGATGCGCACGTCCGCACGGATCGCCCGCGCGCCGCCGACGGTGGTGAACTCGCCCGACTGCAGCACGCGCAGCAGCCGCGTCTGCGCCTCCATCGGCATGTCGCCGATCTCGTCGAGGAACAAGGTGCCGCCCGACGCCTGCTCGAACTTGCCCGCCACCCGCGCCGCCGCCCCCGTGAACGCACCCTTCTCATGCCCGAACAGCTCGGCCTCGATCAGCTCGCGCGGGATCGCCGCCATGTTGAGTGCGACGAACGGCGCACGCCGCCGCGGCCCCAGGTCGTGGATCGCTTGCGCGACCAGTTCCTTGCCCGTCCCGCTCTCGCCCGTGATCAGCACCGTCAGCTCGTTCGAGACGACGCGCGCGATCACGCGATAGACTTCCTGCATCGCGGGCGACCGGCCGATCAGTGCGACGGCATGATCCTCGGTCGCGGGCAGGTCATCCACCAGCCGCCGCCCCCGCGCCAGTGCGCTCGCCACGGTCGTGGTCAGCGCGTCGTGGTCGAACGGCTTGGGCAGATCATCGAACGCCCCCGCCTCGGTGGCGCGCACCGCGGTCGCCAGCGTGTTCTGCGCGGAGAGGACGATCACCGGCAGATCGGGATATTCGCCGGTGAGCGTCGCTACCAGATCGAGGCCGTTGCCGTCGGGCAGCACGACATCGGTCACCACCACATCGGGCATCGCCCCGCGCATCTCGCGCTTGAGGTCGCCCAGCGAGGCTGCCGCCGTTACACGGTGCCCCGCGCGGCGCAGCGCCTGCGTCACCACGGTGCGGATCGCAGCATCATCGTCACAGATCAGGATGGAACCCGTCACGCTCATGCGTCCTGCCGCTTTCGAAAGACAATTTTCGCCAGCACATAGATGCCGACCCCGATCCAGATGACGTTGAGGGCCGCCGACGGCAGCGCCCCGCGGACATAGGTGTTGATCAGCATCCCGGCCGCCCCCGCGACGTTGAGCGCCTGATAGATCACGCTATCGCCGTCGAGCCGCTTGGTCGACACGAGGCCATAGGCCGCCAGCACCAGCACCGCGCCCGCCCAGCCGACGATATCGACCCAGTCCATGGCTAGGCGTCCGCGCGAGGCAGGTTGACGCGGAAGACGGTCATCTCGGGATCGCCCGCCCGCGCATATTCGACCACCCCGCCCATGTCGCGCACCAGCTTCTCGACCAGCGGCAGGCCCAGCCCCTTGCCCTCCGGCTTGCCCGACACGAACGGCTCGAACAGATGGCTGGCGATATCCGCCGGGGCGCCGGGGCCATTGTCGCTGACCGAGAATTCGATCGGCAGCCAGCGGCGCGGCTGGTCCGGCCCCGGCCGCATCGCGACGCCATGGCGATATTGGGTCACCAGCACGATCTTGGGATCGGGCGTGTCCTTGAGCGCCTCGGCGGCGTTCTTGAGCAGGTTCATCGCGACCTGAAGGAACGCGTCCTTGTCCATCATCACCGGGGGCAATGAAGGGTCGAACCGTTCCTCGATGATGATTCCGCGCGCAAACCCGGCCAGGGCAACCCGCCGCGCATGATCAAGCAGCGGGTAGATATTATGCGGCGCCAGCTTGGGCGGGCGCGTGTCGGTGAAATCCTGCATGCGGTCGATCAGCGCGGCGATGCGGTCGACCTCGTCGGTGATGAGCTTGGTCAGCTCTGCCTGCCCTTCCCCGCCGTCCGCCCCGTCGTCGTCCGCAAGCAGCTGTGCTGCGCCACGAATGCCCGACAGCGGGTTCTTGATTTCATGCGCCAGCATCGCCGCGGCGCCCACCGCCGCGCGCGCGCCGGCGCTGCGGTCCGCGCCGACGGAAAGCCGCCGTGACGTCGGTGCCTGATGCAGCGTCACGATCCGCCAGCCGGGATGCTCGGCGATCGGCTGTTCGATGAAGTCGACCCGGGTACGGGGTGATCGCGTCGGCTCGATCTCGACATCGAACGCGGCAAAACCATGCCCGTCGCGCCGCCCCAGATAGCCTTCCGGCGGGGTCACGATACGGTCGAGCCGCTGGCCCAGCATCGCCTTCTCGCTATGGTTGAGCAGATGCTCGCACGCCATGTTGGCGCGCACCACCCGGTCCTGCGGGTCGAGCACCAGCGCCGCGATCGGCAGGCCGCCGAAGATCTCGGTCAGGTCGGGCTCGCCGGCTTGCGGCGGCGGCCTCAGGCCGCTTCTTGGGGGCGCCATAGCTCATGCAACGGCTTGCCGCGGAACTGCGCGTAGAATTCGTCGAGCATCGCCAGCACGGTCGCCGCCTTGGCTTCCTGGTTCACCTTGTTGCGGAACTCGGCCGATCCGTGCAGCCCCTTGGTATACCAACCGATATGCTTGCGCATCAGATTGACGCCGGTCATCTCGCCATAGTGATCGAGCATCGTGGCATAATGCTCTGCGATCAGGGCATATTGTTCATCGATGCTCGGGTCTTCCCGCTCACCCTGCCCCGACAGCGCGTCCATCACCTGGCGCAGCAGCCACGGCCTGCCATAGGCGCCGCGCCCGATCATCACCCCATCCGCACCCGACTGTTCCAGCGCCATGCGCGCGTCGTCGGGCGAACAGATGTCGCCATTGACGATCACGGGGATCGACACCGCGTCCTTGACCTTGCGCACGAACGCCCAGTCGGCGCTGCCCTTGTACATCTGGTTGCGCGTGCGGCCGTGCACGGTGATCATCTGTGCACCGATCTCCTGCGCCACGCGCGCCAGCTCTGGCGCGTTCAGGCTGTCATGGCACCAGCCCATGCGCATCTTGACCGTCACCGGCACCTTCACCGCCTTGACGCACGCCTCGATCAGCTGCGCGGCGAGCTCGGGCACGCGCATCAGCGCCGATCCGGCGTCGCCATTGGTGACCTTGCGCACCGGGCAGCCCATGTTGATGTCGATGATCGCCGCCCCGCGATCCTCGTTGAGCTTCGCCGCCTCACCCATCTCATAGGGGGTGCAGCCGACCAGCTGCATCGACACCGGCTCCTCGATCGGGTCCCATGCCGCCTTCTGGATCGACTGGCGCGTCTCGCGGATCGCGGCCTGGCTCGCGATCATCTCGGTGACGTTGAGCCCCGAGCCGTAGCGACGCACGAGCCGGCGAAACGGCAGGTCGGTGACCCCCGTCATCGGCGCGAGCAGCACCGGCGTCTCGACCGTCACCGGGCCGATCTGGATGGGCTTCAACATCGTCATCTGTGCCTGAAAAATAGGCAGCGGCCTCTACAGGTGCAACCGTTCAAGCGCAAGTGGCGCCCTCAGCGCGGCAGCAGGTTCGGCGCGAAGTCGACAAAGGCGCGCAGCTTGGGCGACGCGTGGCGGCTGCTCGGCCACATCACGCAAACCTTGGTGCGCTTTTCGAGATAGCTGTCGAGGACGCTGACCAGCGATCCGCGCTTCAACTGCTCCGTCACCGAAATGTCCGGAACGCAAGCGATACCCAGGCCCAGTTCCGCAAGGCCGATCTGTGCCTCGAGCGCGTTGGTGACCAGGCTGACATTCATCTCGAACGGCACCGGCTCACCATCCCGCGCCAGCGGCCACTGGTCGAGCCGGCCGCTGGAGGTATAGCGATAGACCAGCGCAGGATGCCGGACGAGGTCCTCCGGCGTTTCCGGTGTTCCCGCCTCCCGGAAATAGTCCGGTGACCCCACGATCATCCGCCGGAAGTGGCCCAATGTCCGGGTCATCAGCCGGGAGTCGTCATGCTCGCCGGTGCGGATCACCGCATCGAACCCCTCGCCGATCACGTCGACTACCCGGTCGTTCGCGTCCAGCTCCAGCTCGATATCGGGATAGAGGCGCTTGAATGCGGCGAGCTGCGGCATCGGCACCATGCTCATCGACGGTACGCTGACGCGAAGCCTGCCCTGCGGCACCGCCTGGCCTTGCGTGACCTCCAGTTGCGCGGCTTCGAACTCGCACAGGATGCGTCGCGCACGCTCGAGGAAGATCGAGCCCTCCTGCGTCAGCGTGATGCTGCGCGTCGAGCGATGGAACAGCCGCACGGCGAGCTGGTCCTCCAGCCGCGCCACCGCCTTGCTGATCGCCGACGCCGATGTACCCAGCCTTCGGCCAGCTTCGGTAAAGCCCCCCGCATCGACCGCCTGCACAAAGGCGTGAAGCGCTCCCAGACTGTCCATGACGGCTCCTTCATGGCCGACAAAATAGCCAAAGTGTTTTTCACTATGGCCTGTTTTTCGCTCATTCAGAACCACCTACTTGGCCCCCCGAGCTCATTGCTGCTCTGCAACAAGTTTGAGAAGGGGTTCCGACATGACAAGCGCGACGATCGCGATACCAGACAGCCCGGCCGAGGCCCGGTTGCCCCTGAGTGGCCTGCTGGCACTTGCCATGGCGGCCTTCATCACCCTTTTGACCGAGATCCTTCCCTCGGGTCTCCTGCCGCAAATGGCGGCAAGCCTCGGCAAGTCGGAGGCGCTGATAGGCCAGCTCGTCACCGTCTATGCGATCGGCTCGCTGCTCACCGCGATCCCGCTGACGATCCTGACCCAGAGCTGGCGGCGGCGCACCCTGCTGCTGCTCGCCATTGCCGGGTTCGCGGTGGTCAACACCGTGACGGCGATCTCCGACAATTATGTCGTCACGCTGATCGCCCGCTTCTTCGCCGGGGTCAGCGCGGGGCTGCTCTGGGCGCTGGCGGCGGGCTATGCCGCACGGATGGTGCCCGAGCATCTTCAGGGCCGCGCCATCGCTGTTGCCATGGTCGGCGCGCCGCTGGCCCTGTCGCTGGGGATCCCGGCCGGCACCTTCATGGGCACGATGATCGGCTGGCGCTGGACCTTCGGTATCATGAGCGCGCTGACGGTCGTGCTGGTCTTCTGGGTGCTGGCCAAGGTGCCCGACTTCCCGGGGCAGAAGCAGGGCCAGGAATTCGCGCTGAAGTCGGTGCTGACCATCCCGGGCATCCGGCCGGTGCTGTTCGTCATCTTCGCCTATGTCTTCGCCCACAACATCCTCTACACCTATATCGCCCCCTTCCTGGCTCAGGCGGGGATCACCGACCGGGTGGATACGGTGCTGCTGGTGTTCGGCGTCGCCTCGCTGGCCAGCATCTGGATCACCGGCGTGCTGATCGACCGCTGGCTGCGCGAACTGGTGCTGGTCAGCATCGTGCTGTTCGCCCTCTCGGCGGTGGCCTTGGGCATCGCGGGCACGGTCCCCGCCGTGGTCTACGCATCGGCGGCGATCTGGGGCCTCGCCTTTGGCGGCGCCGCGACCTTGTTCCAGACCGCGTCGGCCAAGACCGCCAGCGAAGCGGCCGACGTCGCCCAGTCGATGCTGGTCACGACCTGGAACCTAGCGGTCGCGGGCGGCGGCATCGCCGGCGGGCTGTTGCTTGAGGGTGCTGGCGTCGGCGCGTTCCCCATCGCGGTGCTCGCACTGCTGGCTGCAACCCTGCTGGTCGCTGCAGCGGCGCGCAGCCACGGCTTCCCGGCGGTGAAGCGCGGCTAGTCCCGTCTGTCCCGTCTTTCCTACAGGGCCGGGCATCGCTACGCAGCAGCGATGCCCGGCCGTATGTTTTCATGCCTTGCCCGCCCCGAACGCGCACGCAGCAGTGTGACTTTTGGGACCTTTGGCGCCGAAACAGGGGCGACTGAATGACGGTCGCAGCCCTCATCGTCGCGGCAGGCAAGGGCATTCGCGCTGGCGGAAGCGTGCCCAAGCAATTCTCCTCGCTCGCCGGCAAGCCGGTGCTCGCGCATAGCCACGAAGCTCTGTCCGCCCATCCTGCGATCGCGCAGGTTCTGGTGGTGATCGGTCCCGGGCAGGAGCAGGCGCTGGCGGACGCGCTTGGTGATACGCCCTTCGTCATCGGTGGCGCGGAACGGCGCGATTCGGTCAGGGCCGGCCTTGAGGCGCTTGCAGACAAGGGGGTGACCCGCGTCCTGATCCACGACGCCGCCCGCCCCTTTCTGCCAACTCGGGTCATCGATGCGCTGATCGAGGCGCTCGACCATGCGCCCGGTGCCGTCCCCGTCCTTCCTGTTGCCGACACGCTGGCGAGAGGCGAGGCCACACTCGGCGACAATGTTCCGCGCGCAGGCCTGAACCGCGTCCAGACACCACAAGCCTTCCATTTCGACGCCATTCTCGCCGCACACCGCGCCTGGCCGGCGGACGAGGAAGCGACCGACGACGCCCAGATGCTCCGCCGCATGGGCCGGGACGTCGTGCTGGTTCCCGGAGACCCCATGCTCGAGAAGATTACCCACCCCGCCGATTTCGCCGCCGCGGAGGCGCGCTATGCTGCCACCCTGATCTCCCGCAGCGCGACCGGCTTCGACGTCCATCGGTTCGAGGCCGGGCAGGAGCTATGGCTGGGCGGCGTGCTGATCCCGCATGACAAGGGGCTGTCGGGCCATAGCGACGCTGATGTCGCGCTGCATGCGATTACCGACGCGCTGCTCGGCACGATCGGCGCGGGCGATATCGGCATGCACTTCCCGCCCAGCGACCCCAGATGGCGCGGCGCAGCCTCGGCGCAGTTCCTCGAACATGCCGCGGGGCTGGTGCGCGCGGAAGGCGGGGTCATCGATTTCGTCGATGTCACGATCATCTGCGAAGCGCCCAAGATCGGCCCGCACCGCGAGGCGATCCGCGCCAGTATCGCCACGATCCTTGGGTTGCCCGCGTCGCGGATCAGCCTCAAGGCGACCACCACCGAACGTCTCGGCTTCACCGGCCGGGGCGAAGGCATGGCCGCTCAGGCCATCGCCACGGTCCGTTTGCCGGAGTAGCGTTCATGCGTATCCCCCGTTTCGCCGCCACCGCCCTGCTCTGGGCCGGTCTCGCCGCCTCGTCGGCCGCCTCGGCCCAGTCCGCTCGCCCTTGCCTCACCAGCGACGAGGCGGAGGGGCTGTTTCAGGTAATGCTGCCCGACATGATCCGGGAGATGGGCCGGGTCTGTGGCGCTCTCCCCGCCAACGCGTTCCTGCGCCAGCCGAGCGTCGGCTTCATGGCGCGGATCAATGCCGGTGTGGCCCCCGCCATGCCTACGGCACAGGCCGGGATCCGCAAGCTGCTGGGGCCGGACGCCGGGTTCATCGCCGACTCGCAGTTCGCGATCCCCGCCGTTCGCGCGATCATCGCGCCTGCGATCACGCAGGCGGTGAAGCCGGCCGATTGCCCAGGCCTCGACAGAATCGTCACCAATCTCGCGCCGTTGCCGCCGCGCAATCTGGCGGCCGTGTTCGCGGCGTTGCTTCAGCTCAGTCAGAACGACGAAAAGCGCGCGCCAAGGCTGCCGATATGCCCTATGGGCCGCCCGCGATGATGGATACGATTCTCCCCGAAGCGCTGGTCGAGGCCGCGCGCAAGGTTGTCGATGCGAACCGCGCGGCGGGCCGCAAGGTCGCGGTTGCGGAAAGCTGCACCGGCGGCCTGGTCTGTGCCGCAATCACCGAGATTCCCGGCTCGTCCGAGGTGCTGACCGGCGGTTTCGTCACCTATTCCAACGAAGCCAAGATGGCCGAGCTCAAGGTCAGCCGCGACGTCCTGGAGACGTTCGGCGCGGTCTCGATCGCGACGGCCTGGAGCATGGCGCAGGGCGCGCTCGAGGCGAGCAATGCCGATGTTGCCGTCGCGATCACCGGTGTCGCAGGTCCCGGCGGCGGAAGCGAGAAGAAGCCGGTCGGCCATGTCGTCTTTGCGCGTGCCGAGCGCGATGCGAATCCCGATGTGGTGGTGGCCGACACGCGCGAGTTCGGCGATCTCGGCCGTGGCGGCGTGCGGCTTCAGGCGGCGCTGTGCGCGCTCGAGCTGCTGTTGCCGGGTGAGCCTGCGGCCCCAGCGACCGAGTCGCCGTAAAGCCTGGCGGCGCGCTGTTCGAAGGCGTTGATCATCATCCGCAGCGCGCGGTCGAACACCTGCCCGGCCAGCATCTCGAACACCCGGCTCTTGAAGGTAAAGTCGACCTCGAAATCGACCAGACATCCGCCTTGCCCGTCCGGCCGGAACTTCCAGTCATTGTGCAGGTGCTTGAGCGGGCCCTCGAGGTAATCGACCCGGATATGGCCCGGGCGCTGCTTGGACACGCGGCTGCTGAACGTCTCGCGCAGCCCCTTGAAGCCGACGATCAGGTCCGCGACCATCTCGGTCTCGCTATCCGACCGAACCCGCACCGCGCTGATCCAGGGCAGGAACTCACCATATCGGGCGACATCGGCCACCAGGTCGAACATCTGCTCCGGCGTATAGGGCAGGCGCCGGGTTTCGGCGTGACGCGGCATCAGGCGGGAACCGCCGCCTTTGCCAGCTTGGCCGCCCGCGCATCGCGCATCTTCGCGAAGTCGTCGCCGGCGTGATAGCTCGACCGGGTAAGCGGCGACGAAGCGACCAGCAGGAAGCCCTTGGCCCGCGCGATGGCGGCATAGGCATCGAATGCCGCCGGGGTCACGAAATCCTGCACCTTGGCGTGACGCGGCGTGGGCTGGAGATACTGGCCCATCGTCAGGAAATCGATGTCGGCGCTGCGCATGTCGTCCATCACCTGATGGACTTCCAGCCGCTCCTCACCGAGGCCGAGCATCACGCCCGACTTGGTGAAGATCGACGGATCGAGCTTCTTGACCGTCTCCAGCAGCCGGATCGACGCATAATAGCGCGCGCCGGGACGGATCGTCGGATAGAGCCTCGGTACCGTCTCGAGATTGTGGTTGTAGACGTCAGGCCGCGCCGCGACGATCATCTCGACCGCCTGCTCATGCTTGTTGCGGAAGTCGGGCGTGAGGATTTCGATCGTGGTCGCCGGGCTCGCCTTGCGGATCGCCTCGATCACCTTGACGAACTGCTTCGCGCCGCCGTCGGGCAGGTCGTCGCGGTCGACCGAGGTGATGACGATATGCTCAAGTCCCATCTGCACCGCGGCGTCGGCGACGTTGTTCGGCTCCATCGGATCGACGGCGCGCGGCATGCCGGTCTTGACGTTGCAGAAGGCGCAGGCGCGGGTGCAGGTATCGCCCAGGATCATCACGGTCGCGTGCTTCTTGCTCCAGCACTCGCCGATATTCGGACAGGCTGCTTCCTCGCACACTGTGGTCAGGCTCTTCGACCGCATCAGCGCGCGGGTTGCGGCAAAACCGGCGGAGGTCGGCGCTTTGACGCGGATCCAGTCGGGCTTGCGCTGGCGTTCGGGACGGGCTTCGGGGATCGGGGCCATTTCGCTCATGGGGCGCAGATAGCGATCCCGCACGCCGCTTGCCAGCCCCTACGGCCTGCGCCAATGGGGAGCGCATGACACACACGCACTTCTCCGACCTCGTCGCCGGCTATCATCGGTTCCGCGCCGAGGAGTGGCCGCGTGAACATGCCCGCTGGGCTAGGCTCAGCCACGGCCAGAGTCCGAAGGTGATGGTGATCGCCTGCTCCGACAGCCGGGTCGATCCTGCCACGATCTTTGGCACCCATCCGGGTGAAGTCTTTGTCGTCCGGAATATCGCCAATCTCGTCCCGCCGTTCGAGCTTGGCGGCGGGCGCCACGGCGTCAGCGCCGCGCTGGAGTTCGCGGTGACGCAGCTTGAGGTCGAAGAGATCGTCGTCATGGGGCATGGCGCATGCGGGGGCGTTCATGCTGCCTTCTCGCACCGTTTTGCCGGCGCTCGCCCGGGCGAAGGGGGATTCATCGCACACTGGGTCGACCTGCTCGACGAGGCACGCAACCGTATCGTTGCCAAGCACGGCCACGGCCCGGAAGCGATCCGCGCGCTGGAACTGGAGACGGTGCGGGTCTCGATCGCCAACCTGCGTACCTTCCCTTGCATTCCTGAGCGCGAAGCAAAGGGGTTGCTGACGATCCACGGCGCCTATTTCGCGATCGCCGATGGGGTGCTGCACGTCATGGACGAGGGTGGGAACTTCGCCCCCGCCTAGCCGCCTGCGAGCGCGGTGCGGGCGGCCTTCTCGAATTCGAGATCGATCGGTGGCGGGGTCATCGGCACCTTCGCCTCAAGCTGGTCGGCGATCGCGGTGAGCGCAGCGATTCGCCCCGCCTTTCGGCTGTTGCCGTCGATCACCGTCCAGGGCGCGTGCTTGGTGCTGGTCTTTGCGAACATGTCCTCGATCGCATCCTGATACTCGGCCCGCTTCGCCCGGTTGCGATAGTCGTCCGGCCCGGTCTTCCACCGCTTCCACGGATCGTCGAGTCGCTCGGCCAGCTCCTTGTCCTGCTTTTCCTGCGTGATGTGGACGAACAGCTTTACCATCGTCGCACCGGCTTCGATCTGCTGCGCCTCGAAATCGTTGATCTCGTCATAGCCGCGCGTCCACTCGGCCTTGCTTGCATAGCCCTCGACCCGCTCGACCAGCACGCGGCCATACCAGCTGCGGTCGAAGATCACGATGTGGCCCTTGGCCGGAAGCCGGGTCCAGAAGCGCCAGAGGAAGTGGTGCGCGAGCTCGTCCTCGCTCGGCGCGGCGATCGGCATCACCTCGAAGAAGCGCGGATCCCATTGCGCGGTCAGCCGCTTGATGATCCCGCCCTTCCCCGCCGCATCCCATCCTTCCAGCACCAGGATGGCGGGACGCTTGTGGATGATGTGCGCGACCTGGATACGCTCCAGCCGTTCCTGCACCGCGGCAAGCGCCTTGTCATAATCCCCGGCGAATTTGTCGCCCGTTTCATAGTCGCTGAGGTCGATTTTCATGGCGCGCACCCTAACACCGCCGAAAGCGGGCTGAAATGCCCCGCATTTGCGCCTGAGCGGCCTTCGCAGGTGCCCCGTGCCTGAATATGACAATCGGTGTGCGCACCGTTTGCGTACGGGTGTGTGGGGTAAAGTGAATATGGCGGCTCAGCGTTTGCTGATCGAGGGACGCGTGCAGCGCGTCGGCTATCGCGACTGGGCGGTGCGTACTGCGCGTCAGCTGGGTGTGATCGGGTGGGTGCGCAATCTTCAGGACGGCCGGGTCGAGATACTGGCGGACGGCGAAGATGTAGCGCTCGACACCTTTGTCGATCGATGCCGCGAAGGGCCGGTGATGGCCGATGTCGCGCGGATTGATGCGATGCCAGCCGAAGCGGGCAATGTGAAAGGCTTCACCAAGCGCTTTACGGCTTGATATCGGCGGCGGCACCAGCCCGCTCCCCCACCCGGCCACCCAGCGGTAGCATGATATGGGTGGCCGGGTGGGGGAGCGGGCTGGTGCGGGCATGCGCCGCCAGGCGCATCGGAAAAGATCACTCCACGACCAGCTTCATCAGCCGGCGTTCGACCGGGGCGAGGACCGGGCCAAGCTCGTGCCCGCGCTTGAGCACCGCGCCCGATTCGTTGACCAGCGCCCACATACCCTGCCGGTTACGCAGCGCAGGGCGCTTTTCGACGCGGAATTCGGGGCGTTCGGCGGCTCGGCGAAAGGCTGCAAAGACCGCGGCCTCGCGCCCGAGCTGGATCGCATAGTCGCGCCAATGCCCGGCTGCGACCATGCGGCCATACAGGTCGAGGATGCGCATCAACTCGGCGCGGTCGAAACCGATCTGGCTGGGTTGCCTGAGCGGGAACGGGGTGACGGTACCCGTCACGCGCGGTCGCGCTGCTTCCTGCGGGGGCCCGCAGCCTCACGCTCGGCCAGCAGTTCGTCGAGCCGCTTGCGCATCGCGTCCAGCTCGCAGCGCATGATCTCCAGCTTCTGCGTCGCGGGGTCGTAGAGCTCGCTGCAGGGTGTGCCGTAGGGAACGAAGTCCTTCTGCCACTTGTCCGCTTCGACCAGAGTCGCCTTGGCCGGGATGCCGACCATCACCGCGCCCTCGGGTACGTCCTTGGTGACCACCGCATTGGCGCCGATCCGGGCGCGCGGATTGACCGTGATCGGACCCAGCACCTGCGCGCCCGAACCGATGATGACGCCGTCCATCAGGGTCGGATGCCGCTTGCCTGCGACGCCATTGTCGGGGCTAGTGCCACCCAGCGTCACGCACTGATAGATGGTGACGTCGTCGCCGATCTCCGCGGTCTCGCCGATCACCACGAAACCGTGGTCGATGAAGAAATTGCGGCCGATCTTCGCGCCCGGGTGAATGTCGATTCCCGTCAGCCAGCGCGACGTGTGGTTCACAAAGCGGGCGAGGAAGAACAGGTTCGCCCCGTACAGGCGATGCGCGACGCGGTGCCAGAACAGCGCCCAAACCCCGGGATAGAGCAGAATCTCCGCACGACTCCGCGGCGCGGGATCCCGCGCGCGAATCGAATCCAGATAGGCTCCCAGACCAGCGAACATGAACAGGCCCCTTTTATCAGTAATCCGATTTAGGCATCAACCGGCGCGTTTTCCAGTTTGGCGCATTTCCGGCTTGGCCTTACTAAACACGATGTATCTTGTAGGAATTGGGGGACGCCGCCAAACCCGGGCGCCTGTGACCATGTTGTGACTGGAACGAAAGGGATTTGATGTTCGAGGCGATCGACTTCCAGGCACTGCTTCCCTTCATTGCCGTCGGATTCGCCGCGCAGATCGTGGATGGCGCGCTCGGCATGGCGTTCGGGGTCATCTCCAGCACATTGCTCGTCAGTGTCCTTGGCGTCCCGCCCGCGACGGCATCGGCCGGCGTCCATCTGGCCGAGTGTTTCACCACCGGCGTTTCGGGAATCAGCCACGCGCTTCACAAGAATGTGAACTGGAAGCTGTTCTTCCGACTGCTCGTCCCCGGCGTGATCGGGGGCGTCACCGGTGCCTATCTGCTCACCTCGCTCGACGCTTCGATCACCCGGCCCTTTGTGATGGGCTATCTCGCGCTGATCGGCATCTACCTGTTGTGGCGCGGCATCAGCTTTCCGACCCGGCACCACAGGGAACCGAAGATCGTCGAGCCGCTGGGCCTTGCCGGCGGCTTCCTCGATGCGGCGGGCGGCGGCGGTTGGGGACCGGTGGTCACCAGCAACCTGCTGATCCAGGGGACGCAGCCGCGCTACACGATCGGCACGGTCAACAGCGTCGAGTTCTTCCTGACGCTGTCGGTGTCGATCACCTTCATCTTCCACCTCGGCCTGTCGGCGTTTACTGAAGCGGTGGTGGGCTTGCTGATCGGCGGTGTGCTCGCCGCGCCCTTCGGAGCAATGCTCGCCAAGCGTGTGCCGACAAAGACGCTGCTGATTCTGGTCGGCATCGTCCTGACGCTCACCAGCAGCTACAGCGTGTATCGCGCGCTCCTCTGACGCCTCCGATCAGTTCCGATTGATTGAGTGATTGTCTCGATCAATCCAAACGAGACTTCCGGTTTCCTCTCCGTTGCAGTGCAACCTATATGCGGCGTCGCACAAGTTGCACTGCATCATAACGGAGAAACCAGAACATGGCCCTCATCGGAAGCTCGCTCAAGCCGTTCACTGCGACCGCCTTCAAGGAAGGCAAGTTCGTCGACGTCACCGACGCCGACGTGCGCGGCAAGTGGGCCGTCTTCTTCTTCTATCCGGCCGACTTCACCTTCGTCTGCCCGACCGAGCTCGAGGACCTCGCCGACGTCTATCCTACCCTGCAGAAGATGGGCGTCGAAGTGTACTCGGTCTCGACCGACACGCATTTCAGCCACAAGGCATGGCACGATACCTCGCCCGCGATCGGCAAGATCAACTACTACATGCTGGGCGACCAGAACCACGCGCTGTCGACCAACTTCGATGTGCTGCGTGAGGGCCAGGGCCTCGCCGACCGCGGCACCTTCGTGATCGATCCCGAGGGTGTGATCCAGATCGTCGAGATCACCAGCGAAGGCGTCGGCCGCAACGCGCAGGAGCTGCTGCGCAAGATCAAGGCCGCGCAGTATGTTGCAGCGCACCCGGGCGAAGTCTGCCCGGCGAAGTGGGAAGAGGGTGAGAGCACCCTGGCCCCGTCGCTCGACCTCGTCGGCAAGATCTAAGACCGTCTAAAGCGCCCGTCCCCATCCCCCTGTGCGGGCGCCCAAGCGGCCCGGGGCTAACTTCCCGTAGCCCCGGGCCGTATTGTTTCCAGTTTCAGGAGTTTCCGATGCTCGACGCACATCTCAAGCAGCAGCTTGAAGGCTATCTGGTGAATATCCGCGAGCCGATCGAGCTCGTCGCCAGCCTAGGCGACGACGCCAAGTCGCGCGAGCTCGAAACCCTGCTCACCGAGATTGCGGAGCTGAGCGGCAAGATCGCGCTGATTCGCAGCGACGACAAGCGCAAGCCCAGCTTCATGATCCGCCGTGTCGGTACCGATATCGGCGTGCGCTTCGCCGGCATCCCGATGGGGCATGAATTCACCAGCCTCGTGCTCGCCTTACTTCAGGTCGGGGGCCACCCGTCCAAGGCGGCGCAGGACGTGATCGAGCAGGTCAAAGGCCTCGAAGGAGAACTTCACTTCGAGACCTATTTCTCGCTGTCGTGCCAGAACTGCCCCGACGTGGTGCAGGCGCTCAACCTGATGGCCGTGCTCAACCCCCAGATCAGCCACGTCGCTATCGACGGCGCGCTGTTCAAGGCTGAGGTCGATGCACGTCAGGTGCTCGCCGTCCCCACCGTCTTCCTCAATGGCGAACCCTTCGGCTCGGGCCGGATGGAGCTCGAGCAGATCGTCGCCAAGCTCGACAGTGGCGCCGACGCCAAGGCTGCGGCGAAGCTCGAGGCGAAGGATCCGTTCGACGTGCTTATCGTCGGCGGTGGCCCCGCCGGCGCGGCTTCGGCAATCTACACCGCGCGCAAGGGCCTGCGCGTCGGTATCGCGGCCGAGCGCTTCGGCGGCCAGGTGCTCGACACAATGGGCATCGAGAACTTCATCTCGGTCCCCTACACCGAAGGGCCGAAGCTCGCCGCGCAGCTCGAGAGCCACGTCAAGGAGAATGAGGTCGACATCATGAACCTCCAGCGCGCCGAGAAGCTGATCCCGGCGTCGCGCGAAGGCAGCCTGCATGAGGTCGTGCTGGCCAATGGCGCACGGCTCAAGGCCAAGACGGTGATCCTCTCGACCGGTGCCCGCTGGCGGCAGATGGGCGTGCCGGGCGAGGACGAGTATCGCAACAAGGGCGTGGCCTATTGCCCGCACTGCGACGGCCCGCTGTTCAAGGGCAAGCGCGTCGCGGTGATCGGCGGCGGCAATTCGGGTGTCGAGGCCGCGATCGATCTCGCCGGCATCGTCGCGCACGTCACGCTGATCGAATATGACAGCCAGCTGCGCGCCGACGCAGTCCTCCAGCGCAAGCTCGCCAGCCTGCCTAACGTCAAGATCGTCACCTCGGCGCTTACCACCCGCGTCAACGGCGCGGAGAAGGTGACGGGCCTGACCTACAAGGACCGCAACAGCGGCGAGGAGCATGACATCGAGCTGGAGGGCATCTTCGTCCAGATCGGCCTGGTGCCCAACACCGAGTGGCTCAAGGA
>Ga0247822_10000898_pt1 | contig 17274 bp, 15 predicted proteins | sample 13C_Cellulose_Da_FD_192423 | JGI IMG/M metagenome (GOLD analysis project Ga0247822, IMG submission 192423) | Soil microbial communities from agricultural site in Penn Yan, New York, United States - 13C_Cellulose_Day30 | ecosystem: Environmental > Terrestrial > Soil > Agricultural land | place...
GGCGACAAGAAAGTCTCACCAGCGGTGAGACTTTCTTGTCGCCTTGGTAGGCCTCGTAGAATTGCCTCATCCGGAACAGGTTCGGGCGCGTGTAGCCGCGCATACCGGGGTACTGACGCGCGATCGTTGACGCGAGCGCGTCGACCACTCCGTCGCCCCATTCGGCGCTCGCGATCTTCTTGCTGATGTACTTGCCCAACTCCCAGTACAGACCCACCAGTTCGGTATTGACGGCCTGATAGGCGCGTCGACGCGCCGCCTCGATGAGCGCGAGAACTTCCTCGAACTGCCCAGAGGGGACGAGCGCCGCCGATTGCCGCTGCGATTCGGCGGTGGTCTGTACCCCTGCCTTCGCGCTGCCCGGCACTTGGCCCGCTACCGGCGAGGCCTTCTGTGAGCCCTCCTTGGCGGGCTTTCTGCGCACCCACTTCGTCATCGCCCCTCACCTTCGAAATGGACTGGATGCGCTGCGCCAGGTTCGGCACCGATTGCGTTCCGCGATGCGCGACTGCTCTCACGGCTCCCACAGCACGCGCAGAGAGAGCTCGATCGCCTCGAAGGGCTCGGCGCGGACGGAGACCTCGCCCTCCCAGGTGTTCAGGAGCACATAGCGCGCATCCTCGAGCCGGAAGAGCTCCAGGGTACGCACGTCGGGATCCACCATCCACACGTAGCGCACGCCCGCGCGCGCGTAGACCGGGAGCTTGGCGGCCCGGTCTCGTGCTTCAGTGGAGGGTGAGAGCACCTCGCAGAGCCAGTCCGGGGCGAGCGTGAGGGCCGGAACGCGAGGCAGCTGGGGCATCCGCTCGCGCCTCCAGGCGGCAAGATCGGGGACGAGCACGTCCGCGCCCAGGTGCAGCTCTGGCTCGTCGAGAATCAGCCAGCCGCCCGGGCCGCCGCGCCCTCGCTGGAAGGGACCCATGAGCTCACCCCCCAGGCTGGAGGCCGCCAGGGCGTGCGGCGTCGCGGGGCGGGGGCTGGCATATAGCTCCCCGGCGATGATCTCCCCCACATAGTGAGGCGGCAGTGCCTCCAGGTCTTCATAGGTAGCAGGGCGTCGAGGCTTATCGGACATGACAATTCTCAGGGTCATCATGTGCGGCACCCTACCGCACAGGTCTGACGGCTCCCTGCCTACCCTCCAGAGTATCAGCCTTGTGTTTGGGCCGCTGAGGACATCGCTGCAATCCCGATGGGTGAGGATGCTAGCAGGGCAGATGTAGGCAGGAGCATGGGGATGAATCCCCGGATTCCAGACTCCACGACAGGCGCCCGGGTCCGGTCAGCGCGGGCCTACCGGTGACGTCGGCTCTTCAGCTCGCGCAATTCGCGCCAGAAGACGCTATAGGCGGCCTGTCCCATGTCTGCGTCCGTGAAGTCCCTCCGTGAGGAGTTCCGCGAGCTGATGAAGCTCGCCATCCCCATCGCCATTGCCCAGGGAGGGCAGTCGCTCATGGGCCTCGTCGATACCCTGGTGGTGGGGCGAGCTGGCACCTCGGCGCTCGCCGCGGTGGGCCTGGCCAACAGCCTCTTCTTCGCTGTGGCGGGGATGGGCATGGGGTTGATGATGGGGTTCGACCCGCTGCTGTCCCAGGCCTTTGGAGCGAAGAACGGGACCCGGGCTCGGGCGCTGCTCTGGCAGGGCGGGTGGATGGCGCTCTTCGCAGGGAGTGTGTTGGCCGCCGTGGCGCTGGTGATACCCGAGGTGCTGCCATTCTTCGGGTATGCGCGGGAGGAGCTGGCTGAGACCCGCGCCTACCTGTACTGGCGCGCGCCCAGCCTGGTGACGATGTTCGCGTTCCTCATGCTGCGCTCCTACCTGCAGTCCTCCGCGAGCACCCGGCCCCTGGTGGTGGCGACCGTCGCGGCCAACATCTTCAACCTGGGGGCGGACATCCTCCTCGTCTTCGGTGGGACGGTGCTCCCGGAGGGCTTCGGGCCGCTGAGGCTCATTCCCGCCATGGGCGCGGCTGGCGCGGCGCTGGCGACCTTCCTGTGCACCGTGATTCAGCTCGGCATCGTCCTCTATGCGGTGCGACGCCTGGTCCCCTCGGAGGAGAAGCCGGTGCGCCGCCCCGTGTGGCCAGACCTGAGACAGGCGGCGCGCGTGGGGATCCCTATCGGACTCCACATTGGTGCGGAGATTGGCGTCTTCGCGCTTGCTGGGGTCCTGGCCTTCAAGCTGGGCCAGGCGAGCATGGGCGCCCACCAGATCGCCCTGTCCTTCGCGAGCGTCTCCTTCACCATGGCGGTGGGCATTGGCAACGCGGGCAGCGTGCGCGTGGGCTGGGCAGTGGGAGCGCAGAACACGCCCCAGGCTCGGCTGAGCGGCTTCGTCGCCTTCGTGGGCGGGGGGGGCTTCATGGCCCTGTCCGCGCTGGTGTTCGCGCTCTTTCCCGGCACGCTGTCCCAGCTGGCGGGAGCGGCCGTGGACGTGGTGCCGCTGCTGATCCCCCTGCTGATGGTCACCGCCATCTTCCAGGTGTTCGATGGACTGCAGGGTGTGGGGGCTGGCGTGCTGCGCGGGGCAGGGGAGACGCGCTTCACCTTCCTGGCCAACATGGTGGGGCACTACGCCATCGGCCTGCCGCTCTCGCTGCTGCTGGGCTTCGGGCTGAAGCTGGGCATCCTTGGAATCTGGTGGGGCCTGTGCGCGGGGTTGATCGCCGTGGCGCTCGCGCTGCTGTGGCGCTTCCACCGGCTGAGCGCCGGCACGCTGCGCCCCCTGGAAGCGTGAGGGGGTATGACACCGGTGTCTCGGAAATCCGGCGGGTGTGGCAGGGTGGCCGCGTAAATCTTTCAGGCATGCCCTGGGATTGGGTGGAATTTTCTGCGGATCCTGAGCCTCGCGGGCGAGATTCCCCTCGGGAAGGGGTCGGCACCAAGCTTGCAGTACATGCCGACATGTTCCTGCTGAGCATTCCAGCGTTCTGCATCACCACGGTGATTCTGCTGGCCTTCGTCGTGCGCGAGGCCCGGTAACATATAGCCCCAGCTGCCACGGGTCAGAAGCGCGTCGTAATCCCCAGGAGGACGGCGTTGATAGGCTTGGCGCACTGCCGGATGGCCGCCTTCTCGTAGCGCACGTCGCACCACTGCCAGGAGGTGGCTGCCGTGACGCCCCAGTTCATCCCCATCCACCAGTCGAGGCCGAAGCGCACCGCGCCGCTCACGGCCTGGAATTCCTGACGCACCAGCTGGCCCACCTCGTCCGGGGTCTGCGGCCTGGAGGTGCTGCGGGCCAGCCGGACGGCCACCCAGGGCGAGATCATCCTGTCCCGGAACCCTCGGAACCGCGCCTCCAGCCCGTACTGCAGGTAGTCGAGCTGCACCCGGGCGGTGCCCTCCTGGAGGTCCTCGAACTTCTGGCCCCACGTCTCCGCAGCCTCGCCATAGAGGCCCAGGGACACGCCCACGGGCGCCTCCACGCCGCAGTACACGTTGATGGCGGCACCCTTCGCGTCCCACTCGCTGTAGCGATCCAGTGCCAGGCCCGCGCCCAGGGAGAGGTACCCACGCCACTCCCCAGCCTGCGCCGCCCCTCCTAGGAGCAGCCCCACCACCAGCCCGAGCTCTGATACACGTCGCATGACCCCCGAAGCTTAGTCCAGGGAGCAGGGGGCCGGTCCATCGCTCGCCACGTCCCATTCAGCGTTCGGAACCGAGCGTCCAGCCTCGTACACTGCCCGCCCATGTCCCTGACCTTCGAAGCCGCCGCTGCCTCTCTCCAAGATGCTCTGGCCGATGCGGGCCGGGGTTTGGTGGAGCGCGAGGCCATGGTGGAGCTGGTGGCGCTGTCCGCCGTGGCTGGCGAGCACCTGCTCGTCATCGGGCCGCCGGGCACTGCCAAGAGCGAAGCTGTCCGCCGCACCGCCCGCGCCCTGGGTGGGAGCTACTTCGAGTACCTGCTCGGGCGCTTCACCGAGCCGTCCGAGATCTTCGGGCCCGTGGACCTGCGCAAGCTGCGCGAGGGCACGGTAGAGACTGAGACGACGGGCATGCTGCCCGAGGCGGAGGTGGCCTTCCTGGACGAGGTGTTCCTGGGCTCCACGGCCATCCTCAACACGCTGCTCGGCCTGCTCAACGAACGTACCTTCCGGCGCGGCCATACCCGGATGAAGGTTCCCTTGAGGGTATGTGTGGGTGCATCCAACGGATTCCCCGAGGAGGAGTCTCTGGCGGCCTTTGCGGACCGCTTCCTGGCGCGCATCTTCGTGGAGCCCGTGCCGGATCCCCGGCTGGAGGAGCTGCTTGCGGGGGGTGCCTCGCTCTGGCGCGAGACGGAGGCGCGGGTGGCCTCGCTGGAGGCGCTGGATGTGCTGACGCGCGCGGCGCAGCAGGCGGATCTCGGGCCGGTGCGCCCACACCTGGCGCATGCGCTGCGCACGCTGAGGGCCGCGGGCATCGGGCTTTCGGACCGGCGCGCGGTGAAGGTGCAGCGGCTCATGGCGGCGGCGGCGGCGCTGGCGGGGCGGCAGATACCGGGCGTGGCGGACCTGTGGCCGCTCATCTACGCGGTGCCCACCAAGGAGGGGCAGGCGCTGGCGCGCGAGGTGCTGCGCGAGCTGCTGGCGGCGACGGAGAACCCGGCGCTCGCGGCCGCGGCGCTGGAGGCGAGCGCGGGGCCGCTGGCCCGGGCTCAGCGCATCGCTCGGGCGGGACGCGAGGTGCTGGAGGGGAGGCCCGGGAATGGCGCCGCCGAGGAGCTCTCCGCGTGGCGGCTCAAGCTGGAGGGCGTGGTGCGCGAGATGGACGCGGGCTTTGCCCCGGAGGCCCTGCCCGCGGAGCTCCAGACGCTGCGGGAGGAGATCCGCATGGCGCTCGAAGGCAGCGCCCCGGTCGCGGCCGCTTGAGAGCGGAGCCTCCGGTGATTGACAGGGGTGTTTTCCTACAGGTCTAGTGCCTTCGCGCTGCGGCTGGGCGCGGAGGGGAACATGAGACATGTGAGAAGGAGTGGTTGGTGGTTGGTCGCACTCCTGCTGGCCAGTGGATGTGTGACACCAGCGGCCACGAAGGAAGCATCACGGGCGCATGGGCAGAACCTCACGGACCTGAAGCGTGCTGTCGAGAGCTACCAGACGGCTCTGGCTGATTACTTCAAGCAGCTCGAGGCCCAGCAGCGTGAGGCGTATATCGCCGAGATGGTCGGGCGGGAGATCGACCAGCTCGCCCAGGACCAGTTCCAGTCCCTGCCGTATGCCGGCTCCCTGAGCGTGAGGTTCACGGGTCCGAGCAAGCAGACCCAAGCCCTCGCTGACACGACGGCCCTGGATTTCATCACCCTGGGTGAGGGAATCGCCAACAGCTACGAGACCTGGGGCAGGGACTTCGATCTCCGGCTGTCCATCGCGGGCATGACGCTCGCGGAGAAGCGGGCCGAGCTGAGCAAGCAGCTGGAGAGGAAGAAGACGGATCTGGAGAGCAAGAAGAAGGAGCTGGAGGAGCTGCGCTCACGCCCCGAGAAGGATGACGCAGCGATCGCTCGGAAGGAGCGTGAGATCAACCTCCTGTCGAGAAGTCTCCGAGGCGAAGAGGCGCGCTTGGCGCGGCCTGACTCCGAGCTCACCCACGTGGGCACGGCCGCGGCGCTCAGAGAGACGGCCAAGACCCTGGATCTCAAGCTGAAGCGCCTCATGGCTCAGATCGACGTCATGCACGCCTTCCACAGCACGATCGATAACTACCTTGGCACGGATGCAAGCATCGACGGCAAGGTGATCGCCGAGGCTGCCGCGAGCGCGGCCGCCGTGGACCTGAGCGAGTTTCCCGAGCTGAAGGCGCTGCTCGGCCAGCCGGAGGCGAAGTGATGAACACGCGAGACAGCCGTGTGATGGCATGGGGCATGATCCTGGTGGGCTCGCTCCTGGCGGGTTGCGTCAGCGACAAGGGCGTCCGCAAGCTCCAGGTCCTGGAGCAGCAGTACTTCGAGCGGATGAGCAAGGAGCTGAAGAACAGTCAGAAGCCCATTGACGACATCCTGGCGAAGACCCACGTCAATGAGCGGGCCGCGATCCGCGAGATCGTCTCGTTTCAGAGCCGGATCGACACCGCCCGGCGCGTCTACTCCCTGCGCGAGATGCTGACGGCTCCGAAGAGTGACTCCGCCGAGTTCGTCCAGGTGACGCGCAACAAGATCATCCTCTACCACCTGGCGGAGGCCATGGACGCCCAGAACGAGAAGGCCGTCGCGATGAGCGCGATGGGAGATGCTCAGCGCAAGCAGCTCTCACAGCTGTACCAGGATCTCGTCTCGCAGACGGCGAAGGTGCTGGAGACCGAGAAGGCGCTCCACCAGTATCTCAACCAGGCTCCTCCGCAGCACTTCTCGGACACGCTGGCGGAGGTGGGGCGGCAGCTCCAGGCCTTCAATGAGGAGATCCAGAAGGCGGATCAGCGGAACGCGGCCATTCATATCCTGACAGAGGTGGGGCGGCACTCGGAGAAGCGGCTGGAGCAGGTGGATGTGGCGCTCGACAAGTTCATCGAGCTCTGGCCTCAACTCAACAAGCCCAAGGAGAAATAGGTCATGGCCGACTACAAAGCGATGGCGGTGGAGCTCAAGGGCCTCATCCAGAAGGTGGGGGCCAACAAGAAGGAACTGCAGGATGTGATGGATCAGGGCGGCTCGCCCCAGAAGGCCGAGGAGAAGGTGAAGGAGATCGAGGCCGCGCTCACCCGGCTCAAGGTCATCACCAGCCAGACGGAGATCACCGACGCGGAGCGCAAGCGGAAGATGGCCGAGATCGAGTTCGATCTGGAGCAGCTCCAGATCATCAGCGTCTCGGATCCGGACTTCCAGGAGCGGATCCGGGCCCAGAAGGAGATCTCCTACCTGAGCGCGGTCCACGCGGCCTATCAGGCACAAGGGGTTCTGCGCATCGAGCAGCTGCTCGATGACACCCAGATCGAGCTCAAGACCGTGCTGGCCGAGGCTGCCAAGGACATCGCCGCGCGCCAGAATCTCCAGCGCGTGATGAAGGGGGCCGAGGTCGTCCTGCGAGCGACCGTCTTCACGGCGACCCTCGTGTCGAAGCTCGCCATCGCCGCGGCGTGACTTCTAAGCTGAGGCGGTCTTGGGTTCACTCCATGCGCACATGGGCTCCCGGCTGCCGGTGACCTGGAGCCCCCGGCACCACCCACTGGCCGCGCTCGCCGTCGCAGGCGTGGGGCCCGTGGCGGTGGCGCTCGCGCGGAGAGCCCTCACCGCGGAGGACGCGCAGCTGGGCGCCTGGAGCGGCGTGGCGGGCTCGGGCGTGCTCGTCCTCCTGGGAGAGACGGACTCGCTGCCGTGGGTGGACGGTGCCGTGTACCTGGGGAGGGATCCGGCCGCACCCTCGCTGCTGCTGCCGTGCACGCTCGCTCCCGAGGTGGCGCCAGCCCTGCTCGAGCGAGCCCTCGTGGCTCATGCGGCCGCTGGCACGCCGCTCGCGGTGCTCCCACGCTCGGGGCACCTCGTCCCCGTGGGAGCCGCGCGCACAGTGGCTCGCGGCACGCTGGCCGAGTGGCTGAAGTCCGCAGAGGCCACGCCGTGAGCAGCCTGCCTCCTCCCCTGCGCCCGTGGGCGCTGCAGCTGGCGATCTTCCCGGAGGATCTCGCGCTCAGCCTCGGGCCGTACGTGGCCCGGCTGGCGGCGGCCATTGGCGCGCTCCGGCCTCGTGGCGAGACGGAGGGTGGTGAGCCTCAGGGTTATGATGGCCTCAACCGCCGCGGCCCCTATGAGCGGCTCCTGCTCACCGAGTGGCTCTACGCCCTGGAGTCTCCCGACGAGTTCATCCGCCGCGCGGCCTTCGGCGAGCATGCCTTCCTCAAGCCCGCCTTCAAGCAGCCCCAGGGCTCGCGGCGCACGGTGGCGCTCCTGGATGCGGGACCGGATCAGCTCGGCGCTCCTCGCATCGCCCACCTGGCGCTCCTCGTCGTGCTGCAGCGGCGCGCGGAGGCCGCTGGCGCCCAGTTCGCATGGTGCGTGCTCCAGGACTCCCCGGAGCGCGTGCCCTTCAGCGCCGTGACTCCCTCCGCCGTTCAGTCCTGGCTCTCCGCCCGCTCAGCGGCTCCCGTCACGGATGCTCACGTGGCCCGGTGGCGCGAGGTGCTGGAGCTCGGCAACGCACCGGAGGACGCCTGGCTCGTGGGCGGTGCACGCCTGGGCCGGCTCCCGGAGGCCAAGGGCCTGTCCCGGGTCGAGGTCGAGGAGGTGGTGGCTCCGTCGGTCCGCCGGCTCACGGTGGCAGTGCGGCGCGTGGCCCGGGCCCCTTCGTCCGTGGAACTCGAGCTGCCCTCCGCGGACGACTGCGTGCGCCTGTTGCGGGATCCCTTCACCTCGCGCGCCACGACACCCGTGCGCCTGTCCGCCGGCACGCGCATCCAGTCCTTCTTCTTCTCTGTGGATGGCACGCGGCTCATCCTCATCCGCGCGGATGGGAGTGTGGCCGCGCAGCCCATTCCCCATTCGCCCCGTGCGACCGTCCCCAAGCCTCGGCGCTTCCAACCTCCCGTGGGACAGAGGCTCGTGGCCGTGGGCTGGCGCCGCAACGGCGGGCTGCTCGTGCTGACCCGCGACGACAAGGTCCTCTGGATCCACGGGGGCGTAAAGGGCTCGCTGGGCGGGAGCAGGCCTCGTGGCATCCCCTACCTGGGCTACGAGGGGCTGCTGCCGGATGCTCCCGCGCCGAATCATCCGCCAGGGCTTGCCACCTCCATCGTCGAGAGTGATCGCGAGCGCGTGCTGGTGCATGACAGCGAGGGACGCCTCTTCATCGTCAGCCAGCAAGGGCCGTCGCTGCTGTCAAACCGCGTGAGTGCCCTGGCCGAGGTGCGGCGCAAGCCCGCCTTCGTGATGACTCCCTCCGAGGGCTCCTCCATGGATGGGGTGTGGCTGGGCCTGCTGGAGGACCACCACCAGCGGCACCTGCCACTCGGCCCGGGGGACGGCCCGGCGTACTTCGGGTACGCGCAGTCTCTCGGCCACGCCGAGGCGGGGCTGCTCGCCGTGCGCCACCGGACCAACATCTGGCAGGTGCTGCTCGAGAACGGCAATGTCCAGCTCAACGAGCCGCTGGGCTCACGGGTGGTGGGAGTGGCCGTTGGCGCTCGTGACGGGCAGCAGCCGGGGCTGCTGTTGCTCGCACCGGATCGGCGCAGCTTCAATCTGCTCATCTCCAATGATGCGTACTCGATGCCGGTGGCGCGGGCTTCGGAGGACGTGGTGCAGGCGGCGGCGAGTCATGGGCTGCCCGTGCTCGCGTGGCTGACGGTGAAGGGAGAGCTCGTGGTGTGGAGCATTCACCAGGGGCATACTCTCTACCGCGCCGCGCCGGAGGAGGGAGCATGAGCGTGCGCCCCGTGAGGCCCCGGCTGCACCTCCATCGTGGCAGCGTGGTGGCGGTGGCCTTCTGGTTCGATCCCTCGCTCCTGGGTGAGCGCGAGGCCCGCAGGCGCGTGCTCACCACGTGGACGCCGGGCACTAGCGTCTTCGCGCTCGCCGGGGGCTTCCTCCTGCGGCTGCCGCGAGCCTGGCCGGTGGACTGTGCCACCGCGCCAGGGCTGCCCCTCACGCTGGAGCAAGGCGTGCTCCTGTCCGCGCCGCTCTCCGCTGCTGAGCGTGAGCACCTCGCGCCGCCTCCAGGCTCGACGGTGCTGGTGCGTGCGGGCCGCGCGGAGGTGTTCCCGGATGATCCCTCTCGCCGCATCGAGGTGGCTTCGTGGCTCGATGTCTCGGGGTGGAGCATTGTTCCCGTGAAGGGGCTCGGCGCACCTCCGCCTCCCGTCAAGGTCCTGGAGCCTGTCGCGGCGCCCACTCGCACCCTCTTCAAAGGTGTTCCTGCGCCTGATCCCGAGGCCGAGGCCATGCGGGCGCGCATGGAAGGGCGTCAGGTGCCGCAGTCCTTGCAGACCACGCAGAGCACGAGAGAGGGTTTCCTGGCCGCTCTCGGGGCCCGGCTGCGTGCGTGGCTGCGCGGAGAGAAGACTGTCTCCGCCGTGAAGGCTGTGAAGGCCTCCAGCGCGACACAGAGGGCCGTCTCACCCTCCTGGCTGCGGCGCATTCTCTGGCGGCTGCGTGAGGCGGTCTCCCAATCGTCATCCGCATCCTCCGCCGCCTCTTCGAGCACCGGCCGCTCGAAGTCCTCGGAGCTCACCTCTCCGCCACCACCGGAGGGCCCCGGCCTCCTCTCCCGCTTCTCCGAGTGGTTGCTGCGCAATACGCCGCTCGGTCCACTGCTGGGGCAGCGCAAGGCGGAGTACGTGCAGCGCCTCTTCGAGATGTTCGAGCAGGGCAACATCGACGAGGCGCTGCGCTACGCCATCCCCCTGGGCGACGACAAGCTGACGGAGCAGGCGCGCATCGCCCTGGGGCTCCCCGGCCCGCGAGACAGCCTCGCCATCCGTCCGCACCGAGGCGGGGCCGCGTCTATCTTCGGCGGCGGGCAGGCCGTGTACCAGGCGCTCAAGGAGCGCTACCGCGCGGCCTTCCGGCGCCTGGAGCGCGAGGGCCGCATCGACGAGGCAGCCTTCGTCCTCACGGAGCTGCTCGCCGCGCACGAGGAGGCCGTGTCCTTCCTCGAGAAGCATGGGCGCCTGAAGCTCGCGGCCGAGCTGGCGGAGGGGCGTGGGCTGGCGCCCGGGTTGGTGGTGCGCCAGTGGCTGCTGGCGAAGGACATCCGGCGCGCGGTGGCTATCGCTCGGCGCAGTGGGGCCTTCCCGGACGCGGTGCTGCGGCTGGAGCGCACGCACCCAGCCGAGGCACGCACGATGCGGCTGCTCTGGGCGGAGACGCTCGCGGAGGCGGGGGACTACATGCGCGCGGCGGTGGTGGTGTGGCCGCTGGAGGATGCCCGTCCCCTGGCCCGGGCCTGGCTGGAGCAGGGCGCCACGGTGGGCGGCGTGGGCGGCGCGCGGGCGCTGGCCCGGCTCGTCTCCGCCTTCCCCGATGGCTTCGAGGCCGCTCGGCCGCAGGCGCTCGGGCTGCTGGAGGATGAGAGCCAGGCCCGCGCCGCCGAGCGCCTTGCCTTCGCGGAGGTCCTCGCCTCCGAGCCTCGCTCCGAGTCTCGGACGGCACTGGTCGGGCCTTCGCTCCGTGCGCTCCTGCGGGACAGGGCCGCGCACCACACGCGCGTGGATGCCAGCTTCCTCACGCGGCTGCTGCGAGACGGAGGGGACGGGACGCTGCGCGCGGATCTCCCGGCCATCTCGGATCCTCGCCGCCGCAACTGGGCCGAGGAGACGGGCGCGCCCATCCTCAGAGAGGAGCTGACCGAGGCCGAGGCCGGCCCCTATCCGATCTATGACGCGGTCGCGCTGTCGAGCCAGCGCGCGCTGCTTGCGCTTGGCGAAGCAGGGGTGCGGCTGGTGCGCGGGGATGGCTCTAGTGTGGCGCACTTCGACGTGCCCGCATTCTGGCTGGCGCCCTCGGTGCATGAGGATCGAGTCCTCGCACTGGCGCCACGCGGAGAGCTCAAGCGCATCTCCCGCATCGAGCTGGGCTCGCGGCGTGCCTCACACTGGTGTGACGCGAAGGTGGACGCCTTCGCGCCGAGCCATGACGGCAACCTGTGGTTCGTGTCCGAGGCGGACACGGTGATGGCGGTGGATGCGCTGGCGTCGGACGGCCTGCGCGCGCTCTGGAGGGTGTCGCAGGTGGACGGCAGGGTGATGGCGCTCGAGGCGGACGCGGAGGCGCTGCGGTTCGTCACCTGGGGCACCGAGTCCCAGCTCTGGACCTACTCGCTGCCGGGTGGGCCTACGCTCCGCTCCCGCACGAAGCGCCGCGTGGGTGACGGCTTCCCGCTGTGGGCGCTGAACGAGACAACGGGCAAGGTGGAGCGGATCGAGTCCCTGGTCCATTCTCCTCCGTGGACGCTCACCCACCGGAGGGCCGGCGATCATGCCGAGGTGGCCCTTAGCTCGAAGGGAGACCACTCCCGGGCGATCTTCATCTTCGAGGGTGAGGCGCGCGTGCAGCACCGCTTCTCGGGCGGCGAGCTGCTCCTCTTCGACACCACAGGCCGGCTGCTCCGGGTCGACCTGACGGAGGGCACGGCGCGGCGCGTGCCCGTCCAGTAGCCCGCCAGGCCAACAGGAACGTCCAGTTTGCTACAGCGTCCGGGTGTTGCCCTGGAGAGCTCCCTGGCCGCTTGCCCGCCCTCGAGCGCGTGCACAGCTTTGCGAGTGCCATGGCTTTCAGACTGCAGCTCATGCCCCAGGCAGTTCGGGTGCTCTCCACGTCCGAGGCGGCGGTGCGCGAGCGCGTGTTGCATGAGCTGGGCGCGATCTTTTCAGCTCCGCTGCTCGGCATGGAGGGGCAGTGTTCCGAAGAGGAGAGCACGGGCACATGCCTGTTGCCGTCGGGCTTCCGGGTGCAGTACTCCATGGACCGGAAGCACAGTCTGCTCCACCTTCTCGAGCTCCGGGGCCCGGATGGGGGACTGGCAGCACCAGCTTCTTGAAGTCTCGTTGTCTGGCGCTCCCTTCTCCTTGATCGCGCGTGCCCCTCCGACTGGCAGAATTCCTCCGCAGCCACCGTGACACCATCCTCGAGGCGTGGGAGGCGGAGGTGCGCAAGCTGCCCGCGGCCCAGAGCCAGCCGCGGCCCACGCTGCGCGACCACATGCCCGAGCTGCTGGACTGGATCGCGGAGAGGATCTTCCAGCTTCGAGAGCCGGGAGGGGAGTTCAGGCCAGACACCGCCCCGGTCTTGCCCGCCGTGCAACGCCAGGGAGAGGGCTTCGATCTGCGGCAGGTGGTGATGGAGTACCGGATGCTGCGCCGGTGCGTGCTCAGGCTGTGGCGCGCCAAGGGCGTCACGGACACGCTGGAGGCCTCGGCCATCTTCCACGAGGCCGTGGACGAGGCCGTGGAGGCCGCGTTCACCCGCTACATCCAGGCCCGTGAGCAGGCCGCTCAGGTCAGGGTCGAGCAGTCGCAGGCCCAGCTGAGCGCGAGTGAGGCACAGCGCAAGCGGTGGGAGGAGATCTTCACCCACCTGGGCGTGGGGGTGGCGCTCGTGCGCGCCGAGGATGATGTCTTGGAGGACGTGAACCCCGCCTTCGCGCGGATGCACGGCTATACGCGCGAGGAGCTCATCGGCCAGCCGCTGGCGGACACCCTCGCCCCGGAGTCACGGGGAATGCTGGTCCGGCACGCGGCGGTCGCTCAGTCCAAGCTCCACCACGAGTACGAGTCCATGCACTTGCGCAAGGACGGCAGCCGCTTCCCCGGTTTCACGCACGTGACCGCCTTGAGGGACGAGTCCGGCAAGGTGGTGCAGCGCGCAGGCACCGTCCTGGACATCACCCAGCGCCGCACGGCGGAGTTCGAGCGCCAGCGGCTGCTCACGGAGATCCAGGCCGAGCGCTCGCGGCTGGCCACCGTGCTCGATCAGCTCCCCGCGGGTGTCGTCCTCGCCGATGCGTCGAGTGGCCGGGTGATGCTGGCCAACCGCCAGGTGGAGCGCATCCGTGGCAGACCGTTCATGCAGGCCGACCACTTCGCAGGTTACGCCAAGTACCAGGGCTTCCACCTGAACGGCCGGCCTTACGCGCCCGACGAGTGGCCGCTGGTGCGCTCGATGGTCACAGGCGAGGTGGTGCAAGGCGAGGAGATCGTCTTCTACCGGCCGGATGGCCAACGGAGCGTCCTCATGGCCTCCAGCGCGCCCATCCGGGACCGGGCCGAGCATATCGTCGCGGGAGTGGTGACGTTCGTGGATGTGACGGAGCTGCGCCGCGCCGAGGCCGCCGCGCGCCAGGCCGCCGAGTTTGGCGAGCGGCTCATCGGCATCGTCAGCCACGATCTGCGCAACCCGCTGAACGCCATCCACCTGTCTGTCACTCAGCTGCTACACAGCGAGACGCTGTCCGCGCGGGATCAGCGCGCGGCGGCCCGCGCCGCCAAGTCCGTGGATCGGATGAAGCGGATGATCTCCGAGCTGCTGGACTTCACCCGTGGGCGGCTGGGTGGTGGTATCCCCATCCAGCGTGCGTCCGGAGATCTTCGCGTCGTGGTGCGGCAGGGCGTGGAGGAGCTGGAGGCCGCGTGGCTCGAGCGGACCGTGCGCCTGCAGGTGGAGCCGGGACGCTACGAGGGAGAGTGGGACGCGGACCGGCTGGTGCAGGTGGTGAGCAACCTGGGGAGCAACGCGCTCCAGTACAGCCCGCCGGACACCCCCGTCACCTTCACCCTTCAGGACGCGGGAGAGAGCGTCACGCTGCAAGTCCACAACGCGGGCGAGCCCATTCCACCCGAGGCCCTGCCGCGCCTGTTCGATCCGTTCCGCCGCGCCTCCTCGGCGGGGGGAGGACTCGGACTGGGCCTCTACATCGTCGAGCAGGTGGTGAAGGGGCACGGAGGACGCATCGAGGTGACGTCCACCGCGGAGTCCGGCACGGTGTTCCGGGTGGTGCTGCCTCGCAAGGGCCTCTAGCGGCTGGCGGCCGAGGCCACGGCGGAGCCCTGCTGCATCCGCAGGCGCGAGATCGTCTCCATCAGCAGGGTCAGGTCCAACGGCTTGGGGATGGAGGCCATGATGCCGCGCGGCAGAGGCCGCGTGGAGCCCGCACCCGAGACGACGATGACGGGCAGGCCCCACAGCGAGGGCTCCTCCGCCACCCGGTCCATCAGGTCCCACCCCGTCATCACCGGCATCATCAGATCCAACAGCACCAGATCTGGCCGAGGCGCTCTCCTCAGGCGCTCCAGCGCCTGGAGCCCGTTGACGGCGGTCTCCACCGTGAAGCCTTCCTCGGTGAGGAACTCCTCCAGCATCTCCCGGCTGTCGTTGTGGTCCTCCACGACGAGGATACGGAAGTGCTCCACCATTGCGGTCGTTCCCCTAGCCCAAGCGTGCGGATGCGCACGAGAGCCTCTTACGAAGCAGGGGAGGAGTGAAGTTCTTTGGGTGGGCGGATGTTGGGTACTCGATGGATCAACGGCGCCTGGGTGCCCCCCCTCTCGGGCGCGCGGCCCGGTGACTGGCCAGGGACTGGGGGGCCGACCGGGCACCCATGCGGGGAAAGTGGCGCTCGCTCAGCGCATCATCGGGTGTCTCCCCTGACTCGATGCGTAGGGCGATGTAGCGCAGGGTGACCACTTCGGCGAGGACCTCATGCCGCCCGAAGTACTGCTCGGTGTCATGAAGGTGAGCCCTGAGCGCGTGGGAGAGGTGAGCACACGAGGGGAACCGGTCCCTGCGCTCCGGAGCGAGCATGCGGATGACGATGGGGCGCAGCGCCTCGGGCACGGAGCGCGTGGCGGCCACCAGATCCTGGGTGGAGTAGCTGCGGATGCGCTCGGACAGCTCGAGGGCGCACTTGCGCGTGGCGTCGGTCTCCGGGGGACGTGCCCGGCGCTGGCGCGCGTCAAAGCGGTCGGCGCCCTCGAAGAGGTGCCGGCCGGTGAGCATCTGGAGCAGGATGATGCCCAGCGAGAACTGGTCCGCGCGTCCATCCAGCGGCAGGCGGTGCGCGTGCTCTGGGGCGGCATAGGCCAGGCTTCCCTGAAGGATGGGTCCATCGGTACCCACGCGCTCCGATAGCCGGGACCAGGCGGCTCCGAAGTCCAGCATCTTCACCGAGCCGTGCTCGCTGATCAGGACGTTGTGCGGCGTCACGTCGCGGTGGACGACGCCGAGCTCCCGGCCGTGCTCGTCCACCAAGGTGTGGGCGTGATTCAGCGCGTCTGCAACCTCGGCCACCACGTGGCAGGCAAACGCCTCCGTGAAGGGCTGCTGCGACCGCCGGGATGCCTCCACCAGAGACTCCAGCCGGTAGCCCACCACGTGCTCCATCACCAGGTGAGGCAGATCATCCGGCCCCTTGAGCTGCTGCCCACCGAGGATGTTGGGATGCTGGAACTGCGAGGTGAGGCGGGCCTCGTCCAGCAGCCGGCGCCGCGCCTCCTCGGACACGGGGGCCACGGGGCGCTTGATGACGGTGAAGCCGCTGAAGGCTCCATCATGGCGGCGGCTCGCCAGCACCAGCTCTCCATGATGGGCAGGCCCCAGCCAGCGGACGAACTCATAAGAGGTGCGTCCAGCTCGCAGCACCTCGGTCACGGGGGATGACGATGACATGACAGCACTCCTGCGACTCAGAGGACCTGATGAGTATGGTCGCTTCACTCCCCAGAGTCACCTGTCAGGTCCCACGCCACGACCTGGGAGTGCCTCTGCCCGCCCGGACGCTGCCCTACCTGATAGGGCGTGCCTGATGCAGGGCGTCAGAGATGCCCGGTCTAAACGGAAAATCCGGGACTTAGGTGGCAAGGAGGCGAGCCAACCCAACCTGCCGAATAGGGTACGACCTGGCAAATAGGGATAGGTGCTCCCGACGTGGCAGGTTATAAAGCCCTCGCTGGAGGCAAACCTCTAGAGGTCACTCCCGTCCAGCCAGCAACGTGCTCAAGGTTCATGCGGTGAGATCCAACCTGAAAGGTTCCACGGTCTTGTTGTCCTCGGGGCGTCGCGCGGTGCGCCGCAAGGCTGCGGCGCTGCCGCCAGCGGTGCGGCGGATGGAGAAGAAGCTCGCGGGGACGGTCGGCGAGGCGTCCCGGCTGGCGCGGATGCGCGCGGGGCTGACCCAAGCGGATGTCGCCGAGCGGATCGGCGTCGCCACGGAGGTGTATGGGCGGATGGAGCGCGGGAGGATGCTGCCCAGCGTGCCGACGCTGCTGAGGCTGTGTCTGGCGCTGCGCTGCACTCCGGATGAGCTGATGGGCATGGCGCCGCGCCACACCAAACCCGGCGAGTCCGCCTGGGCCGAGGACGTGCCCTCCGAGCTGGATGACACGCCAGAGATGCGGCGGCTGTTGCGCAGCCTCCGGCGGCTGAAGCGGCCGCAGATCAAGCTGATGCACCTGGTGGCCACCGCCATCATCACGAATCAGTGAGCGCCAGGACTCCCGCTCGCTCCGGGGCCTGGCCTCCTTTGGAGACAGGCTCCTGGGAGTGTTGTGTGTGAGTCCTGGTTGACGCTGGGACTTGTCATCCTCGTGGGAACCCTGGCCTCATTCGCCCATGCGCAAGCAGCGGATGGGACATGGCGAGTAGAACGGCCGGCGCGAGGAAGAGCGTCGGCACGGGCCGTGCCCTCGAGTCAGCACTGGCCTTGAGCCTGGCGCTGTTGACGCTCCCGGCTTGGGGGGCTCGACGTGGGTCCACGGATGCGGGGACGCCGGACGGAGGCCCGCTCTCAGAGGTGGGGGTGCGCCGGACGGATGCGGGGTTCGCGCTGGAGACCGCCGGCCCGGCGGATGCGGGCGTGGAGCCTGTGTTCCTGCCGCCCT
>Ga0247822_10000901_pt1 | contig 17260 bp, 24 predicted proteins | sample 13C_Cellulose_Da_FD_192423 | JGI IMG/M metagenome (GOLD analysis project Ga0247822, IMG submission 192423) | Soil microbial communities from agricultural site in Penn Yan, New York, United States - 13C_Cellulose_Day30 | ecosystem: Environmental > Terrestrial > Soil > Agricultural land | place...
CCTCTGGTCCCCGGCTCCGACGCCGCCTTAATCAGGACCGGATAGCCGATCTCGGCTGCTAGCTCATGCGCTTGCGCGACCGTCTCGATTGCGCCGTCGGAGCCGGGGACCAGAGGCAGGCCGAGCTTCGCCGCCGTACGCTTGGCCTCGATCTTGTCGCCCATGGTCCGAATGTGTTCGGGCTTCGGGCCGACCCAGATGATGCCGTGGCTTTCGACGATTTCCGCGAACTGTGCGTTCTCGGACAGGAAGCCGTAGCCAGGGTGGATCGCATCCGCGTGCACCACTTCGGCGGCCGAGATAATGTTCGGGATATTGAGGTAGGAGTCCGTCGCAGCGGGGGGACCGATGCAGACCGTTTCGTCGGCTAGACGGACGTGCATGGCGTCGGCGTCTGCGGTCGAATGAACCGCGACGGTCTTGATGCCCATCTCATGACAAGCGCGGTGGATCCGCAGCGCGATTTCGCCGCGGTTTGCGATCAGGAGCTTTTTGATGGCCATGGCTTAGCCGAGCACCACCAGCGACTGGTCGAACTCGACGGGCTGGCCGTCCGAAACGTTGATCTTCTTGACCGTGCCCGCCTTGGGCGCGGTGATCGGGTTCATCACCTTCATCGCCTCGACAATCAGCAACGTGTCGCCGGCCTTCACCGACTGGCCGACCGCGATGAATGGCTTCGCGCCGGGCTCGGGCGAGAGGAAGGCGGTGCCAACCATCGGCGACTTCACCGGTTCGCCTCCGACGTCTTCCTGCGGCGCCGGAGCGTCCGCTGGAGGAGCAGCGGCTGCGGGCGTGGCGGCAGGAGCCTGCGCTGCGGCGGCGGCGGGCGCGGCGACATAGGCCGTCGGCGCGTCGCGGCGGACCTTGATCTTGCGATCGCCGTCCTCAACCTCGATTTCGTTCAGATTATTGTCGCTCAGCAGCTCAGCGAGCTCACGCACGAGGGCCGTATCGATACGCATCGACGCGCTGCCCTTGCCGGTCTCGGCCATTCCGAATCCCCTAATCACGCCCAACCGGGCACTTCGCGCCGCGTCTTACCGCCTGACGCGGCGGCGTCCAGTGGAAGCAGCCTTGGGCTCGATTGCGCGAGAGGCCGGACGTTCCTATCTGCACTCTCACACATGACGATCGATCACACCGTCCAGGTCCGCATCAACGGCGAGCATCGCCGTGTCGCGGAAGGCATCAGCATCGCCGAACTCGTTAGCGAGCTGGGCTTCGATCCGGTGCGCGTGGCTGTCGAGCGCAATCTCGAAGTCGTGCCGCGTTCGACTCTGGCGGACGTGGCGGTGCAGGACGGCGACGATTTCGAGGTCGTCCGCTTTGTTGGAGGCGGCTAGGGCAACCTCGCGCCATATTTGAGCGCGATCCGTTCGACCTCGTCATAGCTGAGATTGATGCGGGCTTCGGCGCGGGAGAGTTCGTCGCTCGACGCTCTGTCCTCCATCGCACGCACCAATTGTTGCCAAGCGTCGCGGTGGCGCTGGTAACTTTGCCAGAAGTCCTGCGGAGCGCGGCCCTGAGGGATGGTGGCGATGCGCTCGAGAACCTCCTTCGGTCCCAGTGTCTCGGTGTCGACCTTGTCGGCCTTCAGAATACGCTCGATTTCGATCTGGGCGAGCGAACCGCGGACGATCACTTCGTCGTCGCCACGAATTTCGGGGACCTTGGACGTCAGTGCGCTCGCGTTCGCAGTCAGAAGGACTGCTAAAGCAAAACGACCGCTTCTTCGGACCACACGCCTTACCTCCTGAGTGAAACGGCCTATATCGCGCGTCGAGCCAGCTTCTAATGGAATCGACACGTGAACGCAGAACGCCCCGTCACTGAGAGTGGCGACACATGGACCGTCGCCGGCCGTACCTTCACTTCGCGACTGATCGTCGGGACGGGCAAGTACAAAAGCCTCGAAGAAAATGCGGCGGCGGTTGAGGCGTCGGGCGCTGAGATCGTCACGGTCGCGGTGCGGCGAGTGAACATCTCGAACCCGAACGAGCCGATGCTCACCGACTTCATCGATCCGAAGAAGATCACCTATCTGCCGAACACGGCGGGCTGCTTCACGGCGGACGACGCGATCCGAACATTGCGGCTGGCGCGTGAGGCGGGTGGCTGGAACCTCGTGAAGCTCGAAGTGCTGGGCGAGGCCAAGACGCTCTATCCCGATATGCGCGAGACGCTGCGGGCGACGGAGGTGCTCGTCAAGGAAGGCTTCGAGCCAATGGTTTACTGCGTCGACGATCCCATTGCCGCGAAGCAACTGGAAGAGGCTGGCGCTATGGCGATCATGCCCCTTGGTGCTCCGATCGGCTCGGGCCTGGGTATTCAGAACCGCGTGACCATCCGCCTGATCGTCGAAGGCGCCGGAGTGCCGGTGCTGGTCGATGCAGGAGTCGGCACGGCCAGCGATGCCGCCCAAGCGATGGAACTCGGCTGCGACGGCGTGCTGATGAACACCGCCATTGCCGAGGCGAAGGAGCCGATCATGATGGCGCGGGCGATGAAGGCGGCGGTGGAGGCGGGGCGTCTGGCCTATCTGTCCGGCCGCATGCAGAAGCGCCGCTACGCCGACCCGAGCAGCCCGCTCGCCGGCCTTATTTAGTCGCGGTCACGATGTGCGCCGACATCGGCGCCGCGAAGCCGTTTGGCCCCTCAAACTGCTGCGCCTCGGCAAGCAGGTGTTCGAACACTCGGTCGAGCGCCCCCTCGCCATAGTCGGCAAGCTCAAGACCCATCGGCGACCCGTAGACCAGGCCTCGCACGCCGTCTTGGGCGGATGGGCTGCGACTGGAGAGGGCGACGGTTTGAATCTCGACGCTGTCGAAACCCGCGGCATGGAGATCGTCCTCGATCGACGCGGGGTCATGATAGCTGAACGGCCCACGCACCATGAATTGCGGCGGATCGTCGGGAAAGAGCGTTTTCATGCTCTCATTCGCCAAATGACTGAGCATGTTGCGATCGATGCGGTCCCAGATTGCCAGCAGGTAATGGCCGCCGTCGCGTAAGACGCGTCGGGCCTCGGAATGTCCCTGGACCCGGTCCGGATAGAACATCGCGCCGAACTGGCAGACAACGAGGTCGAAGCCGCTATTTCCGAACGGAAGTTTGAGCGCGTCCGCCTGCTGAAAGACCAGGTTCGGCGACGAAACGCGCGTAGCCGCGACGTCCAACATCGGCTGATTGAGGTCGGTGGCGACGATCCGCGCATGCGGCAGAGCGTGGACAAGCGCATGGGTCACAACGCCGGTCCCGGCTGCCGTTTCAAGGACGTCTTCCGGTTCGAAGAGGCGTGCGCGCTGTGCCAGCACTTCGGCGTATGGGCGGAACAGCAGCGGCACCATGTACCGCTCGTAATTCGCCGGTACCGATCCGGAGAATCTCACATCGACTGACACCATCGGAACGCCCCCGTTTCCAATCAGTTGTCGTTAGGAAGCGGCATATGCCCGATTTCTTGACCCTTCGCGAGCAAATGGTCCGTCGCCAGATTGCGACGCGCGGCATTTCGAACCCTCTTGTTCTCGACGCCTTTCGCGAGGTCCCACGCGAAGTCTTCGTCGACGAAGATAGACGTTCGTCCGCCTACGACGATCATCCGCTTCCGATCGGCGCCGGGCAGACGATCTCCCAACCGTACATCGTCGCGTTCATGATCGAGGCAGCGGAGATTGCTCCGGGCGACACGGTGCTCGAGGTCGGTGCCGGGTCGGGCTATGCAGCAGCAGTGATCAGCCGCATCGCGGGCTCCGTCATTGCGATCGAGCGGCATTGCGACCTTGCCGAGGCAGCCAGGGTGCGGCTTCACCGGTTGGCTTACGACAATGTACGGATCGTCGAGGGAGACGGGACGCTGGCTCGGCTGGAGGAAGCGCCCTTCGACGCGATCCTGGCCTCCGCCAGCGGCAGCCACATTCCGGACGTGCTTGTCGAGCAGCTTGCGCCGGGCGGAAGACTTGTGATGCCCCTCGGAGAGCCCAACGGAGTCCAGGAACTCGTCAAGCTGACCAAGCGGTTCGACGGCACCACAGTCGAGGAGAGGCTCGCCGAAGTCCGCTTCGTCCCGCTGATCGGTGAGGCGGGGTGGCGCGAGGGCTGATCGCGCCGGATCGGACTCTTTTCGTGCATCGATTCAGCCGTCCCGACCGTTAACCTTTGGTGCCGATCTAGCGAAGCGGAGGTGTCGCATGACGCATCGCCGGCAGAAATCGCCGGGCAGCTTTCAGGACGAACTTGGCGGCGTCATAGAGCGCATCGCGCCGCCGAAGCATGACGAAGCGCCCATTCGGGACGAGCCCAAACGCCGGCCGGTCAAGGACACGGCGCAGGTCAATGACTTCCTGTTTGAAAAGGCCTGGCGAAAGAGCGACTAGCCCTTCGCGCGTTCCCGGATTTTCGAGATCGTCGTGGCGTTGGTGATCTGCTCGACATCGGTCTTGCAGTGGATGAGGCGGATGCCCTTCTGGGCCATTGCGCGGTCCAGCGCAGGCGCGAAGTCCTCGGTCTTCTCGACCATCTCCGCAGTGCCGCCAAACGCCCGCGCCAGCGCTGCGAAGTCGGGATTGCGAAGCTCCGTCGCGGACAAACGCTGCGGATATTCGCGCTCCTGGTGCATTCGGATTGTGCCGTAGGAGCCATTGTCGACGAGGATGACGAGCAGATCCGCGTTATATTGCGCAGCGGTGGCTAGTTCCTGTCCGTTCATCAGGAAGTCGCCGTCTCCTGCGACACAGACCACCGGGCGATCCTTGAACCGGATGGCCGCCGCCACTGACGCGGGCAGGCCGTAGCCCATCGTGCCGCTGGTTGGCGCAAGCTGGCTCGGCATGCAGCCGTAGCGCCAGTAGCGGTGCCACCAGCCCGAGAAATTGCCCGCGCCGTTGCAGATAATCGCCTTGTCGCCGAGCTTTTCGCGCATTGCAGCGACGCACGGGCCAAGGTCGAGCACCACGCCATCGCGCGTGGCAGGCTCTGACCATTCGAGCCAGTCCTGATGCGCTTCGGCGCCGGCGGAAAATTGCACCAGGTCCGGGTCTGCCCATTCGTCGACCATCTCGGCGAACTCGCCCATGTCGGAGCATATCGGAAGGTCCGCATGATAGACGCGGCCTAGCTCGTTCGGGTCGGGGTGAACGTGAACTAAGGTCTGCCCGGGATGGTCCGGCGTGATCAAAGTGTAGCCATCGGTCGTCGACTCGCCGAGCCGCGTCCCTACCGCGATGATCAGGTCGGCGTCGCGAATGCGCTGCTGAAGCTTCGGATTGGGGCCGTAGCCGAGCTGGCCTGCGTAGACGCCGCACGTGTTCGGCACTGCGTCCTGCCGTCGGAATGCCGCAGCGACCGGAATGCCGTGGCGAAAAGCGAAGTTGCCGAAATGATGTCCTGCGCGGGGGCTCCAGTCCGCGCCACCAACGATGGCGATCGGCGAGCAGGCGTCCTTGAGCAATTCGATCAGCGCCTGCACTGCACCGGGATCCGGTGCCTCCGCGACGGGAGGCACGGGCGGACGGTCGACGGCCTCGACTTCGTCGCGCAGCATGTCTTCGGGAAGTGCGAGCACAACGGGTCCGGGCCGACCGGCCGTCGCCACGCGATAGGCTCGCGCGACGTATTCGGGAATGCGGCGGGCATCCTCGATCCGCGCGGCCCACTTGGCGATGGGTCCGAAGAAGGCCGGGAAGTCGATTTCCTGGAAGCCTTCACGGTCGCGGTCGCCGCGCGCGACGTCGCCGATGAAGAGGATCATCGGGGTCGAATCCTGAAACGCCACGTGGACGCCGGCACTGGCATTGGTTGCACCCGGACCCCGCGTCACGAAGGCGATGCCCGGCCGTCCGGTCATCTTGCCGTCGGCGTCGGCCATGTAGGACACACCGCCTTCCTGCCGGCATACGACCGTGTCGATTTCCGGCGTGTCGTGAAGTGCGTCGAGCACGGCGAGAAAGCTCTCCCCCGGCACCGTGAAAATGCGGTCGCAGCCCTGGATCTTGAGCTGCTCGACGAGGATCTGTCCGCCCGTGCGCTTGGTCATGCCGCGCCCGTTAGCCGCTTCGTCGCAACCGGGCAAAGAATCACGGAGTCGGTCCGTCGATTGACGCCCGGGAAGGTGGTATTGGCCGGCCCGTCATCGCGGTGAGTCGGATCAGTTCGACGGACGCGTAAAGCCCGCCAGGCGACTTCTTCGGTGCAGCGGCCCGCCCTTGTAGCTGGGCCTGCCGTGTGTGCGCGCTGCGTGCGAACCTGCACTGGAGAGCCCCGATGTCCGACACGACCCGAACAGCGCCCGGCGGCGCTGACACCTTGCTCGCCCCCGAACCCAAGGACGAAACCCCAAAGCAGACCTTTGTCCTAGCGGAGACGACCGTCCCGGTGGACCCCAACGCCGACACTTCGGTTCGGCCGTTCGAATTTCGCGCGTCGGACGAAGCGCTGACCGATCTGAAGCGCCGCATCGTCGCCACGCGATGGCCGAGCAAAGAACTTGTCGACGACGCGACGCAGGGCGTCCAGCTCGCCACAATTCAGAAGCTCGCGACCTATTGGGCGAACGAATATGACTGGCGGAAATTCGAAGCGCAGCTGAACGCGCTGCCGCAGTTCGTCACCAGCATCGACGGCGTCGACATTCACTTCATCCACGTGCGCTCGCAACACGCCAATGCTTTGCCGCTGATCATCACCCACGGCTGGCCGGGCTCGATCGTTGAAGAATTGAAGATCGTCGGGCCGCTGACTGACCCGGCGGCGCACGGAGGCACCGAGGCCGACGCGTTCGACGTCATCATCCCGTCGATGCCGGGCTACGGCTTCTCGGGAAAGCCGACCGAGCTTGGTTGGGACCCGGTCCGCATCGCACGTGCTTGGGCGACCTTGATGGACCGTCTCGGCTACGGCCAGTTCATCGCCTCCGGCGGTGACTGGGGCGACCCGGTGACCGAGCAACTCGCGGTGCTGTTCCCCGATCGCGTTAGCGCGATCCACCTCAACATGCCCTCGGCCGTGCCGCCGGAAATCTTTGAGGCCATGCAGACCGGCACGCCGCCTACCGGCCTGGCGCCTGAGGAGCAGCGCGCGTTCGAGCAGCTCAGCTTCTTCTTCGATAAGGGCCTCGGCTACGCCAACGAAATGCGCCTGCGGCCGCAGACGCTCTACGCGCTGGAGGATAGTCCGGTGGGCCTTGCCGCATGGATCCTCGACCATGACGACGAGAGCTACAAGATGATCGCTCGCCTGTTCGACGGCGAGAACGAAGGGCTCAGCCGGGACGACGTGCTCGACAACATCACCCTCTACTGGCTGACCGAGACGGCGGTTTCGTCGGCGCGTCTGTACTGGGAGAACAAGCTGGCCTTCTTCGCGCCGCAAGGCGTGAACGTGCCGGTGGTCATCAGCGCATTCCCGACCGAACTGTACCAGGTGCCGGAAAGCTGGGCGAAGGCGGCCTTCCCGAAGATGATCTACTATCAGCGTCATCCAAAGGGCGGGCATTTCGCCGCGTGGGAGCAGCCGCAGTCATGGACGGTCGATGTCCGCAATGGCTTCCGCTCTCTGCGGGACTGACGGGGCGGGCGAGGGCGGCGCCGATGGGCGCCGCCCTCAACCCTTGAGGTGAACGAGCGCTGCGCCCACATCGAGGCGGAAGGGAGCCCACATGGCCGACACCGACACGATCCAGTTCGACCTCACACCGCCGAGCGACGTCCAGCGCCACGAGCTGGAAACCGACCTGACCGAGCAGGAGCGGCATGTCCTCCTGGAGCACGGCACCGAAGCGCCGTTCTGCGGCGTGTTCCTCGACGAAAAGCGGCCGGGCGTGTTCACCTGCCGCCTGTGCGGGCTGCCGTTGTTCAAGGGCGGATCAAAGTTCGAAAGCGGTACCGGCTGGCCCAGCTTCACGCAGCCCTTCTCATCGGATCACCTCGAGTACATCCGCGACACCAGCTACGGCATGGTCCGCACGGAAATCGTCTGCGCCCGCTGCGGATCGCATCAGGGTCATGTGTTTCCAGACGGTCCGCCGCCGACCGGCGAGCGCTACTGCATCAATTCGGTCAGTCTTGCCTTCACTCCCAACGGCGAGGCGCTACCGGACAAGCTCGGACGCGGGACGCCGGAAGGCGAGACGCTGGAATAGGTTCGCGAACGCTCGAGTTCGGTATTTGTAGGTATTTCCTGCCGCACGGGGACTGGCGGAGAAGGCGGAATGCGAACGCCGTCCTTCCTGCTCTGCCTTGCGCTGCTGTCTGGAGCGGCGTCAGGCCCGGTCACCGCCGCTCCTCACGACAATGATGCCGCCCAACTGCTCGGCTGGATCACGCGATCAGGCGATGCAAGGGGCGTCCCCTTCATGGTCATCGACAAGGGCAGGGCCGAGATTCTGGTCTACGACCGCACGGGGCGGTTTATGGGCAATTCCCCAGCGCTGATCGGATCGGCTCCGGGCGACCATGAGGTGCTGGGCGTCGGTGACCGCGAGTTATCGGACATCAAGCCCAGCGAGCGGACGACCCCAGCCGGCCGCTTCGTTTCGATCGTCGGCCCCTCGCTGGGGCTGGGACGGGTGCTCTGGATCCACATTCCGGGCGCGGTCGCGTTGCATCCGGTCATCACCACCCATCCCGAAGAGGAGCGGGTCGAGCGCCTTCGTTCCCCGACGCCCGACGATAATCGCATCACCTACGGCTGCATCAACATTTCGCCGACATATTATCAGGAGGTGGTGCAGCCCTTGTTCGAGCCGGCAGGCGGACTTGTGTACATTCTGCCGGAGGAGCGCGATTTGGCCTCGACGTTCCCGGGATATCGCGCGGACTAGTCGAAGGACGAAACGGCGTCCTGACGGATCACGCCTGGTGGATCGCCTTGACCACCTGATAGCTCTCCAGGCCCTCCTTGCCGCCTTCGCTGCCGAAGCCCGAATCCTTCACGCCTCCGAACGGCGCGTCCGCGACGGAGATGGCGAAGGTGTTGATGCCGACCATGCCGCTTTCGACGAGATCGCCGATCAGGTTCGCGCAGCGCCCGTTCTCGGTGAACGCGAAGGCTGCGAGGCCATAGGGCAGGCGGTTGGCCTGCTCGATCACTTCCTCGAACGTTTCGAACGGGCGGGTCACGGCGACGGGGCCGAACGGCTCCTCGTTCATGATCTCCGCTTCGTTGGGGACGTCGGCGAGAAGCGTTGGTTGGAAGAAGAAACCGCCGTCGCCGCGCTCACCGCCGGCAAGGAGGCGCGCGCCCTTGGCCTTGGCATCCTCCACCAGCGTTTCGATCGCATCGGGACGACGGCTGTTGGCCAGCGGGCCCATCTTCGTGTCCGCTTCGAGCCCGTTGCCGACCTTCACCTTCGCGGTGCGCTCGGCGAAGCCCTTGAGGAAGGCGTCGTAGATGCCGCTCTGAACGTAGAAGCGCGTCGGGGAGACGCAGACTTGGCCTGCGTTCCGGAACTTCTGCGGCACGACCATGTCGAGCGTCTTTTCGAGATCGCAATCGTCGAAAATCAGCACCGGCGCGTGGCCGCCAAGTTCCATCGTTACGCGCGTCATGCTGTCGGCGCAGAGCTTCATCAAATGCTTCCCGACGCCGGTCGAGCCGGTGAAGCTGACCTTGCGGACGACGCGGCTGGCGATCAGCGTGCGGCTGATGAGGTCGGCATCGCCGTGGACCAGTTGGGCGACGCCCTTGGGAATACCAGCATCGGCGAGCGCGCGAAAAAGCTCCGTCGCCACGCCCGGCGTCTCATGCGGCGGGCGCGAAATGACCGTGCAGCCGGCGGCCAGCGAAGCCGCGACCTTCTTCGCCAGAAGGTAAATTGGGAAGTTCCACGGCGTGAACGTCGCGGTCGGGCCGACCGGCTGACGGATCACCCGGGAGAGCTGTCCGGCCGGGCGGACGAGTGTGCGGCCGTAGTCGCGCTTGATCTCTTCGGCATACCAATCGAACAATTGGGCCGATCCCATCACCTCGGCCTTTGCTTCGGCGAGAATCTTGCCCTGCTCCTGGGTCAGCGTTGCCGCGATGGCGTCTGCCCGCTCGCGCATCAAGCTCGCAGCCTTGTGCAGGATGGCGCCGCGCTTGTCGGCATCCGTCGCGCGCCATTCAGGCCAGGCCCGGTTCGACGCTTCTAGCGCCTCCTCCACATCGGCCTTGGTCGCGAAGGGCACTTCCGCGATCGCGTTGGCCGTGACCGGGTTGACGACGTCATGTGCCTCGCGGCCTTCACCGCTTTTCCAGACGCCATCGATGAAGAGCTTGAGGTCGGTTTCGTATCCCATGGCGGCCAGATAGGCCCGCCTTGAAGCCGCTTCAACGGGCGGCTACTCCTTACTGACAAGGGAGAAAGCAAAGATGACGAAGCAGGAACTCGTTGCACGCATGCAGGAAGGCCAGGCCTGGGTTCCGGGCAAGAAGGTCAAGATCGACTTCGGCGGCGACCAGGGCGCCATCCTGCTCGACGGCGCGGGCGAGCAGGTCAGCGACATCCCTTCGGACGCAAATGCGGCCGACACGACCATCAAGGTCACCTGGGACGATTGGCAGGCGATGGCCGCCGGTCAGCTCGACGGCATGACGGCATTCATGACCGGCAAGCTCAAGATCGAAGGCGACATGTCCAACGCAATGCAGTTGCAGGGCGTCCTAGCCAAACTGCGGAGCTAGCCGACGGACGGTGAGACAGATCTGGCGCGGCTCCTGGCTAGCCTCGAGCCGCTTCTTTATTCTGAACGCTATGCCTTTGGAGAGGCGAGTGACGCCGCGTTGCGCGATGCGTTCGCTTTAATTCGCGAAGACGAGGGGCTGACGGTTATCCGCCCGCATCCAGACGGCGAGTGGGCTCGGATCAGCCTCAAGGTACACTCCAGCCTGAGCGCCGTCGGTTTGACGGCCGCCCTGTCTGCGGTCCTCGCTGAGGCCGGTATCAGCGCGAACGTCGTGGCCGCGCTTCGGCACGATCATGTGTTCGTGCCTTGGGACCGTCAGGACGAGGCGATGGCCTGCATAAAGTCGCTCGCCGGTTAGCGGACCCGCGTCGCCGCTTTATCGAAGTTCGATTGCGATTGGCTAACCACCGATCGAAACGCCCTCTTCGACGAAGGGGGAAGACTATGCGCATCCTGGCTCTCGTACTGCTGCTGACCTCGACAGCGGCTTCCGCTCAAACCGCGACACTCGACGCCCGCGCCGCTCAGGCGATCATCGCCGGTTGCGCCGCGCACGCGACGGCGAAGCAGCAGAGCCATTCGATCGTCGTCGTCGATCTTGGCGGTGACACAGTCGCTGCCCTCCGCATGGACCGTAACGGCAGCGGGACCTTCGATTTCGCGCTTCAAAAAGCTGCCGCGGTCGCCGCTTGGGGTTTTCCCACATCCGGCATGGAGGAAGGTGCCAAGGAAACGCCCGGCTTTGCCCGAGCGCCGTATGTCGTGACCGTCGCAGGCGGCGTTCCGGTGTGGTCGGCTGACGGCAAGACGAGGCTAGGCGGCGTCGGCGTGTCCGGCGAGGCGCCTGCCGACGATGCGGCCTGTGCCGAGGCTGGCATCCGGGCTGCCGGCCTCAAGTCCAGCCGCGTTCGTTAGCTCGCGCAGGTCTTTCGGGCCGCTTCCAGTAGCGGTCCCAGCGAAAGCTGTTTCGGATATTCGGACCGCCAATCCTTCCAGCAGGCGTCGAGCAGCATCGCCTCCGCCGCGCCATGCGCATACACAACTTCGCGTTTTTTGCCGGGCAAATCGGGCGCTGCAATCTCCTTGAGCGTTTCGGCCTCGAGCCCCTCTGCGCTCTCCCGCACATCCGCACGCGCGAAGGCCTTGCCGAGCTGGATCTCGGTCCAGCGCGCTACTCCCTCCTGCCAGAGCTGCAGTTCGAGATAGCGCCAGTTCTTCTCGCTGGCCCTTGCCGCCAGCGCCTTCCGTGCTGCCAGATATCCGTCAAAGGCGGCGCCAAATTGAGGAGTGCCACGCGCCGCTACAGCAGCAGACAGCTTCGCCGACGCAGCGTTGAAGGCTGCGATCACCGCAGGGTCCTCGTACGGAAACGCATAGTTGAGAACCCACATTCCCGTCTCGTCGCCTCCGTGCAGGTCGAGCGCCAGCGTGCGGGTGAAGTAGGTCGGCAACGCATACTGCCACTGGTGGAAATGCTCGTGGAGGATCGTCCGCGTCCAACTCGCCTCGCTCCGCCCGGTCGACTTGGGCGTGCCCATGACGATGACCGCAGGCGGGCCGAATAAGGGCATTGCGGCCAGCAGGGTGTCGGGAAAGCCGCTTCTCGGGCGCGTGTATCGCGCGCAGCCCGTCTTCGCGTCCTTGCCCGCGGCGGTGAAGCCTTCCGGGACGGCGTCGCGGCAGATCAGGCTTTCCTCTTCCCCGTCGATCAGCAGGAAACCGAACGGGGCACTGCCGTAGCCGGTCCAAAGCTTCTCGCCGTCCTTGGCGGCGAACGTCCGAACCTCGGCGAGATGAGCGCCGACGTCGGTGCTTGCCGGGGCGGGGACCGCCGCCTGAGCCAAGGCCGCCGCGGCGGATAGCATGATCGACATCGCATCCCCCTGCATGTGCGAGGCCACAATTGTTCCGCCCGCGCCATGAACGGCGAATGAAGTCCGGTTGATTTGCCACGGTTGCTAGGACTATCGCCCCGCGCAAGGAGTGCGTGATGCAGAAGATTTGCCCCAACGCCGAAGCAGCGCTCGAAGGATTGCTGTTTGACGGAATGCTCATTGCCGCGGGCGGGTTCGGCCTGTGCGGCATCCCGGAACGGCTGATCGACGCGATCCAGGCCAGCGGCGTGAAGGACCTGACGGTCGCGTCCAATAACGCGGGCATCGACAATGAGGGTCTCGGCAAGCTCCTGCGGACGCGTCAGGTGAAGAAGATGATTTCGTCCTACGTGGGCGAGAACAAGGAGTTCGAGCGGCAGTATCTCGCCGGCGAACTGGAGGTGGAGTTCAACCCGCAGGGAACGCTCGCCGAGCGCATGCGGGCAGGCGGCGCGGGTATCCCCGGCTTCTACACCAAGACCGGCGTCGGAACGCTCGTCGCCGAGGGCAAGGAAGTCCAGGTGTTCGACGGTGAAGAATATGTCTTAGAACGCGGCATCCGCGCGGACCTGTCGATCATCAAGGGTTGGAAGGCGGACGAGAGCGGCAACCTCATCTTCCGCAAGACCTCCCGCAACTTCAATGCGCCGGCGGCGACCTGCGGCAAGATCTGCGTCGCGGAGGTCGAGGAAATCGTTCCGGTCGGCTCGCTCGATCCCGACGCAATCCATCTGCCGTCGATCTACGTGAAGCGCCTGATCCTCGGAGCGCCGTACGACAAGAAGATCGAATTCCGCACAGTCCGCCAGAGGGAAGCCGCATAATGGCCACGCAAGTCGAAACGAAGGGCTGGACCCGCGACCAGATGGCGGCGCGCGCCGCTAAGGAACTGCGCGACGGCTATTACGTCAATCTCGGCATCGGCATTCCGACGCTGGTGGCGAACAACATTCCCGAGGGCATGACGGTCACGCTGCAGAGCGAGAACGGCATGCTCGGCATCGGACCGTTTCCCTATGACGACGAGGTCGACGCCGATCTCATCAACGCGGGCAAGCAGACCGTCAGTCAGCTTCCGCAGACAAGCTATTTCGACAGCGCACAAAGCTTCGCGATGATCCGGGGCGGCCATATCGATCTCGCCGTGCTCGGCGCCATGGAAATCAGCCAGAATGGCGACATCGCCAACTGGATGATCCCGGGCAAGATGATCAAGGGCATGGGCGGCGCGATGGACCTCGTCGCCGGCGTGAAGAAGATCATCGTCGTCATGGAGCACACTTCCAAGAACGGCGATCCGAAGTTCATCCCGCACTGTACGCTTCCGCTGACCGGCAAAAACGTGATCGACATGATCATCACCGACCTCGCGGTCTTCCAGCGGCCGGACCACGACGATCCGTTCAAGCTGATCGAGCTCGCACCGGGCGTGACTCGCGAAGAGGTTCGCGAAAAGACCACGGCGAACTACGTGGAATGACGCGGATCGGGGCAGAGAGGCTGGCGCTCCTTGCGGCGCTGCTCGCTGTCCTCGCCATGCTCTTCGCCCACGTTTCGTCGCTCTACTTCGGCACGCCTCGATGACGAGGCAGTCGCAATCGTCGGATTGGAACGGACACGCGTAAGGGGAGAAGTATGCGGAAGATCCTTGTCATAATGCTGGCCGCTGGGGCGCTTGGCGCTTGCACGCAATCCGAGTTCGGAGGCGCGAACGAAGCGGTCAACGCCGCTGAGCCGAAACAAGCCGCACTCACGCTCACCCGCCTCGACTGCGGTACGGCCACGATCAAGGATTTTGACGGCTTCTTCTCCGACAAGCCCGGGCTTTATCCCAAAGGCCCGCGCGAAGTTTCCGATAGCTGCTACGTCATCCGTCACGGCGACCAGATATTGTTGTGGGATACCTCTTTCCCCGCCAAGCTCGCGGGTCACGAGGAAGACATGGGCCCGCTGGTGGCGCGTCTGACCAAGAGCGTCGCCCAGCAATTGCGCGAGATCGGCATCAATCCGTCGGATGTCGACATCGTCGGGATCAGTCACATGCATTCCGACCATACGGGTCAGGCCGCGGACTATCCGAACGCCCGGCTGGTCATCGGCAAGGGCGACTTCGAAGGGACGAAGGGCAAGGACGACCCATTCGGACCTTGGCGCAAGGACGGCGCGAACGTCACCGCCGCAACCGCCGACGTCGATATCTTCGGCGACGGCAGCGTGACCGCGCTCCACCTGCCGGGCCACACGCCTGACCACCTCGCCTTGCTGGTGAAGCTGGCGTCCGGTCCGGTGCTGCTGAGCGGCGACATGTACCATTCGCGCGAAGCCCGCGAGAAGCGCGGCGTCCCGCCCTTCAACACCAGCCGTGAGCAGACCCTCGCGTCGATGGACAAGTTCGAAAAGGTCGCGAAGGACACTGGCGCACAGGTCGTCATCCAGCACGAGCCTCGCGACATCGAATTGCTTCCGGCCTTCCCCAAGGCGGCGCAGTGATCATAGCGATCCTGCTGGCGGCGGCAGCTCCCCAGGCGGGATGCGCCGACCACTGGCAGGTTCGCCTGAACTCCGAGAGCTTCGCCAATAACGGCGCCGGACGGACCTTCAGTGCGAGCAATCTGGCCGCTTTCCGCGCCAAGCTGGAAGCGCAGCTTCGATCTGCAATCGGCGGCGCTTGCGCTGCAGGCGCAGTGCCTACCAATGCCGCCAAAGCTGTTCGAATGGTCGAAGCGATCAGTGCGAGCGGAGCGACCGAGCCTCACCTCTATGCGCGAGCGGCCGACCAACTCGCGCTCGAATGGATATTTGCGGAGGAAGGTCTCGCCGTCCCTCCGAACAGGGATATCGTGGCGGGCGCGGCGTGCTGGACGGACCCGACCGGCGAAACATGCGCGAGCGAAGGAGACTGACCGATGAAGGCCCTACTTTCGCATGCGCCGGGCGGGCCGGAGACGCTCCGCCTCGACGAACTCCCCGATCCGAAGCCGGGACCCGGTGAACTGCTGATCCGAGTCCGTGCTGCAGCCATCAACTATCCGGACGTCCTGATCATCGAGGACAAGTATCAGCTCAAGCCTCCACGGCCGTTCGCGCCGGGCGGCGAGCTTGCCGGCGAGGTCGAGTCAGTCGGCGAAGGTGTCGAGGGCTGGAGCGCGGGAGATCGAGTCGTCGCTGTAACGGGCTTCGGTGCTCTCGCTGAAAAAGTCGTCATTTCCGCGCGCTCGGCATTCCGATTGCCGGAGGAACGCAGCTTCGAGGAGGGTGCCGCGCTGCTCCTGACCTATGCCACCTCGATCCACGCCTTGCTCGATCGCGGAAAGCTGAAGGTCGGACAGACCTTGCTCGTGCTCGGCGCTGCCGGTGGCGTAGGTCTTGCTGCCGTCGAACTCGGCAAAGCCTATGAGGCTCGCGTCATCGCCGCCGTCTCGTCGGAAGAGAAAGCGCAGGCCGCTCGCGACGCGGGTGCTGACGACGCGGTCGTCTATCCCGCGGGCCCGTTCGACCGCGACGGTCAGAAGGCTCTCGCCCAGCAGTTCAAGGACGCCGTCGGTCCAGCCGGCGCTGATGTAGTCTACGACCCCGTCGGCGGCGATTACACGGAAGCCGCCTTGCGCAGCATTGCCTGGGAAGGGCGATTTCTCGTAGTCGGCTTTCCGGCCGGGATCGCCAAACTACCGCTGAACCTCACCCTCCTGAAAAGCTGCGACGTCTGCGGCGTCTTCTGGGGCGCTTTCGCCGCTCGCGACCCTAAGGCTAATGCGGCTCACGTTGACACGTTGTTCCAACTTTGGCGCAAGGGCATGATCTCGCCGCGCATCAGCGAAACCTTCCCGCTGGAGCGCGCAGGCGACGCAATCCGCGCCATATCGGAGCGCCGCGTCGTTGGAAAGCTTGTCGTGACGCTGGACTGACAAGAGCGGGGCCCTTATTTCGCGGGTCAAACTAGTAAGGGATCAGGATGACCCAGTTCGACGATCGCCAGCGCGCATTCGAATCCAAGTTCGCGCATGACGAAGAAATGAAGTTCCGCATGGTTGCTCGCCGCAATCGCCTTCTCGGCGAGTGGGCGGCGGCGAAAATGGGGCTCTCGCAGGAAGAAACCTCGACCTACGCCAAGGACGTCGTCCGTGCGGACTTCGAGGAAGCGGGCGACGAGGACGTCATCCGCAAGGTGCTGGGCGACCTGACCGCCGCCGGCATCGATACGAACGACGCGGAGATCCGCCAGACGCTCGAGCACAAGACGGTCGAAGCCAAGCGCCAGATCATCGAGGCGCAGGGCGGCTGACATGCCGATGGCCGCAAGCGAGATCGAGCGGCTGATCCGTGAGGCCATCCCCGACGCCACGGTTGAAATCAGGGACCTTGCGGGCGACGGCGATCATTATGCAGCCCGAGTGGTGAGCGCGACCTTCGAAGGGATGCCGCGGGTCAGGCAGCACCAGCGCGTCTACGCCGCACTTGGCGGACGCATGGGCGGAGAATTGCATGCGCTGCAGCTTGAGACTGCAGTGCCCACAGGAGACGAAGAATGAGCGATGCCAACAATCGCATCGGCGAGATTGTGAAGTCCAACGAGGTCGTGCTGTTCATGAAGGGCACGCCGCTCTTCCCGCAGTGCGGATTTTCGAGTCGCGCGATCACGATCCTCGAACATCTCGGCGTTCCGTTCGAGAGCGTCGACGTCCTGCAGGATCCGGAGATCCGACAGGGTATCAAGGATTATTC
>Ga0247822_10000903_pt1 | contig 17255 bp, 15 predicted proteins | sample 13C_Cellulose_Da_FD_192423 | JGI IMG/M metagenome (GOLD analysis project Ga0247822, IMG submission 192423) | Soil microbial communities from agricultural site in Penn Yan, New York, United States - 13C_Cellulose_Day30 | ecosystem: Environmental > Terrestrial > Soil > Agricultural land | place...
CCGGCATCGCGGTCTTCGCGCGGGCGGTGCGCCTGTTTCGTACAGCCGGCCTCGAGGCGTTCGCGTGGCACATCGCCGACAGCCTCGAATATCGAGATCGCCGCAAGGCCGTGCGCTGGTTAGTTCGCGAGTACGCGGCCTGGTTGGGGCTTTTCGCCCGAGGTCGGTGAGGACGGCGGGAGCGCTTGCGCGCGCAATCCGACGCGAGGCAGGATCGATGACGGATGCTCACCTTCAGCACGAAACCCGAAGTCGCCGAGCAGCAGATGAACGCCATCATCTTCTACTTGACGGCGTTCGGATACATCGACGGCGAGTTCGACTTCACGGAGAAGACGTTCGTCCGCATCTACATCCGTCAGCTGGTCACCGCCCGCGCGAAGACCGCGATGCCGGACGCCGATGCGAAGACGCGCGACGACGTCATCGAGCGGTTCGTGACCCACTTCCACGAGGTGTTCGAGCAGGTCGATCAGAGCGTGAAGGGCCTGTTCGACGAGGCCGTCGCCGACGGTGAGGATGTCGAGAAGTTCGTCTACGCAAAGCTCAAGCTCCGCAGCTACGAGATCTTTCAGACGTTCGAGCGCGACAACCAGGTCGAGCTGCTCTCCACGATCGACGAGCTCATCTACGCCGACGGCAGCGTCCACCCCGCCGAGGCCAAGTTCCGCCAGGAGCTGCAAGACCTGCTCGACAGCACGAGCCAGCTGTCGCCCGACGAGATCGAGGTCCTGCGCGACGCCAGCCAGATCGCGATCTCGCGGCCCATGGAGGTGCGCACGCGCCTCGAGAACCACCCGTTCTTCGCGAACTTCGAGCAGCACTACTCGTCGGACCCGGATCGCATCAAGGCGCAGGCCGACGCGGACCTCGGCCTCATGCAGCGGTTCGTCAACATGCTGGCGCAGAAGCGCGCGGCGGGCGCCAACAAGCTCGTCGGGTGCACCAACATCGCCGACTTCGCAGGCGAGACGCCGTTCCTCGACGGTCACGTGTTCGTGCATCCGGCCGAGAAGGACCGGGTCTACGACCTCACCGTGCTCGGCGATCTGCACGGCTGTTACAGCTGCCTCAAGGCGGCGCTGCTGCAGGCCGACTTCTTCGCCAAGCTCGAGGCGTGGAAGCTCGACAAGTCCAAGCCCGAACCGAAGCTGATCCTCCTCGGTGACTACATCGATCGCGGCCGCTTCAGCTACAACGGCGTGCTGCGCGCCGTGATGCAGCTGTACCTCGCGGCGCCGGATCACGTGTTCCCGCTGCGCGGCAACCACGAGTACTACATCGAGTACCGCGGCCGCATCTACGGTGGCGTGAAGCCGGCCGAGGCGATCAACACGCTGATCGGCCACATGCCCGGCGAGGTGTTCGCCGAGTACATGAAGATGTTCGAGGAGATGCCGAACATGCTGTTCTTCGACGACCTCATGTTCGTGCACGCCGGCATTCCGCGCGACGTCGACATCAAGGCGAAGGTCCACGACATGTCCGCGCTCAACGATCCCGACATCCGCTTCCAGATGCTGTGGAGCGATCCGTCGACGGCGGACTACATCCCCGACGATCTACAGGCGCAGAACGCGCGGTTCCCGTTCGGCAGGCTGCAGTTCGAGGCGTTCATGCAGAAGCTCGGCTGCTCGATGCTCGTGCGCGGTCACGAGAAGGTCGATGCCGGGTTCCGCCCGATGTACTCCGACCAGATCTCGCTCATCACGCTGTTCTCCGCCGGCGGCGCCGACAACAACGACCTGCCGCCGGATTCGAGCTACCGCTCGGTGACGCCGATGGCGGCGACGATCCGGCTCGAGAACGGCACCGCGCAGGTCACGCCGTGGCTCATCGACTATCAGCGGTTCAACGATCCCAAGCGCAACCGGTTCTTCGCGTCCGAGCCCGAGATCGAGCACAAGGTCGGTTGATCCCGTTACTCGGCCGAGTCGCTCTTCGGCAGCAGCTGCTCGAGGTGCCAGCTCTGCACGTGGACTCGATCCTGGGCGGCGCGTAGGACGCGCATCGTGCTGATGCCGACGAGCGACGTGCTCGTCAACTGCACGAGGAACGCGCCGCCGAACACCACCGCGGTCACCGTCGGCGTCAGGTCGACGATCCACGCCTTGAGCAGCAGCCCACCGTCGTGAAAATGGATGCTCTGTGGCAGCACGCCGAGGAGCTCCAGCACGACGACGATGAGGAACGGCGCGGTCGTCACTCCGATGATGAGGCGCGCGCTGTAGTCCGACGGCTGCGACATGAGGCCGCCGGTCGCGCCGACCACGAACATCGGCAGGATGAATAGCGGCCCGAGCAAGATGCCGCACATCAGCAGCATCGCCGCGCACATCAGCACCAGCGCGACGAACCACAGCGAGCGTCCCGGAACCGTCGACGCATGCAGGCGTCGCGTGATCCCCCACGTCCCCAGCCCGAGGCCGCCGGTGAGTGCGACCGCCCAGCCGTGCCGCACCGGCAGCGCGAGCAGTGACAACGTGATGAGCGAGAGCGTCAGAAAGCCGTACGAGACCATGCCGAACACGGCGCGCCGCATCTCCTCGCGCGCTCCCTCCGCGGCGCGCCGCGCACCCGCGGGCACCTCGGCGGGCGCGGTGATGAGCAGCGTACCGAGCACCTGCTGCGCCTGCGCGTTCTCGGGATCCAGCGCGAGCGCGCGGCCGGCCTCACGCACCGCCGTCGCGCGTGCCGTGTCGCCGGGCAAGCGCATCGCCTCGCGCGCCGCGTGGGCGTGCGCGTCGGCGAGGTCGCGGCGACGGGCCAGGTCGCGGTCGCCGTCGAGGTAGGCCTGGATCCCGTCGGCGAGCTGGCGCGCGGTCGGGCGCTGCGCGGCGTCGGCGGCGGTCGCGCAGGCGCACAAGGCGTCGAACTCGGGCGCGACATCCGGTGCGTGCTGCGCGGGATGGTGACAGGGCGCCGCGAGCGCGGCGGGGAGCGCCTCGAGGCCGCGAGGCAGCGCTGGCTTGCCGACGAGGATCTCGAACAGCACGCAGCCGAGCGCGTAGACATCCGTCGGTGCGCCGACCGGATCGCCGCGAACTTGTTCCGGAGACATGTAGCCGGGCGTGCCGAGCAGGTCACCGGCGCGCGTCTCCTGCGAATCTCCGGTCGCCGCGTCGATGCGCTCGCTCGACACCGTCGCGATGTCCGGCGGCGGGTCGCTCGCCGACAGGATGCGTGCGAGCCCCCAGTCGAGCACGTACGCCTCGCCGAAGTCGCCGAGCATGATGTTCGCCGGCTTGAGATCGCGGTGGATGACGCCGCGTGTGTGCGCGAACTCGATCGCGAGGCAGATATCGACGAGACGCGCGAGCAGCTGGCGCCGCGGCCATCGCGCGCGCATCGCCGGATCGTTCGACGCCAGCACGTCGGCGAGCGTGGTGCCGGCGAGCCGCTTCATCACGAAGTACGGGTTGCCATCTCGATCCGTGCCGAGGTCGTGCACCGGCACCACGGCCGGGTGGTCGAGCACGCCCTGCACGCGCGCCTCGCGCAGGAAGCGCCCCACGCCGACCTCGTCGCCGGTCGCGCGCATCAGCTTGACCGCGACCTCGCGCTCGATGCGCAGGTCGCGCGCGAGGCGCACCTCGCCCATGCCGCCGCGCCCGATCACGTCGCGCAGCTCGTAGCGCGCGCCGAGATCGACGGACCGCGCTTCGCGAGACAAACCCTGCTCGGGATCGGGCAGGGTCGCGTCGTCACGCTCGCTCACGCCCGAAACAGCGTACACCGATCTCGATCGGCGATACTCGCAGGGTGAGCTGGTACGTGTACGTCGCCCGCTGCGCCGACGGATCGCTGTACTGCGGGATCGCGCGCGATGTCGCGGCCCGCATCGCCGAGCACGACGCCGGCAAGGGGGCGAAGTACACGCGCGGCCGCGGTCCGCTCCAGCTCCTGGTGACGCGGCGGTGCCGGACCAAGGGCAAGGCGCTGCGGCTCGAGTACGCGATCAAGCAGCTGCCCCGGGGCCAGAAGGAGCTCATCGTCGGCGCCCCGCAGCGCCTCGAGGCGATCGCCCGGCGGGCGTGATCCACGGTGGCGGATCGGAGATAATGGATCTGCAATGGCTGTACAGAACATCCCCGTGGTCGACCTCGGCGACTGGGCGGAGGGCGGCGCGGCGCGGCAGCGTTTCATCAAGGCCGTCGGCGAGTCGCTCGCCGACATCGGGTTCTTCGCCGTGTCCAACCACGGCGTCCCCGACGCACTCACGCAAGGCGTGTACGACGTCGCCAAGTCGTTCTTCCACCTGCCGAGCGTCGTGAAGGCGCGCTATCACGCCGCCGAGAAGAAGGGCCAGCGCGGCTTCACCGGCTTCGGCAAGGAGCACGCGAAGGACTCGCAAGCGCCCGACCTCAAGGAGTTCTGGCAGGTCGGTCGTCCCGACGTCCCCGACGATCATCCCGTGCATCGGCTGTGGGGGCCCAACTTCTGGCCCACCGAGGTCCCCGCTTTCGGCCCCACGCTCGTCGAGCTCTACCGCCACCTCGATCGCCTCGGCGGCGTGCTCCTCGAGGCCGCGGCCGCGTACATCGACGAGCCCTCGACGCGCTTCTCGTCGATGGCGACCGACAGCGACACCATCGTCCGCGTGCTCTGGTACCCGCCGGTCACGGGCGAGATCCCGGCGGGCGCGGTCCGCTCCGCGGCGCACGAGGACATCAACCTCATCACGCTCCTCTCCGGCGCCACCGCCGAGGGCCTCGAGCTGCTCCGCCGCGACGGTTCGTGGATGCCCGTGCACACCGGCTTCGACACCATCGTCGTCGACGCGGGTGACATGCTCCAGAACGTCACCAACGGCCTCTACAAGAGCACCACGCACCGCGTGGTCAATCCGGGCAACTCGACGAGCGAGCGGTTCTCGATCCCGTGCTTCGTGCACGCGCGCGCCGAGGTCGACCTCACCCCCCTCCCCAGTTGCATCGCGCGCACCGGCGGCACGGAGAAGTTCCCGAGCCTGACCGCCGGCCAGTATCTGGAACAGCGCCTGCGCGAGATCGGCCTCGGCTGAAGGCACGCAGCGTGCATCCTCGCACGCCATGCTCGTCACCCTCGGAGCTCGAGCGGAGGTCGACGGCGTCGTCGACCTCCTCGCCGCGTGCCATCGCAGGATCCGGCAGCACATCGTGCTCGCGCGCCGGCTAATTTTGCAGGGCGCCACCAGTCCAGCGCAGGAATTGCGCGAAACGGCCGGGCAGGTCCGGCGCTACTTCACCATCGCGCTGCCGCTGCACATCGCCGACGAGGATCTGTCGATCGCACCGCGCATTCGGGAGACGAGCGCCGAGCTAGACGCCGCCGTCGCGCAGGTCGCCTCGGATCACGCCGAGCACCAGCACATGATCGATACCCTCAGCGCGCTGTGCGGCGAGCTCGAGCGCGAGCCTGCGCGGCTCGCGGCGGTCGAAGGCCAGCTCGCCGGCGTGCTCGATGTCCTCGCCCCGGAGCTCGCCCGTCACCTCGAGCTCGAGGAGCGCATCGTGTTCCCCGCGGTGCGCGAGCTGCCCGCGAGCGTGCGCTCCGACCTCCTCGTGGAGGTGCGCGCGCGGCGCTACACCTGAGGGTGGCCAGCGCGCATCGTCTCTACACGATCGGACACTCGACGCGGACGTTCGAGGAGCTGGTCGAGGTGCTGCGCGCGTGGGGCGTGACCACGCTCGTCGACATTCGCACCATCACGCGGTCACGGGCGAATCCGCAGTTCAACGCCGCGTCGCTGCGGCGCAGGCTCCCGCGCAAAGGAATCACGTACGTGATGTTGCCCGAGCTCGGTGGGAGGCGCGGTCGCTCGCGCGAGGTCGCACCGGAGCGCAACGCCGGGTGGGAGCATCCGTCGTTCAAGAACTACGCGGATTACGCCGAGTCGCCGGCGTTCGCGGCAGGGCTCGACAAGCTCCTCGCGCTCGCGCGGCGCGGGACCTGCGCGATCATGTGCGCCGAGGCGGTGTGGTGGCGGTGCCACCGCCGGATCGTGGCGGACTACGCGATCACGCGCCGGGTGCCGGTATTTCACATCTTTACGGCGACCAAGGCCGAACGCGCGCGGCGCACGCGCTTCGCGAAGGTCGATCGGCGCACACACACGCTGCGTTACCCGTGGACAGCGGAGCATTCTGCGGTAGGGTCGGGGATATGAGCTCTCGCATGCCGCTCCTTGGTTTCGAGGCCGCGCCGACGCGCGGCTTCGTGCCGGACCGCGGCATCGGGCTCTGCTAGAGCCTCTCACGCGGCACCCGGCTCACACGGCCGGGACCCGAGCGCCCGGCCTCTTCCCCATCACCCGAGGTCTGGTCATGACGCTGTCTCCGCCCATCATCGTTGCTATCGAAGATCGTGAACGCTTGCGCCTGCTCCTCGAGCAGCACTCGGCCACCGAGGTGATCGAGCAGCTCGAGGTCGAGCTCGATCGTGCGCGCACCATGCCGTGGGATCAGGTCCCGGCCGATGTCGTCGTGATGAACAGCGAGCTCGAGTACGAGGTCGTCGCGTCCGGCCAACGCCGGCAATTGCAGCTCGTCTACCCCACGGACGCGGACACGGCGGGAGGCCGGGTCTCGGTGCTGGCGCCGCTCGGCTGCGCGCTGCTCGGACTCCAGGTCGGGCAGGAGATCGACTGGCGGATGCCCGGTGGGCTGCGCCGCCTGCGCGTGGTCGCGGTCCGGCATCCGGCGGCCAAACCGCTGCCGCTGTGGAGTGACCCCGCGGACAGCGCACTGCGGTCGTGACCGCGCGCACCGTTAGCGGGCGTGAGCCGCTTGCCGCTCGCGTGGAAGGCGTCGATTGGACTACGCTTCGCGCATGGTCCGTCGCCTCGCGCTCGTGAGTCTTGTGGTCGCCGGGACCGCTTCTGTCGCGTGGGCGAATGGTCGGCCGGCCGCCACCTCGACGATCACCTTCCGGCGCGGGATGGAGCAGCACATCGTCGCGGGCATGACGTTCGGCATGGTGACGAGCCATGACGACGGCGCGACGTGGCACTGGATGTGCGAGAAGGCGCTCAAGTACGGCGGTAACTGGGATCCGGACTACGCGTACACGGCGTCCGGCGCGCTATTCGCGACGACGTTCGACGGCTCGCTCGTGAATCGCGACGGCTGCTCGTTCGATGCCAGCGCGCTCGGCAACAAGTTCATCTCGTCGCTCACGCTCGGGCCCGGCGGCGAGGTGTTCATGGCGGCCTCGCACGTCGCCACGCCGGCGATGAATGACCCGGGCGACGCGAAGATCTACAAGAGCACCGACGACGGCATGACGTTCCCGGCGAGCGCGAACCCCGGGCAGGTCGGCGACTGGTGGACCTCGGTCGAGGTCGCGCCCTCGGATCCGCAGCGTGTGTACCTGACCGGCTTCCGGCTCGTGAGCGCGGTGCGCACACACCTCGTGTTCCGCAGCACCGACGGCGGTGCCTCGTTCCAGCCGATGAACCTGACGGGCATCACGCTCACGAAGGACTCCGACATCTCGATCGTCGGCATCGGCAAGACGGACCCGAACAAGGTCTACGTGCGCGTCACCTACCAGACCGTCGGTGCCGTGAGCGATGGCATCTATCGCACGACCAACGGCGGTGACAGCTGGGAGCTGATCAAGACCGAGAACGACACCCTCACGTTCCTCGTGCGCCACAACGGCGACCTGCTCGTCGCGGGCACGAACGTCGGGCTGTTCTCGTCGACGGCGGCCTCGAACGGCTCGGCCTGGACGCCGATCACCGGCGCCCCCACGATCAACTGCCTCGCCGAGAACTCGGCGAACGAGGTGTGGGCGTGCACGCAGAACCTCGGCGTGGAGGCCGCGGGCATCATGAAGACCACGGACCTGGCCGCGTGGACGAAGGTGCTCGAGTACAAGGACATCTCGGGCCCGGTCGACTGTCCGGCCGGAACGCTGCAGCAAGATAAGTGCGTGGCCGAGGAGTTGCCGGGCGTGTGCTCGACGGAGTGGTGCTGCTTGAAGCAGATGCTCGGCATCGTCGCGGATCCCACGTCGTGTGCGGTGGTGCCCGCGGGCGACGGTGCGCCGCCCGACGGGACGTCGACCATCAAGCCGCCGGATACGACCTGCTGCTCGGGGACGCCGGGGCCGGGTGGCCTCTTGGTCGGCCTCGGCGTCGGCCTGCTCCTGTTGCGTCCGCGCCGTCGAGCGGCGTGATGCGGCGCACGCGCAGGTAGGGCGCGGTATCCCTCGAACGAGGGAGGTCGCCGACGGTGTCGATCCGTGAGCATGACGAGATGCGCAGTACGCTGTTCGTGCTCGTCGCCGCGCTCGTGATCGCCCGCGCCGCCGCCGCCGAAGAACTGACGCTCGCCGACGGATCGCGCTGGACCCGCGATGGCCACAAGCTCCAGCGCGGCGCGATCACGGCGTGGGCGACCGCGCACGAGGTCGGCGTCGACTGCGCCGGTGGGCTGGTCGACAGACCGAAGGTGACGCGGTCGTACCTGCCGCCCGGCTTCATCGCGACGGAGGAGCCGGAGCGTGGCGGTATCCGTCTCACCGCATGCGTCGACGCTCCCGGCGTCGCCGGCGAGATCGTCGTGCGCAGGCCGCTCACGCTCTCTCCCCAGGACGAACGTGCGATCGGCGCGCTGATCTCCGAGCTGGGCGCCGCGTTCTCCGGGCAAAGCTTTGGTGAACCACAGGAGCTGCTCCTCATGCAGCCCGAGATCGCCCGCGTGAGGCTCACCGCGGCGACGGGCGAGTGGAACTTCTTCATCTCGGAGACGACCGCTCACGAGACGATGCTGGCCATGCAGTGGCCGCTCGGCACGGGCGTGTTGAAGCTGACGCGTAGCCCGGCCACACAGCGCTGCAGCACCACCGGGTTGTCCGCGACGGGACGCCCCGGCTGGGCGCCCGCTTCGTTCTCGCGCTACCGCGCCGTGCGCGGCGAGCTCGAGTTCGCGTGCCTCGACTCCGCCGACGGTCACGTGCTCATCGTGGGAGCGCCGACGACACGGACGAGCAGCGTGACGCAGCGGACCCGCGCCTTGCTCGAGGCGATCGTCGCGGTCATCGGCGCCGCACCGGCGGAGGTCACTGCGCCGACCTACGCGTCATCGTCATCGTCATCGTTCCCGTCGTCGTCGTCCTATGTCTCGCCGGTAGACACCCGGTCGTCGGACCGCTACGCGTCGCGGTCGTTCATGGACCGCTTGCGCGGTTTGTCGCTGACGGCCCACCAGCTCTCGGCGGAGGGCGACATGATCGAGGACAGCTACGGCGCCTCGCTGAGCTACGCGCGCGGGTCGGGGCAGGGGAGGAAGTTCCGCCCGCGGGTGGTGCTCGGTCTCGGTTACGACCAGCGCAGCAAGCTGCTCGTCGACGGTCGCCTCGAGCTCGGTGCGCGCGCCGGCGACGACGGCGCCGGCATCGGCGCGTTCTTCGCGCTCGGCGCCGACGCGATCGGCCTCGGCGAGGAGGAGGCGGCCGATCGCGTGCACATGCCGCTCGATGCCTACTATGGCGGCGGCCTGCGCCTGTGGCTCGCGGAGCTGGAGATCGAGGTCGCGCATGTGTGGCGCAACGCGGACGCGATCGATGGCGAGTGGCGGCTCGAGCTCGGGTATCGGCTGCGGAGTGGACGCCGGATCGCCGGCCGCTACGTCTCGTATGCGGATGCGGCCTCGTTGCTCGGGTTGAGCCTCCGGTTCTGACGTATCGTGCGGCATGACCGACGCGGCCCGCGAACGCCTCGACACGCTGCGCACCGAGCTCGGCGAGATCGACCGCGAGATCCTGGCGCTGGTCGCCAAGCGACAGGAGGTCGCCAAGCGCATCGGGCAGACCAAGCGCGACGCCGGCATCCCGACGCGTGACTACAAGCAGGAGCGCGACGTCGTCGAGCGCGCGCGCGCGGCCGCCGTCGAGCACGGGCTGTCGCCGCAGCTCGGTGAGGAGCTCGTGCTCGCGCTGATCCGCGGCTCGCTCACCGCACAGGAGCGTGACACCGTGGCTGCGGCAGGCGAGGGCGGTGGGCGCCGCGTGCTGGTGATCGGCGGCTGCGGCAACATGGGCCGCTGGTTCGTGCGCTACCTCGGGGCGCAGGGCTTCACCGTCGAGGTCGCCGATCCTGCGGGCACGGCGCCCGAGGGCATCCTGCTGCATCGTGACTGGCGCGCCGTGACGCTCGACCACGAGCTGATCGTGGTCGCGGCGCCGATGCCGGCGAGCAACGAGATCCTGACCGCGATGGCCGCGGCGCCGCCACCCGGCGTCGTGTTCGACGTCGGCTCGCTGAAGAGCCCGCTGCGCGCAGGTCTCCACGCGCTGCGCGCCGCGGGCGGCAACGTCACGTCGGTGCACCCGATGTTCGGTCCCGACACGGAGCTGCTGAGTGGTCGCCACGTCATCTTCGTCGACTGCGGCGTCTCGGCGGCGACGGCCGCGGCGCGCGCGCTGTTCGAGCCGACGATGGCGACGCTCGTCGAGATGGATCTCGAGAGCCACGATCGCTTGATCGCGTACGTGCTCGGGTTGTCGCACGCGCTCAACATCGCGTTCTTCACCGCGCTCGCGGAGAGCGGGGAAGCGGCGCCGAGACTGGCGACGCTGTCCTCGACCACGTTCGACGCGCAGCTCGGCGTCGCGTCCAAAGTCGCCGCCGAGAACCCGGATCTCTACTTCGAGATCCAGACGCTCAACGACTACGGCACCGAGTCGCTCGCGGCGCTGCTCTACGCGGTCGAGCGCCTGCGATCGGTCGTGCGTGCGGGCGACCTCGAAGGGTTCCGCCAGCTGATGACGCGCGGGCGGGCGTACCTCGAGGCGCGCCCGCGCCGCTGAGCCGCCGGCAAGACGCGACAAACGCGTCACCAAATGCACGAGATCACGGCTAGTTGTCCGGCCACCCGGACACCGCGTCCGGCGGCCATTCGATCCGCCGGACAGTCGTAACAGCGCGGATTCGTTGGGTGCTGGATCGGCGTGGGCCTTGCTGCTGGCCGTGCGCATCATGCGCCGCTTCCCGCTCCTGCCCGGCCTGCTCTCCATCTGCGCGCTCGCGTCCACCGCGTGCATCGAGGCCGAGGTCGAAGACGGCGAGGGCGATGCCTTCCCGGACGGCAAGGCCGACGGTGGGATCGACGAAGGCTCGGCCGAGGCGATCGGCGTGCTCGCGCTGGTCAACGACACGTCGATGACCGCGGCCAAGCTCAAGGCCGACGCCGGCGTCACCACGCGCGTCGCTACCAACATCGTCGCGCACCGCAACGGCGCGGACGGCCAGGCCGGCACCGCCGATGACGATGCGTTCGACACGCTGCGCGAGCTCGATGCGATCCCGTACGTCGGACCGGTGACGCTGAACGCGCTGCTCGAGGCCGCGCGCGCCAAGGGGCTCGTGCAGGCGGGCGCCAAGATCGACGTCATCTTCTCACCGCAAGAGTCGGCGAACGGTCACACCCAGCGCATCGCCAAGCTGATCCGCGAAGCGACGAGCACGATCGACATCGCGATCTACAGCTACTCCGATGCGGCGATCTCGTCGGCGCTGAAGGACGCCATCGCGCGCGGGGTCAAGGTCCGGTTCCTGTTCGAGACCGCGAACGAGGACCGCAAGATCGTGGACGCCGTGGCGCGCGCCGCGTCGAAGTCCGGCCGCATCGAGGCCGACGGCATCGACGTCCGCTACGTCAACAAGATCCTCCACCACAAGTTCATCATCGTCGACGGTCCGCGTGACGACGCGTCGCGCGCCACGACGGCGAAGATCGTGACCGGCAGCGCGAACTGGTCGAGCTCGGCGGTGACGAACTTCGACGAGAACACGATGTTCGTCCAGGACAGCGCCGAGATCTCCGCGTCCTTCCAGCAGGAGTTCGACGCGCTGTGGGCCGGCTCGCGTGACTTCGTCGGCACCGCGCCCGCGCAGAGCCGCTCGACCGCGAACATCACCGTCGAGTCGGTGCCCGACGAGCCGGGGCTCGGCGTCCTGTTCACCTCGCCGAACTTCAAGCTCGGCGGCGCGGACCTGACGACGTGGTCGGTCAACAAGGACAGCACGGTCGTCGCCGACGTCTGGGTCGACGCCATCGAGCGCGCGCAGACCTCGATCCACATCGCCTCCGGCCACATGCGGCTGCGGCCGGTCGCCGAGGCGCTGATCGCCAAGCAGCAGGCGAGCCCGAGCTTCGACATCCAGGTCTACCTCGACCAGCAGGAGTTCATCTCGGCGTCGGGCCACAACGCCCAGGTCGCCGAGGTGAACGAGTGTCTCGAGCGTGCGACCACGACCGTGCAGGAGCGCGACTGCAAGGCCAGCAACTTCCTGTTCAGCCGCGCGCTCGTCGACGCGGGCATCGACGTCAAGTTCAAGTCGTTCGCCTACCGCTGGGACCACAGCTACGCGCCGCAGATGCACTCGAAGTACATGGTCATCGATGGCAAGGAGCTGATCTCCGGCAGCTACAACCTGTCGATGAACGCGGAGCAGTCGACCTTCGAGAACGCGCTGCACCTGTTCGGCGCGCAGCACGCCGGCGTCCTCGCGGCCTTCGAGCAGAACTTCCGCACCATCGCCCAGACGGGCCGAGCGGAGAACCTCCTCGCCTCGCTGCGCACCCAGATCTCGACCAGCTCGTCGATCCCGCTCGTGTTCCCCTCGATGGCGCTGACCTACGGCGAGTTCGAGGCGCTGCGCGCGCTCATCCGGCAGAACTGCACGCTCGTCGACTCGCCCGAGTACCGGGCGAACCCGGCCGCGCACAAGTCCTGCCCGCGCTGAGTCACGGCAACAGCGAGATCGGGCCGTCCGTCGGGATCGGGTTGAGGTCGATGCGAGCGTCCTCCCCCGCGTCGATGTTGAACGCGTCGTTCTCTGCGTCCATCATCCCGGGCGCATCGAGCGCCGCGTCGTCGGACGCATCGGACAAGAAGCCAGGTCCCGCATCCGTCCCGACCTGCGCAGGCACCGTGACCTGTGCGGGCAGCACGGTGACGTCGTCGTTCGTGAACGCGCCGACCGCGACCGCACCCGCCGCGAGCAGGGCGAACAGGAGCAGGGTAGGGACGAGGAGTCGGCGGGCGAGGGACTTCATGCCGACGGGATACCCGCGCTCAGCGCCTACGGTGCGGCCCTCACCCGTGCGTAGCTGAGCGCCCGCGCTACCATCGAGACATGTTTGCCGATCGGGTCCGGCCGCCGTGGCGGCTCGCGTTGTTCTCGACGCTGATGCTCGCCGCAGGGCGCCTGGTGTGCGCGCCGGCATCGCCTGCGCTGCGCGAGGTCACCGTGCACGTGAAGCTCGAGATCGAGGGGCACTCGCTGCACGCGTTCGGCGATGCGGCGCCGCTGTTCACGCACCTCGACGCGAACGTGCATGACGACCGCGCGCGCTGGATGCGCGTGACCGCTCGCACCTCCGAGTCGCCCGAGTCGCTCGTCGCCCGCCTCCAGCGGGATCCGCACGTCGAGCAGGCGTTCGTCGCGCCGGTGATCGGGCTCCCCGTGCACGTGGAGCTGCGCGCCGACGAGGCGTGCCCGGTGCACACGCCCTCGTTCGAGTCGTACCAGGGCTATCTCGGCGCGGCGCCGCACGGCATCGACGCGCCCGCGGCGTGGCGGCGCGGCCAGCGCGGGGGTGGCGTGTGGTTCGCGGATATCGAGGGCGGCTGGAACGCCGCGCACGAGGACCTCACGGGCGAGCGCATCACGCACGTCGCCGGCACGGTCATTCCCGATCCCACCTGGCGCGCGCACGGCACCGCCGTCCTCGGCGAGGTCGTGGGTAAAGACAACGCGAAGGGCGTCGTCGGGATCGCGCCCGACGTCGAGCGCGTGTTCACCTCGTCGATCGGCGGCATCGGCGTGGCCGACGCGATCGATGCCGCCGCCGAGCAGCTGCGCGCGGGCGACGTCCTCCTCATCGAGCTCCAGGGCGCCGGCCCGCGCGGCCGCTGGATCCCCGTCGAGTACTGGGACGACGCCTACGACGCGATCGCCGCGGCCACGAAGCGCGGTGTCGTCGTGATCGAGGCCGCGGGCAACGGCGGTGAGGACCTCGATCGCTCTGCGTACAAGGGCAAGTTCGATCGCAAGAAGCGCGACTCGGGCGCGATCGTCGTCGGCGCCGGCGGCCCCGCGCGCCAGGGCTACGACGACCGCACGCGCCTCGACTTCTCGAACTATGGCAGCCGCGTCGACGTTCAGGGTTGGGGGCGCAAGGTCGCCACCCTCGACTATGGTGACCTCCAGCGCTGCGCGGGTGCCGATCGCCACTACACCGGCGAGTTCTCCGGAACCTCCAGTGCATCACCGATCGTCGCTGGCGCCGCCGTGCTCCTGCAAGGAGCCGCCCGCCTGCGCGGTGGCCCGCTCTCGCCCATCGCCCTCCGCGAGCTCCTGCGCTCCACCGGCACTCCCCAGACCGGCGACACGCGCGAGCACATCGGTCCGCGTCCCGACCTCGCGCGCGCGTTCGCGGCGCTCGAGCGACGCGATCTCAATGCTGGTCCATGACCTCGCCGATGGCGCGGAGCAGCTCGTCGCCATCGAACGGTTTGTCGACGCAGCGGTTGGGAATGCGGGAAATGAGCTCGCGGCTGCGGTTCGTGAACGCTCCGCCGGTCATGAAGACGAAGCGGCGCTCGAGCCCCGGGTACTTGGCGCTCGCGGACTCGAAGAGGTCCATCCCGGTAACTCCGGGCATCATGAGATCCGCGACGATGACGTCGAAGCCGCGGTCCGCGTGCAGCAGGTCGAGCGCTTCGCGGCCGCTCGCCCTCGTCACGACGTCGTGGCTCTCACCGAGCAGGTCTTCGATCGAGCGTAGGAGCACCGGCTCGTCGTCGACGACGAGGATGCGCGCTCGGTGCGGGACGGGGGCCTCGCCGAGTGGGAGCGCTGGTTGCTCCTCGGCAGCCGGCAGCACGACACGGAAGGTCGTGCCTTTGCCGGGCGTCGACGCGAACGTGATGTTGCCGCCGAGTTGCGTGACGATGCGATGGCAGATCGCCAAGCCGAGGCCGGTCCCGGCTCCGACCTGCTTGGTCGTGAAGAACGGGTCGAAGATCCGCTCTGCCACCGCAGGCGGGATGCCCGCGCCGCGGTCGGCGATCTCGATGACGGCATGCCCCTCCGTATCCGTGCCGGTGGTCACGAGGATCTCGGTCCCGTCCGCGTCTTCCTCCGCGATCGCGTCGGCCGCGTTGAGCAACAGATTCAGGAACAGTTGCCCGAGCCGCCCGCGCGTCGCTCGCGCCCGCGGTGCATCACCATATCGACGCGTGACCTTCGCCTTGGGCCCGATCGCGCTCGTCGCGAGCGCGATCGTCGAGTCGAGCACGCCGGGCAGGTCCACGGCTTCGGTCGGCTCGTCCTCCGCACGCGAGAGCATCTTGAGATCGTGCACGATGCTGCGCACGCGCGCCGCGCCGTCCTGCGCACGGGCGATCGACTGCGCGATGTTCGCGGTGCGTGGATCACCGAGCGCCTCGAGGTCCCGCGAGGCGACCTCGAGGCTGGTATGCACGTAGGCGAGTGGATTGTTGATCTCGTGGGCGACGCCCGCTGCAAGCCTGCCGAGCGAGGCCATGCGATCGCCGAGCGAGAGCTGCTCGCGCAGGCGATCGTGCTCGGTCATGTCACGAACCACGACGAGGCGCGCCGGCGTCCCCTCGAGCTCGACGTTCGGCACGCTGCTCGCCTGGACCCGGCGGATCGAGCCATCCGCGCGCAGCAGCCGGTATTCGACCCGCTCGTCCCTGACGATGTTCTGCGCCGCTCTGGCCACCACGGCCGCGAGCGCGGGGCGGTCGTCCTCCGGCGCGAAGTCGAGGACGCTGCGACCGATGACCTCGTCGACGCGTTCGTACCCGAGCAGCGCGACCATCGCCGCGTTGGCCCAGCTCACGATGCCGTCGCGGTAGAGCAACACGCCGTCGGGCAGGCGCTCGATCAGCTGCCGCAGCTCGTGCCGCGACGTGCGCAGTGCGGCCAAGCTGCCCTCGAGCTCCTCCTGCTGGTGGGTCACCACGCGGAACGCGTCCCCGAGGGCGAACACGGCGCGCGCTTGTCTTCGGATCCTGGCGGCGAGCGTGTGAGACTTCGGGAGACACAAGGTCAACCGCCCGCTTCGCCCCGTGATCGTTTGCTCCTCGATCGATGATGGCGGCAAGTCGAGGAGACGTGGGGTCGCGGTGACGCTGGCATGACACAGCTGAAAGAACGCTTCGGACTCGCGATATCCAGGCGCCAGCTCACCCACGATCAAGAGCCGCTCTGACGACAGCCACTCCTGGGTCACGGTCACGTTGGAGAACATCGCCGGCGCGACCATGCGGTGAGCCACGATGTACAGCTGTCGGGGACTCACCAGGAGCTGCCCCACGAGGCGAAGGAAGTGGAACGAGGGAGCGCGGTTGATGCGCGTCCCGATGTCCTCGAGCGAGAGCTTGCCCCTGCAGATCTCTTCGAGCCCCTCGACGAGGGTGATGAACGGGTCCCAGTCGATCCGTGCCGCGTTGCGAAGGACCTCGAAGGGGACGGGCAGGCGAGCGACGAGGGGCGCTGTATCGACACCCGCCTCCTCGATCACCTCGAGCAAGCTCCGCAGGACAGTACCCGAGACCTCACGCACCGCCGCGCATTGTAGCTATTCGAGGACGGTAGTCACGGTCAGGACGCCTTGCAGCTGCGGGGACGACGCGCTGGAGACGTTGGCGGTGGCCATCGCCGGATCGGCACCCGCGGCGCGGACCTCGATCGTGTGGGTGCCGGCGGGGATCGGGATGGTGCGACCGAACGACCAGCTCGCGATGATCTGACCGACGGTGTCGGTGTTGGCGGCGACGACACGGCGCTGAGCGTTCGTGATCGAACCGTCGACGAAGACGGCGATGTCGACGGCGGAGTAGGCAGCACCGGCGGCGGTGCACTGCAGGCCGCCGTTGGTCTGGACGTGGACCTTCGCGTTCGCGGGGAGGCTGACGGTGAACGTGAGGCCCGGGATCAGCGAGAAGTTGGTAGCGGCGGTGACGACGAGCTGCCCGGTGCCCACCGCCTCGTAGATCGAGAGGCCGGCAGAACCTGGCTCGCCGGCGGGCCCAACAGGGCCGCGCTCGCCTTGGGGCCCGGGCACGCCAGGTTCGCCTTGCTCACCGGGGCCGCAGGCGGTGGCGAGCAACAACATCACGATCGCCGATCGACGCATGCGCTCGGTTGTACACCTGTCGGCGCGCCATGAGGGCTATGCCTGGTAGAGCCAGACCCGCAGCAGCGACATCAGCTGGTCGGAGTCGACCGG
>Ga0247822_10000904_pt1 | contig 17243 bp, 18 predicted proteins | sample 13C_Cellulose_Da_FD_192423 | JGI IMG/M metagenome (GOLD analysis project Ga0247822, IMG submission 192423) | Soil microbial communities from agricultural site in Penn Yan, New York, United States - 13C_Cellulose_Day30 | ecosystem: Environmental > Terrestrial > Soil > Agricultural land | place...
GCATCCGCCACTCCTTCAGCGACAGCCGCCAGAACCCCTCCGGCGCCACGCCCATCCGCGCCGCCGCCTGCAACATCTCGCTCCACGGGGTCATGCCGCGGCCGCAAACGCCTTCGCCACCGCCTCCGCCGCCTCGCGCGGATCGACGGCGGCGCTCGCCAGCCCGTCCGCCAGCGCCCCCTCGCCCCCGCCGCGCAGCAGGGCCGCCAGCACCACCATCAGATCCCGCGCCGACAGCGCCCGCATCCGCTCACCCAGCCCCGCCATCCCGGCCACGCCCAGCCCCGTCTCGATCTCGGCCAGCGCCCCCAGCGTCAGACACAGCCGCCGCTCCGCCCCCGCCAGCACCGCCACCGCCTCGCCCCGCACGCCGTTCACCATCACAGCGCCGAGAAGCTGATCTCACCCGCGCTTGCGAGACTCAGCGCAAAGCTCGCCTCGCCCTCGTGTTCGCCGGCGTACTCCAGCGCCGCCACGATGAACGCCCCCTCCAGCACGCCGAAGTCCGGCACGATCAGTCGCCACATCCTGGCCGCCTGCTCAAAGAAGGCCTCGCGGATCAGGGCGTCCGACGCTGCGTCGCGGAAGATCCCCTGTCCGGACACCGCCGCCGACTTTACGCCCGCGCCCGCCAACAGCTCGCGCCACCGCCCGGCGCTGTCGCCGTCCGTCGCGTCCACCGTCTTCGCGTTCAGCGAGATCGTCCGCGCCCTCAGCCCCGCCACCGTGGTGAAGACGCCTGCGTCGTCCTCGATCTTCAGCAAGATGTCCTTGCCCCGTTGCGCGCTCATTCAACTTCCTCCGTCACAGCCCGCAGCCGCATCACCGCCCAGGCCCGTTTCAAATCCGCGCTGCGAAACACGTCGGTAAAGGTCACGCCCAGGCTGACCGCCTTCACCCCGTCGGCCTCAAGCGGCGCATCCGCCACCCGCGCCCGCACCGCCGCCGCCACGGCCCGCGCCTCTTCCATGCCGGCAAACCGGCTCGCACAGGTCAGGGTCAGCCGATGCTCGACCCCGCCGCCATCCGCGTTCAGCCCCCGGCTCTCGCCCTTGCCGATCAGCAGATGCGGAAACGCCGCCGCCTCCGGCGGCTGGTCCCAGACCCTCACCGGATCGCCCAGCAGCGCCTGCAAGGCCCCGTCGTCGCGCAGATGTTCGATCAAAGCCTTCACCAGCGCCCCTTCGTGATCCTTCATCGCGCCCGCTCCAGATTCAGCCGCACCCTGCCCGCCGCCTTCGGATCGGCCTCGATCCCGACGACGCCCCAGTCCGCTCCGCCGAACCGCACCACCAGCCCCTCAACCAGCCTCGGGTCAGTCCGCACCGTGGCGCCCAGCGTCTCCACTCCGCGCGTCACGCCGCCCTCCGTGCGCTCGCGCCTTCGCCGTGCGCCAAGGCTCAGCCACAGCGACCCGACCGGCTCATAACTGACGACCCGCCCGCCATAGGGCGTCTCCGCCTCAACTGGCCGCACCAGCGACGCCACCACCTTCATCCCGCTGGCGCTCAAGCAGGCCGAAGGCCGATAGCGCCCAGTCAAAGCCGCACCACGCGCCAGGGCGCGATCCAGCCCTCGACCGCCGCCGCGGACATCTCGCTCTCGCCGCGCTCATAGGCCCGCAGCACCAGCATCAGCACCGCCAGCCGCAACGGCGCCGGCGAGGTCGAGGCCAGCGTCAGCCCCACCTCCCCCTCCACCCGCGCCCTCGCCGCGTCGATCAGGGTCTGGATCAGCCCGTCCTCCGCCTCATGCTCGACGCGCAGGAACAGCTTCGCCTCCGTGAGGGTCACGGGTGCGCTCATGGCAGTCTCCATCTGAAAGAAAAGCAGGGGACGGCCGACGGCCGCCCCCTTCCGCGCCCGTCAGCTCGCCGCGAACTTCATCAGCTTGATCGCGTCGAAGTTCTGCACCCCGCCGCCCACGCGCTTGGTCGTGTAGAACAGCACATAGGGCTTGGCCGAATAGGGATCGCGCAACACCCGCACCCCCGCCCGATCCACGATCAGATAGCCCCGCGCGAAGTCGCCGAACGCGATCGACAGGCTGTTGGCCGCCACATCCGGCATGGTCTCGATCTCGGTGACCGGATAGCCTAGCAGGCTCGCCGTCTCGCCCGGCCGCGTCGCCGGCGACCAGATATAGTTGCCGTCCGCATCCTTGAACTTGCGCACCGCCGAGACCGTGCGGCGGTTCATGACAAAGCGCCCGTTCGGACGGTACTGGGCCTTGGGCGCATAGATCAGGTCGATCAGCCTGTCCGCCGGATTGGTCGTGGCGAAACCGCCCGCCGCCCCCGACGCCACCGTGCCGATCTGGCCCCAGGTCTGCGTCCCCTCGCTCGCCGTCGCATAGGCCAGAATGCCCTTGGGCTTGTTGACCCCGTCGCCGCTGACGAAGGCCGCCGTCTCCTGCGCCGCAAAGGCGTCCTCGACCTCGGCCGCCAGCCATTCGTCCAGATCGATCAGGGCGTCGTCCAGCAGGCTCTGCGTCGCCGCCGGACAGGCGTAGAGATCGGCCGACGAAAACTCCAGCAACGCCAGCGTCGCCGGGTCCGTCTCGGGTCGCGCCGCCGTCTCGGCCACCCAGCCCGCCGTCACCCCCGCTGTCGACACCGGCTTCCTGAACACGCCCGAACCGACCGTGCGCACCGTGGCGATCTCGCGCATGGGCGAGCCCGCCATCAGGCGGCGCTCAATCGCCCGCTCCGTCTCCGGCGGCACGACATAGCCGGCCGAGTTCGACGCCGACGACAGCCCCGCCTTCAGCTCCAGACCATGCGCCTGACCCGACTTCATGTAGCCGTCCCAGGCCGCCTTGGCCTCCGGCGGCGCCGCCACCACAGCAGGTTCGGCGCCCAACATCGGACGACGGCTCTCGCTCAGCGCCCGATCCAGACGCGCCTGCGCCCCCGCCACCGCCTGATCGATGCGCGCCACCTTCTCCTCCAGCAGCGCATCGGCCGACGCCTTCTTCTCGATCTCGTCCAGCCGGGCGTCATTGGCCCCTTTGAACGCCTCGAACGCCGCCATCATCTCATGCATGGCGGCGCGCGCCTCGGGCGATGCCGAGGCGGTCTTGGTCTCTTTCATGCTCTCTCCGCTTGAAGAACCGCGTTTCGCGGTTACGCTTGGGCGTGACCATCATGCGGTCCCGCCCTGTCCCTGCCGCCGCGCGGGACGTCCCGAAAGGATCGCCCATGCGGCTGCCGTTGGCCTCTCTGTTCGCCGCCCTGTCGCTGGGCCTCGCCCCCGCCGTTCAGGCTGCAGATGACAAGCCGCCGCCCCAGGTCGAGGTCTGGTCGCTCACGCAAACCGGCTCCATCGGCTCGGCCATCTTCCTCCAGGACCGCGCGGCCTGGCGCGCCACCGATGTCCTCCTGCCCCAGCTGGAAGGCCGGACGGACCACGGCCTGATCGGCTGGATCGTGGTCGATCAAGGCGACGCCCAACTCGTCCGTTTCCTGCGCGGCGACCCGACCGCCCCGCTGCCCGGCTACGACATCCTCGTCGACAAGAACGGGCGAGCGGGCCCGGCGGTACAGTCAGGGGACGCCGCCCTGCCCGACGATCAGGTCGCCCACTACCTGGCCCGCAACCTCGCCATCGCCAACATCGGCGACCTGCGCTGCACCGCCAATTTCAACACGGTCGTGCTGGACGACCCCGACAGCGACGGCTGGCTGGTCTGGCTCCTGGCCGCCACCGCCGACTCCAACATCGTGCCGATGGGCGGCCATTACCGCTTCCACATCAGCGCCGACGGCCGCGACCTCGAAAAGCGTGAACAACTGTCAGGCGGCTGCCTGAACATGGACCGCCGCCAGGCCGATCAGGACGGCCAACCCGCCGCCCTCTTCACCACCGTCCTCGTCGCTCCCCAGCCGCTCGAGGTTCACGTCTTCCTGTCCCTGCTCAACCGCCTGCCGATTGTCATCGGAGCCAGCGACAGGATCTGGGCCGTCGAAGGCGCCCGGATCGAAGAGATCGATACGTCGAAGGCTCGCTAGATCGTCATGCCCGCGCCCACTACGCCGACCGGCCCCCCGGGCATGACCTCCGCCTGGCTCAACGCCGCCGAACGCTCCTGGCTGCTCAAGCTGGCCTGGCTGTGCGCGCCCTATATTCCCATTACGCTCATCGCCATCAGCAACCACGTCGAGACGGATGGCGACCTTGGCCTGATCGCACTTCTGCCCGTGCTCGTTGCACTGACCGGCGTCGCGATTCCCTTCGTCATCGGCCTCGCCGCTAAACCTGCTAGGAAGGCCCGCCGCCGCGCCCTGTCTCCCCTGCAGCGAATGCAGATGTCTGAGGAAACCGACATGGCGCCCCTGAGCGACACCCTCCGCATCGACGAAAAGCCGCCGGTGGAAACCCTCCCCGACCTGCTTCAGTCGGCCATCGCCGTCCTGGGCGCACCGCCGCCCCGTCTCCTGCCGAAACTCATCAGCGGGCTAAGCCTGATCGCCATGCTGGCCCTTATGCCGATGGCTCTGATGAGCGATCCCATCGGCGCCCTGTCGCGCTGGACCGGGATGACCCTGCCCCTCGCCTACTGGCCGACCTACTGGGTCCTGCTGACGCTGATGCTGCTCAACACCCTATGGCGGTGGCTGCGCCAGATGTACGACCACTACGTCGCCGAGGCCAAACCCTCCGGCCGCCGCCCCTTCCCGGCGCTCAGGTCATGAGGCCAGCCTGAACCGCGCCCCCGGCAGCATCGGAAACGTCACCAGCGACACCTCCCACAGCTCCACCGCGCCCAGCACCCGCAACCGCCCGTCGCGCCGCGCCTTCGCCGCGCGAAATCCGATCGACAGCCCGTTCAGCGCGCCCGCCCGCGTCAGGGCGGCGGCGTAGCGCGCCTCGCCCGACCAGTCGTGGATGCGCCCGCGCACCCTCAGGCCGCGCTCATCCTCGACCATCTCGTCCCAGACCCCGACCACGGCCCGGCTCTCGTGCTGATGCAGCATCCGCACCCCGCCCGCGCCCGTCTTCGCCAGACTGCCGGCGAACGCCCCCCGGGCCACGACATCCCCGTTCAGGTCGGCAGCGCCCCACAGCGAGGCGTAGCCTTCGATAGCCAGTTCCAGCCCGGTCGTCGTCGCCATCATTTCTCCTCCAGCCGTCGCTCGATCCGGTCGACCGTCGCCCGCACCGCCTCGCCCTGGGCCTCCACCCGCGCCAGCCGCTCGGCCACCAGCCTCTGCTCGCCCACGCGCTGCTCCAGCGTCGCGATCCGCGCCGCCGCTCCGCCGGCCCAGACCAGCCCGCCGATGGTCTGCACCAGCAAGGCCACGATCAGGGCGACGGGGACCTTTTTCACCGCCTCCATCACACGCCCACCCCCGCTATGCGCCGACGCTCCTCATCCGTCAGGAAGCTCGCCGCATTCAGCCTTGCCCACAGCGCATCCCGCTCGACCTGCAAGGCCGGAACCGCATCCAGATCAGCCTCGATGCGGCAGTCGCTGAACCGTCCGCCCAGCCAGCCCGTCATCGCCCCCGCCGCCTTCCTCACCAGCGGGATCACCGTCCCGCGCCAGAAGGCCGCATTGGCCTCGCGATAGTTGGCGTAGGTCGCATCGCCAGGGATCCCCAGCAGTTGCGGCGGCACGCCGAACGCCAGGGCGATCTCCCGCGCCGCCGCGTGCTTGCCGGCGATGAAGTCCATGTCGTGCGGCGTCAGGCTCATCGGCTTCCAGTCCAGCCCGCCTTCCAGCAGCAAGGGCCGCCCGGCGTTGCGCGCCCCCGCATGGGCCTCGCCCAGCTCCGCCTTCAGCGCCTCGAACTGCTCGCCGGTCAGCCGCTCGCCGTCCTTCGCCCCATAGACCAGAGCGCCCGACGGCCGCGCGGCGTTGTCCAGCAGCGCCTTGTTCCAGGCCCCAGAGGCGTTGTGCACGTCGATGGCGAAGGCCGCCGCCTCCAGAGGCGAAAATCCGTAGTGATCGTCCGTCGGGTGAAACAGCTTCAGGTGCATGACCGGCGACCAGCCGTCGCCATGCCGCGCGATCCGCACAGCCTGCCCGCCCACCGCGTACTCCCAGGCCTCGGGCCAGCCCGCCCGCCCCGGAACCACCTTCACCCGGTCGGGCCGAAGCGCCCACAGCTCGTCCGGCGCGCCGTCCCCGTCCGCGTCCCCCGACGCCTCGACATAGGCGTTGCCCGCCGTCTGCAGCGCGCCATAGAGCGCCTCCATCAGCTCCCCGCCGGACTGCTCGGGATTGGGCTTGGCCAGAAGCCGGGCCAGCGGATGATCTGTCGTCCGCACGCCCGCCGCCATGACCATCAGGGGCGTCGAGGCGGCCGCCTCTGCGATCATCCGCACGCAGCGATAGGCCACCGCGTTCTTCGCAAACCCCTCCTCGGCCAGATGGGCGTAATCGCGCGGCGTCCACCGCGCGCGCCCCGCCCCGGTCAGGGCGATCAACGGCCCCGTGCGGCTGTCCTTGATTTCAGGCGCGTCGACGCGCCGCCGACCGAACGGTCGTCGCCAATCCATGCGTATCTCCCTTGAATGTCGCGCTAGAGCGCCCGCAGCCTCGGCTGCGTCTTCCCGGCCAGCAGCAGGTGGGTCAGCGCCCACACCAAAGCGTCCGCGCGGTCCGGGCTTTTCGCCCCCGGCGCCTCGCTCCCCAGCGCCATCATCTCTTCTTCCAGCGCCGGAAAAGCCCCGCAGTGGACCACTCGCCCCTGCTCGTACAAAGCCGCCACCGGCTCGGCCCGCGCCTTCTTGGACCGGCTGGCGTGGACCAGTTTCACCTGCGCCGGACAGTCCGCCTGCCCCAGCAGGGTTCGCACCATCTCCCCGCCCTGATTGGCCTCGGCCAGCACCAGATCGGCGCCGAACTCCGCCGCCGTCTCGGCCACGCGCTTCGCCCAGCCGGCAGGCGACAGCCCCCGCGCCGAACGATCCGCCAGCACGTAGCCGACCCTGTCCTTCCTCCCGGCCGCCACGATGCCGCAGGCGTCTCCGTGCGCGCTGGCCGGCGGGTCCACCGCCACCACCACCCGCTCGAACCGCGCCGGTCGATGCCCTCGCGCCCGCGCCAGATCCTCGGCCCGGAACAGGGCGCCGTCGGCCTCGACGATCAGCCCCTCCATCTCCTGCGCCTCCAGCCGCGTCCCGGCGTAAAGCCTCCTCAGATGGGCCAGGAAGCCCGGCGCCAGATTGTCAGCGTTGGCCTGCGTCGCCAGTCGCGCCTTCACCACCCCCGGCTCGGCCAGCAGCCGTCGCAACGCCGGAACGGGTCGGGGCGTCGTGGTGATCGCCAGCTTGGGATCCTCCCCCAGCCGCAAGCCGAACCTCAGGTTCGACAGCGTCGCCTCCGCGTGCCGCCAGGCGCAGAACTCGTCCGCCCAGGCCGCATGAAACTGCGGCCCCCGCAAACTGTCCGGGTCCTCCGCCGAAAAGGCGTAGGCCGCAGACCCCGACGGCCAGATCAGCCGCCGCCTTCCCGCCTCCCAGCGCGGCCGGTTGTCTCGCGCCGCCTGGGCCTTCAGCCCCGACGGCCCCTCCACCATGACCTCGCGCACGTCATGGAGGGCCGGCCCGACCAGTGCAAACGTCAGGTTCTCACCCCGCGCCAGCTCGTTCAGCCAGAAGCTTCCGGCGAAGGTCTTGCCCGACCCGCGCCCGCCCAGCAGCACCCAGGTGCGCCAGTCCGCCTCACGCGGCCATATCTGTTCGTCGTTCAGCCTCGGCGTCGCCTTCGTGGCCGCTCTCAGCGCCGCCGCCCGTTGCTCGCGCGGCAGGCTCTCGACCCAGTCCCGCAGCCAGAGACTTGCGTTCGAAAGCTGCGACGAGATGATCGACGCGGGCGAGGAATTCGGCCTGAAGCCCGGCCAGTTCGGCGTCGCTGACATCACGATCGTCTTCGCTCATCTCATCCTCTTCGGGGCTCTTCCGGGCAGGTCGCGTCTTCAGCGCCGCCACCGCCCTGGCCGTCCGCGCCAGAACGCCGACGGCTCGCGCCCGCTTCTCGGCTTCGGCGGCGTCGGCCGGAGGCTCAGCCGCGGCCACCACCGCGATCGCCTCGTCGGTCAGGGCCTTCAGCCGGTCGAAGACCGCTTCCAGCCATCCCGTCTCATCCGCTTTTCCCGCCATGCCTGAACCATAGCCGACCAGCGTCCTCAGGCTGGCCGACGCCCGCGAGAACGGGTCAATCCCGGGAATTTCAAGGAGTTTGCCCTGATGACTGCGATAGCCGGCAAGGGATCACATCCGATCCCCCCGCAGCGGGACAGGGAGGCCGCCGCTGTACGGCAAGAAAGGATCAGCAGCGCCTCAGCTCGCCAGCGCCGTCGGATCGCCGCCCGCCAGCCAATGGGCCAGCGCCCCGGCCAGCTCCGGGATCTGGATCGGCTTTGCCAGGTGCCCGTCCATGCCCCAGTCCAGGCAGCGCGCCACCTGATCCGCCTGGACATTGGCGGTCAGCGCCAGGATCGGCGTGCGCCGTCCTGTGCCGGCCTGCATACGGCGGATCTCGCGCGTCGCCGTCAGCCCGTCCATGACCGGCATGTGCACGTCCATCAGCACCAGGTCATAGTTTCCCGTCTGCATGGCCTGCACCGCCTCCGCGCCGTCGCAGACCGTGTCGATCTCCAGCCCCAGCCCGCGCAGGATGGCGCTGACCAGTTCCCGGTTGCCCGGCGCGTCGTCGGCCATCAGGATGCGCCCGCCGGCCATGCCGCCCGGCGCGGCCATCTCGTCGTCGCCGCCGGCCAGCCGCCCGGCCGCGCCGCCCATCTTGCCGCCCTGTATCAGCGGCGTCTCGAACCAGAAGGTGGCCCCCTCGCCCGGCCGACTGTCGACCCCGATCTCACCGCCCATGATCTCGATCAGCCGGCGTGAAATCGCCAGCCCCAGTCCCGTGCCGCCATAGACCCGCGTGGTCGAGGCGTCGGCCTGCGAAAACCGCTCGAACAGGACCTCGATCTTCTCGGCGGGTATGCCGATGCCGGTGTCGGTCACCGCCACCCGCAGACGCCAGCGTCCGTCGGCGTCCGACGTCCCGCCAACCCGCAGCGTCACCCCGCCCTTGCTGGTGAACTTCACCGCATTGGACAGGAAGTTCAGCATGACCTGACGCAGGCGCCCCGCGTCCCCGGTGAGCACCTCGGGCATGGCCGCATCGACCACGACCTGCAGGCCCAGCCCCTTGGCGACGCACTGGCCTTCGACGATGGCCGCCGCGCCGTCGACCAGAGCCGCCACCTGGAACGGCTCGGGGTCCATCTCGATCGCGTTCGCTTCAAGCTTGGAATAGTCGAGAATGTCGTTGATCACGCCCAGCAGGGCCTCGGACGCCGTGGCGATCCGCTCGACATAGACGCGCTCCTCGTCCGGCAGGGCCTCCGACCCTTGCAACAGGCCCGAGAAGCCGATCACGCTGGTAAGGGGCGTGCGCAGTTCATGGCTCATGTTGGCCAGGAATTCGCTCTTGGCCTGTGCGGCCTTCTCGGCCCGTTCCTTGGCCTCGATGACCTCGTCTTCCAGCACCTTGCGCTGGGTCATGTCGCGGATCACCACCACCACGTCGTCGACATGGCCGTTCTCGTCCGTCAACGCCTTGAAGGTGCATTCGACCCAGATGACCGTGCCGTTCTTGTGCACCGCCCGGTGCTCCAGTCGCGTCGGCGTTCCGGTCTTCACCGCCTCGCCGATGGCTTTCAGCACCAGATGCCGGTCTTCGTGATAGACGTAGTCCGTCGACTGGCCGCTCATCTCCTCAAAGGTCCAGCCCAGGAGTTGCTGGATCGCCGGCGAGATATACTTGCTCGACCCGTCCATCTTCACGCGAGTGATGACGTCGCCGACGTTCTCGGCCAGCAGGCGATAGCGCCCCTCGTCGCGTCGCGCCCTCGCCAGGACCTTCTCCTGCTCGGTCACATCCTGAAAGACGCCGAACATGGCGACGACCCGACCGGTTTCATCCACCTCGGTCTCGGCGTGGGTCAGGATACGCCGTTCATCGCCGTCGGGACGAACGATCTGCAGTTTGGCCAGATAGCCCTCGCCGTGCTCCAGTCCCCGCTGGATCATGTCGGTCAGGGCCTGACGGTCGCCGTCGACGTAGAATTCCAGGGCGTTGTCCAGATTGGGATCGAAGCTGTCCCGTTCGACGCCATGGATGCGATAAACCTCGTCCGACCACTCGACGACGTTGTTGCTCCGCTCCAGCCGCCAGTGGCCCACTCCCGACATCTGCTCGACCAGCCGCAGCGTCTCCAGACGCTCGTCGCGGATGCGCGCCGCCTCGATGCCGGCGATGATGTCCTCGGCCATGCCGGCCAGCAGCTTGAGCTGCACGATCTCCCGATCGCTCGGCGACGGCAGGCTATGGTCATGCAGGACGCTCAGCGCCCCGATCGGCGCCCCGTCGGGCCCGCATACGGTCGCCGCAGCGAAGAACCTCAGGTTGGCGTGACCGGTTACGATCGGGTGGTCCCGGACCCGTTCGTCACGGGTTGTGTCAGGGATGACCAGCACCGCCCCGCGCCCCATTTCGACCACCAGCGGCGCCAGGCTGTTCTCGCGCGGCGTCCGCGCCGCGCACAAACCGGCGTTGGAGCGGATGATGGCCTCGGTGGGCGTCAGCAGGGTCACCACCGCCGCCCGGCAGTCGAACAGGGTCGACGCCAGATCAACCAGTCGATGAAACGGCCCGGCCGGTGCGTCGAGCGCCTCGATGCTCTTGGTGGTGAATGACAAGGTTACGCCTCCCGAAGCCCCTGTTTTCGCCGAAAGCGCCGAACGAAACGTTATCAGCCGGGGTTTTTCGACCCGCGTTCAAGCATCCACTCGGGCGCCTCGAAATCCAGGGCGTCCTCCTCTGTCGCCAGCGCCGTCTCGGAAATCGTCTGCCGACGGATAGACACGCCCGCCGTATGCACCGTCTCGGGATCGCCGGAGATCAGCGGGTGCCACCAGGCCAGGCCCCGCCCCTCATGAACCCGGCGATACCCGCAAGACGGCGGCAGCCAGCGCAGCCCTCCGATTTTCCCGGGCGTCAGCTTGATGCAGTCCGGCACGTGCTCCTGCCGGTTGGCGTAGTCCGAACAGGTGCAGCGGTCCGGATCAAACAGCTTGCAGTGCACCCGCGTCGGCACGATCTCGCCGGTGTTCTCGTCCTCGAAGCGAATGACGCAGCACAGGCCGCACCCGTCGCACAGGCTCTCCCACTCGGTCGCCGACATCTCCGTCAGCGGTGTTGTTTCCCAGAAGGGTTTCATGGGCGGGGCCTATACGCCCCCCGCACGCCCCTGTCGCCCTTCAGTGCGTCACGCTCTTTGAGAAGAGGTTGATCACCACCACTCCGCCGACGATCATCACCAGACCGATGACGGCCGGCAGGTCCAGCTTCTGCTTGAACAGGAACAGGCCGATGATCGAGATCAGCACCACCCCCAACCCGCTCCAGATGGCGTAGGCCAGCCCTACCGGCATCTGCTTCAGCGCGATGGTCAGCAGGTAGAAGGCCAGACCGTAACAGAGCGCCAGACCCGCCGTAGGCCAGGGCCGCGTGAACTGCTGCGACTGTTGCAACAGGGTGGTGCCCAGCACCTCGAAGCCGATGGCGCCCAGCAGGGCCGCCCAGGTGACCGGGTTCATGCGTCGCCCGCGTCCGCCAGCAACATGCCGGGCGTCAGCAGCGACAGCATGGCCCGACGCTGTTCCGGCGACACCTCGTGCGTGCCGAACAGGTCGCTCATCCACAGACCGTCGGCGATCAGCCGCAACATCAGGGCATCGTCCTTGCCCGCCGGATCGACCGGATCATCCTCGGCCAGGGTCTGCATGGCCGCCCGCCAGCGCGCGATCAGCCCGGGCTCGACCGCGCAGGCCACCAGCGCCGCCCGACCGATACTCACGTCGCGCTCCGTAACCGGCTCATTGACGGTCGCCCGCAGATAGGCGCGCGCGTTGCGCCCGTAGGGATTGGGATCACGCGCCGCCTCGGTCAGGATCGCCGCTGTCATTTCTGACGCCAGATGATCGATCACCCCTTCCAGCAGGGACAGCTTGGTCGGGAAATGGTGCAGCAGGGCGCCCTTGCTGAAGGGCAGACGCGACACCACCGCGTCCAGCGTCAGCCCCATCGCCCCCTGATCGGCGGCGACCTCGATGGCCATGTCGATGATTTCAGCGCGGGTGGCTTCCGGTGCGCGGCGGCGTGTCTGGGCGTCCATATTCACTACATACCAACCGGACGGTTTCTCACCAATTCAATTTCGTCGAACGCCGCGCTCCGACTTGATGCACGCCGGGCGCGACCGCTAATAACTGCGCAGCATGAGGCGGGGGCCAGCGTGATTATCGGTATTGATCTGGGAACGACCAACAGCGCCGTCGGCGTCTGGCGTGACGGAAAGGCGGAGCTGATTCCCAACAGCCTCGGCCACCTGTTGACTCCTTCGGCCGTCAGCCTGGACGAAACGACCGGCGAGGTTCTCGTCGGTCTGGCCGCGCGTGAACGCCAGTCCACCCACCCCGGCCTGACCGCCACGGCCTTCAAACGCTACATGGGCGCCAACCGCCCGACCCGGCTGGGCAAGCGTTCCTTCCTGCCGGAAGAGCTGTCGGCCCTCGTCTTGCGCCGTCTCGCCGACGACGCCGCCGCCCATCTCGGCCAGCCGGTGACCGAGGCGGTGATCACCGTCCCCGCCTATTTCAACGACAAGCAGCGCAAGGCCACACGACGGGCCGGCGAACTGGCCGGCCTCAAGGTCGAGCGCCTGCTGAACGAGCCCACCGCCGCCGCCCTCGCCTACGGCATCCATGAACTGGACGACGAGAGCCGCTTCCTTGTCTTCGACCTCGGCGGCGGCACCTTCGACGTCTCGGTGCTGGAGATCTTCGAGGGGGTTATCGAAGTTCGCGCCTCTACCGGCGACAACCGCCTGGGCGGCGAGGACTTCAACCAGCTTCTGATCGAAGCCTTCGGCAAGGCCGTGGGTGACCGCCTCTCGCCCGAGGAACGCGCCGACCCCCTGCTGCGCGAACGTATCCGCGCCGCCGCCGAGCGCGCCCGCCGCGCCCTGACCGAGGGCGCCGCCGCCACCATGACCGTAACCTGGAAGGACGAAAGCTTCGGGCACGACTTCACCGCCGACGCCTTCGAGGAGATGTGCTCGGGCCTGCTGACCCGGCTGCGCGATCCCGTTCTGCGCGCCCTGCGCGACGCCGGCCTGCGCGCCGACGGCCTGCAGGAGATCGTCATGGTCGGCGGGGCCACGCGGATGCCGGTCGTACGCCGCGCTCTGACGCGGATGTTCGGACGCTTCCCGTCGAACGCCGTCGACCCTGATCAGGCCGTGGCCCTGGGCGCGGCCGTCCAGGCGGGCCTCAAGGCCCGCGACACGGCGCTGAAGGAAGTCGTCCTGACAGACGTCTGCCCCTACAGCCTGGGCGTGGAAGTCAGCGAGCGGGGTCCCGGCGGCATGGTCCGCCACGGCGTCTTCTCCCCGATCATAGAGCGCAACACGGTCATCCCGGCCAGCCGCATCCAGGTCTATTCGACCATGGAAGCCAACCAGCGACAGGTGAAACTGCCCATCTACCAGGGCGAGTCCCGCGCCGTGATCGACAACATCCGTCTGGGCGAACTGGACGTGGCCGTGCCCGCCGCCCCGGCTGGAGAGGTCGCCATCGAGGTGCGCTTTTCCTACGACATCAACGGCCTGCTGGAGGTCGACGTCCACGTGCCGAAGACCGGCGAGCGCCGCGAACTGGTCATCGCCGACGAGGACGTCATGTCCGGCCCGGACTTCCTCAAGCGCCGCGAGGCCCTCGCTGCGCTCAAACACCATCCGCGCGACGCCGACGTGAACCGCGCCATCCTGGCCCGCGCCGCCCGCTGCTACGAGGACTCCCTGGGCGACCAGCGTCATTTCATCGGTCAGCATCTGGACCGGTTCGCCTTCATCCTGGAGCGACAGGACCCGCGTGAGATCGAACACGGCCGCGCCGAGCTGACCCAGGTCCTCGACCAGTTCGAAGGCGCGACCTGGCTGTGAGCCGCTCCATCTGGCGCGAGCTCGCCATCTCCCCTTCCACCGACGAGCGCGAGATCCGGCGCGCCTACGCCCGGCGGCTCAAGATCGTCCAACCCGAGGACGACCCGCAGGGATTTCAGGCCCTGCGCGCCGCCTTCGAACAGGCGATGAACCACGCCCGCCACGCCGCCTGGGAAGCCGACAACGGCTGGAATGAAGACGACGCCGTCGACGAGGGACTGGACGCCTCCGTCGCGCCCGCCGGCGAGAACCACGCCCCTCCTCCCGCGACGCCCTTGACCGGGGCCTCGTCGCAAGATCCCGCCCTGATCGCGGAAATGGCCCGCGACCGCGCCGACCGCGACGAGCATCAGCGCCGCTGCGACGCCCTGAGCGAGGCCCTGCGCCAACCGGCGCCCGACGGCGACGCCGTCCTGACCGCCCTGGTCGCCGTCTTCCGCTCGCCCGCGCTCGGCGCGCTGGACGTGCACGAGTCCACCGAGCACTGGCTGGGCCAGCTGGCGGGCCAGCGCGGCCCCGGCTTCGACGCCCTGCTGGAGCCGGCTATCACCTTCTTCGGCTGGGACCACCGCCCCGTCGGCGATCACTGGCACCCCGGCCTCGGCGCCCTGCAGCACCGCGCGGATCTCGAGACGATCCGGCGCCTGGGCAACCCGGCCTCGGCGGGGCACCTCGCCTTCATGGCTCTCAGCCGCCCCGTCAGACCGCATCAACAGATGCATGCGCGCCTGCAGCCCGGGCTGGGTCGCCAGATCAGCGACCTGCTGGCCCGCATCGACTACGAAGTCCCCTATGTGCTGGGCTATCTGAATCCCGCTTCGGTCGCATGGTGGCGCGAGCACCTGTCGCGTCCGCGCTTCGGCGTCGCCAGCGCCTGGTTCACAGGAATCGTCACGCTTCTGAGCGCCCTGTTCACGAGCGCGGCTTCGCCCCCGGGTCTGGGCGCTGTCGGCCTCGCCGCCGGCGCTGGGATCGGTCTGTTCGGCTCCATTCTGTTGGCTCTGGCCGGCCACTACCTGTTCATTCTGCCGCGCTGGCGACAGACGACCAGCCTGGCGGCTGACAACTTCTGGCGTTCCTGCGGCTGGGCGCCGGCTATGGCGCTGCTGATGCTGGCGACCGCCTTCGTTCCCCCGGGCGACGGCCCGGCGCAGTCGGCCGCCGCCGTCGCAACCGCCCTGGCGGGCATAGGCCTGGTCTGGTGGGCCGCCCTTGTCGGCGATGCAGATCGATGGGGACAACGTCTGAACTGGCTCTGGATCTGGCTCAGCCTGTTTGTTCCCCTCTGGTTCATCTGCGCCATCCACATGGCCAATCGGCCGGCGCTCTATGTGGCGCTGCTGGCCCTGATGCTGCTGCTGCCGCTCGGCGGCCTCCACCTCGCACGTCGCTGGCCGCAAGACGGCCCCTGGCGCTGGCGGGGCGACTTGCTGCTGGTCGCGGCCGCCGTTCTCGGCGTGGCGCTATGCGTGGCCTCAGCCCGGTTCCAGGTCGGCACGTCCGGCGCAGCCGTCTTGTTCCTCACCGGAACCGCCGGCGCCCTCGCGACGCCCCATCTGCACCCATGGCTGGCGAATCTGCGGCGCTGGCTATCGCCGCTGGGCCTGGTAGCGATCTTCCTCTTCATGGTCGTCGCTCTCCCGCCCGAGCAGTCCGGCGGGGCCGAGTTCTTCATCTGGGGCGGCGCCTGGTTCTGCGGAGTTCTGGCCTTCACCGTGCTCGGCGACCTGTTCCGGGACCGCTTGCCGCGTCCGGGCGGACATTCCCGCCGACAACGCCGCAAGTCCGTCGACCGCTTCGCCTGACTCTGATGGCGGTCGGGCGCGGGGCAGGCTATAGGCCCCGCCATGGCTGCCAGACCCCCCCTTGTCGCACTTAAAGATGTCCGTCTTCAGGACGGCCAGCGCCCGCTGTTCGACGGGGTCGATCTGGCGGTCGAGCCGCGCAGCCGCGCCGCCGTCGTCGGCCGCAACGGGGCCGGCAAGTCGACCCTGATGAAGGTGGTCATGGGCCTGGTCGAGGCCGACAGCGGCGACCGCGCCGTCCAGGCCGGGACCCGCTTCGCCTATGTGGCCCAGGAGCCGGACATCGTCGGCGACACGCTGCTGGACTACGCCGCTTCGGGCGGGGCCGAGCGCTGGACCGCCGAGAGCTGGCTTGAGACCTTCGGCCTGTCGCCGTCCAAGTCGACCCGGGGCCTGTCGGGCGGCGAGACCCGCCGCGCCGCCCTCGCCAAGGCCTTCGCCGAAGAGCCCGACGTCCTGTTGCTGGACGAACCGACCAACCACCTCGACATCCTGGCCATCGAACTGCTGGAGAACGAGCTGGTTCAGGCCCGCTTCGCCGTCCTGGTGGTCAGCCACGACCGCGCCTTCCTGAACAAGGTGACCAATACCGTCCACTGGCTGGACAACCGCCGCGTCCGCACCCTGAACAAGGGCTTCGACGCCTTCGACGACTGGGCCGCCAAGGTTCAGGAAGAAGAAGCCCTCGCCCTCGAAAAGCTGACGAAAACCATCGAGCGCGAGACCGAGACCTTCTACCGCTCCATCACCGCGCGGCGCACCCGCAACGAGGGCCGCGCCCGCAACCTGGCCGCCCTGCGCGCCGAACGCGCCGAGAAGATGAAGGACGTCCCGCGCGACCTCTATCTGGGCGTCGATTCCGGCGCCGTCTCGGGCAAGCTGGTGGCCGAGCTCAAGGGCGTGACCAAGGTCTTCGGCGCCAATACCCCTCAAGAAAAGGTCATCTTCAGGAACCTGACCACCCGCGTCATGCGCGGCGACCGTCTGGCCATCGTCGGCCCCAACGGCGCGGGCAAGACCACCCTGGTCAAGACCCTGTTGGGCGAGCTGACGCCCGACGAGGGAACCATCCGCCTCGGCGCCAATCTGGAACCCGTCTATCTGGATCAGTCGCGCGAGGGGCTGAAGTCGGACATGACCCTGTGGGACGCCCTGACGCCCGGCGGCGGCGACAGCATCCTCGTGCGCGGCTTCTCCAAGCACGTCGCCGCCTACGCCAAGGACTTCCTGTTCCAGGAAAGCCAGCTGCGCCAGCCGATCTCCACCCTGTCGGGCGGCGAGCGCAACCGCCTGCTGCTGGCGAGGGCGTTGGCCAAGCCGGCCAACATGCTGGTCCTCGACGAACCGACCAACGACCTCGACATGGACACCCTCGACAAGCTGGAAGAGCTGCTCGAGGGCTATGACGGCACCCTGAT
>Ga0247822_10000905_pt1 | contig 17232 bp, 18 predicted proteins | sample 13C_Cellulose_Da_FD_192423 | JGI IMG/M metagenome (GOLD analysis project Ga0247822, IMG submission 192423) | Soil microbial communities from agricultural site in Penn Yan, New York, United States - 13C_Cellulose_Day30 | ecosystem: Environmental > Terrestrial > Soil > Agricultural land | place...
ACCAGCACCTCGCCGCCGGGACGCCCCAGCGAGCGAAGCGAGCGGTCAACAATGACGCTGGGTGTCCGGGGCCACTTGTCAGCCACGAGGTGCGGCCGCGAGCGTGCGCTCGTACCAGATCCGCCAGCCCCAGCGAGCGAAGCGAGCGGTCAACAATGACTCTGGGTGTCCGGGGCCACTTGTCATGTGCGGGATCGATCTGATCCGGCAGCTCATCGCGCGGGCGCGAGCGTGCGCTCGTACCAGATCCGCCAGATCGGCAGCCCGGTCTCCTCGGCGTTCTGCTCGCGCCACGACCGCACCCCGTATGGGTTGCCCTGCCGCCAGAACGACCACTCGCCGGCGCGATTGGCGAACCACTCGTCGCGGCGCTCGATCACCTCCATGGCGTCGAGCGCGACCTCCCACACGTCGGACTGGACCAGCACCTCGCCGCCGGGGCGCAGGATCGCCGCGATGCCGGTGATCAGCACGTCGTCGATCATGCGGCGGTCGGCGTGGCGCCGCTTGAACCACGGGTCGGGGAAGTTGAGATAGACGCGGTCGACCGACCCGGCCGGGAACAGGTCGCGCAGGTGCCGCTGGGCCTGGCACCACACCGCGGTCACCGGCGCCGCGGTCGCGCGCGCCTTCTTGTTGACCCAGTGGACCAGGTCCTCGCGGATCTCGAGCCCGACGTAGGTCCGCGCCGGATCGACCGCGGCGCGCTCGAACAAGAACTGCGCCTCGGCGCAGCCGATCTCGACCTCGATCGCCCGTCCGGCCGGCAGCACCGGCCGGACGCCGCGGAACTCGTCGTAGAACGAGAGCAACGGGTTGACGTGCTGCCGGATGCGCATACGACCGCCGACCCTCACGTCAGGGGACAGGGACGATGACGGCGTCGAGCGCGAGGTGCCCGAACTGCCGGACGTTGAGGGGCGAGCTCAGCTCGTCGAGCGCCGCGCGATCGACCCACCGCCACTCGACGAGCTCTTCGTTGGGCACGACCACCGCGTCGGGATCGACCTCGGCGACGAACACGAAGTTCATGTGCAGGCCCTTCGAGCCGGCCTGGTGCTCCTCGTAGCCGAGCAGGCCCCACGGCACGCCGTCGAGCGCGCCGGCCAGCGGGCCGAACCGACCGATCAGGCCGGTCTCCTCGCGCAGCTCGCGCGCCGCGGCCTCGATCGGGGTCTCGCCGGCCTCGAGCTCGCCGCCGATCGGCAGCCAGGTCTGGAGGCGTCGGTGGAGGATGGCCAGGACCTCGCCGCCCGGGCCGCCGCGGCGGGCGTAGACCGCCACCGAGAACGCGCGCCGGCCGTCGCTCACGGCAGCACCTCGAAGTCGCCGCCGTTGGACGACCGGCCGTCGACGGTGACCACCACGACGGTCGGGCCGACCGCGGCCGCGGCCGGGACGGTCACCGCGATCTCGTCGTCGGCCCAGCGCTCGATCCGGCCGCGCGCCGCCGGCAGGTCGAGCCCGAACACGACCGAGCCGGGCGGCAGCGGGTCGCACCCGCCGCCGGCCTGGGCCCGACCCTCGCCGCAGAAGCCGGCGCCGCGCACGACCACGGTCGCGCCCCGCGCGCCGCGCCCGGGCTCGACCCCGTCGACGTGCGGGCCGGTGGCCTCGCACGCCCCGGCGCCGACCGCGAGCGACGTCATCAGCATCAGCGCGCGCACGCTCCGCGGCTCCCGGTCACTGCGGGACCTTCTTCCAGTCCTCGAGGAAGCGGGCCAGGCCGAGGTCGGTGAGCGGGTGCTTGGCGAGCTGCAGCAGCACCGACAGCGGGCAGGTGGCGACGTGGGCGCCCATCCGCGCCGCCTGCTGGACGTGCATCGGGTGGCGGACCGAGGCGACCAGGACCTGGGTCTCGAAGCCGTAGTGATCGTACATCTCGAGGATCTCGCTGATGAGCTGCATGCCATCGGTCGAGATGTCGTCGAGGCGGCCGACGAACGGCGAGATGTAGGTCGCGCCGGCCTTGGCGGCGAGCAGGGCCTGGGTCGCGCTGAAGCACAGCGTGACGTTGGTCTTGATGCCCTCGTCGGTGCAGGTCTTGACCGCCTTGAGCCCCTCGGGGATGAGCGGGATCTTCACGACGATGTTGGGGCGCAGGCCGGCCAGCTCGCGGGCCTCGGCCATCATGGCGTCGTGGGTGGTGCCGACCACCTCGGCCGAGACCGGCCCCTTCACGACGTCGCAGATCTCGAGCAGGACGTCGCGGAACTTCTTGCCGGTCTTGGCGACCAGCGACGGGTTGGTGGTCACGCCGTCGACCAGGCCCATCGAGGCGGCTTCCTTGATCTCGCGGATGTCGGCGGTGTCGATGAAGAATTGCATGGAGGCTCCTCGTTCCTGGCGTGCGGCGAACTTGCGCCCGACGGCTGACGGTCGTAGCGTGGCCGCCCGCGAGAGTCCATGGCCAAGCACGTTATCGTCGGCTGCGCAGGGCTCCCTCATGGGGTCGGCTGGCCCCGCTACTTCCAGCGGCTGCCCTACCTCGAGCTCACGTCGCTCCACGCCGGTCCGGTCCGACCGTCGGTCTTGCGACGCTGGCGCGAGAGCGCGAAGCACCCGCGCGCGTTCGGCGTCGTCGCCCCTGCGATCATCACCCACACTCCGGGCCCCCGCGGATACGGTCCGCGCGGCTGGCCGCTTCCGACCGGGCGCGCCCACGAGGCCGGCGGGTTCCGCGCCACCGAGCTGGTGGCGCAGGGGGTCGACGCCCTGGTCGCCGGCCTCGACGCGCTCGACGCCGGCGTCGCGGTGTTCCGGTCGCCGCCGGACTTCACACCGTCGACGGGGAACCGCGAGGCGCTGCGCCGCTTCTTCGGCGAGGTCGCGACCGCCGAGCGCCTCGGCGACCGGACCCGGGTGTGGCACCCCTCGGGCCTCTGGGATCCACCGATCGCCCACGCCTTCGCCCGCGAGCTCGGCGTCCTGTGCGGCCTCGACCCGCTCGGCGCCGATCCCGAGCAGCGGTTCGCCCCGTTCTGGGCGAGCCTCACCGGCGAGGAGGCGTACTACGTCGTCTCCGGGCTCGGCCGATCCCGCAGGCGGACGAGCAACGACCACCTCGAACAGCTCGCCGAGCTCGCCGCGCGGCACGACCGCGCCTGGGTCGTGTTCGCGACGACGGAGCCGTTCCCCGACGCCATCCGCTTTTCTCGCGTGGTCACCGGCCACGCCGAGGAGGCCGAAGCCCTCGACGACGGACCGGAGGGCGAGGCCGACGTCCACGCCGCCGATGACGGCGACGAGGACGCGTAGGGCGCACTACAAGAAGAACGTCGCGCTCGGCACCGGCAGCTCGCCGACGATCTTCGGCGGTAGCGGCTTGGCCGGTCGCTCGACCGGCTCCTGTCCCGGCGGTTTCCGCGGCGCAGACGTCGCGAGTGACTTGTTGGTGGAGCGGCTCGGCTTCATGGAGCCCTTACGTTGCGTCGGACGCGCAGACCTCTGATTTCTGACCATGTATCCCCCCCAAGGGAATGGACCTTTCCGAGAGTAAAGAGGGCCAATCGCTGGTGTCAATCGACGATCCGGAACCTTTACAAGCCGTGGGTCTCTTCCTATAAATGTGCAACTTTACTATCCGATCGGGTAAGCTATGGATTTCTCTCATCTCCTCGAGCCGGCCCTGACTGCCTCTGTGGACTTGCTCGCATTCGTGGTGTTTGGAGAGCCGGCCAAGGACCCGATCTGGAAGCTGGTCGACGGCGCGACCAAGGGTGGCCTGGCGGCGGCGGCGAAGGGAGAGTCGTTCGAGGGTAAGAGTGGGCAAACGTTGACCTTCTGGTCCGCGGGCGCGACCGCGGCCAAGCGCGTTCTGGTCATCGGCGCCGGCGCCAAGGGCGACCTCCAGCTCGCCCAGCTGCGCGATGTGGGCGCGGTCACTGCCCAGATCGCCGGCAAGGTCGGAGCCGAGACACTGGCCCTCTTGCTGCCGGCGGTCGGCGCCAACAAGGAAGCCGCCGCGGTGCAGATGCTCGTCGAGGGCGCGCTGCTCGGCACCTACAAGTTCTCCCGGTATCTCACCGGCAACGACGCCAAGAAGCCGCCGACGCTCAAGACGTTCGGCTTCTTGACCGACGCCAAGGGCGCCAAGCCGAAGGCGGCGCAGGCCAAGGCCCTGCGCGCGGCGATCGATCGCGGCGTGGTGGTGGCGGCCGCGGTCGCCCGCGCCCGCGACCTGGTCAACGAGCCGGCCGCGTTCATGACGCCGGCGCAGCTGGCCATCGAGGCCGAGTCGATCGCCAAGAAGCACAAGGGCACGGTGTCGATCACCGTGCTCGGGCCGAAGAAGTGCGACGAGCTCGGCATGGGCATGTTCCTCGCCGTCGGCAAGGGCTCCGACCAGGAGCCCCGGCTGATCCACATGACCTACAAGCCGGGCAAGAAGGCGAAGAAAAAGCTCGCCCTGATCGGCAAGGGCATCACGTTCGACTCGGGCGGCTACTCGCTCAAGCCGTCGAACGCGATGGAGGACATGAAGGTCGACATGTCGGGCGCGGCCGCGGTGATCTCGGCGATGGACGCCATCGCGCAGCTCGGCTCCGAGTACGAGGTCCACGTGATCGCCGCCTGCTGCGAGAACCTGGTCTCCGGTCGGGCCTACAAGCTGGGCGACGTGCTGGCGTCGATGGATGGCACCACGGTCGAGATCAACAACACCGACGCCGAGGGCCGTCTGACCCTGGGCGACGCGATCACCTACGCCCGCACCAAGGTCGAGCCGGACGAGATGTTCGACTTCGCGACCCTGACCGGTGCGTGCATGGTCGCGCTCGGGCCGTACACCGCCGGCGTCATGTCCGATCACGAGAACCTGGTCCGGGCGTGGATGGGCGCGGCCGAGCGATCGGGTGAGGACATGTGGCGCCTGCCGCTCAACCCGCGGCTGCGCGACCAGCTGAAGAGCAGCGTCGCCGACATGCGCAACACCGGCGACCGGTTCGGCGGCGCGATCACCGCCGGCCTGTTCCTCAAGACCTTCGCCCGCGACACGCCGTGGGTGCACGTCGACATCGCCGGCCCGGCCTCGCTGACCAGCGGCCGGCCGCACCAGCCGCGGGGCGGGACCGGCTTCGCGGTCGCGAGCATCATCGAGTACGCCGCGAAGCGCTGAACGGCCGCTCACTCGAAGCGGCTATTTCGGGAGCGCCTCGCGCAACGAACTGGAATCAAACGGCTTCTTGGCCGCGCTCGGGGTGGGCGGGTTTGACTCGCCCGCCCGGCGCTGGTAGACTCGAGGTCACTCCAGGTCCGTTCTGGCGAGGACACTTTGAAGCAACAGTTCCAGATCGGTGACAAGGCGGTCTACCCGGTGCACGGCGTGGCGGAGGTCGTCGCCTACGAGAAGCGCGACATCGGTGGAGCCGCCACGAACGTCTATATCCTCAAGATCCTTGAGACTGGCCTCAAGATCATGGTTCCGACGGCCAACGCCGCCGCGGTCGGCCTGCGCGAGCTCATCGCTGCCAAGCAGGTCAAGGAAGTGTACGCAATCCTGAAGTCCCGCGACGTTCCGCGCGACACCCAGACGTGGAACCGCCGGTACCGGGAGTACATGGAGAAGATCAAGACCGGCAGCGTGTTCGAGATCGCCGAGGTCCTCCGGGACCTGTGCGTCCTGCGCGCCACCAAGGATCTCTCGTTCGGTGAGCGCCGCATGCTGGAGAACGCGCGCGCCCTCCTCGTGAAGGAGATCGCCCTGGCCAAGGGCGCCCCCGAGGAGAAGGTCGCCGCGGAGATCGACGCCCTGTTCAGCAAGGCCGCGGCCTGACCGCAGGCCGCGTCGTCCGCCGCCGCGCGCCGCGGTCCTCCGGTCAGTAGCGCAGGAACGCCGACGCCCAGGTGAGCCCGGCGCCGAAGGCGATGATCGCCACCACGCTGCCGGGCTTGATCTTGTCCAGCGCGATCGCCTCGTGCATGCACAGGGGGATCGAGGCGGCGGTGGTGTTGCCGTACTTCTGGATGTTGTTGTGCATCTTGTGGTCGGGAAGACCGATCATCTTCGCGACCATCTGGTTGATGCGCAGGTTGGCCTGGTGCGGGATCACCATGTCGATGTCGTCGAGCTTGAGCCCGTTGGTGACCATGCCCTCCATCAGGACCTGCGGCATGCGGGTCACCGCGTGCTTGAACACCTTCTTGCCGATCATCGCCGGGTAGTGCTTGCCGGCGTCCATGTCGGCGGCGGTGATGCGCGGGTGGTTGCGCGACGCCGGGGCCTCGGTCCACAGGATCTCGGCCTCGGAGCCGTCGGCGTGGAGGTGGGTCGACAGCAGCAGGTGCTGGTCGTCGGTGGCCCGGCCGAGCACGACCGCGCCGGCGCCGTCGCCGAACAGCACGGCGACGTCACGGCCGCGGGTGGTCACGTCGAGGCCGGTCGAGTGGACCTCGCTGCCGATGACGAGGATGTTCTTGTACAGGCCGGAGCGGATGAACGCGTCGGCCATGGCCAGGCCGTACACGAAGCCGGTGCACTGCTGGCGGATGTCGTAGCAGGGGATCTCGCGTAGCCCGAGCAGGCGCTGGGTGAACACGCCGGTGCCCGGGAAGTTGTAGTCGGGCGACAGCGTCGCGTAGATGAGCATGTCGATCTCGCGCGGCTCGACCCCGGCCTTGTCCATCGCCTCGCGGCTGGCCTTGGCCGCCATCTCGGCGCCGCCCTCGCCGGGCTCGACCCAGCGGCGCTCCTCGATGCCGGTGCGCTCGACGATCCACTCGTGGCTGGTCTCCATGACCTTGGCCAGGTCGTGGTTGGTGACGACGCGCGGCGGCACGTAGGCGCCGACGCCCAGGATACGGCTACGGAACTGCATGGTCCCCCCCGGGATCGAACACGGCCGGTGCGGCCGCTACAACGGGTACGGCAGGTACGACGGGCACAGCCTATCAGACGTCGAGGTTGCGCACGTTGAGCGCGTTCTCCTCGATGAACTCGCGGCGGGGCTCGACGAGATCGCCCATCAGCTTGGCGAAGATCTCGTTGGCGGCCTCGCGATCGGAGACGTTGACCTTGAGCAGGTTGCGCCGGGCGGGGTCCATGGTGGTCTCCCACAGCTGCTCGGCGTTCATCTCGCCCAGGCCCTTGTAGCGCTGGATCTGCAGGCCCTTGCGGCCGAGCTCGTCGATCGTCGTGGCGACGTCGTCGTAGCCGGCGGCGGCGACCGGCGCGCCGCCATCGACGGTGATCGTGAACGGACCGTCGATGACCTGGCGCAGCTCGGCGGTGATCCGGCGCAGCTCGGCGAACTCGGCCGCGCGCACGCTCTCGAAGTCGAGCCGGGTCTCGCGACGGACCCCGAACAGGCCGGGCGCGACGCGGATCGACCAGCCGCCGTGCTCGGGCTCGGGCTGGAGCTCGAGCTCGACGCCGCCCAGCTCGCCGTAGCGACGGCCGAGCTCGGCCTTGACCTCGGCGCACAGCGCGTCGAGGCGGGCCTTGTCACGCAGGTCTTCCGGGCGCAGCCCCGCCTCGGCGAACGCCGCCGCGATCCGGCCGTCGAAGCGCTTGTCGAGGTGGTTGCGCATGCGGCGCGCCTCGAGCACTCGCTTGACCAGCGCCTTGAGCGCGTCGCCGGTGAGGGTCGCGGGCTGGCCGGCCGTGGTGCCGGCGACGATCGCCTCGTTGCACACGCTGTCGAGCAGGTAGTCCTCGAGCGCGTCCTCGTTCTTGAGGTAGCGCTCGACCTTGCCCTTCTTGATCTTGTAGAGCGGCGGCTGGGCGATGAACACGTGACCGCCGCGGAACAGCTCCTCGAAGTGGCGGTAGAAGAACGTGAGCAGCAGGGTCCGGATGTGCGATCCGTCGACGTCGGCGTCGGTCATGATCACGATCCGGTGGTAGCGGAGCTTGCCGACGTCCTTCTCGGCGCCGACGCTGGTGCCGAGGGCGGTGATGAGCGTCGTGATCTCCTGCGACGACAGCATGCGGTCGAAGCGGACCTTCTCGACGTTGAGGATCTTGCCCTTGAGCGGCAGGATCGCCTGGAACGCGCGGTCGCGGCCCTGCTTGGCCGAGCCGCCGGCGCTCTCACCCTCGACGATGAACAGCTCGCACTTCGCCGGATCGCGCTCCTGACAGTCGGCGAGCTTGCCCGGCAGCGAGGTCAGCTCGAGCGCGCCCTTGCGCTGCACCATCTCGCGCGCCTTGCGCGCCGCCTCGCGGGCCTTGGCGGCCAGCGACGCCTTGCCGATGATCGTGCGCGCCTCCTTGGGGTGGCGCTCGAGGTACTCGCCGAGCTTCTCCGCCACCACCGCGCCGACCGCGGTGGCGACCTCCGACGAGACCAGCTTGTCCTTGGCCTGGTTGGAGTACTTGGGGTCGGGGACCTTGACCGAGATGACGGCGGTGAGGCCCTCGCGCAGGTCCTCGCCCGACAGCGTGCCGCCCTTCATGTCCTTGAGCAGCTTGTACTCGGTCGCGTAGTTGTTGATGGTGCGGGTCAGCGCCTGGCGGAAGCCGGTCAGGTGGGTGCCGCCGTCGCGGTTCTTGATCGTGTTGCAGAAGCAGACGATCGACTCGTTGTAGCCCTCGTTCCACTGCAGGGCGACGTCGACCGAGATGCCCTCGTAGTCGGCCTGGAACGCGACCACGTCGGGGTGCACGACCGTGTCGGTCGCGTTCATGTCGGCGACGAAGGTCTTGATGCCGCCCTCGAAGCGGAACTCCTGCTGCTTGCCGGTCCGCTCGTCGTGGATCGCGATGTGGACGCCGCTGTTCAGGTAGGCGAGCTCGCGCAGCTTCTGGCTGAGCTGCTCGTAGCTGAACTGGATCACGTTCTTGAAGATGGTCGGGTCGGGGTGGAACGTGACCGAGGTGCCGCGCTCGGTCGTCGGGCCGAGCGCGTCGAGCGTGGTCTGCGGGATGCCGCGCGCGTACTCCTGGTAGTAGACCTTGCCGTCGCGCTGGATCTCGAGCCGCAACCAGTCGGACAGCGCGTTGACCGCCGACACGCCGACGCCGTGGAGGCCGCCGGACACCTTGTAGCTGTCCTGGTTGAACTTGCCGCCGGCGTGCAGCACCGTCATGACCAGCTCGGCGGCCGGCCGCTTCTCGATCGGGTGCATGTCGACCGGGATGCCGCGGCCGTTGTCCTTCACCGTCACCGAGTTGTCGATGTGGATGATGACGTCGATGCGCGTGCAGTAGCCGGCGAGCGCCTCGTCGACCGAGTTGTCGACGACCTCGTAGACCAGGTGGTGCAGCCCGGTGCCGTCATCGGTGTCCCCGATGTACATCCCGGGCCGCTTTCGTACGCCCTCCAGCCCCTTGAGGACGCTGATCTTGTCGGCGTTGTAGTCGCCGGAAGAATCGGCCGGCTCGCCAGCGCCGCCTGCCGTGGAAGTTACGGGATTGACTGTAGGATCCGCCATCGCCTCAGCTCGAAAGGGGTCCCGCTTCGTACCACATGAATCCCCTGCGCGGAAGGGGTCTCGAAGCCCCAACCAGTGGGATCAAACAGTCGATTTCACTACGGAAATCGACCCTTGTCGGACCTCGTGATCGAGGCGATCCGAGCCCAGGCGCACGTGGCGCGGATGGGTGGTGGTGATGAAACACTGCAGGTCCCGCTGAGCCAAATGCTCGAATAGATAGAGGTTCCTGGCCTCGTCGAGCTCGCTGGACACGTCGTCGAGGAGCAGGATCGGAGGGTCGCCATGGGCGTCGCGCAGGAGGTCCATCTCGGCGGTCTTCCACGCCAGCACCAGCGCGCGGAGCTGCCCTTGCGACGCGTAGTTCGCCGCGACCTCGCCCGCCATCCGGAACACCAGGTCGTCGCGGTGCGGACCCAGGGACGTCGAGCCACGGGCGAGATCGCGGCCACGGTCGCGGGTGAGCGCGTCGCCGATCGCCGCCGCATCGCGAGCAGCCAGCTCGGGCGCGGTGACATGCTCGAGCGCGACCGGGAAGCCGGTGCGGGTGATCGCCTCGAACGCCGCCTCGAAGCGGGGCCGCAGCTCGGCGAGGTACCGCTGCCGCGCCTCGACGATCGCGACCGCGAGGGGCGCGAGCTGCAGGTCGTACACCGGCAAGAGGTCGAGCGCCTTGCGATCGCCGGCGCCCGCGGCGCGCAGCACGGCGTTGCGGCTGCGCAGCACCTTCTCGTAGGCCTGCGCGGTCTCGAGGTAGCTGGCATGGCGCGCGAACACCGCGCGGTCGAGGAAGCGGCGGCGCTCGGCCGGCGCGCCACGCGCGACGCCGAGGTCCTCGGGCGCGAACAGGACGACGTTGAACGCGCCGAAGTAGCGGGCCAGCGGCCGCGGGGTCTTGCCGTCGAGCGTGACCACCCGCCGGGTCGGCTCGATCGCCACCTGGTAGCGGCGCTCGAGGTCGTCCTTGACCACGCGCGCGGCGAGGCGGGCGTGCGGGGCGCCGCGGGCGATCAGGTCGGCCAGCCGGCTGGTGCGGAACGACCGCAGGGTCGCCAGCACGTAGACCGTCTCGACCAGGTTGGTCTTGCCCTGGCCGTTGTCGCCGTAGAAGACGTTGAAGCGCGGCCCGGGCGCGAGGTGGACCGCGGCGAGGTTGCGGGCGGACTCGATCGACAGCGACGTGATGCGCACGACGGCGGCCTGCGCGCGAACCGACCGCGGTCAGATCCGCATCGGCATGATCACACCCGTAAAGTCGTCGCCGGCGAGCGGGCGGATCAGGCCGGGGTCGAGCTCGCCGCCGAGCTGGATCGCGACCTGGTCCGACTGGATCGCGGTGAGGATCTCGAGGATGTACTTCGGGTTGAACCCGATCGTCATGGCGTCGCCGGTGTAGTCGGCGTCGACCTCCTCGCGCACCTCACCGACGTCGGGGTTGTCGCTGGTGATGGTGATGCCGCCGGTGTCGGCGCCGAAGCCGAGCTTGACGCCGCGGGTCTCGCTCGACATCAGCTGCGCGCGCTTGATGGCATCGATGAACAGGCCGCGATCGACCACCGCCGAGCGCTTGTGGTCCTTGGGGATGACCTGCTCGTAGGGCGGGAACTGGGCGTCGATGAGCTTGACCGCGAGGGTCAGGTCGTCGACCGACAGGAACAGGTACGGCGTCTTGACGGCGAGCCGGGCGGTGGCGCCACCGTCGAGGATCTTCTTGACCTCGAGCACCCCCTTCTTGGGGATGATGACCCCGGCCGACAGCTGCGGGCCGCCGGTCAGCGAACGGTCGACCTTGGACAGGCGGTGGCCATCGGTGGAGACCATGCGGGCCGAGGTGCCGTTCGACTCGAACAGGACGCCGTTGAGGTGGAAGCGGGTCTCGTCGTTGCAGACCGAGAACAGCGTGCGGTCGATCATCTCGCGCAGGGTGCCGGCGTCGATGTCGCCGAACGGCGCCTCGCGGTGGTCGGGGACCTTGGGGAAGTCGCGGTCGGGCATGCCGACGACGCGGTAGCTGACCTTGCCGGCCTTGATCTCGGCCCAGTTGTTCTCGACCTTGCGCAGGGTCAGCTCGTCGCCCGGGAGGTTGACGACGATGTCGTGCAGGGCCTTGGCGCCGACGGTGAGCCCGCCCTCGACCGCACCCGAGACCTTGAGCTCGGCGGTCAGCGACACGTTGAGGTCGGTCGCGGCGCACAGGAGCTTCGTCGTCGGACCTCGGCCGTGGACGCGCAGCAGCACGTTCGCGAGCATCGGCATGGTGCTCTTGCGATCGGCGATGCTCTGGGCGAGTCGCAGCCCGCGGACGAACTCGGCTTTGTGGATCCGGAACTCCATGGCGTTCTCCTGCACGAACGAAGCGGGACTCGATCTTTTCTCTTCAGGGATCAAAGATCGAAAGAGATAGAAATAGGATCAGAAGAGGCTGTGGACGCGGTGGATAACGGTGGAAGCAGCGGGAACCGCGAGCAAAACCGGCGCGCGTGATGTGAGCGGAGCGGTCGGTGAGGCAGTGTGCGCCGGTGGGCGAGCGGTGGACAGGAAAGAATCCACGAGCGCATCCACAGACAAGGTGAGCGTCGGAATCACAGACGTATCCACAGGCCCAGCGGGCATAGCACGGCCCTCCGACGGGTGGACGGCGTGCGAGGTCATCGGAGCAGCTGCCCCTCGATGGCGTGGATCTCGCCGCGGAGGCCGGGGTCGTCCTTGAGCCGCTCGGCGACCTTCTCGACGGCGGAGATGACCGTGGTGTGGTGCTTGCCGCCGAAGGCGCGCCCGAGGTCGGGGTAGCTGTCCTTGGTGTGCTGGCGGGCCAGGTACATCGCCACGGCGCGCGGGCCGGCGACCGATCGGTGTCGCCGCGGGCTCTTCAGATCGGCCGCCTTGACGCCGTAGTAGCCGGCCACGGCCTTGATGACCGCGTCGACGTTGATGTGCTCGCGGGGGCGGGCCAGGGCGCCGCCGAGCGTCTCCTGGGCGAAGGCGAGGTCGATGGTGCGCTTCGACAGCGAGGCGTAGGCGGCGAGGCGGATCAGCGCGCCCTCGAGCTCGCGGACGTTCGACTTGATCGAGCTGGCGATGAACAGCGCGACGTCGTCGGGCATGTGGATGTTCTCGACCGCGGCCTTCTTGCGGAGGATCGCGATGCGGACCTCGAGCTCGGGCGGCTCGATGTCGGCGAGCAGCCCCCACGCGAAGCGGGTGCGCAGGCGGTCGGCGACGTCGGAGATCTCGTGCGGCTTGCGGTCGGCGGTGAGGACGATCTGCTTGTGGCTGTCGTGGAGCGCGTTGAACGTGTGGAAGAACTCGTCCTGGGTGCCGTCCTTGCCGGCGAGGAACTGGACGTCGTCGACGAGGAGGACGTCGATGCCCTCGCGGTAGCGGGTGCGGAACTCGTGCATCTTCCCCGAGCGGATCGCGTTCACGTACTCGTTCATGAACCGCTCGCTCGAGATGTAGACGATGCGCGAGCCGGGGCGGAGGCCGACCTGGGCGTGGCCGATGGCGTGCAGCAGGTGGGTCTTGCCGAGGCCGACGCCACCACAGATGAAGACCGGGTTGTACTTGGGCGGGAACGCGTTGGCGGCGGCCTGGGACGCGGCGAACGCCAGCTGGTTCGACGGACCGGCGACGAAGGTCTCGAACGTGTAGCGGGGGTTGAGGGTCGCGACCTCGGGCGGGAACGACAGCGCCGCGACCTCGGGTGGGTCGGCGGACTCGATGGTGCGCGCGACCGCGGCGGTGCCGGCGTCGGTGAGCATCGGCGTCGGCTCGGCGGCGCGGTGGGCGCGCTCGCCGGCCGGGGTCTCGACCGCGAACTCGACGCGGAGCGGGACCCCCGAGTCGGCGCGGAGCTCGTCGAGGACGGCGTCGAGGTAGTTCGACTCGAACCAGAGCCGGACGTAGGAGTTGGGCGCGCGCAGCTTCAGGGTGGCGCCGTCCTGGCCGACGCACTCGATCGGCCGCAGCCACATGTCGAAGTTCTGCGGCGAGACCTTGCCGGACAGGCGGGCCAGCGCGTTCTCCCAGAGCTCGCCGGGAGTGGCGCTGGGCGAGCCGGAGCTGCCGATGAGCCCGCTCGCCGGGCCACTGGTGGCGGTCATCGAGGGACCCCGCTCTGGAACGAGCAACGGCCAGTTATCCACAGGGAGCCTCCCAGGAACCGGTGAACCGATTGATTCATGAGGGATGTCGTGTGCTTGACGGGGACAGACGAGGCGGTGAACCGAAGCGAAGACACGGATTATCCACAGACCTATCCCGAGGTAGAGCGACCCTGCGCTCCCCTTCGGGGGTTCCACGATCGTTTCGCTCGAGGAACCTGCGGACGTGCGACGACGCGCGACGGCCGCGAGGGGCTCTGTCTAACAGAGCGGGAATTGACCGAGCAAGGCCAAAAGCTGGAGGAATTCAGAACTCTTCGATCTCATTTCACTCCCGAGCGGCGAATTCGTGGGGCGCCGCCGAGGTGATTGAGACTACCTGTGGATAACGCGTCGGAGCGGGCCGCGACCCTCCGCCACAGGCGGACACGGACGGGATGGGCTATGCAGCCTCCGAGGTTGACACCCTCGCCTCGGTTGAGTATCGATCCACGTTCCGCGCAGGACCCCCTGTCCGCGCACGTCCGCCTGGAGCACGTCAGATGAAGCGCACCTACCAGCCCCACAACAAGAGCCGCAAGCGTACGCACGGGTTCCGCGCCCGCAAGAAGACCCGTGGTGGCCGCGAGGTGCTGCGTCGTCGTCGGGCGAAGGGCCGCAAGCGGCTCGCCGTCACGATCGCCAAGAAGTGATCTCGCGGTGACCGCGGTCGTCACGCCGCGAGGGCAGCGTCTGACCAAGGCGATGCGCCTGCGCCGACGGCCGGAGTTCGTCGCCGTCCAGTCGACCGGTCGCAAGGTCCATGGCAAGCACTACCTCGCGATGGTCGTGGTGGCTGCCGGTGGCCGTGGTCCCGGCCGCGTCGGCATCACGGTCACCAAGCGCATCGGCAACGCCGTGACACGAAATCGTATCAAGCGACGCACCCGGGAGTGGTTGCGGCGGAACGGCTGGGTCCCGGCCGGGCGAGACGTCGTGTTCGTGGCCAAGGAGTCGGCGGCGACGTCGACGTCGGTCGACCTCGGCCAGGACCTGGCCCGCATGGTCGCCCGGATCGCGTCATGCTGAAGCGCGTGTTCACCGCTCCGATCCGGTTCTACCGACGATACCTGTCGGGCCTCAAGCGGGCGCCGACCTGTCGGTTCCTGCCGACCTGCTCGGAGTACGCGCTCGAGGCGATCGAGACGCGCGGCCTGCTGGTCGGCGGGCTCAAGGCGACGTGGCGGATCCTCCGCTGTAACCCACTGTGCCGTGGTGGCTACGACCCGGTCGCACACGCCCTCCCGGCGCAGGACAGGCACTCGTAATGGAAGACCAAGGGAAGCGGATCCTCCTGTTCGTCGTCATCGCGGCGGCGATCTTCTTCGGCTGGCAGTGGCTGTTTCCGCAGCCGAAGCAGCCGCCGCCCGCGGAGAAGCCGGCGGCCGGTGAGACCGCGCAGCCGTCGATGGGCTCGCCGGTCGGTCGGCCGCAGGACGGGGCCGAGTCGGCGCCCTCGCCGCCGGCGACGACGCCGGTGGCCGAGCAGTCGATCGTCCTCGAGTCGGAGGGGGTGCGCGTCACGTTCTCGAACGTCGGCGGCGTGATCAAGGAGTGGGTGGTGCTCCACGACCCGGTCAAGGGCCGCGTCATGAACGAGCACCTGTTCGTCAGCGACCGGCCGCAGCTGGGCCTGGGCGCGACCAACTTCCTCAAGTCGACCACGGTGATCCCGCCGGGCGCCGAGTGGCAGGGCGAGCGGCTGTCGGATCGCAAGGTCCGGTACACGTACCGGACCGACGCGATCAAGGTCGTGAAGGACTTCGAGCTGTTCCCGGCCGACTTCGTCGTGAAGATGTCGGTCGAGGTCTCGGTGCCGAAGACCGGCCCGGCGGCGGCGAGGCAGCAGCTCGCGGTGTCGCTGTTCGGCCACGCGATGCCGGAGACCGGTGGTCGTCGCGCCAAGGTGCCGACCGGCGCGATCTGCTTCCTCAACGGCGAGGTCTCGACGATCAGCGCCAAGGATCTGCAGCGCGGGCCGCGTGAGCGCGGCGGGCGCGTCGGCTGGATCGGCCTGTCGCACCAGTACGATCTGGTCGCGCTGGCGCCGCGCCCGACCGACGAGGCGCTGGCGTGCAACGCGTACCCGCTCGAGGGTGTGAAGGACGGGATGCAGGTCGACCTGGTGTTCTCGCCGGCGCAGCTGGCGGCCGGCGACGTGCCGCTCAAGCGCGACATGGTGATGTACGTCGGCCCGAAGTACATCGACAAGCTCGAGAACGTCGACCAGATCGCCGGGTTCAAGACCCACATCGACGAGGTCGTCGACTTCGGCTGGTTCAGCTTCATCTCGCGGCCGATGCTGTGGCTGCTGCACCGCCTCTACGAGGTCGTCCACAACTGGGGGCTCGCGATCATCCTGCTGACCTGCCTGGTCAAGCTGGCGACCCTCTACTGGACGACCAAGTCGATGCGGTCGATGAAGGCGATGGCGGCGCTGCGGCCTCAGATCGAGGAGATCCAGAAGAAGTACCCCGACGACCGCGCCAAGCAGCAGCAGGCCCAGATGGACCTGTTCAAGCAGCACGGGGTGAGCCCGCTGTCGGGCTGCCTGCCGATGCTGCTGCAGATGCCGATCTGGCTGGCGCTGTACAAGATGCTGTCGGTCGCCGGCGAGCTGCACCAGGCGGTGTTCATCCCCGGCTGGCTCGACGACCTCACCGCGCGCGACCCGTACTTCATCCTGCCGATCACCCTGACCGCGGCGATGTTCCTGCAGTCGCGGCTGCAGCCGGCGGCGACCGACTCGGCCCAGCAGAAGATCCTGATGTACGGCCTGCCGCTGATGTTCGGCTTCATGGGCCTGTACTTCCCGTCGGGCCTGGGCGTCTACATGCTGACCAACACGCTGCTCGGCATCGGCCACACGCTGTACATGAAGCGCACCGACAAGGGCGCGGCGGCGAAGGTGGTGGCGGGCAAGCCGGCCGCGGGCAAGGACGCCGGCAAGGCCGAGCTGGTCGGCAAGGGCGAGGCCGCCGGGGCGAAGGTCGCGACCGTCGAGGCGGCCGACGACGAGGGTGAGGACGATGAGGACGAGGGTGAGGAGCCGGCGTCGCCGGCGGCCAAGCCCGGCGCGGCGACCGGCGCCAAGCGCGGCGGCTCGCGCAGCAAGCGGCGCGGCAAGCGGCGCTGACCCAATCGATTTCGACAACGAGGTACTTCCCGTGACCGAGACCCTCGCCAATCGCACCGACGAGAACGACGTCGCCGAGCGCGCCACCGACTTCCTGATGGGCGTGCTCGAGCGCATGGGCATCACCGCCGACATCGACGTCAACGAAGCCGACGACAAGATCGTCCTGGAGATCCAGACCGCCGACCCCGAGGTCGTCATCGGTCGCAAGGGCCAGGTCGTCGACGCGCTCCAGCACCTGGTCAGCAAGGTCGTCTACCGCGAGCGCGCCGGCGAGAAGGGCAAGCCGATCGTCGTCGACGCCGGCGGCTATCGCGAGAAGCATGTGCTGAGGCTGCAGTCGCTGGCCCAGCGCATGGGCGAGAAGGCGCTCGCGACCCAGGCGATCGTCGAGCTGTCGCCGATGTCGGCCCACGACCGGCGCATCGTCCACATGGCGATCGCCGGGATCCCGGGGCTGAGCAGCCGCTCCGAAGGCGAGGGCGACGACCGCCACATCCTGGTCGTCCCCGACGCGCTGGCCAAGTAGCGCGGCGTCGGGAGCGGGCGCCGATGGACGAGCCGCGCGCCCGGTCACCGCCC
>Ga0247822_10000907_pt1 | contig 17224 bp, 18 predicted proteins | sample 13C_Cellulose_Da_FD_192423 | JGI IMG/M metagenome (GOLD analysis project Ga0247822, IMG submission 192423) | Soil microbial communities from agricultural site in Penn Yan, New York, United States - 13C_Cellulose_Day30 | ecosystem: Environmental > Terrestrial > Soil > Agricultural land | place...
ACCATCGAGGTCAAGGGGACGCCCATCGAGCTCCTGACCTGGGGCCAGGTCGGCAAGCCCGGCCTGCTGTTCCTGCACGGGAACGGGGCCCATGCCGACTGGTGGAGCTTCATCGCCCCGTCCTTCGCCAAGGACTGGCGGGTGGCCGCCATATCGTGGGCGGGCATGGGCGGCAGCGGCTGGCGCGAGGCCTACAGCGCCGACACCTTCGCGGCCGAGGCCTTCGCCGCCGTCGAGGCCGCGGGGCTGGAGGCCGGCGGGCATAAGCCGATCTTCGTCGGCCACTCGTTCGGCGGCTTTCCCACCCTGTTCTGCGCCGCCCGCCATCCCGAGCGCCTGCGCGGGGCGATCCTGGTCGACACCTCGATCCAGCCGCCGGAGAAGCGCTGGCGGGGCCCGCCGCCGCGCTCGGGCTTCGGGACCAAGGTCTATCCGACCCTGGAAGAGGCCCTGACGCGCTTTCGCCTGGCGCCGCCGCAACCCTGCGAGAACCTCTACATCGCCGATCACATCGCCCGCCGCTCGCTGAAACAGGTCGAGGGCGGCTGGACCTGGAAGTTCGACCCGGCCATCTGGCAGCGGTTCTCGATGCCCGACCTCGGCCAGCTTCTGAGCGAGATCGCCTGCCCCGCCGCGCTGATGTGGGGCGATCGGTCCGGGCTTATGCACGCCGAAACCTTGGACTATATGATCGCCCAAATGCCCAAGGACGTGCTGCGCTTGCCCATTCCCGACGCCGACCACCATGTGATGCTCGACCAGCCCCTGGCCTTCGTCGCCGGGCTCCGCGGACTGCTGGCCGCCTGGGCATGACCCTGGATCCCGCCGTTCCCGCCGAGGCGGGCCGCGGCCTCGTCATGGTCTACATGCCCGACCGGGGCGTGGGCGACCTGACCTGGCACCTGCCCACCCTGCGCGCCATCGCCGCCCAGACGCCGGAAGAGACCGTGCTGCTGGCCGCCCGCCCGTCGAGCCGCGCCCGCGACCTTCTGGGCGCCGAGACCTGCGTGACGGCCATCGACTATCTGGAATACCGCTCGGGGACCTGGAAGAACCTGCAGGAGATCCGCGATTTCCATGCCCTCTGCCGCGCCCGCCGGCCGCGGGCGGTGTGGATCCTCGAGAAGATCGACCGCCCCGCCATCGGCGCGGCCCTGGCCGGCGTGCCAGAGCGCCGGGGCTTTGGCATGGGCCACGTCCAGCAGCGCTGGCTGACCCACGGCCCCTACCTGCCCAAGTCCATGCGCCCGGCCCATCGGATCGACAAGCTGGCCGCCTTCGAGGCGGCCCACGGCCTGGTCGTGACCAGCCGCGAACCGGCCCTGAACCCCACCCGAACGGCGCTGGAAACGGTGGACGCCCGCTTCGGCGCCCTGCCCCGGCCGTGGATCGTCTATGGCGTCGGCGCCAGCGAGACGCGCCGCATGTGGCCGCTGGATGGTTTCGCCGCCCTCAGCGCCATGCTCGCCGACAAGGGCGGCACGCGCTTCTGGCTGGGCGGCTTCGAGGACAAGGCCCGGGTCGACGCCCTGCTGGCGGCCGGCTCGCCCGACGGCGTCGCCGAACTCAATGTCTGCGACCTCAAGTTCGACGTCGGTTCGGCGCTGATGGCCCGAGCGGACCTCTTCATCGGCAACAATTCCGGACCGATGAACCTCTCGGCCGCGGTGGGGACGACGACCCTGGGCCTGTTCGGGCCCGATCCGCTGCTGGACTATTCACGCCATCTGCACACCCTGGCGACCGACGACCTGTCGCGCCTGGACGCGGCCAGCGTGGCCGCCCGCGCGCGGGGGCTGCTGGCCTGAAGGCGATCGCCCCGCGTTGCGGCATGGCGACGCCCCGACTTGAGCCCCGCGCCGGGGTTGCTATACCGTTGATCAGGGAAAAATCCAGGAGACCCCCGCCGATGGGCAACCAAGCGTCCGACTACCACCGCGGTGAAATGGACATCCACGAACAGGCCGCCACCTATGACGCCTTCGGCAAGATGACCAAGTGGGGCTCGCTCGCCATCGCCGTGCTGATCACCTTCTTCACCCTGCTGTTCTGCACCCCGGCCGGCTTCATCGCCGCGGCCGGCGTGGCCGTCGTGATGAGCGCGCTGGGCATTGTGTTCCTTCGGGAAAAAGCCGCGCCGGCACACTGACACCGGTAGACATCGGCAATTTTTTGCGCCCGATGCGTGGACAATCCTCGACAAAGGGCAAGAACCTCCCCTAAAGAGCGGCTCAAGCTGCTGGAGCGGCGTTCGGCGAAAGTGTTAGCTTTTCGTCGAACGCCGCTCCAACTTTAGGATCTTGAGCCCGCGCCAAACGCGCAGGCTCGGGGAGCGAACAACGCTCACGGGGGAGGTATGCCGATGGCCGTCATCGCCGTCACGAAAGAGACCCGCGCCAACGAAACGCGGGTCGCCGCGACGCCCGAGACCGTCAAGAAACTGACCGCCGCCGGCTTCTCGGTGGTGGTCGAGGCCGGCGCCGGAACCGCCGCCTCCTACCTCGACGCAGACTACGAGGCGGCCGGGGCGAAGCTCGCCAAGACCGCCAAGGACGCGATCAAGGACGCCGACGTCCTGTTCAAGGTCCGCGCGCCCGAAGCCGCCGAGATCGCGGCCCTGAAGAGCGGCGCGATCGTCGCCGCCGCCCTCAATCCCTACCAGGACAAGGACACGCTGAACGCCTTGGCCAAGGCCGGCGCCAGCGCCATCGCCATGGAGTTCATCCCGCGCATCACGCGGGCCCAGGTGATGGACATGCTGTCCAGCCAGGCCAACCTCGCCGGCTATCGCGCCGTGATCGAAGGCGCCGAGGCCTACGGCAAGGCCCTGCCGATGATGATGACCGCCGCCGGCACCGTCGCCGCGGCCAAGGTGTTCATCATGGGCGTGGGCGTGGCCGGCCTGCAGGCCATCGCCACGGCCCGCCGCCTGGGCGCCGTGGTGACCGCCACCGACGTGCGTCCCGCCACCAAGGAGCAGGTCGAGAGCCTGGGCGCCAAGTTCCTGGCCGTCGAGGACGAGGAGTTCAAGAACGCCCAGACCGCCGGCGGCTACGCCAAGGAGATGTCGGCCGAGTATCAGGCCAAGCAGGCCGAACTGGTCTCGAGCCACATCGCCAAGCAGGACATCGTCATCACCACCGCCCTGATCCCGGGCCGCCCGGCGCCCAGGCTGGTCAGCGCCGCCCAGGTGGCGTCGATGAAGCCCGGCTCGATCCTGGTGGACCTGGCGATCGAGCAGGGCGGCAACGTCGAGGGCGCCAAGCTCAACGAGACCGTGGTCACCGCCAACGGCGCCAAGATCCTCGGCCACGCCAACCTGCCCGGCCGCATCGCCGCCGACGCCAGCGCGCTCTACGCCCGCAACCTGTTCGCGCTGTCGTCCCTGTTCCTGAACAAGGAAGGCGCGTTCGCGCCCAACTTCGAGGACGAGATCCTGCAGGCAGCCGTCGTCACCAAGGGCGGCGAGATCGTCCATCCGAACCTGAAGACCGCCTAACCGGCATAGAAAGGGAGGCTCCCATGGAAGCCGTCGACCCCACCGTGTTCCGCCTGGCGATCTTCGTGCTCGCCATCTTCGTCGGCTACTACGTGGTCTGGAGCGTGACGCCCGCGCTGCACACCCCGCTGATGGCCGTGACCAACGCCATCTCGTCGGTGATCATCGTCGGCGCGCTGCTGGCCGCCGCCGCGCATGGCGCGTCGGGTGAAGCCGCCGCCGGCTCGGTGTGGATCTCTAAGGGGGCCGGCGCGATCGCCGCGGCCTTCGCGGCGGTCAACATCTTCGGCGGCTTCCTCGTCACCCAGCGGATGCTGGCCATGTACAAGAAGAAGGACAAAGCCAAGTGAGCGAGGCCTCGCCGCTGCTGACGGCGGCGCTCATGGGCGCCGCCTTCGGACTGGGGTTCTTCTTCCTGCTGTTCGCCCTATGGGCCAGCGGCAAGAGCCCCTTCATCCAGCGCTGCGGCGAGATGGTGGTTTCTCTGCTCTATCTCGCCGGGATCGCCGCCCAGGCCTGGAACGCCCGCGAAGGCGAACAGTCCGACCTCTGGCGCCTGGCCACGGTGGCCGTGCTGCTCACCTCGGCCGCGACGACCTTCCGCTTCTTCAAGGCGCTCCGGCGCGGCGACGACGCCGACGCCGGACTCGCCCGATGACCGACAACAACGCGGCGCGGCCGCAAACCATAATAACGCTCTCAGGGGGCAAGGCCTGACATGAACGCCAATCTCGCCGCCATCCTCTATCTCGTCTCGGGGGTGCTGTTCATCCTGGCCCTGCGGGGGCTGTCCAGCCCCGAGACCAGCCGCAAGGGCAACACCTACGGCATGGTCGGCATGGCCATCGCCGTGGTCACCACCCTGGCCACGCTGTGGAGCCAGGGCGCGCTGGACGCCGTGACCCTGGGCCTGATCGTCGGCGGCGTCGCCGTCGGCGGCGGCGTGGGCGCGGTCATCGCCCGCAAGGTGCCGATGACCTCGATGCCGCAGCTCGTGGCCGCCTTCCACTCGCTGGTCGGCATGGCCGCATGCCTCGTGGCCGTGGCCGCCATCTACACGCCCGCCGCCTACGGCATCGTCGGCGAGGACGGACATATCCACCTCAACAGCCTGATCGAGCTGTCGCTGGGCCTGGCCATCGGCGCCATCACCTTCACCGGCTCGGTCATCGCCTTCGCCAAGCTGAACGGCAACATGGGCGGCGCGCCGATCCTGCTGCCGGCCCGCCACCTGCTGAACATCGTGATCGCGGCCGCCATCGTCGCCCTGATCGTGGTGCTGGTGGTCACGGGCGGCCAGGCCAAGTGGGCCTTCTGGGGCATCTTCGCCCTCTCCCTGCTGATCGGCGTCACCCTGATCATCCCGATCGGCGGCGCCGACATGCCGGTCGTGGTGTCGATGCTCAACAGCTATTCGGGCTGGGCGGCGGCGGCGCTGGGCTTCACGCTGGAGAACACCACCCTGATCATCACCGGCGCCCTGGTCGGCTCGTCGGGCGCGATCCTGTCCTACATCATGTGCAAGGGCATGAACCGCTCGTTCGTCTCGGTGATCCTGGGCGGCTTCGGCGCCGACGCCGCGGCGGCCGGCGCGGGCGGCAAGGTCGAGACGCGCCCCGTCAAGCAGGGCAGCGCCGACGATGCGGCCTTCATCATGAAGAACGCCAGCAAGGTGATCATCGTCCCGGGCTACGGCATGGCCGTCTCCCAGGCCCAGCACGCCCTGCGCGAAATGGCCGACAAGCTGAAGGAGGAAGGCGTCGAGGTGAAGTACGCCATCCACCCCGTCGCCGGCCGCATGCCGGGCCACATGAACGTGCTGCTGGCCGAGGCGAACGTCCCCTACGACGAGGTGTTCGAACTGGAGGACATCAACAGCGAGTTCTCGACGGCGGACGTCGCCTTCGTGATCGGCGCCAACGACGTCACCAACCCGGCGGCCAAGACCGACCCGACCAGCGCCATCTTCGGCATGCCGATCCTGGACGTCGAGAAGGCCCGCACCGTGCTCTTCGTCAAGCGCGGCATGTCCTCGGGCTATGCCGGCGTGGAGAACGAGCTGTTCTTCAAGGACAACACCATGATGCTGTTCGCCGACGCCAAGAAAATGGTCGAAGGCATCGTCAAGGGCCTCTGAGCCCGCCACGTTCCCGACGAACGAAAGCCCCGGTCGCAAGGCCGGGGCTTTTTTCGTTTCGATCCTCCCCTCTGGGGGAGGTGGGCCAAAGGCCCGGAGGGGGCCGTTTTCAGCTTCCAGGACGCTGAACCTCTTCAGCCGCTCCCCTCTCCGTCGGCTTTGCCGACACCTCTCCCACAGGGAGAGTATCCAAAAGCAAAGGCCCCGGTTTTCACCGGGGCCTCCGCGGCGGATCGATCGGCATGGATGGCGCTTCAGAAAGCCGCCACCGCCACCGGCGTCACGCGGCCGGCCGAAGCCAGGGCCTTGCGTTGCTTGACCGAGAGCTTGTCGTTGATCTCGGCGCGGACCTCGAGCGAGCAGGCGCGGCGCGACAGCAGGTCCAGGCGTTCCTTCATGGCGCGGGCGCGGCAGAAGCGCTTGGTCGCGTCGGTGGCGCGGGCGTTGAACTCGGCGGCGTCGGCCGGGTCGGCCAGGTTCAGGTCGCCGACCCGCACGGTCACCTGGCGCTCGCCGGCGTGGGCGGCCTGGGTGATGCCGATCAGCGGCACCGCCGCCAGGGTCAGGGTCGCGATCGTGGTGAGGCTGATCATGAACTTGCGCATCTGGGTCTTCCCTCTGTTCCCGGGCGCGTCCGCCGCGCCTCCATGAACAAAGGTGTACTGAACGATACTTGAAGAGTCCCGTTAAGTGTCGTTCATGACTCCATATTCATAGTATTGCTTGCATTTAATATTCTAAAATTCACGTAATGTTTGACAAATTCGCGACATCGCAAAGCCGAGCTCTCGGCGACGCCACAGCGCAGCTGCCGCCTTTCCGCCCGATCGGTCTGGCAAAGAGCCGCGTTCACGATCGCGAAAGGCCAAGTCTGTAAGGACGACGCCGGTCGCGCAGCCTGCCGACCGGCAGGCTTCAACTTCAAACGCCCGGGCCGCGCCGTGGAGCGCCCCTGGCCTCCGACCGACCCACGAGGTTCCGCTCCTTGGCGCCAGACACCCCGGCCCCGTCCGCTCGCAACTACGCCATGGCGCTGACGCTCGGCTTCGCCGTGGCGCTCGCCGCCGCGTCCGTGCCGGCCGCCCGCGCCCTGGCCGACCTGATCGCGCCGGCGCCGATCGCCGAGCCGGCGGCCGCAGCGCCCGCGACGCCGCAGCCGGCCCCGCCGCCTCCGCCCGCCTACGCCTTCGACGCGCCCCTGCCCGGCCGCGAGATCGCCTCGCCCTTCGGCCTGCGCCAGTTGCCCTGGGAGGAAGGCGGCCGCCTGCACGAGGGCATCGATATCGCCGCCCCCTCCGGCACGGCGGTGAAGGTCGCCGCCGACGGGATCGTCGCGCGCACCGGGACCGATGCCGGCTATGGCCGCTTCGTCGAGGTCCGGCACAAGGACGGCTTCTCCACGCTCTATGCCCACCTGGGCCGCAACCTCGGCATGAAGAAGGGCGTCTATGTGAAGCGCGGCACGCCGATCGCCGTCGTCGGCGACAGCGGCCGCTCGACCGGTTCGCACCTGCATTTCGAGATCAGCCGCAAGGGCCGGCCGCTCAATCCCGCCCACTTCCTGGACAAGACCTTCGCCAGCGCCGACGAACTGCCGTTGAAGGCCGCCGCCCGGGTGCCGCGCAAGGTGCGCCTGGCCCAGGTGTCGCGCTGGCCCGAGGGCATGAAGGAAAAGGTCGCCGCCCGCCGTGCCGGCAAGGGTCAGGCTGTGCGGGGCGAAGACGGACGCGTCCGCGTGCGCATCGAGGTCGCCGCCAGCTAGTCGCGCTCGGAACCTTCGCCCAGCAGCAGGTGGCCGAACCAGCTGACGACGCCGATCACGATCGTCCCGAAGATCCCGGCCCAGAAGCCGCTGACCGCCAGCCCCGGCAGGATGTAGGCGACCAGGCCCAGCATGGCCGCGTTCACCACCAGCAGGAACAGGCCCAGCGTCAGCAGGGTGATCGGCAAGGTCAGCAGCACCACGACCGGGCGCACCACCGCGTTCACCAGACCCAGCAGCAGGGCGGCGATGGCGATCGACTGCCAGCCCGCGGCATGGATGCCGGGCACGATGCGCGAGGCCAGCCACAGGCCAAGACCCGCGAACAGCGCGCGCAAGAGAAAGCCAGTCATCTGGAAGCTCCCCGAAGTCGGCGCCGACCCTGACGCCCGCGAAAGATGCAGACAAGCCCCGTTCGCGTCCCGGCATGCGAAATGTCGACAAGACGACGGTGAGCCTGTTCAATGACGCGTACTGTTCAGCACCGGCCTAGGCCGCATGGAGCCGCCGCCGTGACCACAGTTCCCCTTTCGCACGTCACTGTATCGGACCTTCCCACGGCATGACCGCGGCGCCGACACCCGAACAGATACAGGCGTGCGACCGCGAACCCATCCACATTCCCGGCGCGATCCAGCCGCACGGCGTGCTGCTGGCTCTCGACCGTGACAGCCTGACCGTGCGCATGGCCGCCGGCGACGTCGCCGGGCTGCTTGGGGTCGACGCCTGGCTCGGCCGGTCGATGGGCGCCCTGGTCGGCGACGAACTGGCCGCCCAGGCGGCCGCCATCTCCAATTCCCGCCCGGCCGGCGGCTTCATCGGCGTGCTGCATCGTGGCGGCCGCAACCTCGATCTCAGCGCCACGGTGCAGGGCGACCTCGTCCTGCTGGAGATCGAACCGGGCCTCGAACGACCCATGGCCGGCTCGCAGATCCTGGCCCACCTGGAGGCGGCGGCCGCCGCCTTCGAGCGCTGCCCGGGCCTGAAGACGCTGTATGACCGCGCCGCGCTGGAGTTCCGCCGCCTGACCGGCTTCGACCGGGTGATGATCTACCGCTTCGGCGACGACGACGCCGGCGAGGTCGTCGGCGAGGACCGCGCCCATCACCTCAAGAGCTTCCTCAACCACCGCTTCCCCGGCTCGGACATCCCCCGGCAGGCCCGCGCCCTCTATGTGCGCAACCTGGTGCGGGTGATCCCCGACTGCGCCTATGCGCCCGCCCCGCTGGAGCCCGCGCCGGAAGGCCCGCTCGACATGAGCGATCTTGCCCTGCGCAGCGTCTCGCCGGTGCATATGCAGTACATGCGCAACATGGGCGTGGCCGCGTCGGCCTCGGTGTCGATCGTCAAGGACGGCCGCCTGTGGGGCCTGGTGGCCTGCCACCATGACACTCCGCGCCTGCTGCCCTACGAGATCCGCGCCGCCTGCCGCGCCCTGGCCGGGGGCCTGGCCCGCCAGATCAAGGCCAAGGAAGAGGCCGAGACCTGGCGCGAGAAGCTGCGGCTGCGCGCCCTGGGCGACGACCTGGCCGCCGTGCTGGCCCAGTCCGACGTCGGCGACCAGGCGCTGGAGGAACACGCCGCCGACCTGGTCGCCCTGGGCGAGGCCGACGGCGTGGCGGTGTTCCGCGACGACCGCATCGAGACCGCCGGCAAGACCCCGCCGCACACGGCCCTGGCCATGCTGCGCGACTGGCTGCTGGACGTCGACGCCGGCGGGGTGATCGCCACCGATCGCAGCGAGAGCGCCTTCCCCGGAGCCAGCGCCTTCAAGAGCTGGGCCTCGGGCCTGATGGGCGTGGTGATCGAGCGCTCGCCGCTGCTGGCCGTACTGTGGACCCGCGCCGAGGAAGTCGAGGTCGTGCGCTGGGCCGGCGATCCCTACCGCACCGCCAAGGCGGCCGGCGGCGACGGGGCCCTGACCCCGCGCGCCTCGTTCGACGCCTGGACCGAGACCGTGCGCGGCCGCTCGCGTCCGTGGAGCAGCTCCCAGACCGAGGCCGCCCTGCGCCTGCGCCAGGACCTCCTGGACCTGCGCCGCGCCCGCCGCACGGCCGAACTGAACAGCCAGCTGCGCGCCACCCTCGACGACAAGGACGACCTGCTGCGGCAGAAGGACTTCCTGCTCCGCGAGGTGAACCACCGGGTGCAGAACAGCCTCGCCCTGGCCGCCGGCTTCCTGACCATCCAGATGAAGGCCATCGAGGATCCGGCCGCCCGCGCGCCGCTGGAGGAAGCCAGCCGCCGCCTCACCGCCGTGGGCCTGGTGCACCGCCGGCTCTATCGCGGCGACCAGCTGGAGACCGTGTCGCTCGACCGCTACCTAGTGGAACTGGCCGAGGAACTGGTGGAGTCCCTGGGCCAGGAATGGGCGCGGATGATCCGCGTCGACGCCGCCCCGGCCACCGTCTCGACCGACAAGGCCGTGACCATCGGCCTGGTCGTCACCGAACTGGTGATCAATGCGGTGAAGTACGCCTATGGCGGCCGGCCCGGCCGGGTCGACATCGGCCTCACCGAACAGGGCGGCCGGGTGCGCATCTCGGTCGCCGACCAGGGCGGCGGCAAGCAGGGGCCCCGCGTCGGCTTCGGCAGCAAGATGATGGACGCCATGGTCCGGCAATTGGCCGGAACCCTGGCCTATCACGACAACAGCCCCGGCGTGCGGGCCGAGCTGGACGCGCCGGCGGGCTGAGGTCTCCCTTCTCCCCTTGCGGGAGAAGGTGGCGGCGAAGCCGACGGATGAGGGGGCGCACCCACGAGAACGCCGCGGCAGCTTATCGGCTTTCGCGGCGTTTTGCTTTTCAGAGCTCCCTCACCCGACCTGCTTCGCAGGCCACCCTCTCCCACAAGGGGAGAGGGGTCCATCCAGACCCTCTTGCAATTTTGAGAATGATCGTTCATTTTTTTGAGAATGAACGTTCATTCCGCCATCGAAATGTCCAATACCTGAGCCAGGGTGTCGGACATTACAAATGCGTTATCGCTCTTACCTTCGCCGCAACCCGTACCTATCTCACCCATTCGAAAGTGGGCTCCGGACGCCAGGTTGGCGCCCAGTCCAGGGGATGTTGAACTCATGGCTGTGAATTCCTTGTCGGTGATGTCGCCGGACGGCGGCCTGTCGCGCTACCTGACCGAAATCCGCAAGTTCCCGATGCTGGCGAAGGACGAGGAGTTCATGCTCGCCCAGCGCTGGAAAGAGCATCAGGACAGCGACGCCGCGCACAAGATGGTCACCAGCCACCTGCGCCTCGTGGCCAAGATCGCCATGGGCTATCGCGGCTACGGCCTGCCGATCGGTGAAGTGATCTCCGAAGGCAATGTCGGCCTGATGCAGGCGGTCAAGAAGTTCGAGCCCGAGAAAGGCTTCCGCCTGGCCACCTACGCCATGTGGTGGATCCGCGCCTCGATCCAGGAATACATCCTGCGCTCGTGGTCGCTGGTGAAGATGGGCACGACCGCCGCGCAGAAGAAGCTGTTCTTCAACCTGCGCAAGGCCAAGAGCCAGATCAGCGCCTTCGAGGACGGCGACCTGCGCCCCGAACAGGTCAGCGCCATCGCCACCAAGCTGGGCGTGCTGGACAGCGAGGTCATCTCGATGAACCGCCGCCTGTCGGGCCCCGACGCCTCGCTGAACGCGCCGCTGCGCGCCGATGGCGAGAGCGAGTGGCAGGACTGGCTGGCCGACGACGAGCAGGTCTCGCAGGAGACCATCGTCGCCGAGAACGAGGAAAAGTCGCTGCGCATGACCCTCCTGGAGGAGGCCATGGTCGAGCTGACCGACCGCGAGCGGCACATTCTTACGGAACGTCGCCTGAAGGACGACCCGACCACGCTCGAAGACCTGGCCGCCCAGTACGGCGTCAGCCGCGAGCGCGTGCGCCAGATCGAGGTCCGCGCCTTCGAGAAGCTGCAGAAGTCCATGCGCGAGGCGGCCATCGCCAAGAACATGGTCGAGGCGTAACAGCTTCCAACCTGCTAAGAGAACGGCCGCCGCGACCCTGTCGCGGCGGCCTTTTCGTATCGAGCGCGTCGCCAGACCGTCACAAACGGCCTTTTCCTCGCCGCCGACGCGCTCTAAGAGCCTCGCCTCCGATTTTTCCGGCGTCTTGCCGCCCCAATTCAAAGACTTCCCATGACCCGTCACGAACTGAAGACCTGGCCGCAGTATTTCGCCGCCGTGCGCTCGGGCAAGAAGCGCTTCGAGATCCGCCGCAACGACCGCGAGTTCAAGGTCGGCGACGTGCTGGTGCTGCGCGAGTTCGATCCCGAACAGGACGTCTACACCGGCCAGGTCGAAGAGCGTCAGATCACCTTCCTGCTGTCGGAAGAGGACTACGGCGTCATCCACGGTTTCGTGGCCATCGGCTTCGGCGACGTGGTGCATCACCCCGAGGCGCCGGAAGACCACCCGCTGACCGCCGCCGAACTGGCCGAGTGGCACGAGACCGCCGCCGCCAACGCCGCCCTGCGCGGCGAAGAGGCCCGCCGGGTGTCGAAGTCCTACGTGGCCACCAACATGAGCGTCGCCGCCGACCGCCACGGCGCGGTGGCCGATCTCGCCGAGACCGACGCCGCCTTCCACGCCGCCGCCGCTCGGATCGTGCGCAAGGGCTGAGGATGGACGGGCGGGGCTAGACCCCGCCCGCCAGCCAATCTTCGCAGCGCAGGCCCTCGACCCGCTCGAACTCTACGAGGTCGCCGGTGACCACCACCAGCCCCCGGGAGCGCGCGTGCCCTGCGATCAGCAGATCGTAGCCGCCGATCGATCGCCCTGATCGTTCCAGCACGGCCCGGATGTCGGCGGCGTGATCCGCCGCGGATGCGTCGAAGGACAAAACCTCAAGGCGCGCCGCGAACTGCTCCACGGCATTCCGATGATGCTCCGGCCGCGCGGACTTGGCCGCGCCATGCAACAGCTCGGTCAAGACGATCGTCGAGATGCACAGGGCGTCGGCATTCAGGTTGAAGCGATCGCGCAGGCCCGACGGCCGATCCCTGAGCACGCGGATGCACAGGTTCGTGTCGAGCATGTAGCGCAGCATCAGAAGCTTTCACGCTTCTGCGGTGCGGGCTGGTCGCGTTCTCCGAGATCAATGCTCGGCCCGACAAAGAAATCATCCCAAGCTGCGTCCGCGGGCACGATCACGCGCCGCTTTCCCTCGCGCAGCACCGTCACCGAGCGCACTCCTTCGGGAAAGGCCACATCCTTCGGCAGGCGGACCGCCTGGGATCGGTTGGACTGAAAAAGGGTCGTTCGGACCATGACGGACTCCGGGATATACATTCAGTATATCCCGACTTCCTGTTGACGCCTACCGCCCTTCCCGCACTGCCCGGACGCCCGCCAGGATCGCCTCGACCACGAAGCCGGGGTCCTCGTGCGGCAGGCCATGGCCCGCCGTGGGCGCGATGGCCTGGGTCGAGCGGGACGACAGCGACAGGAACCGCTTCTGCAAATCCTGGGTCACCGCTTCCAGTTCGACGGCCAGGGGCTCGGGCAGGTCGGGGACCATCCGCCATTTCGGACTGTGGGTGGCCACGATCACCGGCTTGTCGCCGAGCGAACGCAACGCCCGCGCCTGGACGCCGCTGGCGGCGAAGTCGAGGTTCTCGGGATTGAGACCGGGATCGCGCGGCATCCGGGTCAGGAAATCGCGAGCGTCGGTGATCGACCTGGGCTCGCCGGGCATCGCTGCCGGCAGCCTCGCCAGCCAGGCCTGCATCTGGTCGGGATGGGTCGAGGAGATCAGCACCAGCCCGGCCGTCCGCTCCGGATAGCGGGCGGCGAAGACCTGGGCGTGCAGGCCGCCGATGGAGTGCCCGGCCAGCAGGTACGGTGGCGCGACCCCGGCCGCGCGCAGCGCCGCATCGAGGTCGGCGGCCACGTCGGCGCTGGTGCGTGGCGCGCCCTTGGGCGCCGGATCGCTGGCGCCCAGGCCGGCGCGGTCGGACAGGCAGATCCTGGTCGTCTCCGAGACGCGGGCGGCGATGCGGCCCCAGGCCTCGTCCTCGACCGGCGCGCTTCCCATGCCGGCGTCGACGACCACGGTGGGCGCGCCCTGGCCCCGGCAGGACAGCCGGATCATCCGCCCGCCGCCGACGTCGAAGCGGCCGTCCTGGGCGAAGGCGGATCCTCCGCTCGCCGCCAGAAGCGCCACGGCCAATGCGAGACCTCGGCGCATGCCCATCGCTAAACCCCGCCCTCGTCGCCGCGCTCGAGCCCAGCGATGGTCGCCTCGTCCGAGGCGTCCGCGTCGCTGACCTTGCGCAGCACCGCCTGGCGCAGGGCATAGGCCAGCATGGCCGCCAGGATCAGGGCGTTGAGCACGAACGGCGCCCAGCGCACGGCCTCGTAGAGCAGCACGAACAGCGGGGCGACCACCACGTTGAGGCCGTTGATGGCGGCTATGGCCCCCGCCGCGCCGGCCTGGTCCTTGGCGTCGACCGACAGCGAGGCGCCGGCCGTGAAGCCCGGCCGCGCGAAGCCGTAGCCCAGGGACGAGACCGCGTAGCCGATCGCCACCGCCGCATAGTCCGGCGCGAAGGCGACGACGACATTGCCCAGCGCCGCCACCGCCACGCCCCAGCGCATCAGCTCGCGCGGGCCCATCGAGAACATCCGGATCAGGCCCCACTGGGCCAGCAGGCCGGCCACCGCGCCGGCCGCCATGGCCAGGGTGATGAAGCCCTGGGCCTTGACCGGCGCGACGCCCAGCTTGTCGATGATCAGAAAGCCCAGGGTCTGGGTCTGGGCCGTCTGGCAGGTGGCCACCAGGAAGCCGAACAGCAGGAAGGGGGCCAGGCGCGGGTCGCGCCACAGGCTGTCGCCCCGCCGCAGCGACGGAAAGGCCAGGCGCGCGCGGGGCTGCGGTTCGCCGGCCGCAGCCGGCGGCGTGGTCTCGTCGAGGCCGCGCTTGACGATCCACATCATCACCGCCGCCAGGCCGGCGAAGGCGAACATCGGCCCGGCCAGCCCCACCACCGGCAGCACGAACAGCGGCGCCAGCAGCGGCCCGACCACGGTGCCCAGGCCAAAGGCCCCGGCCAGGGTGGCCATGGCCTGCGTGCGCTCCTCCCGTTTCGTCCGGTCGGCCAGATAGGCCTGGGTGGCCGGATTGGCGGCCGAACCGAACAGGCCGAACAGCGCTCGCGCCAGCAGGAACAGCACGAACACCACCATCGGCGGCATGAGCTGGTGCAGGCCCGCGCTGACCACGAAGGCGCACAGGGTCATCGACACGCAGAACCCGCCCAGGCCCAGAAGGATCAGGGGCTTTCGCCCCCGCACGTCCGACCGCTTGGCCCAGAACGGCGAGGAGATCGCCCACAGCAGGGCCGACAGCGAGAAGATCGCCGCCACCATGGCGTCGGGGATGCCGATCTGCCGGCCGATGGCGGGCAGCACCGACAGCATGCCCGTATTGCCCAGCGCCGTGGCCGCCGACACCCCGAACAGGATGGCGAAGGCCCGCCGGTTGACCTGTTGATCTTGAGCGGCGGCAGACATCGAACAAACGTTAGAGGGGGTTTGCGCCCAGGGGAAGGCCCCGCTTTCACCCGCGCGGCGCCGCGCCATCCGGTCGCGGATTCGCAGGCCCGGCCCGATACCTTGGATTAAGCATTAACAGCGATGATGTGGGCTGAAATCCCCGGGGCTCCCTGACGTCATGTTCCAGATCATCGGCATCGTGCTGCTCTTCGCACTCGTGTTCGGCAGCTACCTGATGGGCGGCGGCAAGATGGACGTGATCCTTCACGCCGCGCCGCACGAACTGATGGCCATCCTGGGCGCGGGCATCGCCGCCTTCCTGATCTCCAACTCGATGACGGTCATCAAGGCCACGGCCGGCGGTTTCGGCAAGATCTTCGCCGGCCCCAAGTGGAAGGCCAGCGACTATCGGGACCTGCTGTCCCTGCTGTTCCTGCTGACCAAGACGATGAAGTCCAAGGGCGTCATCGCCCTGGAAAGCCACATCGAAAAGCCGCACGAGAGCTCGATCTTCTCGCGCTACCCCAAGATCTCGAAGGATCACTTCGCCGTCGACTTCATCTGCGACACCCTGCGGATGATGACCATGAACCTGGAGGATCCCCACCAGGTCGAGGACGCGATGGAAAAGCAGCTCGAGAAGCACCACCACGAGGCGCTCGAGCCGGCCCACGCCCTGCAGTCGATGGCCGACGCCCTGCCCGCCCTGGGCATCGTCGCCGCCGTGCTGGGCGTCATCAAGACCATGGGTTCGATCACCGAGCCGCCGGCCGTGCTCGGCGGCATGATCGGCGGCGCCCTGGTCGGCACCTTCCTGGGCGTGTTCATGGCCTATGGCCTGGTCGGCCCCATGGCCGCCCGCCTGCAGGCCGTCGTCAACGAGGACGGCGCCTTCTACAAGATCATCCAGGCGGTCCTCGTGGCCCACCTGCACGGCAACGCCGCCCAGATCAGCGTCGAGATCGGCCGCGGCAACGTCCCCAGCGTCCACCAGCCCAGCTTCATCGAGCTGGAAGAGGCGCTGACCCAGATCCCGAACGAGGCCTGATCCTCTCACCCGATCCGTACACGTCATGATCACGCCGCCGTGATCTTTGGCTTGCAACGGCGCGTGAAAAGCGGTTCCTTGCCTTGGTGCGGCCCGGCTTCGACGCCGGGCCGTCGCCATTTCAGGCCGCAAGGCCAGTCGCAAGGATGCCCCCGATGACCACCCAAGTCCTCCGCAAGATCCTCATCGCCGGCGCGGCCATGACCGCCCTGTCGCTGGCCGCCTGCGGCAAGAAGGACGAGGCTCCCGCCGCCGACGACAAGGCCGCCGCGGCCGCCGCCGCCGGCGCCAGCGAAGTGACCGCCGCCGACGCCGCCGGCGCCGAGGGCCAGGCCATGGCCGACGCCAACAAGGCCGCCAGCGACGCCGCCGCCGAGCCGGACGCGGTCTCGGCCGCCGAAGCCCCGGGGACCGCCCCCGCCGCCGCTCCGGCCGAAGAGAAGAAGACCGAAGGCCACTAAGGCCTTTCGATCCTCCGAAAGATCCCGAAGGGCCGTCCGCGAGGGCGGCCCTTCTTCTATGATGGCGCCATGACTTCCGACTCTTCCCAATCCCCGCTGGTCTGGCGCGAGGACGGCCTGCCGCAGTCGCGGCTGTACGGTGACGTCTACTTCTCCAGCGCCGACGGCCTGGCCGAGACCCGCGCGGTGTTCCTGGACGGCTGCGGCCTGCCCGGCGCCTGGGCCGCGCGCGACCGTTTCGTGGTCGGGGAACTGGGCTTCGGCACCGGCCTCAACATCGCCGCCCTGCTGGATCTTTGGCGGCGCGAGAAGCCGGCCAGAGACGCCGAAGGCGGCGCGCGGCTGAATATCTTCTCGATCGAGGCCCACCCGATCACCCGCGACGAGGCCGCCCGCGCCCTGGCCGTCTGGCCGCAGCTGGGCGAGGCCGCCCAGGTGCTGCTCGACCATTGGCCGAGCCCGGCGCGGGGCTTTCACCGCGTCGACCTGCCCGGTTTCGACGCCACCCTGGACCTGGCCGTCATGGACGTCTCCGAGGCCCTGGCGGCCTGGAGCGGCCAGGCCGACGCCTGGTTCCTGGACGGCTTTTCGCCGGCGCTCAATCCGGCCATGTGGAGCGAGGAGATCCTCGCCGCCGTCGCCGCTCGCACCGCGCCCGGCGGTCGCGCCGCCACCTTCACGGTCGCCGGGGCGGTACGCCGGGGCCTGGCCGCCGCCGGCTTCGCCTGGGAGAAGCGTCCCGGCTTCGGCCGCAAGCGCGAGCGGCTGGAGGCCACTTTCCCAGGCGATGTCGCCACGCCCGCGCGCCCGAAGAGCCTGGCG
>Ga0247822_10000908_pt1 | contig 17212 bp, 20 predicted proteins | sample 13C_Cellulose_Da_FD_192423 | JGI IMG/M metagenome (GOLD analysis project Ga0247822, IMG submission 192423) | Soil microbial communities from agricultural site in Penn Yan, New York, United States - 13C_Cellulose_Day30 | ecosystem: Environmental > Terrestrial > Soil > Agricultural land | place...
GGGCGAAGCTGCCCACGCCAACCACAATCACCGTCGTGAGGCTGAATCCCTCATCCTTCTTCGTGTCGCTCATTTTCCGCACTGCCTTTCCCGCGGCTCCTACGCCGCTGCATTGGCGCCGGGCTTCTCCGGCGCGTCCTCGCTCCAGGCGTCCAAGTCCATCCGGTCCGCCAGGAGGCAGCAGAAGGGTTTCAACCTGCTCACGGCGTCGCTATACCGCTGGCTCACAAGGCTCTTCAGCGCCCGTCTGTCGTTCTCTCCGATCTGCTTGAAGCTCACCACCGTCTTCACCTGGTCACGAGCGCGGACAGGCAGGCCGTATGCGGACTGCGTGTCGAAGATGGGTGACACCCCCGCCTTTCTCCATGTCGTGGCAATCTCCGCCAACATTTCCTCTGCCTCGGCCTCGCCCTCGAGCAGCCCTGACTCTGTAACGAGAAGCACACAGTTCCCTCGGGGCTTGTTCGCGATGAAGAGTCGCATTGCCCTCACGAAGTCCGCCGCCCTTTCGCTCCTGTCCGGGAACAGCTTGTCTGGCACGATAGCGATTGCTCCCGCCTTGGCTCCCTCCTGGACGTAGGCGAGGTTGTCACGTGGCGATCCCTCCAAGTCGCTCACCGTGAGTTGCATGTGCAGCGGACCCTTCTGGGCACCCTCCCAGTCCTCTCCCTCCACACTCATTTCGCGCATGGCATCCCAGGCGAAGAAATCCACACCCTCCTTCATGATGTGAGCCGCCTGGGCCTTCTCAAATGTGCTCTTCCCCATGCCACTCATTCCCGCTATGAGAACCGCCTCCCCTGGCTCCGGCACCCACAACTCCGGCCACTGCTCACCCTCACCGCGCTCCGACAGAAGCTCGCGCAGCTTGCGCTTGCAGGTGAGGCAGATCCTTTCCTGGCCATTGCCGAGTGCTTTGACGCACGGCCCGCACAGTTTCATCGCCGCCTCAACCTGCGCACCACGCGAGACACGACGCCGCCCACCTGCGCCACTTTCTCCAGCCCAGCACTCGCGAGCTTTGCTCCGTATGGCAGCAGCCCAGGTCCCGCCGTGCAGGCGATGAGGAGTCCCAGCTCGAGGCGTCGGCGCATGGGCGAGGCCTCTGAACCGCCCTTCGAGGATATGCTTGCCAGCTCGACGGTGACGATCTCCGCAATCCTCTCTTTGGGCTTCCCCTCCGCCTTGATTGACTCAAAGCCTGGAATGTCCTTGAAAAGCTCCATTTCCTCGGGAGGCGCCGTCCAGCCAACGAGTTTGCCCAGCCCCATGGCCAGATTGCCGATGAAGGCTCCGGCCTCTGCGTGGCGCTTGAGGGCGCCGCGCGTCTGCCCCATGTACTTGGGCTCCTCCGGCGCACCCGCCTGCGCAGGTTGCTGGGGCTGCGCTCCTTGTGCTGTGGCTGCTTGCGCGGGCGGTGCTTGCTCCTTGCTCGGGGCCTGTGCCTCTGTCTTTGGCTGTCCGCCTTCCAGCAGGCGCAGCAGCGCGACGGCCTCCGGCACTCCGCGCTCCGCTCCATACCTGAGGACTTCGGCCTTCTCTTCCGGGCTCTCCGCCTTGTTCCAGCGCCGCCTGTAGTGCCGTAGTTGGTCCTTGGATGGTCCTCCTTCCTCTGCTCCCTCAACCTCCCCGCCGCCTCGCGCTGGCTTCTCCGGTGCGGCCTCCCTTGCTCCGTTGGCAGCGGCGCCCTCCGGCTTGGGCTCTGCGCGGCGCACCGCGCGTGTTACCAGCCGCGGCTCTCGCTGCTGCCTCTCTTCCGTGGGCGCTGGCGTCAGGCGCTGCGCGCTCTCCGCCTGCGCAGCTGGCACCGGCTCCGCTGGCTTCGTGCTCTCGGCGGAGGCCTCCGCCGTCGCGGCGTCCTGAGCAGCCTCGCCAGGGACGATGTTCAGTACCTGCTGGCTCTCGGCGGGCGGTGGCTGGAGCTGCGCGGCTTCCACGAGGCTGCCTCCTCAAAAAGGTGTCGTCGGTCCGGGCCTTGGAGGGGTTTGGCGCATGGCCTTGGCTTGTGAGCCTCCCGTGCCGTCGACGTGGAGAAGAGTGCCTGCGCAGCCCTCCCGAGGGCCACATGACAGACGGTGGCGGACGCAACCGCTCCCTCATGTGTTGCACTGGCGCGCTAGCTGGGCTTGGGTCGTGCGCATTCGCTCGCGGTTGTTCCCGGGCGGTGTTGTCACCTTGGAGGGTGCCACCATGCAGCCACCCCTCATGCCTCCCCTCTCTCGCCTTCCGCAGGGCGCCACGTCTTGGGCCACCGTGGAGGATGTGGCCATCCGCACGCGCAAAGAGGTGCGCACCATCAAACACTGGTGTGCTCTCGGCCTCTTCTTCGTGGAAGTCCTCGCGGGTGGGTACGGCGGGACGTGGGTGGCAGTGGATGCGGACACCTGGCCTCTTACCAACGCTGCCGGAGCGAAGCTCTACCGCGAGGCCCGAAGCGCCTCTTCCCGCGTGGGCGCTCGGGCTTCTGTGGAGTCTCGCCGCTCGAAGAAGTCTGCCCGCCGTTCATCCTCTCCCCGGAGATCCGCATGAGCCACCAGCCACCAAGCCCGCGCCCGCCGCACGATGTTGGTTGGACTTGTCCTCGTTGCGGTGCTCCCGGCCTCCCTGCGCCGTACTGGCCGCACCCATGCCGCCGCGCCAAGCGGTGCATCCTCTCTGGGAGCTCCGCATGAGCACTCCTGTCACCACCTGCCGCTGCTACATGCGAGTTTCTTCCGTGGACCAGCGTCCGGAGCTTCAGCGGGCGAAGAAGAATAAGCCCTCACGCCGCACCTCAAGCCCCAGGAGAAGCGCATGAGCACTTCCGGATCCGTTGTGGCTGGCTGCTACCTGCGCGTCAGCACGCAGGACCAGAACCCCGAGCATCAGCGTGCGGAAATGGAGAAGATCTGCGCCGCTCGCGGATGGCAGCCGCGTTGGTACGAAGAGAAGATGAAGGGCACGCGCAACGACAGGCCGGAGTTCGCGCGCCTCATCAGCGATGCCCTTACCGGTCAGCTTACGGCTGTGGTGGTGTGGGCGCTGGACCGAATGGCACGCGATCAGGTTTTCATGCTCACGCAGTTCCAAGCCCTCGAGCAGGCCGGCGTGAAGGTGGTGTCCCATGCCGAGCGATGGACGGAGAGCGACGACGACCAGAAGCCTCTGATGCTGGGGGTGGCTTCTGGTCTTGCTGCCGCTGAGCTTCGCAGACTCAGCCGAAGGAGCCGGGCTGCCCATGAGACGGCTAGGAAGAACGGGAAACACATAGGCCGCCCCTTCAAGAACCTCTCGCTGCTCCAAGAGGCTGCACGCCATGTCATCAGCGGCAACGGTGAGTGCTCCCTCCGCGAGGCGGTCCGCCGCGTGAACAACGGGCTGCCGAGGAAGCCGGGCCAGCCAGGCGGGCTGTGTCAGATATCCCTGGCCTCTCTCCGGAGGTACCTGAACGGCACATGGGAGGGCCAAGGAGCCCCCGCCAAGCCCACGGAGCACCTCCGCAGGCAGCCTGAGAAGGCCAGGAGCCATCGCCGCTCCAAGGCTGCGCCATAACTCTCGGCCCCTCCTGCCGCCTCCAACCTCAACAGATTCGCAGGTTTATGCTTGTCCCTCCGGCTGCGCCACATCAGGTCACTTATGGCGCACCGTCCGCCTCAAGGCATCCTGAGAGGCACCACGCGGCGCAGCAGCCGCGGCACTGCACCATGGGGGCCCCGCAGCCACATGCCTGCGACAAGTGCAGCACCGTCCCGGCTGGCGCTGTCACGAGCACTGCAAGCCTCCATGCTCCTTCCCACGTTCTTGGGCTTGGGCGCTGGCACTCCCCGCTTAAATCCAGGGCGAGCTGCATCATGGCAACCCTCGACTGCTGAAGAGGTCCGGCTGCACGCCCTCCATGGCCGCTGCCTGCATCTGATCGGCAATCCTCGTGAGGAGGCGCAGCTGCTCCTCATCCACGCGGACGTTCAGCTTCAGTTGCTTCTCCAGCTTCTTCTTCCCCTCTCGCACGAGGCGGGCCGCAAGCAACCACGTGTCCTTCTCGGCGGGCGTGAGATTCTTGGTGGCCATCAGTGCACCGCCATCTGCTCGGGCTGTACCCATCGGAGCCCTCCGGAGCGGCTCCACACCGCCCCCAGCGCAGAGAGGGCCATGGCCTTGCCGATGCTCCGTCCCCAGGACTCCGCGCCCCCCACGGGGATGCCGTTGCCGATGCGTTCCCGCCAGCGCTTGTCACTGCTGCCTGCGAGCACCAGCGGCACGGCCTTGAGCCCCTCGGTGCCTTCTTCCTCCAGCACTGGCGGCAGCCCCTGCAGCACGGCCAACTCCAGCGTGGTGAGTGGCCGGTGCCAGCATCCTGAGAGGGGGCTGATGATGGCGGGCATGAGGGCCTTGGTCGGCACCTCCCAACCTTCCGCGAGGAGCTGGAGCGCCAAGCGCACGTCAATCACGAGGCGCGGCGGCGGCCGTGGGTCCGCGACGGCGCCTGGGCCACAGTCCAGTTGCAGGCTCCCTGTGATGGTGCGCGCTGGGTGCTGCCAGTCGAGTACCCCGTAGAAGCCGTTGCGGACTGAGCACCCCAGCCCGAGCTGCTCCAGTGCGCGCGGATCCGCGACGGAGGCCTGCGCGTTGCCCCCGCTCACGCTGGCGTGCCCAACGACGGTGGGGCTTGGTGCTTGCCAATCTCCGACGCCAAAGAGCCCCGGGCGGCCCTTGAAGCTCCCAGAGGCTTCGCCTGTGCGCCCCAGACCCAGGGCCTCGAGCGGACGCGCGTCAGCAACGGTCGCTCCTCCGTTCTGGTGCTTCGCGACCCCTCTCACCGTGGGAGCCGCTTCCGTCCACCCCGTGACTCCAGCGGCTCCTGGTCGAGGTGCATGCCCCAGGGCCAAACCATCAAAAAGGCGCGCATCGGCAATGGCAGGGCCTCCTGAGCCGACCGTCTGGGCTCCTGTCACGGTACGGGCAGCCTCTTCCCAGGTGCCCACCGCGTACTTGGCTGTGTGCCTCCCAGGATTGTCCGCACCCATGGCCAGTGCCTCGAAGAGGCGCGGATCCGCCACGGACACCGCAGAGCTGCCCCCGCTCACGTAGGGGGTGTCGATGATGGTTCCCGCTGGCTTGCCCCACTCCATGACGCCGGCCGCGCCAGGACGTTGCTCGCTGCGCATGGCGACAGTCTCCAACAGGCGCCTGTCCTCCACCGCGGCAAGGCCTGCCCCGCCCGGTCCGCTCACCGTTGGCGCTGGCTCGGCCCATGCCTGAACGGGGTGGCGGCGGTGTACCTCTCTCCGCTTCTGTTCTGCTGCTGCCGGATTCGCGAGCTCTTCCTCCACCAGCCTGCGAAACTTCGCCGTGTCCACTCCCGTAGGCCACAGGCCACGCTGCTCCAGCCAGCTCACCACCTCACCGCGCTTGGGCAAGTCCCTCCAGTCGCCTCCTGGCGGTATGAGGGACAGGCGCACTGCGTTCAACCAGGAAACCCGAGGCAGCCTGTGCATCCGCCCTGCCTTGGGGTCATCAGGCCATGGCAGCGGCCCGAGCACCTCGCCAACGCCGCGCAGGCGTCGCGGCGGAGGGAGCTCAACGGCGACTGGGCACAGCCTAGGGTGGCGCGCTACGAGGGTGAAACGCTTGCGCTGTTGGGCAAGGCCTCCCTCCTCCCCAAGATCGTGCGTGCGCATGTCCACGAGGTAGCCAGCACGCCCAAGCAGGCGCTGCATTTCCTTCAGCACCTTGGCGCACCTCGTGCGGAAGGAGGGCACGTTCTCGATAATGATGACCCAGGGGCGCTCCTCCAGCTTCCGCCACGCTGCCAGCACCTTGCGCAGCGCCTTGAGGGCCAGTCGGTTCATGTCCTGGTACTTCTTCGTGAGCGACATGGCCGTGGAGAGCAGGCCGCTAGCGCCCTTGCATGGCGGGCTCCACTTGAAGAGATGTGGCGCCTGGGTCCCGAAGAAGCTTCGCAGCGCCCACGGGCGCAGGCGCGCGATGTCTACGCACAGCGCAGGCGCTCCGGTGAGGCGCTCGAAGTCCTGGCAGGCCTCCGCGTCGAAGTCCATGCCTCCCAGGTTCCGGAAGCGCACCTCATGCCCCTGCACCTCCATAGTTGCTGCATCCGTCCCGAGGGCGCCCAAGCCTGAGCCGCAGAAGAGGTACCCGGTGGTGAATTCGAGAACCTTCACGGCTGGCCTCCCTTCCACATCTGCCGCCGCACCTGGTTGGGAGCTCCGGCGATGCGAACGAAGTCAGCGAGGGCGAGCGTGACGACCTTCCGCCTGCCTGCCTTGGTGACAACGGCGGGCACGAAGCTGGAGCGCCTCCCTGGCGTCTTCGCGACCGTCTCCCGATAGACGCGCTCAACCGGCCGGTGCTGCTTGCCGGACTTACACTCCACCCAGAGCACTCCCGCAATCACATCGGGCATGCCGTGGTCGCGCTGGTACTGCAGGCAGCGCCGCGCGCTTGGTGCCAGCTTGCTGAGCGCGCGCACCACCTCCCTCTCGAAATTCTTCCAGGCCCTCACTCCCTTGGGTGTCATCCCTCGGCTCATGTGTTGCTCCTTGTCAGTGGTAGGTGTGGCAGCAGCGGCCCCGCAGCCGTCACGGGCAGGCTCTTGAGGAACTCGCGGGCGATGAAGAGAAGGGCGATGCACTGCTGCCGGGTGTGCCCTTCGCTGCTCTCCCATGGCAGCCGGGTGTTGCTGGTGGCGGTGCGGAGATCGTCGCGGAGGTTGAGCCCGTCCGCGTTGCCTGCGCCCTGCGCGAGAGCCGTCTTCACCAGCTCTTCGGCGGGTACGGTGAAGCGCACGTCATCCAGCGCCCTGTCTACCTGCACCCATGCTTGTGGCGTGAGGCGCTGGAGGTGGAAGGCCACGTGTAGCGTTGGCGCGCCGTGGGCCACGTGTCGCCGGGCCTTCTCCAGGGCCTGCAGCACCTCAAAGCGGAGGGCAGGCGTCAGCGGCATGGCGCGCCTCCAGCAGTGAGGCGACGGCGCGCGAGGATGAATTGCTTCAGGGTGGTGACGCGCATCCAGTAGCGCGCCAAGTCCTGGCCCTCGAGCAGCACTGCTCCGATCTCGTCTGCCTTGTGCACAACCTCCGGCAGGTCCTCAGGAGCAGGCGCATGCACTTGGGTAGCTGGGAGCGGTGGGGGTGCTGGCGCGCGGCGTGGTGGCTGGGCAGGCGTGGCCCTTCGAGGCGCTGGCGCTGCCTTCCCTGCCTTGTAGGGCCCCCTGGCGCTTGCAGTGGCGGGTGGCAGGTTGAGGAGCGCCTGCGCGTGCTCGGCGGGCACCTCTCGCGCGCTCTCCATCCGATGTTGATGGTCATCAGGGAGCGCGTGTTTCCGATCATCCTTCGACCGGAATTCCAGATCTCCACCGTCGTGGTCGCCTCGGCTCTGCAGAGCCTGCGATGGGAGCACCACCGTGGGTGGCTGGGGAGCTGTTGGAGGGGGTCCGGGGGAGACTGAAAAGTTGTGGGCAAGCTGTGGGGCGGAGAAGGTGCCCGAGCGCGTGCCGTAGAAAAACGGAAGGCCCTCCAGCTGCACCTGGAAGGCCTGCCTGGAGGCGCGCCCGGGGAGTGCGAGGTGGGCGGCCGGTGAGAGGGAGGTAGCGCACTTGGGGCCGTCACGCCAGAAGCCAGCCACGCGCCGGGGGGAGCGTGGAAGCACTGCGATTCGTGGTGTGTGGCCGGGCCGAGTGCCTGCGGCAGTTCTTCCTGTGTAGCCGGTGTGACAGAGGCCAGCGCTACTGCGGTGAGCCGTGCCGGAAGAGAGCGCGGCGGCAATCGGTGCGAGAGGCAGGAGGGCGTTACCAGCGCACGCTGGACGGCAGGCACGCCCACGCCGCGCGCCAAGCCGCGTACCGACAGCGGCAGCAGCAGAAAGTGACGCATCAGTCTCCCCCGGGGCCTGCCGAGGAGCCGAAGGTGGAGCCCACGCTGGAGCCGCCCGCCACGTCGGCGCAGCCGTCCTCCAGCGCAGAGAGGCCCTTGCCGAATGTCACCACGCCCCACCCCACCTGCGTCCAGTGCGGACGTGTCAGCCGCTACGTGCGGCACACCACGCTTTCGCGCTTCCGCCCACGCTGGAGCCAGCGCTCAGTTGCCACAGGTGCGCCATGATTGAGCCCGAGGTACGCGCCCGAATCCGTCGGCTGTACTACGCCGAGCACTGGAAGGTGGGCACCATCGCCACGGAGCTGGGCCTGCACCATGACACGGTGAAGGCGGCCCTGGCCCAGGTGCAGGTGAAGAGCCTGGACAGGAGTACGCTCAAGCCCAGCGTGCTGGCGCCCTACAAGGACTTCATCCAGCACACCCTCCAGGCGCACCCGCGGCTGCGGGCCAGCCGCCTGTTCCACATGGTGAAGGCGCGCGGCTACCCGGGCAGCTATGTGCAGGTGCGGCGCTACGTCAACCAGGTGCGGCCGGTGCCCCAAGCCGAGGCCTACCTGCGGCTGAGGACGCTGCCTGGCGAGCAGGCCCAGGTGGACTGGGGCCACTTCGGCAAGGTGCAGGTGGGCAACGCCACGCGCACGCTCAGCTGCTTCGTGCTGGTGCTCTCGCACAGCCGCGCCCTGTACGCGCGCTTCTTCCTGGACACCACGATGGAGAGCTTCCTGTCGGGGCACGTGCACGCCTTCACCGCCCTGGGCGGCGTGCCGCGCTCCATCCTCTACGACAACCTCAAGAGCGTGGTGCTGGAGCGAGCGGGGGATGCCATCCGCTTCCATCCGCGCCTGTTGGAGTTGGCCGGCCACTACCACTTCGCCCCCAAGCCGTGCGCTCCCTACCGAGGCAACGAGAAGGGCAAGGTGGAGCGCTCCATTCGCTACCTGCGCGACTCCTTCTTCGCCGCGCGCTCCTTCCCCGGCGTGGACGAGCTCAACGCTCACCTGGCACGCTGGGTACAAGAGGTGGCCCACGCGCGAGCGGTGCCGGGCGAGGCCACGGGCCGTAGCGTTGCCCAGGCCTTGGTGGAAGAGCGCCCCCGCCTGCTGCCGCTGCCGGAGCATCCCTTCACCTGTGAGGTGGTGCGTCCCGTCTCCTCGGGAAAAACGCCCTACATCCGCTTCGACGGCAACGACTACTCCATCCCAGACACCCTGGTGAAGAAGCCACTGACGCTGGTGGCCTCCACCTCCTGGGTGCGCCTGCTCCAGGGCAACCTCGAGGTGGCCCGCCACGCGCGCAGCTGGAGCAAGGGCGACACTCTCGAGGAGCCCGCCCATCTGGCTGCTCTGGCCAGGAGGAAGGCCCACGCTCACGAGCTGCGCGGCAGGGATTTGCTGCGCACCCGCTGCCCGAGCGCCGAAGAGCTGCTCAACCGGCTGGCCTCCCGAGGCGACAACCTCGGCAATCACACCGCTCGGCTCCTGTCTTTGCTGGAGCGCTACGGCGCCGCCGAGCTGGAGGAGGCCCTCGCCGAGACGCTTCAGCGCGGCGCGCTCTCACCCACCTCCGTGGCCCACGTACTGGACATGCGCTCCCGGCTCAAGGGCGCTCCCCCTCCGCTGCCTGCCGTCCTTCCAGAAGACCCACGCGTGCGCCAGCAGCGCGTCTCCCAGCACTCTCTCACCGATTACGACGCCCTGCTTGAGGGCCAGCACCCGGAGCCCACTCCATGAAATCCTTGAAGGAACGTCTCACAGCCCTCGGTCTGCGTCACACCAGCCAGTCCTTGGACGACCTCATTGCCACCGCCACCAAGCGACGCTGGGGACCCACCGAGCTTCTGGAAGCCATCGCAGACCAGGAGACCCAGGACAAGGCCCGTCGCAGCGTGGAGCGGCGAATGTTACAGAGCCGCCTGGGCGCGCTCACCCCCATGGCCGACTTTGACTGGGGCTGGCCCAAGCGCATCGACAGGCCCGCCGTCGAGAGCGCTCTGCAACTGGACTTCCTTTCCCGCCCCGAAAACGTCGTCCTCGTCGCTCCCCAGGGCCTGGGCAAAACCATGATCGCCCAGAACATTGCCTACAACGCCGTGCAGCAAGGCCACTCCGTGCTCTTCACCACTGCCAGCCAGCTGCTGCTCGACCTGGGCAGCCAGGACTCAGCTCGTGCTCTGGACAGGCGGCTCAAGCTCTACTGCTCTCGGGCGGGCCTGCTCGTCATCGACGAAATAGGCTACCTGGCCTACGACGCGCGCAGCGCGGACCTGCTCTTCCAGGTGGTCTCCCGCCGCTACGAGAAGAAGCCCCTCGTTTTAACCACCAATCTGCCCTTCAGCGAGTGGACCTCCATCTTCCCCAACGCCGCCTGTGCCGTCGCACTCATCGACCGCGTCATCCATCACGCCAGCATCATCAGCATTGAGGGCGACAGCTACCGCCGCCGCGTCGCCCAGGAGACCCGCGCCGAGCGCAAGGCCAAGAAGAGCTGAGCCTCACCGCCACCGTGCAACGGCCCCTCTCCGCTCCGCCCTCCCCGGGCGCGCGGGCGAGGGGCCGTCGCGCGACCGATGACCCGATTTCCGCGCTCCGCGATGACCGCCAACAATCCGAGAGACGCTTGGGGCGCTCACGCCCAGCAACTGCGCAATGGTGCCTTGCGTATACCCCCGCCGCACTCGCTCGGCGGCGAACTCCTGGCCCGTCATGGAGCACCCCCGGCCAGGAGGTCCATGAGGCTTGCCTGCTTGAGGCGTCCTGGTTTCAGGCAGTGAGGGGAGAGCCAAATCCGCTCGCGCTCGGCATTCTCTCCAGTGCCGCGCGCAACCAAGTAGCCTCCTGCCGCCTTCCAGGCCACGCAGCGCCAGCCCTCGGGCAGTTGGTAGTCTCCCTCGTAGCCACAAAGGGCTATGCGCAGTTGGGGGTTGTCACCGTTGGCTACAGCCCACTCACACGCGCGCTCGGCAACGCCCTTCTCTTCATGGGCGTACAAGTCTTCATACTGCTTGTACGGCGGATCCAGGAGCACGCCCGTCAGCCCTATGGCTGTTGTGGCGGAGGGGGTGAGGATGCGCAGGAAGTCCCCGCAGGAAACGCGCACATAGCGCAGGCGCTTGGCGAGTGCCTCGAGCCACTCGTTTACCTGTCCTCTCTTGCCGGAGGCATTCACCCCTCGGCCCGTCGCGCCGCGAGAGCCGCCCAGCTCAATTACCTGGCGCCAGGTGCAGCCTTCTTCCTCTCTGGCTCCAAGGCCGTGCACGCCTCTGGGGCTGGCTGCTACGTGCCCACGTCCCTTCCACTCGGGGTGGGCACACCAGCCGGAGCCAATCCACAGGCTGGCTCCCCACACCCACCAGCCAGCAACCTTGGCGTCGAAGTATTCGGGGCTGCCCTCCATGGCGGTGCGGAAGGCTTTCGCCTCCGCGCTGTGCACGAGCCAGTCATGCCGGGCGTGCAAGTCCACCTCGAGCGCTGGGTACTCGGCGTGGCGCGCCACCTCCTCCGGCGCACGCTGGAGGGCGCGCCAGAAGTTGGCCACGTAGTGGTTTACGTCGTTCACCGTCTCCACGCGCGGTGCGTGGGGGCGGGCGAGCAGCACGGCGAGGCTGCCGGCGAAGGGCTCTGTGTAGTTGTCCACCTCGCCCAGCGCCTCCCAAATTAGAGGGGCTGCCAGGGCCTTGCCGCCGAAGTAGGGGAAGGGTGCGCGCAAGCTCATGAGGCACCTCTGGTGTTGCGCTGGAGGCCGAGGGCCTTGCGCACGGCAACCACCTTCCGGTGCCCCACGCGCAGCTGCGCGGCAATCTGCCTGTCCGGGAGCCCCAGCCTGTGGAGACGGCGTACCCCCGCGTGCAGCGCCGCTTCGTTCTGCTCGCGCATGGCCTCCGCACTCTCAAAGTCCCTCGCGCGCCCGTTGGCACTCATGGCTCGCCTGCCTTCGAGTGCCATGCGCACATGGTGAGGGCGGTTGGCTTCCACTCGCAGTCCGCGAGCACAGGGTAGCCGTGCTCGCAGGTTGGCCAGCCCTCAGGCGGGTTGCGCATGATGCGCGCCGCGTGAGGGCCCTCTCCCGCGTAGCGCGAGCTCCTGCACTTGGGGCACACCACGACAGCGGCGGCGTTGCGCTGCACGTACACAACGCCTACCTGCCGCGCAGGGCCTGCACCGCGCGCACTGCCCTTGCTCCAGTCGCGCACGCTGGCGCTCCACGCCTCCGCCGCCACCTTCTCAAACCCCGTGGGCGGCCCTTCCGTAGGCGAGAGGGCTACCGATGCACGCGCCTGCGCCTCCCGCCACTCAGTGGCCTCCAGCACCTGCCTGCGCACCTCCTCAACGAGAGTGGGCGAGAGGCGCCAGAGGCCCTGCGCGCCCTTGCACTCCACAGGCTTGGGGAGGCGCAGCACGCCCTCAAGGCACCAGTGCACCGCGCCTGGTATTGCCCACCTAGAGGGGCTGTCCTTGCGCGCGCGCACCAACAGGGCCACGGCCACTACCCTGCCCGTTGCGCAGGTGTGGCGGCCGGGAGGGTTGAGGCCAGTGGCCTCGCGAATGGAGGCCGCGCCCGGCACGTCGTAGGTGAGCCCTGCGTGAATGGCCAGGGGCTTGCCCAGCGCGCCTGCCGGGGGCTGCCACTTGCGGTTTTCCACGTCCTTGCCAGCTTCCGCCACAGCCCACGCCCACGGTTGGTGGAGGGTGAGGGCTTCGAGGTGGGCGGCGGTGGCGAGCAGCTCGGCCACCGTGGCGCTCATAGCTTGATGCCTCGCAGCACAACAGAGCCTACCCTGGGGCAGGTTTCTGGGCGGCACCAGTCCACACCGCAGATGGAGCACTCTGGGGCTCGGCGCTTCCCGAGTACTCGGCGCAGCTCCTGGCGGATGTCTGTACCAGATGGCGTCCACGCAGTGTCCGGATCCGAGAGGGCTTCCAGTGCGTACCGGCACGCGCGGCTGAGTTCCCTGGCCTCGCGACGTTCGGCCCTCAGTAGTCGCCTCCTGTTACGCAGTTCGCGGCACGATGCGGCCTCGAACTCCACGTCTCTCTCCCAGTAGGCCTCCCTCAACCACTTCACCTCTGCCCGATTGACGCTGACTTCAATCAGCTCGCGCCCGTAGGCGAACCGCCAGTGCAGCGCGCGGGCGTGCTCCTGGGTTGCGAGAGTCAGCGCCTTGAGAAAGAGCTCCTTCCAGGCTGCGCTCCTGACCCTGAGGGCGGCCACCAACACCCGCTGGTTGCCAAGCTCGGCCTGAGATTCGTCCCGCTGAGCCAGCGTCTCGCGGACGCAGTTGCCACAGTCACCGCACGGCAGTCCGTCGACAGGGCAAGGAATCCGCTCGGCTGCGCGCAGGTCCGCGTGCGCCTCCTCCAGTTCCCCGGCCATTGCTTCGAGCTGAGCGCCCACCCTGCCCAGCCGCGCCTCAAGTTCCAGCGCGCGGCGGCCGTTCTCCATGTTGGCTTCCTGCGCGCGCTCAAGGAACCTCTCTGTCTCTTCCAGCCTCCTGTGGAGCCTGTTCTGGGCTGTGAGTGCAACCTGGAGACGCCCTACCAATTCCTCGAGCTGAAGCCGCTGGCGCCATGCATGCTCGATGAAGTCCCGGAGACCGTCGCACGTGAGCGTCCCCATCCCGTCGAGGCGCCTTGCACTCCAGCGGCCGCACAAGGAGTCCCTGAGCTCCCACCCCCACGCCTGGACGGTTGCACCCACCAGGGCCCGGCGCGCCCGGCCTGGAGCAGTGGCGGCGGCGCGCAGGGCCCAGCGCAGCCATGCCCAGCCCTGCTGAACCCCGTGGGCGAGCTGCGCGGCCTCGAGCAGCGTAATGCCCAGGGCCGCACTCAGTGCCAGCCACACCTTCTCCAGGCGACTCTGGGGCGCAGTGCCGGTGTGCACGGGCCCTCTCTCCGCCCGGACGGTGAAGCTGTCCGGGCTGCGTTCGGGGACGCACGACGAGCACTCAACGAAGCTGAGACGGGAACAGTGTGCTGGAGCCGTGCACCGAGAATTCGAACCCGGCGCATCGGTGGGAGAGTTCAAACCCTGGAGGTTTTTACCCTGTCCAGTCTCACCCCGCCGTGCACTGGGTGAATCCGAGGCGTCGCCGGACAGGTAACCAACCCTGTGCACGTACGACGAACGGGAAGAACGACCCCGAGGGGTGCCTCCAGAAGCCGTGGTCCAACAGGCGCGGCACATTCGGGTGGTGGACGAGCGACAGCAGCGCCACCTCGCGCATGAAGCGCGGATCCCACGGGTACAAGGCCATCTTGACCGCTACAGGGCCCGCGGATTCCTGTCCCACCCGGAAGGCGCGGTAGACGATGCCGTAGGCGCCATGACCGTGGCAGCCCTCCAGGCGCCAGTCCTCAATCACGGTGCCCGGCGGCAGGCAGAACCGATGAGTCTGGAGTGGCTGCTCGCTCATGATGAGGTACCTCTTTCCATGCAGGGGAACCTGATTGTTCCCCTCATGAGATCCTACCTCATACGTCACCTGGTTCAGAGGCCAGCCAAACCTCCTGTAGCCCCCCTACAGAGGTCTAACCAGTTAGACCTCGCGCCCCTCCCCCTACCGAGGTCTAACCAGTTAGACCTCACTGCCCCTCACGCATGTAGGCAACTGTGCCTACACCCGCCCAGAAGTGGACGTCCTGGGTGACAGGAGCTGGAAAGCCCGGAGACACCCTGGGCGGCATGTGAAGTAATGCGCTGTCCCACATGCCGGGATTGTTGGAGGTGCACTGTGGCGGATGGTCGTCCTCTTCCTCGTTTCCTGCCCCGCAGAGAGCTCGGGCGCACGGGCTTCCGGGTCACTGCCGTGGGGATTGGAGATCTCGCAGACCGCTCGGTCCCGCTCGAGCAGTGCGTGGCGACGCTGCGCCGGGCCATGGATACAGGCCTCAACCTCGTGGACACCGCCCCGGGCTACGAGGACGGCTACAGCGAGGAGATCGTCGGTGAGGCCCTGCGTGGCCGACGAGACGGGATCTTCGTCATCGACAAGATCGACCTCCTGGATCAGCCGGTGACGCCGCAGGTCGAGACAAGCCTCGGCCGGTTGAAGATGGACGCGGTGGACCTCTTCGTCTTCCACAACGTCTCGGAGCTGGCGATCTGGCAGAAGCTCGCCGCACCGGGCGGAGGCATGGCGGAGTTGGGCCACTGCATCCAAGCGGGCAAGGCGCGCTTCCGAGGCATCTCCAGCCACCATCCGGACGTGCTGCGCGCGGCGCTGGAGACCGGGCTGTGCGACGTGGTGATGTTCCCGGTGGGCCCGTTCTGCCATCCCCGCTATGTGGAGGAGATCCTTCCGCTGGCACGAGCGAAGGGCGTGGGGACGGTGTGCTTCAAGACCTTCGGCGCGGGCAAGCTGCTGGGGGATACGGAGGGATACGGGCGGCCGCTCCAGTCTCGCCCGCGCGGCAAGGTGAGCTCTGGAGGGCATGAGGCTCCCACTCCCTCACTGCCGCACCTCTCCGTGGAGGAGTGCGTCCGCTACACGCTCACGGTGGATCCAGATGTGGCTCTGCTCGGGATGAGCTTCACCAATGAGCAGGACGCCGCGCTCACCGCTGCAGCGGCCTTCCAGGCCCTGACACCCGAGCAACTCGCTGATGTTCGCCGCCGGGCTGCGCTCGCCATTGAAGGCAAGGGGAAGGTGTGGTGGGATCCTGTGGAGACGCCCAGTCCTGCCGCAAACGGATGAGGTGACGCCGAAGCGGCTGCTCTAGCTCTTGCACTCTCGGCATCCAGGCAGTGGGCGCCATGGTTCGGGGTGCGTATACTTGGCCTATGGATTCCAGCTTCGACCAGATGAGTCCCGCTGAGCGTATCCTCTACGTGCAGGATCTCTGGGACCGTATCGCTGAGCACCCGGAAGATGTGCCTGTCAGCGATGAGCTGAAAGTCGAGCTCGACCGTCGGCTTGCAGAGCACCGGGCCGATCCATCGTCAGCGGTTCCCTGGGAGACGCTGAAGGCCCGCCTGCGGACAAAGCGGTGAGCCTGCCGGTCCTCTTTCGCCCAGACGCAGCAACTGAGCTCACTGAGGCATGGGATTGGTACGAGGCCAAGCGCGAAGGTCTCGGCGGTGAGTTCGCTACCTGTGTCGAAGCAGCCATTGCCCGGGCAGCCAGGACCCCTGACGCCAACCCACGCGTGCATGGCGAGGTCCGCCGAGCGTTGGTGCGGCGCTTCCCGTACGGCGTTTTCTATCTGGTGGAGGACCAAGCCTTGCTCGTCCTCGCTGTGGCACATGCGCGGCGGAAGCCGGGGTACTGGCTCGCCAGGAGATAGCCGCGCAGACCCTTGAACGGGCTCGGCAGAACGGACGGCATTTTCTCCTCATAGGGTGAGGAGGAAGGCCAGCAGGTCGTCCTTCTCCTCGGGCGTGAGGGACTGGGCATTGCCATGCAGAGGCCCCGCGCTCTCGATCACCGCGCGCAGCGGGAAGCGCGTGCCCACGGTGAGCCGGTCTCCCTTCACCTCGTAGCCCGCCGAGCCGCTCGTGAGCATGGGCCAGATGTCCCACGCCTCGATCAACGCGGGCGGCGCCGCGCCTGGCACCAGCTCCTGGTGCTCCGTGCGCAGCGGCAACGAGAGCGGCGTCCCCACCTGGAGGTACTTCCCACGCGTCGTGGGCTCCTGATCCATCGTGTAGAGCGGCGCCGGGTGGCACTGCATGCACCCTCCCTTCCCTTCGAAGAGCGCCCTCCCCTCCGCGGGCCGGCCCATGCGCCCATCCGGCAAGGTGAGCGTCTCCGGCGGCGCACCGTCCTCGTCTCGGAAGGGGTTGGGCAGCGTGGGCACCAGTGAGCTGAAGAGCGTCAGCACCTCCACCTCCGCGTCCGTCAGCTTCGGGTTCTGGTAACGGTTGCGATCACCCACCATCTTGATCGTCTCTCCGATGCTGAAGTTGCTCGCCGGAGTGAAGTACGGCGGCGTGTCCCTGCTGCCTCGCACCGTCGTGGAGCGGTAGATGCGCATCGGGTGTGTCTTCTCGAAGAACACCCCTCCCGTGTGCCCCTCCAGATGGCAGGCGTCACAGCTCATCGCCGAGCGCCCCATGTCCGCGTAGTAGAGCACCTGCCCCAGCCGGCGCTTGGCCTGCGTCCGCATCTCCGTCACCGGCCACTGGCGCACCACCCGGGCCTGCCCCTTCCGCGCCTCGGCCACGTCCACCACCGCCACCGTGCCCGTGTGCCGGTTGAGCACGTAGAGCGTCCTCCCATCCGGCGCCAGCGCCAGCGAGCGCGGCCCCGAGTGCAGCTCCACTCCCGCCCGGCCCTCCTTGCCGTAGTCCTCGTCCGGACGCGCCAGCGGTGTCCCCTCCGGCAGCGGGATCGGCAACTCCTGGAGC
>Ga0247822_10000909_pt1 | contig 17206 bp, 18 predicted proteins | sample 13C_Cellulose_Da_FD_192423 | JGI IMG/M metagenome (GOLD analysis project Ga0247822, IMG submission 192423) | Soil microbial communities from agricultural site in Penn Yan, New York, United States - 13C_Cellulose_Day30 | ecosystem: Environmental > Terrestrial > Soil > Agricultural land | place...
TCATGCCGACATTGTGGTAATGTCATGGACAGCTCTGCCCTTGTTATTTGTGTTTGTAGTAGTCGCGGATCTCTCGTTCGCTTTTGGATGATGTCGCGATTTTGTCTCGAATAAGGTACAGACAGAGTGCATGAGTGACCATGTCTGTTCGTGCGAGCAATTGCTTAAGCATCGGTTCGATGTGCTTGGTGACGAAAGCAAAAAAGAACTCCACTTCGTTTGCACCATGCAGCGTTTTGTCGCGCTCGCGCTGATACGAACTATACCACTTAGGCGATAAATGAAAAGTTTTCTCCGCATACCTGAAAAACTTGTCGATGTCTGAGACATCAAAAAGCCTCAACTGGGGAGGTATCAATGAGCGCGGCACTCTTTCACTTCTGATCGACATGGTGATGTCAACTTAATATCAAGCCTCCGTTTTCTTTCTATTGAACCGATGTCGCTTCATCAATACTACAATGTCGTTGCCCGAAAACACACCACGCGTACGGCGGTATTCAACAACCATTTGTCGCGTCGTAAGCATGGCACCACCATTCCCGGTAAAGTCGATCCGGTTCGGATAATCATCCGGTTGCAAAAATTCGTAGTTGATCGCCTGATTTTCAAACCGCGACAGATCCATCTTCCCGTAGGTCTCAAAGGCAGACACAACATTCTTGAACCATCCTTTCAGGAAAGTGTCTTCAACAGGGTAAAATTTGGCCAAATTCGATGTTTTGACCTGCTCGATGCTGATTGTCATAACCATATTTGTGCTTGATTCTTGTAAGACAAAACTAATATTATTAGTCTGCAACACAAAAACAAACTACTAAAATTATTAGTTTAGCAGTCAGGATTGACAGCAGTTGTCAATGCGCCCGGGACTGCCTGGCTGAGCGGGTTCTCGCCGATTCAATCCGTGAAAATCGCGCGATTATTGTTTTAACTTGTCCAAAGCAATAACCAGAAACCATGTGTTATCATAAGTCACAAACCAACAGCATAGACTACCTGGCTGAATATTATTCCGCCTCCTATACAGACCTTATGGCGGAGTTGTATCAGACACATTATCATGAAAATGGGTTTGATTTTCTCCCGTCTCCGATAGTCACTGCTGAGAACAAGGGCGAGCTGCTGCCTTTCAACTGGGGTCTGATTCCCTGGTGGACGAAAGGATTGGATGCGGGACTTAAACTCCGCGTTCAGACCTTGAACTGTATCAGCGAGGAGATGTACGACAAACCCGCGTTCCGCGACTCAGCTAAGGAAGGAAAGCGATGCCTCATCCCCTGTTCCGGATTCTTCGAATGGCGATGGATGGATGAAAAAGGGAAGTCTAAAGTACCCTACTATATTTCGTTGCCTGGTCAAAAGGTATTTTCAATTGCCGGATTGTACTCAACGTTCCGCGACCGGAACACGGAGCAACGATTCCCCACCTATACAGTCCTCACGACCCGTGCAAACGCGATGATGGAAAAGATCCATAATAGCAAGAAGCGGATGCCGGTCATTATCCCTCGCGAGTACGAACAGGATTGGCTCAATCCTTCTTTATCACAGGATGATGTTCTCGCCCTTTGCCAGCCGTTGAATCCCGCGGCAATGGACGGACATACGATCAGCAGACTGATCACCAACAAGAAAGAAGAGACCGATGTTCCGCAGGTGCTCGATCCCGAATCTTATCCAGAAGTTATTGCGGCTGATAGCGGCTCACCAGCAGTTTCCGAAAAACCAAAGCCTGCTAAAAAGACAATGGACAAATCGGCTAAGGGTAATACAAATCAAACCGAATTATTCTGATGTATCGCGAATCGCTTGATACCTTGTACATAAGAGAGGTTCTTACGACGGAAGACTTCGACAAAGTTTGGGACCTGCTGGAGGAAAAATTTTCTATGAACATTGCCGCCTGGAAGCAATTGTTCGAGCGGGCAGAACGCACGCGCGGTCGCTTTACAAGCCGTGAAGAGGCGTTCATGATTTTTGGTAAACAAAAGATCGAACCGTTACTGAACGATCTGCTCTTTCGTCGGCGCGTGCCCACGTGGATCTATCTGTTGCGCTATGTACTGCGCGATAAACTCAGGCATCAGGCGACGAGAGCTTCACACTTTAAAAACCGGTTGAAATAATGTCCATAAGATTCCACACTTCAGGGAGAATGTCAGTTTCTTAATCATTTGTATGCACGTCTCTCAATGGATGTCAGGAATATTAGCAAAGCAGACCCGTCAATTAGCACAATGTTTTTGTTAAATTTGTCTTTGCATTTTTTGCTATCATAAAGATTCTCTGATTATGAACGCGCCTTATTACCATTCTCAACACAACATCTGCGGTCTTAATATGCCGCACCAGTGTAGTACTCATTCCGACCTTTCGATCACCTTAAACAGTTCAATCAAATGAAGATCGATTGCGCCATAAAGATTGAAGGATTTTCTGTTGACCAATTTGAAATCCGGGATCACACGTACTCACAAGATCTGGAGAACAGGTTTACTACACGGATAATACCCAATGTAGCATCCGAAAAAGATAACATCCGGCACGTCGTCGACATCAAAGTTGAAACTCAGGCTTATCGACAGAGTAAGGTGTGTGAACTCGCGGTTACTTCAAAATTCCTCCTCGAATTTCCGATGCCTTACAAGCTTTCCAATCACTACTCAGCAGACTTTGTCGTCAATATTTTCTCTCAGTTATTTCTCTATGCCAATGGCCAACTTTCAGGCGTATTCGCGGAGCGTACGAGAGGGACAATATTTGCTGACTTCGTCATACAATCACGCTTCCAGGATAGCTTGTCGATACTCACCAGAAATGTGATCGCGGCTTCAGTCCACTAAATTCGTCCACTAATTCGTCCACTACTCGTCCACTAATTCAGGGCGTTTATCCTTCAGCGTTTACTCTTCATGTTCGCTGTTTTAGTGTTCGCTGCTGTGGTATTCACGAGTTTGTGATCCCGGGTGTTTTTGCGTTTCCCTGCACTGCAGTTGCATATTGACACCTGCAAAAGAAATGAGCGACAACGGTGTTGTGTTGAATGATCATGTGCAATAACTATCTGATCATGTGCCTAACTATCGGGGTGTTCACTCATTGGTGGTTCATTAAATCCAGCGTCACCGAATTCCTGCGTCACTCAGTGTTCATTAGTAATGCTGAGCTGTTCGGTTTTCACTTTTGTCGTGCCTCCTATTTCCGGCTGCGCTTCACCATACCCGACTTGCGCTTTGCCGCACCGAAGGCGTCATCGACAGCGCCTGCCTCATAAAGAAGGGCGCGTATAATGTTGTCGTCAATTTCGGATAGCTTCCGAAAGTACATCACGTAAACTTGTTTTCGTCCTTCTGCCAGCAGGTGGCCTTCATCGTTCGACATCATGTACCCCTGGCAGAAACCCAACGTGACAACTCCTTTTTTTGAAGGATCAACTTTGTCGGTTTCCCACAAAACGGAAGAAGGCCAGATGTAACAGATAAGTCGATGATGTCTATAGAAAGGAATTCCCAATCCATAGAATTCCTTTTCGGTGGACTTTGGCAAACACTCAGCGATAAGGTTTCTCAAACGATCAACCATGACGCGCTCCTGCCTGGGCAGTGTCGCCAGCATGTCGTCAATTGTAACCGCCGTCGCCATGAAGAAAGATAACCAAAATTACCTGGCTCTAAGATCGCCCGGACGATTCCAGTATCCGGTAGAATTAAATCTACAACATTGTGGAGAGTTGCACCTCCATGCAGCTGCTACTCAGGTTAACACTACATCGAAGTTTCATTATGATGCCTTAAGACAAGTTGTTATCGATACGGTAGCCTGGACGTGAACCTGATCGTGTCTACAATGTTATTGCGCCACCATCCTGAATTTGATGGTGATCAGCTTTAGCGTAGTTCCAGCGTATTTGGATCGACGCAACTGTGGTGCTGCATCCATCTTCACGTGACCCCGGATTTACGATGGATGTAAACGGAATTCGTGACAGTTATCGGTCACCTGAGGAACTTGTCTTCGGTAGTACCGAACAAATCAGCATTGCCCATGTGACCAGATTTCCCGACACGATTAACACCATGACGACATCATAGACGTTCATCAATTTTTGTTGCATCGTTTCAACAACAAAATGACTTAATGAACGGCACCGCCGACATCAATCCAAAAGAGAAAAGAATATTAACAGGAAGGTTGTCTACGATCCTGCTTGAGGTCTGCAGCATAGCTGCCGTCAATTACACCACTGGAACCGGCGCTGCCGCAGCAGGAATAGCCGAAATGCGCTCGCGTTCAACAATCTGAACACTCGTGCCGGGAATCTCAATGATGAACTTCGTTTGAGCTTTGTTGAATGACTTCAGGATAACTGCTTCGGTCTTGCCATCAATGAGGCACTTCGATCCGATTTCAAAAAGAATCATGATAAATACTGAATGGTTGTCGATTAAAGAAAAAAACTATAGTTGCTAAGCCGTTTGGTGGCGCGGAACGTATGTGGGTGTTGCAAGGATCGTTCCTAAATACTTAAACTGGATTGGCGCCAAAATGGTTTATAAATGAATAACTATTTTGCTGTATTAGTGGGTGCGGCAATGGGATTATTCAGAAGGCGGAACTGTTGTTTCGATCCTATGAGCTTCGTGTCCCATCCTTTGTAAACTCCGTTGAAATCCCTGGCTTTAGTGCTGAGATAGGTAGCTTGACTATTCATTTCCTCCAGACTCACCGTTTCAAACCTCGCCAGTCGCACTTGATATCGGAGGCTGTCGCGACGCATATCGCGCTCATCCTTGATATCGTATTTCGTCCTGCCAATATAGCGTATAAACAATTCGCGATCCTCAATTGTATCGAAATAAATCAGGTGTTCAACGAATCTTGGGCGGCTCAGCGCATCACCTGCATCTCGCATCCGTGTAATCGCCCGATCATTCATCATATAGATCCTCAGTGGTTCGTTCGGATAGAGAAATGTTCGATACACTTCCCATTCTGGGTCGTATATCAGCTGAATGTAATGATGGTAACCTTTTCCGGATTTGAGATACGTCCTCTCAAGTGCTGATCGGATTCCAACGGTGTCTGTAACATATATGTAGTCGAGTCGCTGGCATTGATGAGTAAAACTACCGGCCAGTATGGCCCGTGTACGGTCAGTTTCCACGCCATCCAGACGCTCCGTTGACTGATGCAGTTCTGACGATGGCGCAGACGTAACCAACGTTTTAATCACCTGTCGGTTAACCGCGTCAGACAATCGATACAGTCGTTTGTATTCGCGACGAACAGGGAATCCATCACCCATACAATCTTTGCAATCTACGCCCGTGATTAACAGGAATGGCAGGTTCGCATGCGTCTCGTTTACAAGATCCATGTTTAGGATCACGGATCCCAGCCCAACTTCATAGCGGGCCACATAGGCATCCCAACGATCCTGCGCACCTCCGTGTACGAACACAGACAGCAGCAACAACGTTAGCGCTATTTTTTTACCGATGAATTGTCTCATGAAGAGCAACGCTCCTCCTACAACGAAAAGGGGAGGCAAATATTTTTCAGGTTGCCCATGTCTTGCCGACTTCAGCGAGCGGCACACAACCTTTGTAGGGTCCAGGCGACTGATTGTATTGAAGAACCTGCGTTGCGCCAGGCTGACTTGTAAAGAACCCCAGTAATATCAACTCTTTCATTTCTACCATAAACGGCTTTTCTCCCCCGCCGCTCGCGCGCCACCATCCGGCAGAACTGTCACCACTCTTTCCGGCGAGCTCATCATGATGTTTCTTTACCAAAGCGATCTGATCTTCCTTCTTCGCAGAAGCAAACGAATCTCCATAGGTCGATTTTGCCTCTTCATCAAATGCCGCGAGCCCTTTGGCAAGGCGATCTTTGTCGGCTTGTGTATAGACCGATAATATCATGTCATCTATGAATTGTGGCACGCCCGCCTCTACAGCACCGGGTGTATCGGTCTTCGGCATGATCACTTCACTTAATGCGACAACAAGCTGTGCCTGATCCGCAGTTAAGAATTTCGGATTGAATGGAAGTTCTGGTGAGGCCTTGCAGCCATTAAGTACGCCAACCATTGCAGGACCTGTCACTGCATAGCCCAACATCATGGCTGTACGTTGAATCGCTTCTCGTCTGTTCATAATATTATGTCTTTGCCGTCATCTTGTCTTAGTCATTACTTCTTTCGCCATCACGATCGTCGCTGATCGTTCATTAGAGGCATCTTCAAACGTTTCCCTTCTTATGCTCACGCACCGCATAGTCAACAGCACGCGCAGTCATGGCCATATATGTCAGCGACGGATTCTGGCATGCAGACGATGTCATCGCTGCTCCATCAGTTACGAATACGTTCGACACCTCATGCAACTGGTTCCACTTGTTGAGCACCGAGGTCTTAGGATCCCGTCCCATACGTGCCGTTCCCATTTCGTGAATACCAAGGCCAATGTTATCAGGCGCATCATAAGTTCTTACATTTTTGAAACCTGCGCCCTCCAGCATTTCAGCAGCAGACTCGCGCATGTCAACACGCATGGCCTTTTCGTTGGCTTTCCATTCTGCATCGATAGACAACGTCGGCAAGCCGTACTTGTCGGTCTTATCTTTATTCAGTGTCACACGGTTATCGGAGTATGGTAAACATTCACCGAATCCAGTGAGGCCGATGCGCCATGGACCGGGCTCCATCAGTTCTTTCTTTAACTCCTCACCGAACGACATTTCAGCCACTCCCCGCGACCAGCTTTCACGACTTGCACTTCCCTGGTATCCAAAACCACGGATAAAGTCAGTGCGCTTATCGTTACCTATGTTTCTGAATCTTGGAATGTAAATACCATTGGGACGCCGACCGACATAATATTTGTCTTCAAATCCCTCGACTTCAGCCTCAGCACCCGTGCGATACTGATGATCCATCAGATTGCGCCCGAGCTGATCGCTGCCATTACCCATACCGTTAGGAAACCTCGATGATGTCGAATTGAGCAGAATGAACGTGCTGCCCAGCGACGACGCATTCAGAAAGACAATTTTTGCGAAGTAGTCCGTCTCTTGCTTTGTTTCAGCGTCTATGACTTTTACACCAACTGCTTTACGTTTTGCTTCGTCATATAAAACGGAATGCACGATGGCATTTGACTTCATCGTCATGTTTCCGGTCTTCTTAGCCCAGGGCAATGTACTGGCATTGCTGCTGAAATATGCACCATAAGGACAACCCCGGTCGCAGAGGTTTCGCGACTGACAAACGCCGCGGCCCGGGTCGTGCGGTAGTGGAGCCGTTAGATGGGCCACGCGACCTATTGTAAGTTTACGTCCAAACTTTTCAGCCAGGCGATCGCGCAAAACCTCCTCCACGCAATTGAGGTCCATGGGTGGCAGGAACTTTCCATCCGGAAGATGTGCCAGCCCTTCTGCACGGCCACTCACACCGATAAATGTTTCTACATAATCATACCACGGGGCGAGGTCGGCATAACGGATGGGCCAGTCAACGCCTACACCATCCTTTTTGTTTGCTTCAAAATCGAGATCAGAAAGACGATACGTTTGTTTGCCCCACATCAGCGATCGGCCGCCCGTATGATAGCCCCTGATCCAATCAAATGGCTTCACTTCGGTATATGGGTTGTCGACGTCGTTCACCCACCAGTGTTTGTTACCCTGGTTGATCCAGTTGGTACGTGACTGAACGGGATAAAACTTCAGTTCTTCGGGTGGTACGCGCCCGCCATGAGGAAGCTCCCAAGGATTCTTCATCATCGTGGGATAATCGCGCAGGTGTTCCACTTCCCTGCCCCGCTCAAGAACCAGGGTCTTCAACCCTTTTTCTGTGAGTTCTTTCGCAGCCCAACCGCCGCTGATTCCACTTCCGACCACAATGGCATCGAACGTATTTTCCTTTACGGCATCGATATTTAAATTCATGGGGATTATCGTTTCAAACGTTGAAGGTAACGGTTCTTGTTCATTTTGCCAGCCAGGCGATAGTCAAACGTTAATGAAAATGTCCTGCAAAGCTCAAAGCAAAGCGATCGAGCGCACCCTAAATTTTCCGAGTTCGGATTTTCCGGCTCCGGTGTTTGGCGAGAGATCAGAACTTGATTCTTGAGTCACGATTGGTGCAACACTGACCTGGTCGTTTATTACAGGATAAATAGTTACCTTCATCGGCGACATTAGCAGTGCAGGTACATCAAAATCAGTATCATGAAAGCGTCCGGATTTACAAGGTTGTTGCTCATTGCGGTGATGCTTCTCTGTAATTTTGGATGCGATCAATTGTCAAAACATATCGTACGCAAGCGCATCGACATTTATGAGGAGATCCCATTGGTGAAAGGTCATCTCACGCTCACCAAAGTCGAAAATACCGGTGCATTCCTCAGCCTGGGCAACGGGCTGCCACAGCAATTAAAGACTGTTTTGCTGGCCGTTCTTCCGTTACTCGCATTGGCCATTGCAATTCTTTATCTCGTTCTGAATGATCGTATCACTTATCTGAGAGCCGCCGGCATTTGCTTTCTCGTCGGTGGCGGATTGGGAAATATTATTGATCGTTTATTCTATGGATCGGTCACCGACTTCCTTCATTTGAGATATGGAAATTTTCAAACGGGTATCTTCAATTTTGCAGATGTATCTATTGTGATCGGTCTGTTGCTTATCCTGATTACTTCCTACACGAGGAAGGTTTATGAAGAGGGTCATTAACGCAAAGAGCCCCATTAGCTGGGGCCCTTCTATCAGATACTCTTAAACTGATGATCTAACTGCGCTTGTCGCGGGCAATTTAATCCCACTTCCAATCACCTGCGAGGCGTAATGGTTCTTCCAGATGACTCTCGATCATGAACTTTCTGGTCGTCTCTGAATCCATCTTTGTTGCCGGCAGCTTATCAGCATTTGCAAGCCCATAAAGAACCATGGTTCCAAACCGTGACGTGTTCATGAGGTGTTGTTTATTAACCAGTTTGAAATCGTCGCAATTCGCGTGGTAGCAGCCATATATCGAACGATCCAGATTCCCGTTCAGCCCCAGCACCGGTACTCCCTCGAGCATGAACGGTTGATGATCGCTGTGCAATCCCGATTCGCCGCTGATCTTGTTTTTGAATACGGTATCGATGCGGCTGATTTCAGCACCGAGATTCCTGAAGAAGGTAGAATCATCCAGTTTGCCACCTGCATTTATCCCTATTGGATTACCGGTCATATCGAGGTTCATCATGTATCGGATGTTTTCGATCGAACCGTCTTTGATCGCTTGCTCAACCATGTAAGTCGAGCCGAGTAAACCCTGCTCTTCACCCATGAACATGATGAACTGCACGGTGCGCTTAGGCTGCAGGTTGTTCGCTTTGAACGCGCGGGCGATGTCTAGAACAGCAAATGAGCCAATGCCATTGTCGATGGCTCCCGTCGCCAGGTCCCACGAGTCAAGATGTCCGCCGATCAGGACCTTCTCGTTGGGAAGCTCTGTGCCTTTGATGGTAGCGACCACGTTGCGCGCCTTGATTGGATCGCTGTGGTTGGTCATCGTGATAGTTGCCGATACCTTCTTCGTTTTCAGCTTTTCTTTGATCTTGAATCCCTGTTCTTTCGGAATACAGATGGCCGGAATGTCCAGCAGAGCTCCCGTGACTGATGCAGTGCCGGTGAACATCACTCCACCATCTACCTGATTGTAAATGATCACGCCAATCGCTCCGTGCCGGATAGCAATGGCGGTCTTTTCGCTGCGGTGAAGGTTGCGTGAACCGGCCGGGCTACCGGGCAGAATCCCAATGTAAAAGAAAGCAATCTTCCCTTTAACGGCGTCGGCTTTCCCAACATAATCAGACTCCAGGCCGCTGCCCGTATCAACCAATTCTCCTTTTATGCTGGACTGCACGGGCGAATGGCCCAGTGTAACTGCCGGTACGGAATCGCCATCAATCTGAACGGATATCGTGCCACGTGACCAGGCAGTAACTTCAAAATCCTGATAAGCGACGTCGTCGAAACCATACTCCTTAAACTTGTTAAAGGTGTATTCCTCGGCCTTCTTTCCGTTTTCCGATCCGGTCAAACGATGGCCAATCGTCGAGGTAGCTTCCTCAAGCGTGATGTAGGCCTTAAAATTGTTTTGTACTTCGCTGTCGATGCGCGCGAATGTATCATGTAATGTCTCCTGCTTTTTACAGGCAGTCACGGCGAGCAGAACGATTGCCGCAGAAATAAAACTTAGCTTCATAAGTATAGGTCAAGTGGGAAAGATAGCGCTATCCCAAGGCCCAGTTTGCGGTTATTCTGATTTTTTTTCGAATGGCACCGCATCCCGGATGTCTGCGGGTTCGATCGGTTGAACAGTTCGCATGCCTGGGGTGAACGGAACCTATATATTTCCATCCGAAAAACTGCCCACCCTTTTCGTCGGCGTACGGCCTAATTTAGACTACCTTTCGGATTGTGAGGCCCAGGTATAATCATTTAATGCTCATCGACGACGATGAGGACGACCGTGACTTCTTTCTTCAGGTTATGGTTGACATTCTTCCTGAGATGGTATGCGAAACTGCATCCAATGGGAGGGTCGCGCTTGACAAATTACATTCATCAGACTTACGTCCCGACCTTATATTTCTGGATCTGAATATGCCACTCATGAATGGCCGACAGTTCCTGGAAGAAATTCGTCATCACGAAGGGCTGCTGGACATCCCGGTGGTTATTCTTAGCACCAGTAATGACGCACGAACCATTCGGGAAACAATGGATCTGGGTGCACGGCACTTTATCACTAAACCAGACCTCCTGCAAGCATGGGAGTCGGTCTTAAAAGATTTCTTCAACGACGTTGAGAAATTTCTAAAAAGCCAACCAACAAAGTGACTGCAACGGATACTAAGAAGCACCAGTTCCTTGAGGGGGGTGGTGAGATGGGGGCGCTAACACGCGCATACGATTGGGCGAACACTCCGCTTGGTCCAGTCGAGAAGTGGCCTCAGACGCTGAAAGCCATGGTTGGCGTGATCTTGCATTCCGAGTTCCCCATGTTTTTATGGTGGGGCGAGGAGATGATTCAGTTTTACAACGATGCTTACAGGCCGAGTCTCGGAGAAGACGGAAAGCATCCAACAGCTTTGGGGCAATGCGCTGCCGAGTGCTGGCCCGAGATATGGGATGTTATTTATCCTTTGATCAATCAGGTACGAACCACAAACAAATCGTTCTTTCTTGAAGACCAATTGATTCCAATCTATCGAAACGGTAAGCTTGATGAAGTCTATTGGACGTTCTCGTATAGCTCAGTGATTGGTGAAACCGGATCGATCGACGGCGTGCTGGTCGTTTGCCATGAGACGACGGGCAAAGTGAGAGTCTTGCAGGAACTGGAGCGAACCAAAAAATTATTGCTGGCGCGTGAATCAAACCTGTTGAGCGTTATCAGACAGGCACCCGTCGCGATGTGCATTCTGATGGGACCACAGCACATCGTTGAAACAGCTAACGACAAGATGTTCGAACTATGGGGAAAACCCCGCGAAGAATTCACGGGTAAACCCGTTTTCGACGTTTTGCTGGATGCACGGTACGAAGGTTTTGAAGACCTGCTCAAAGAAGTCTATCGAACGGGTAAAACATACAGTGCGTATGGCGCTCCCGTTACATTGTTCAGAAACGGCGGTACAGCAACAAGTTATGTGCATTTTGTTTACGAAGCATTCCGGGAAGCTGATGGCACCATCTTAGGGGTCATGGTGGTTGCATCAGATGTCACAGAAGAAGTTCTGGTGCGTAAACAGCTTGAGGAAAGCGAGCATCAGGTCCGTGCAATTATAGAAAGCGCACCGTTTCCCATTGGGCTGTATGTTGGTCGCGAAATGCGTATCACCATGGCGAACCAGTCGATTATCGACGTATGGGGTAAGGGACCCAATCAGATCGGCAAGACTTATTATGAAGCCTTACCTGAGTTGGAATCTCAGGGCATCTTTCCTCTTTTGGATCGCGTCTTCATGACCGGCGAGCCTTTTCACGCCCGCAATCAACCTGTGGACCTCGTTGTCGATGGTAAGCTTGGCACCTATTATTTTAATTATAGTTTCACTCCACTATTTGACAGGAACGGAAATGTTTATGGGGTGATGAATACTGCTGCAGATGTAACTGATCTTAACCAGGCCAAGCTGCAGATCGTGAAGGAACAGGAGTTGGCCCGCCAAAAGATCGAGGAAGTTGTTGCTGAGCGAACACGCGATCTTCAGAATTCGAACGCAGAGTTATCGCAGTTTGCATACATCACTTCTCACGACTTACAGGAACCCGCCCGCAAGATCAGCACATTCATTGGAATGATCAATAAATCGCTGGCCGACAAAGTTGATCCGAGAACGAAAACCTACCTGGAGAAAATCGAAGTGTCAGCTGCACGTATGCTTGCGCTGATCAGGGACGTGCTTAGCATTTCCCAGCTTTCGAAAGCTAATCGGCAGTTGGAGAATGTTTCCCTCGCCCGGGTTGTAGAGGAAGTCAGCAACGAATTCGAATTGATGATCGAACAAAAGCAGGCAACCATTGAAAGTGATCCGCTTCCGGAGTTACAGGCGATTCCGGTACAGATGAGTCAGCTTTTTGGCAACCTGATTTCAAATGCATTGAAGTTTGGCAAACCCGGCGTTCCAGTGTGTGTCCGGATTAATGCAGAGACGTTAACTCGTGCCCAACTGGGTTATGACCCTGACTTGAAGGAAGCGCTATTCTATCACAAGATTTCAATAGCAGACAACGGCATTGGATTCAGTCAGGCTAATGCTTTGCAGATCTTCGATATATTTCAAAGGCTGCATTCCAGATCTGAATATGAAGGCACGGGCATTGGCCTTGCCATGTGCCGTAAGATCGTCGAAAACCACGGAGGACGCATCTATGCCAAAGGTGAATCGGGAATCGGCGCCGTGTTCACGATTATCCTGCCTGGCCAATAGTACCGAGCAACAACCAACAGCATCACTAGCGCAAATCGAAAATTCTCATCGGAAAAACTGAGCAGGCCTTAACGTCTGCAACAGCTATGACATCCGATAAGCTCATTATTTTATACGCTGGCCCTTTTATTTTATAACGCAGGCTCTTGCACGGCGATCATTTAACCGCTTTTGATGTGGGCTTTATCCTGTCGACAATCGCGATGACAGCGCGTGATGTGCAGTAACATCGCCGCGTTGAATCAGGCAGCGTATAAGATTGCAGGCGCTATTGAAAAAGCAAAAGTGGCGCTACCGGAAGATCCGTCTTGTAAATAAAATTAGTGCGCGACTCTTCGAACTCTCTTAACGCAACACAAGTTTTGATGTGGCGTCCAAAACCTTCGGCGCTGAATTCTACGAAGTGGCAGCAGTGTACACACATCCATTGACCGCGGCGGCTGGGGGCCTGAACGTCGTCAGTAGGGATAAAAGTAAAATTGGTGATCATGGGGTCTCAGGTTAAAAAATCATTCAACGATTTTCGACGTTTTTTAACCGTGCTGCCCATTCAAAACAACCCGCTTTTGACTCAGGTAAGGTTTTCGGAAAAAAGAAAAGAAGATACGCCCGCCTCGATTTATTTGCGTATCTTGATGGAATCTACAACCCGCAATGCACGTTAATCAGCTAATTATTACCGCTATCGCCCTGATCGGCATTTCCGCGGGCAGTTTCTGCCTCGCACGCTGGGCAAAATACCCGGATGCTGCCGACTTTAAGCTTAAAGCATACGCGGTATTCAATACCACGGTGGGCACTTTCTCGCTGACCTACGTGATGATAAACGTATTCAGGAGCCTGTTGCAGTAGGTTTGAGTTGCAACACGCAACTCATTGCGGTGTCTGTTTCGCAACCCTCATCCTACACTCATCCTACACTCATCCTTCAATCATTCTACACTGTAGGCCTTATCTACCTCTAACCTGCGTCTAAACTACCTCTAAGCTTCCATCCCTCTCCACGCTCACCCGGTTCCATTCTTCACTCTCACACTGTTCCTCCCCCTACTCTTCCTCCTCCTCTCTCACCCTGTTCCTCACTTAACTCTTCACTCCCACCCTGTTCCTCACCTAACTCTTCGCTCTCACACTATCCTCACTCTACTTCACTCACACTGTTCCCCACTCTGTTTCCTCCTCACTCTGCTCTACACTCGCGTTAGCTTAACCGGGGGCGTAAAGCTGGCATTCCACTGGCATACATAGACGTTCTTCTCGTCATCCACACAAACATCGTGGCCGTGCCGGAATACCCTGGATGATGATTGCATCACCGGTTGCAGCACACCGTTCTTATAGACAGGCTCATTCCCGCCCGGACAGGAAACAACCTTGTTGCTTTCGTCGAGGATGGTCACAAACCCGGTATCGGACTGTCTGTTTCCCGCCGCATCCTTCGACCAGCAAACACCCGCGTAGAGATTCTTTCCATCGATCACGGGCCGGCAAACATACATGCCAGGCATATCCATTCGCTTGATGAACTTGCCATCCATAGTGTACACCTTGAAGCAGTTCTCTTCACGCGATGTGCATATAACGGTAGGCCTGGCGGCATCGCGCGTGTCAATGGCGACTCCGTGCGCGTTCACCAGGTTGTGTTCCTTATTCGCGTTGTTCCGGCCACCAAAGTGCCGGATGTATTTACCGTTCCGATCGTAGTGAATGATGTAATCGGACCCGTATCCATCGGCAACATAGATATCGCCATTGGGAGCGACCGTCGTTTCAGTCGGCCTGAAGGGTTCGTCATCTTTATAAACGCCTATCGTTTTAGGATGACCTATGGCAAACACCAGGCGACCATCCAGCGTGGTCTTTACAACCTGGCCCGCCTGGCTGTTCCAGTTGCCCGTGCGATCCTGGAAGTAGCCGCAGTCGGTGATATACAAAAAGTCCTCCTCTCCTTCATGTGAGATAGAAAGGCCATGGCCACCGGGGAAGGCGCTGCCCCAGAAATCAAGCAGCTTTCCTGATTTATCAAATATGAGAATGTTGTTCTGTATGCAATCACCCAACATGATCAGGCGCCCCTTCCGGTCCTGCACCATCTCGTGACAGTTCAGCAGCGGGTTTGAAGTGACGCTGAGTTTGGCCCATCCTTTATCGACCTTATAACGAAATCCGCCGTGGCCAACAATGGTGTCTTCTGGTTGCATGTTCGTGTGATTGATGTTAAACTGTTTTATAGTACTCGCCAGTCCTTTGACCGGAACAAACGCCGAAGCGGTGGATACAGCAGCGGCTGCTGCCATTGAGTTGCGCAGGAATTTTCGTCTTGTGGCCATTGGGTGTTTCGCCTGTTGATCATCACATTTCGATTGCAGCACCGAACGGATGAGTCGTGCAATTTAAACAAGTTATCATCAGTGCAATGGATTGTAAATGCCTTTGATGGCGAAGTTTATTTGACTGGTTGGCTACTGGTCTTTAGCCGATGACTCCAGAACACGGACGGTCGTTTATCAAGGTGACCTTTGCTCCGATCACCATTGCCGCCCGTTAATGATGATGACGCTTTTTCTTCAGGTAACGTCGGCGCCATATTTTATACCAGTGCTTGTTGGCGGGATATTGGCGGGAGGGTGTGATGTTATTGAAGATCATGGCCACGATCAACAGGATCATCACGCCGCTGGCAATGGGATTAAGCACATAAAAGAAGCCGAGACTCTTGATCTTTGTGGATCCAATTACAGCGATCAGCGCTGTGGCGCCGCCCGGAGGATGAAGCGTCTTGGTAACCTGCATCGCCACAATGGATAGTGCCACTGCCACGGCTGCAGCCAGCCATAACGTTGGAATAAAGTAAGCAACAGCAGTTCCGACAATGGCACTAACGAGGTGGCCGCCGAATACATTACGCGGCTGCGCCAGCGGGCTGTTAATAACTCCATAGATCAACACCGACGTGGCCCCAAACGAACCCACCAGAAACAGGTTGTCGGTCTCGGAAAGGTAGTAGCTTTGAATCAGGCCAATCGACCCGATTCCAACAAATGCACCGATAAAGGTCCAAAGGTGCTCGTTGAAATCAACAAGTGTTTCTTTATATATCACCACGCGAGCGAATCGCAATGATTGTTTTATTTTCTGCTTCATGAGGGCCGTTGAATCTAAAGAGCCGCTATAAGACTGAGTTCTCCGGACAAGGCGGTCTTCAAAAAATCGGCTGCAAATTTAGTGACTACAAACGGGTATAGAGCTCGGGGTAAACCCTTAGTTAGCTGCCAATGGTGACATCTGCAGTTAAAGCAGCCTGCAAACGGCTTCAGCGCTATCGGGTTATAAGAGCGCTATCAGGTTATAAGAACGCTATCAGGTTATAAGAACGCTATCAGGCTGGAAGAACGCTATCGGGCTAGAAGAACGCTATCGGGCTGGAAGAACGCTATCGGCCTGGAAGGAATACCAATCGCGACGTCAGGAAGCAGGCAAATAAACATGTGGACAATCCTCCACGGAACAGCCGATGATCACGGCCAGGGTTCGACACAAACAGACAACGTTTACTCGACGGTGCTATCTTTTTCGTTAGCGTTGGCCTTGCTAACAAGGAAATAACCAATCGACAGCGCGAGGATGACCACACCAACGGCAATCTCCTCCATCGGCGCAGCATGTGTCATATCTGCCATCAGCAATTTCCTGGTGACGGCAATGATACCAACAATGAGGATGATCTTTATTTTGATGATGTGCCCTTTCGAGAAGGTCTTAACGGTCTCCAACACTTCCAGCAGCAAGAGTATGTTGAAGAAAAGACCGGCAACCGGCATTCCGTGCTGACCAACATAAAACTCACCTTTGATTAACGACGCGTAGAGGTTGCTAAACACCAGGTACACCAGCTCGACAACCTGGTACACCGCGAAGACGAGACCCACGGCAATAAGTGTGTAGCTGATGTATTTCTCGACTTTTCCGATGATGTTTTCAAATCCTTTGTCCATGAGAGGGGGCGTTTAGTCTTAGGGTGTTAGCCAAATTACAACACCTCCGTTCAAAAAAAAATCGGACTGCCGTGACAGTCCGATCTCCGGTCGCCATTTTAAGGGCGACTACTCCCTGAGCGTATTCGCTTTAAGGATCTTGCTGAACGCCTTAAGCGCTATTGTTCTTCACCCGCTGCGTCAATATTGATGTGACCTTCAGCAATTTCGGTGAGC
>Ga0247822_10000910_pt1 | contig 17203 bp, 17 predicted proteins | sample 13C_Cellulose_Da_FD_192423 | JGI IMG/M metagenome (GOLD analysis project Ga0247822, IMG submission 192423) | Soil microbial communities from agricultural site in Penn Yan, New York, United States - 13C_Cellulose_Day30 | ecosystem: Environmental > Terrestrial > Soil > Agricultural land | place...
CCGCCGTGCGCCAGTGCGCTATTGCCCGTAATACGCGCCGGGGCCGTGCTTGCGCAGGAAGTGCTTGTCGAGCAGCGCCTGGGAGATCGGGGGCGCTTGAGGGTTGAGATCCAGCGCCTTGCGCGTCATCTCGGCGATGATGTCGAGGGCCTGCGCATTCTCGACGGCCTTGGCTCCGGAGGGCCCCCAGGTGAAAGGCCCGTGGCCATGCACCAATACGGCGCTCATTTGCTCCGGGTCCAGATCGCGGAAGCGCTCGACGATGACCTCGCCCGTATTCCACTCGTAGGCGGTGGCGATCTCATCCGGCGTCATGGGCCGGGTGACGGGCACCTCGCCGTAGAAGTAGTCGGCGTGGGTCGTGCCCATGCAGGGAATGCCGCGTCCGGCCTGGGCGAAGGCGACGGCATTGCGCGAGTGTGTATGGACTACGGCCCGGATATTCTCAAAGCCGATGAACAGGCGCCGGTGGGTCGGCGTATCGGAGGAGGGGCGCATCGAGCCGGCCACTTGCTTCCCATCGAGATCGACGAGGACGATGTCCTCGGGGGTCAGGGCGGAATAGTCAACACCGGTGGGCTTGATGCCGAAGACCCCGGCGGCGCGGTCGATGACGCTGACATTGCCGAAGGTCAGATCCACCAGCCCGAGCTTGGGTAGGCTGAGATTGGCTTCGTAGCATTCTTCCTGGATGGCGCGAAAACTCATGGTCGATTACAGGCGGCCGAGGCCGGGCGCGAGGTGATAGTACACTTCGTTGTTGCGGAGTTCCTGCTTGAAGCTGCGCACTTCCGTCTTCGCGTCGATGATGACGAGTTCCAGGCCGGCGATGTCGGAGAAGTCCTCCAGGTGCTCGCTGGTGACGGCGTAGCTAAAGCCGGTGTGATGCGCTCCGCCCGCATAAATCCACGAGGCGCAGGCGGTTTTGAAATCCGGCTTACACTCCCAGAGCGCGCGGGCGACGGGGAGCTTAGGCAGGGCCTTCGCGGGCTTCACGACATCGACTTCGTTCACGATGAGGCGGAAGCGGTTGCCTAAGTCCACGAGCGAGGCGTTGATGGCCGCGCCGGGCGGGGCGTTGAAAACGAGGCGCACCGGGTCTTCCTTGCCGCCGATGCCGAGCGGGTGAATCTCCAGCGATGGCTGGGCCGCTGCAATGGAGGGGCAGATTTCCAGCATGTGCGAGCCGAGGACCTGGTGTTTCCCCTCCGCGAGATGGTAGGTGTAGTCCTCCATGAACGACGTGCCACCGGGCAGGTCGGCGGCGATGACTTTCATGGCACGCAGGAGCGCGCTGGTTTTCCAGTCACCTTCCGCGCCGAAGCCGTAGCCATCGGCCATGAGCCGCTGGGCCGCGAGGCCGGGGAGTTGCTTCAGGCCATGTAGATCCTCGAAGGTCGTGGTGAAGCCTTTGAAGTTTCCTTCCTCTAAAAACGAGCGCAGGCCGAGCTCGATCCGGGCGCCGTCGCGGAGGGCGTCGTGGCGCTCGCCGCCTTTGCGCAGGGCGGGGGCGAGCTTGTAGCTTTCCTGATACTCGGCGCAGAGGGCGGCCACGGCTTTGTCGCTGGCGGCTTTCACGTGCTGGACGAGATCGCCGACGCCATAGCCATTGACGGAAAAGCCAAACTTAGCTTCCGCCGCGACCTTGTCGCCATCGGTCACCGCGACGTAGCGCATGTTATCGCCGAACCGTGCGAACTTCGCGCCCTGCCAATCGTGCCAGGCGCGGGCGGCGCGCATCCAGGCGCCGACGCGATCCTGGACCTCCGTGTCGGACCAGTGTCCGACGACGACTTTGCGGTTCAGCCGCAGGCGCGTGTGGATGTGACCCGCCTCGCGATCTCCGTGCGCGGCCTGGTTCAGGTTCATGAAGTCCATGTCGATCGCCGACCAGGGCAGATCGCGGTTGAACTGCGTATGCAGGTGCAGGAACGGCTTGCGCAAGGCGCTGAGCCCTCCGATCCACATCTTCGACGGGGAAAATGTGTGCATCCACAACACCAGCCCCGCGCAGTTCGGGTCGTGGCTGGCTTCCTGACAGAGCTGACGAATTTCCTCCGGGGTCTTCAATACTGGTTTGAACACGAGGGGAAGCGGGATGCGCTTCGACTTGTTCAACTCGGCGACGATCTTTTGCGAATTGACCGCGACTTGGCGGAGGGTCTCTTCGCCGTACAGATGCTGACTGCCGGTGACGTACCAGATTTCGGGGGAGGAAAGGTTCTTCATGCGTGATTGGTTTGTTGGTCTTTCAGGGTGATGAGATCCTTCATGACACCACTGAGATCAGCCGCGCGATTCACTCCGCCAAAGGCGTCGTACACCTGCCGATAGAGACGATAGATCTCGTCATAGGCCGCGCGGTTTTCCGGGATGGGCTCGTAGGCGATGTCCTTGAGGAAGGTCATGGCCGCCTGAGCGGAAGGATAGTCGGGATAGGTGCCGGCCACGACGGCGGCGGCCACGGCGGCTCCGAGAGCGCAGGCCTGGCTGGAGCCGGGCACGCGGATCGTACAGCCCGTGATGTCGGCGTAGATTTGCATGGCCATCGCGTTCTTCTCCGCGATGCCGCCGGCGCAGATCACGCTATCGACGGGAACACCATACTCCTCGATGCGCTCGATGATGGCGCGGGCGCCGAGCGCGGTGGACTCGATGAGAGCGCGGTAAATCTCCGCGCGGGTGGTGTAGAGGGTCTGGCCGAGCAGGAGGCCGGTGAGCATCGGATCAACCAGGATCGTGCGATTACCGTTGTTCCAGTCGAGCGCGAGTAGGCCGCTCTGGCCAGGCAGGAGGGCGGCGGCTTCGTCGGTGAGTTGCTTGTGCAGCGCGGCGTCGCCCTGACAGACGACCTCGACCCACCATTTGAAGATATCACCGACTGCCGACTGGCCGGCCTCGATGCCGTAGAACCCAGGCAGGATCGCGCCCTTCACGATGCCGCAGATGCCGGGGATGTCTGGTACTACCTTGTCCGCGGAAACAACGCCACAGTCGCAGGTGGAGGTCCCGATGACCTTGACCAGCGTGCCTTCCTTGATGCCGCAGCCGATGGCTCCGTAGTGAACGTCCATCTCGCCGATGGCGATGGGAATGCCGACGGTCAGGCCGAGCTTCTCCGCCCACTCGGGACAAAGACGGCCCGCCAGATGGTTGGCGTCATGGGCTTTTTCGTAAAGGCGGTCGCGCAGATCGGCGAGCTTCGGATCGAGGAGGGCGAGGAATTCCTTATCAGGCAGCCCGTTCCAATCCTCGGCATACATGGCCTTGTGTCCGGCCATGCAGACGCCACGCTGGATTTGCTTGGGATCGTTGACGCCGGCGAGCACGGAGGGGACCCAGTCGGCGAGCTCCACCCAGCTATAGGCGGCGTCGAACACATCGGGGGCGATTTTCAGGCAGTGCCAGATCTTCGACCAGAACCACTCGGAGGAATACGTGTTACCGCACTTCGCGATGTATTGCGGGCGATGCTCGGCGGCGGTTTTGGTGATGGCGGCGGCTTCGCGATGGCTGGTGTGGTCTTTCCAGAGCCAGCAGTGAGCCGCGAGATTGTTTTCCCACGCCGGATTGATGCCGAGCGGGACGTTATTTTGATCGACCGGCAGGGGGCTGGAGCCCGTGGTGTCGACGCCGATGCCCACGATAGAGTCGGGTGAAAAGCCGGGTTTCTGGTTCGCTTCGGCGAGGGCGATGCGTACGCTCTCTTCGAGCCCGTAGAGGTAGTCGGCTGGATTTTGGCGGGCGAGATGGTGGTCTTTGCGGTCGAGCAGGACGCCCTGGTGTCCGTGTGGATAGTCCACCACGCCGCAGCCCAGCTCTGCGCCATTCGAGCAGTCTACGATGAGCGCGCGAACGGAGTTAGTGCCATAGTCTATGCCAAGGGAGGATGTCATACGGGAGACTGTATACCTTCATGTGCTTCTTTCTAGTGGTAAAGAATTGCGTTACTTGACAGTAATGTAGGCATGCCCTACCGCGCGCGGCCTTCCATGTCAGACCTCGCCCGCGCGGCCGGGGTCTCGAAGAACACGGTCTCGCTGGCCCTGCGCGGGGACCCTCAGATTCCCCCCTCCACCCGCGAGCGCATCGAAGGGATAGCCCGTGATCTCGGCTATCAAAAGAACGCGACGATGGCGCACCTCATGGCGGAGCTGCGCCGGACGAAGAAACCACGTGTGCAGGCAGCCCTGGCCCTGCTGAATGCCAATGCCGACCGCCATGCCTTTCGCGATCATCCCACCGTGCCCGCCTACGTCGCCGGCTGCCGACGCCGGGCCGATCATCTCGGCTACACCACGGATGAGTTTTGGCTACATGATCCCGAGCTAAACGGCCCCCGGCTCAACAAAATCCTCCGCTCCCGGGGCATCCGTGGAGCCATCGTGGTCGGGCTCATGCGGGAGAATGTCCTACCGGCGGGCTTTGCCGAAACCTGGGAGGAGTTCCCCGTCGTGGTGACGGGCGTTCGCACGCGGGGCCCGGCGCTGTCCTTCGCCTGTACCGATCACCACATCCTCGCCATGCGGGCCTACGAGCGCGCGCTGGCCCTGGGGTATCGCCGTCCGGCTTTGGTGCTGGATGAAGAGATCGACCGGCTCGTGGACGGGCGATTCAGCGCCGGAGTCAGCGTGGCGGCGAGAAACCGGCTGCCGAGCGCGCAGACGCAGCCTTTTTATCAAGTGCGTGCGGCGATGAAGGAGCCGACGATCTTTGCGCGATGGTTCGCTCGGGAGAAGCCGGATGTCCTCCTGACCCTGTACAATGTCGTGCAGGTCTGGCTGCGGGAGATGAAGCTGAAGGTGCCGGACGATGTCGGACTGATCCAGCTGGAGTGGCGAAAATCCTCACCCGAGTGGGCGGGGATGGACCAGCATAATGACGTGGTCGGGGAGGCGGCGGTGGAGATGCTAGTCAGCATGATCCATCGGCACGAGATCGGGGTGCCGGAGTTCCCACGTGCCACCCTGGTCGGCAGCACGTGGAAAGAAGGTCAGACCGTGAAGGCCACGGCCTTGAAAAACTAAACCATGCCGAGCTTTTGCTTGCCGGCTTCGCTGATGCGCTCGGGAGACCAGGAGGGTTCCCAGACGAGCTCGACATCGGCTTCGGTCACGCCTTCCACGGTCAGAATTTTCTGACGCGCTTCGCTCGCGATCACGGGGCCCATGCCGCAGCCGGGAGCCGTGAGGGTCATCTGGATCAGGACCGTGCTTCCGCCGCCGTCGAGGGGCTTGATGTCGAGGGAGTAGATGAGACCGAGATCCACGATGTTGACCGGGATTTCCGGGTCGAAGCACGTGCGGAGCTGGTCCCAGACGCCCTGCTCGAGACCGGCGTCTGGCGCGGTGAAAACTTCGGCGGGAGCTTCCTGGCCGATGGCGTCGGCGTCGGAGCCCTCCACGCGGTAAAGCCCGGCCTGGCTGGGCACGAGGATCGTGAAGGATCCGCCCAGCGCCTGGGTGAGAACGACTTCCACGCCCTCAGGCAGGGTGATGCGTTCCCCGCTCGGGATCCGCGTCACGTCGACGTTGCGGGTGGTGATAATGGCTGATTGACTCATAATTTATTCAGCAGCGGCTGAGCCGGCGCCGGAGGATTTGTACCCAGCGAGGTACTGTTCGACGAGGAGCAGGCTGCCTTCACCGGCGCGCTGCACGATCTTGAGGAGCTGGTCCATCGAGCTGACTTCTTCCAACTGCTCGGTGATGAACCACTGGAGGAAAGTCGCGGCGATGTGGTTGTTTTCCTTCAGCGAGAGATCCATGAGCGCGTTGATCTGGTTCGTCACCTTGATCTCCTGCTCCAGCGAGAGCTTCACGGCGTCTTCGGCGAACGGGAACTTCGGCACGGGCTTGCCGATGGCCGGGATCTCGACGCGAGCGCCGGCGTCGATGAGGAACTTGATGAACTTCATCGCATGCGCGTGTTCTTCCGATGCCTGCTTGTAAAAGTGATTGGCGAGGAAGGGCAGCGACTCCGCATCGAAGTGCGCGGCGATGGCGGTGTATTGGATGCTGGCCGCAAATTCATTGCCGACCTGTTCATTGATCTTATCGTTAAGAGCCTGGGAAACGAGCATGGTGTCAGTGTGTATCGGCGGATGATGGCGTCAAGTCTTCCTGAGCGAAGATTCCAGCTTGCGCGCGAGGGGCCGTTACGATTCCCTGCGCCATGGCTGCGTCGGAAAATCATTCGCTCGGGAGGCTAGTCGGCTTATTGATGGTCGGCACTATCGTGCTGGCGTTTACGGGACTCTTCGGGACCTGGTACGCGCATGCCAGTGGATCCAAGGCCCTCGAGCGGGCGGACCGCCTGGCCACGCTGACCGATGAAGCGCGCCGCGCGCAGGTCGCGTTCAAGATTCAGGTGCAACTCTGGAAAAACCTCCTGCTGCGCGGTCAGGATCCGGCGGAGTTTGAGAACTATCAGCGGCTTTTCCGTGCGCAGCAGCAGGCGGTGCAGGCTGATCTGGAGGCCCTCGGCGCGAGCCGCGATTTACCCGAGCCGACCCGGATGGAGATCGCGGCGATCAAGGCCGAGGTCGATAAGCTAAACGCTTCCTTCGCCGCTGCCATCGCGGAGTATGTGCAGGGCGACCCCTCCTCGATCTTTCGCGTGGATCGTCTGGCTGGAAAGGGCGACCACGGGGTCAACGATCGCCTGGATGATGTCGCGGTCTCGCTGGCGGCGGAGAACGAGAAGCAGGTCGATGTGCTGCAGGAGAAAAACGAGAAGGACTATGACGTCCTCCGGATCGTCTCGCTCAGTCTCACGCTGGGGACCGTCGCTGTCGTGCTCGTGTTCGGGTGGAAAATCTCGCGTCTGCGTGTGAGGAAATGAGTGAGTTATTAGCAGTCTTCCTGGCCGGACTTAGCTTATTTTTTACCGGCGTGGCGGGCGTGAAGTCGCGCCTCCAGCAGCTAAGCGGTCGTCGCTGCCGCCAGATCCTGGCCAAGGTGACGGACCGCTCGATCCTGGCCGGTTTGGTCGGCCTGATGTTCGGCGCGATCACGCAGAGCGCGTCGGCGGTGGCCTTCATCCTCTCGGGCATGGTGGCGACGGGGCTGATCTCGCTACGGCGGGCGTTGCCAGTCGTGGCGGCGTCGAATGTCGGGACGGCGGCGCTGGTTTTCCTCGCGGCTTTCGATATGAAGCTCGCGATCTTCTTTCTGATCGGCGTGACTGGCCTGATGATCGCGTTTCGGATCGGGCATAAGTTTGAGGCGATCATCGGTGCGTTGTTTTCCATCGGGTTGCTCTTCTATGGGTTGGAACTCATGAAGCAGGCTTTCGGCCCGATGCCGGGCTACGAGTGGTTTCAGACGCTGGCGGCGTTTCTGAAGCAGTGGGCGGTCGCGCCGTTCCTGCTCGGAGCGGCCTTGCGCATGATCATCCAATCATCGTCGGCCATCGGCGTGATCGCCATCGCCTTGCAGGCGGCGGGTTTGTTCACGGAATTCCAGTCGGTCATGCTCATCTGCGGCGCCGGTCCCGGTGTGGCTCTGGCCGCGCTTTTCTTGTCGGGGAATCTCTCCGGCCCGCCGCGCCAGATCGTGCTGTATCAGGGCATTATTAACCTCGTCTCCGGCACCGTGCTGGCGCTCGCTTTTCTAGTAACGGCGCGTAGTGGTGGCGGTGGGCCGATTTTCGATCTGATCTATAAGGTCGCGCGTGATTCCAACGACTGCCTGGCGTGGACATTCTTCCTGAGCATGAGTGGCTGTCTCTTCGCGGGCCTCGCGATATTGCCGTGGACGGAGCGGTTCCTCGGGATCCTCGCCCCGCCGACGATCGAGCAGGACATCTCGCGTCCGGCGTATCTGCATGAGGAAGCGTTCGCCGTGCCTGACACCGCCGTGGAATTAGTCGGGCAGGAGCAACAGCGATTCTTAGGTGTGGTGACGACCATCCTGGAAAGCGTGCGCGATGAGAGCAAGAGCGGCGTGGAGGCCAAGCCCTCGGCTCTGCGCACCGGTGGCGTGACTCTCGGCGGAGAGATCACGGTGTTTTTGAAAGAGTTGATCAACCGCAACGTCTCCTCGGAGACCGCCGGGGAAATCCTCTCGCTGGAGCGTCGTCAGGAAAATCTCTCGTCGCTGCTGGAGACGGTCTATCGCTATGCGGTCATCCGGTCGGAAACGTCGTTTAATCCGCAAATCTCCGACCTCATGGATCGGCTCTCCGAGTCGCTCCATCTGATCCTGATGACGGCGGCGGATGCCTGGCGCTCCCATGACGAGGCGGATCAGGCCTTTCTCCTGAAGCTGACGGAAGACCGTGGCGAGATGATGGAGCGTCTGCGTCGATCCTACCAGATGGCCGAGGGCGGAGCTGGGCAGGTCTCGGCGCTGTTTTACGCGACGACGCTTTTCGAGCGTTCGGTCTGGATCGTGCGGCAGGTCGGGCTTTCCCTCAAGGGGCCGCTCGACTAAGGGCGGCTAGCGCAGGGAGGCGACGGCCTTGGCCCGGTCTTTCTCGAGGGCGAGGAGTTCTTTGAACCCGGAGATCTCAAAGACCTCCAGCACGAGAGTGCTCGGGCCGGCGATGATCAGCTTGCCGTTGCTGCTGTTGTGCTTCTTGAGGGCCTGCAGGACGGTGCGCAGGCCCGCGCTGCTGATGTAGGTGAGCTGGCTGCAGTCCCAGACGAACTTCCGCTCGCCATCGGCGAAGGCTTCGTTGAATTCCTTATCGAGGAAAACGGTCGTGGTGGTCTCGAGGCGTCCGGATAGAACGAATACAGAAACGCCATCTTCTTGAACGCGGGAGATCGTCATAGGGCCAGACACCATCTTCTGCCGTGCCGTCCTCGTCAAATAAAAGACGCGCCCGGCGGCGGGCCGCATTTACTTTGACACGGGGAAGCGGCGATTTCATCGTTGTCCTGTGTCTTCTCTCAGTCTCTCCCTCGAAAAACTCGGCGCAGCAACCATCGTCCACCTGGCGGGGCGGCTCGATGCTCATGGCTCGCAGGAGGTGGAGCCCACCTTTCGCACGCTGGGAGGGAAAAGCTCGGTCATCATCGATCTCGGTGAGGTCTCCTATCTGAGCAGCGGAGGCATCCGTCTTTTCGTCAGCCTGCAAAAGCAACTCCAGGCCCAGGGCGGCAAGCTCGTCCTCGCCGCTCCGCAGCCCTACTGTCGCGAGGTGTTGCGCGTGTCGGGTCTCGATCAGTTTTTCGCCATTTTTGCGACCTTGGACGAAGCGGCTTCGGAGCTGGGCGCCCTGATGGAGCGGATCGAGAAGCCGGCGGGGAAGTTCATTTTTCACCACGGATCGAGCGAACCGGGCGCCATCGAGGTGCTGGGCAGCATTCAGAATGTCCTCGAGGCCAATATCACGGCGGAGAATATCAAAGCTAAGAAGTTCTCGGCCAAGGAGTATTCCCTCGGGCTCGGCGGCCTCGGCCCGTCCGTGGAAGAGGTCCTGCCGCTCATGGGGGAGATGATCACCATCGGCGGCACCATGGTCTGGCTGCCCACGGATGGCTATGACACGCCGGACTTCCTCGTGCCGCGGCATGATAGCGACGACGTGATGATCCAGACGGGGTTCAATGTCTCGCTCTCGGGGAAGTTCAACGAATACGTGGAGTTTGAGTCCAGCCAGGCTAATGGCACTCCGCTCGGCGATATCTATGCGACGCTCTTCGAACTGGCGCGGGAACGCCGCCCGGACTATCGCGGCGCGATCGGCATCACCATGCGGGCGGAAGTCGGCGAGGCCTTCGGCTGCGGCGTGGTGCGCGCGCCCATCGCGGCGAATGCGCCGGAGAATGGCAAGCTGATCACGGATCCAGTGAACTATGAGTCGTGGTTCGAAGTCGACACGACGCCGCGCCATCGCGATGTGACCGGGCTCATCTGCGGCATCGGCGTGGACCTGGAGGCGGACCTGAGTGTCTTCGATCAGCAGTATCTCAAGGACGCGTTTTATATCAATCCGGGCAACCACCCCGGCACCCGCGCCAAGACCCACAACCACGGCGTTTTCTTCAAGCCCTTCCCGCTCGGGGAGAAACCCTGGACGCTGGAGCGGGAGATTCACCGCGTGGTCGAGGACGGCACCTTCGTCGACATGCGCCATCTCTTCGACACCACGACGATCATCTGGGCGCTGATCGGGATCGTGTACGTGCAGGACTTCCGTCCCGATCAAAGCGCTTAGCTATTAGGCTTCGGCCGGGATACGCGGTCCAGCGGCGATCTCCTCGATGAGCTTGCGATTAAAGGCCGGGATGTCGTCGGGCTTCCGGCTGGTGACGAGGCCGTTGTCCACGACGACTTCCTCGTCGAGCCAGTCACCGCCGGCATTACGCACATCGCTCTCGATGGCCGGCCAGGAGGTCAACTGCCGCCCGGCGACGAGGTCGGCCTCGATCAGCACCCACGGACCGTGACAGATGGCCGCGATGGGCTTGCCGGAGTTGGCAAATTCCTTGGTGAACTTCACGGCCTTGGGCGCGGAGCGAAGCGCATCGGGATTATAAAGCCCGCCCGGGATGACTAAGGCATCGAACTCCGCCTCGCTCACCTCGTCCAGCGTGGCGTCGACATCGACGGGCGTTCCTTTGTCCATATGGTTCATGCCCTGGATCTGCCCCGATTTTAGGGAGATGATCCGCACATCAGCCCCGGCGTCGATCAGGGCGTCGCGCGGCCCTTCGAGCTCGACTTGTTCGAAGCCATCGGCGGCGAGGATGGCGATTTTTTTGTTTTGGAGAGTGGTGTTCATACTTAGTCGTTCGTGCGCGCGATCATCGGGGGACGCTCCCTGATGAATCACCCATCCAAAACACGGAGGGCGCACGATTGGCGGGTATGGTGCATGTCGGCATATCCGGGTGGACGTACCCGAAATGGCGGGGCGTTTTTTACCCGGAGGGACTGGTGCATAGAAAGGAGCTGCACTACGCGAGCCGGGAGCTTTCCTCGATCGAGATCAACGGCACGCACTATGCGCTACAGAAACCTAAGTCTTTTGCAAAATGGCGGGACGAAGTGCCGGAGGATTTCGTGTTCTCGGTCAAGGCGACGCGATTCATCACGCACATTCGCCGACTGAAAGATTGTGAAGAGCCGTTGGCTAATTTTTTCGCATCAGGCTTGCTGGTGCTGGGCCCGAAGCTCGGTCCGATCCTGTGGCAACTGCCGCCGAGTTTTCGCTATGACGAGGAGCGGCTGGAGGACTTCTTAAAACTGCTGCCGGGAAATTCCGAGGACGCGGAACGCCTGGCGCGTAAGGCGACCTTGGCCAGCGACCGCATCTGGACCAGGGCGCAGGAGGGGAGCCGGTTTCGGCATTGCATGGAGGTGCGGCACGACAGCTTTATGGTGCCGGAGTTTTTCGCGCAGTTGCGGCGCTACCGGGTGGCTTTTGTCCTCGCGGACACGGCGGGGAAATGGCCATACGCGGAGGATGTGACCAGTGACTTCATGTATCTCCGGCTGCACGGAGACTCCGAACTCTATGTGAGCGGCTACACGGAAGAGGCGATACAGTATTGGGCGGCCCGCATCCGGCAGTGGCGGCAAGGCCGGCAGCCGGGCGATGCTCGGCTCGTCACGCCGCGGGCGAAGCCGGCCAAGGGCGGGCGCGATGTGTTCGTGTACTTCGACAATGACGCGAAGGTGAAAGCGCCGCGCGATGCGAAACGCCTTATCGAGGCGCTTCGCTAAGTGAGCACTGGGCCAGCACGAAGTCGGCGAGGTGGTCGGCGGCTTCGGGGCGGCTGAGCTCGGTCACGGCGCCGATCTGATACTGCCACAGCGCGCCGTCGTTTTGGAAGATGTCCTTCACCGCCGCGGCGATCTCCTCGGCGGAAGAGGCGAAAATGCCCGCACCGCTTTCGATGAGAAGCCGTGCGTTGCCTTCCTCCTGGCCGGGGACGATCTGCGTGATGATCATCGGGGTCAGGGCGGCGAGGGCTTCCTGCACGGTGGCTCCGCCTGCTTTGCTAATGAGGAGGTGACTCTCCGCCATCAGACGCGGGAGCTCGGGTGTCCAACCATAGACGGCGAGGGGACGGTTCTTCTCCGCGGCGAGTTCAGTGAGGCGCTTGCCTAAGTTTTCGTCGCGACCGACCGTGGCGGTGAGCGAAATATTCGGGATGTCGAGGAGTTGGCTAACAATGCCCGGAGCGAGGTGATGACCGGAGTTAATCACGTAAAGCACCTGCCAAGGCTGGCCGGAGGCGGGTGGCGTGTCGGTCTTGGGAATCCGCGCGAAGCAGCGTGGCACGGGAAACCCGGTGACGAGGACGCGCTTCGGGTCGACCTTGGCTTCGCGCACTTTCTCGGCGGTGGCTTCATTAGCCACGAGCAGGTAGTCGCTGTAGGGGCGGTACCATGCGCCGTTCACGGTGAGTGAATCGGTGATGATGGTCAGCGTGCGGAAGGGGCGCTTCTGTCCGGGCTTGTACAGGCGGTCGAGCAGGCAGTTGCAGCCGGGATAGACGGAGATGATCGCGTCGGGCCGGTGCTCGGCGATGAGCGCGGCGAGGCGTTTCTCGGCCGCGCCGTAGAGGACCATGTGCGACTCGAGCAGGGTCGTGCGGTCGAGCAGGTCGAAGATGCCCTGCCAGAGCCACGGGGCGTGGTTGATCACGGCCAGATAGCCGCGCATGGTGAGCTTGTTCACCCAGCCGTAGGCCTCCAGGAAGACATCGCTCATCACGACATTCGCGTCGGGCGCGGCAGTTTGCAGGGCTTCGCGGAGGTTGCGGGCGGCGGCGTTGTGGCCTTCGCCGAAGCTGGCCGTAAGGATCAGGACGGATTTCACAGCCAGTGTTTGCGTTTGAAAAAGAGGACCATGCCGCCGGCCACGATGCCCATGAGGACGAGGGAATACAAGTAGCCAAACGTCCACTCCAGCTCGGGCATGTTGAAGGGAGATTTCGTGTCGAAGTTCATGCCGTAAATGCCGGCGATGAAGGTGAGGGGAATGAAGATGCTCGAGATGACGGTGAGCACGCGCATGATCTCATTCGTCCGAAAGCCGAGGCTGGAGATGTAGAAGTCCATCAGCCCCGCCGACAGATCGCGATAGCTTTCCATGATATCGATGATCTGGGTCGTGTGGTCGTAGCAGTCGCGGAGGTAGATCTTGGTCTCGTCGCGGATGAGGGTGCTTTCATCGCGGATGAGGCTGCTGAAAATCTCCCGCTGCGGCCAGGCGGTGCGGCGGAGTTGGAGGAGCAGGCGCTTGATGCCGTGGAGCTTGCGGATGAGCTCGCGGGAAGGTTTTTCGAGGAGTTGGTCCTCCAGATCCTCGATGCTGTCGCCCAGTTCCTCCAGGATGGGAAAGAACTGATCCACCGTCGCATCGAGTAGCGCATAGGCGAGGTAGTCCGCCTTCATGAGTCGGGCCGATCCACGGCCAGCTCGCAAGCGCCGACGCACGGCGTCGAAGACATCATGCTCGCTCTCTTCCTGGATGGTGATGACGTAGCCCTCGCCGAGGAAAAGGCTCAACTGCTCGACCGCGACGCGGTGCTGGCCCTCGTCATAGATCATCTCGCTGACGATAAAGAACTGCTCGTCGTAGAGCTCGACCTTGGGCCGCTGGGTGGTGTTGAGCACGTCCTCGAGAGCGAGGGCGTGAATCTTAAAGCGGTCGGCCAGCTTGCGCAGCAGGTCGATATCTCCGAGGCCGTCGATGTTGATCCAGTTGACCTTGGCCGGGTCGTAGCGGGCCATCAGCTCCTCAAAGGTATCGAAGCATCCCTCGAAAATGCCCTCGGGATCGTACTGGATCAGTGTGATAACGGTCGGTGCGCTGGGCTTCCCGCTGAGCGGGACGAGCGTGGCGGGAGGGGTGCCGGGAGCGTGATACTTGAAGCGAATCATCGCATCGCTAGGAACGCCTTTTTTCGGGGCGTCTGGCAACGGAAAAGTGTTCGTAACCGCGGGGAATCTCGCTGGAGGGCGTCGCCGGGTCGACGAGGAGGCCGATTTCGGTGAGGGGAGTCTTGGGAAACTCTCGCCGCCAGGCTTCGGTCAGGCGTGCGCAGCGTCGGGGCGGCACGGCGAAAAGCAGCTCGTAGTCTTCTCCGTCGCTCAGGGCCTGCTGGGTGGTGCAACCGCGATTTCGGGGCAGGGCGTCGAGGTCGAGTTGGAACCCGCAGCCGGAGGCCTTGGCGAGCCGGGGCAGGTCGGTGCCGAGGCCATCGCTGAGGTCCATCATGGCGCTGGGCCGGATCTCGCGCCCGAGCCAGGAGCCTTCAACCACCCGGGGCGTGAAGCGCAAATGATGGCCGCCGAGCGAGCCGCCGAGTTTTCCGGTCACGAAGAGGCGGTCGCCGGGCTTGCCTCCCGAGCGGGTGATCATCTGACGGGCGGGCACGGTGCCGCTGAGCGTGATGGCGATGGCGACGTTTGGCGCGCTGGAGGTTTCGCCTCCGACGATGCCGACTTGGAAGCGCTTGGCGGCGCGGTTCAGCCCGCGATAAAAGCCCTGCCAGTATGCGATGGGACGGTCTTTCGGGGTGAAGATCGTGACCAGCGCGGACTGGGGCCGGCCGCCCATCGCACCGATGTCGCTGAGCGCGCGGCAGAGCGCCTTCCACCCCACCAGCGCGGGCGGGTGTTCGGCCAGATAGTGGATGCCCTCGACGACGCAATCGGTCTTCAAAAGCAGCAGATCGCGCGAGCCGGGCTGGCGAATGGCCGCGCAGTCGTCGCCGGGGCCGAGCACCGTGTCGGAGCCGATGGGCGAGCCCTTGAGCAGGCGCTCGACCAGGGCGTCTTCGCCGATGCTCCCGAGTGTCATGGCAGAGACGCCGGGAAGCACAGCGTCCCGATGATGGTCACTGTGTTAAAGAACGCGTGCAGCAGGATGGGAGCCCACAGGGACCCGGTGCGTTCGTAAACGAGAGTCAGGAAGATCGCGAGCACGCAAAGTCCGAGGAAGGCCGGGATGTGTCCGTGGATGAAGGCGAAGACCAGGGAGTTAAGCAGGATGGCCGGCCACCGACCGATGTACTGGCGCGCTACACCGAAGATGTAGCCGCGGAAGATGAACTCCTCGGCCAGGGGGGCCATGACGATGGCGAGCAGGATGAGGAGGAGCTTTTCCGGCAGGCCGGGATTGTCAGCGAGGAAGCGCAGGATTTCCTGCGGCGCCAGATCCGGGCCATAGAATTTCTCCATGACCAACTGGATCGTGATGATGACTGGGTAGATGCAGAGCAGCGCGAGAAACGCCCATGGCGCCTGGCGGGGCCAGTTCAGCCAATTCAATCCGAAGATCCGGATGGGGTTGCGGCCGCGAGCGATCAGCAGAGTAACTATGGCTGTGACGAGCAGCAAATAGAGGACGCAACTGGCAATGATGATGCCTGTCGTGAAGGTCTGTTTCTTGCCGAAACTCTCGATGGTATTTCCGACGAGCAGCACGGCGAGAAATCCGGCTACCCAAATATCGCCCGTACCGAAACCGCCCGCTTTCGGCCCGGTCGTGGGCGCGATGCTGGCCGGATCGGCCTTAAAATAGTGTCGGGAAAGGTAGTAAAGGCCGGCAACTGCCAGCAGCGCGAAGATCGTCAGAGCCACGGTCTAGGGCGCGAAGAATGGTGGCAGCAGATACACGCGTCCGGGCTGGAGGTGCGGCATGGTCTGGAGCAGGTCGACCTTCACCGTGGGAGCCTTGGCGCTGGCCTCGCCGAACATGCGCAGGAAGCTGCCGAGCGTGACCGTGCGCTTGTAGCGAACGATCTGCGCGTCGGGGGATTTTCCGAGTTCCGCCGCCTTCGTGTAGGCGTCTTCGATGTAGCCGAGCTGGTCGACGAGCTTGGCCTCGTAGGCGTCCTGACCGCTCAGGATGCGGCCGTCGGCCACGCCGGAGCGGAGCACCTGCTCATCCACGCCGCGGGCCTTCGAGACGATGCCGACGAAGCGGCCGTAGCTCTGCATGACGAGGCCTTCGATATAGGCTTTTTCCTCGGGCGTCATCTCGCGGGCGCCATTCAGCATGTCCTTGAACGCGCCGCTCTTGAAGACCACCGACTGGAGGCCGACTTTGCCGAAGAGTTCACGGTAGTTCAGCGTGGAAATGATGACGCCGATCGAGCCGGTGAAGGTCGTGCTGTTGCACATGATGTAGGAGGCTCCGCAGGCCGTGTAGTACGCGCCGGAGGCTCCGATCGAGTTGAAGTAGATGACCGAGGGCTTCACCTTGCTGAATTCCTTGAGGCTGTTGTACAGCACGTCGGAGGCGGTGATCTCTCCACCAGGGCTGTCCACGGAGAGGACGATGCCTTTCACGGCGGGGTCGTCTTTCGCCTGCTGGAGCGCGTTCTTGAAATCATCGACCATGTTGTCGCCGAGAGGGCCGGGCGCGCCGTGGGCGATGACGCCCTCGACTGGGATGACGACGATCTTGTCCGCGCTGGAGCTATCGCGCTCGACGAGCTCCTCAAAGGCCTTCGGCTTGGTCACCCGGATCGCGGCGACCTGCGAGCTGCCCTGGAAGCCCATCAGCGCGGCGAAGAGGACGAGGTTGGCGAACATGCTGGCGCAGACAGCAACGAAAAGGACGAGGATAGCGCAGCCGGATTTTTTCATGAAATCGAGGGCCAAGCTGCCGCAACTTCCCTTCCGTCACAAGCGGGAACCGCCCAAAAAACTTTCCGTACCTACGGAGTGCATACATTTTTCCGCCCGCAAGAGGAAAAATTGTTTACAAAGAAGCGATCATGAATGTATCCCGTACATACATCCGATACTCATTGGATATTTGTACTCTATGAAAAAAATCACCTCACAGGGATATGGGACGAGGGTTTTGACGAGAGGGTTCTCGTTGATCGAACTTCTCATCGTCGTGGCGATTCTGGCTATTTTGGCCGGGGTCGGAGTCAGCGTTTTGGGCGGCACTCAGAGCCGCGGCATCGATCAGGGAGGGAACACGATCTCCGGCATGGCACAGTTGGCCCGGCAACACGCCTCTTCTATGAATACCCTGACCGCCCTCGTGATCGCGGAGACGACCGAGAGTGGGGAGGTCGAGAAACGCCCCATGGTCAGCGTCTGGGATTTCGACAGTTCCTTGAAGCCGAATCAGGTGGAGCGCTGGACCTTGCTGCCTTCGACCGTCTCGATCTCGACGACCAACGTTAGTCTGCCTGCCTCACTCAGCCCATCTGGCATCACCTACAAGAACGCTACCGTCCAATCGCCCAAGTTTATCTGGTTCTACGCGGACG
>Ga0247822_10000911_pt1 | contig 17178 bp, 13 predicted proteins | sample 13C_Cellulose_Da_FD_192423 | JGI IMG/M metagenome (GOLD analysis project Ga0247822, IMG submission 192423) | Soil microbial communities from agricultural site in Penn Yan, New York, United States - 13C_Cellulose_Day30 | ecosystem: Environmental > Terrestrial > Soil > Agricultural land | place...
GGGGGAGCAGGAGGAGGGAAGCAGCGAACGAGGCGACGCGCATGCTCCGGCGGCATCGCAAGCCGCGTACCACCGGGGTGAGACCAGGATCGCCCCTGCATCGGACGTCACGAGCGGCCACGGTCCGGCGACCGCCGGCATCCGGTGGCAGGCCGGCGTGACAGCGTGAACGCCGCGACCCGTGACCGTGACCGCGGTCCCGCGGTGCCTGACCTCGGGTGAAGACGACTCCGGAGCGGCTGGAGGGTTGCGCTCGGGCCGCCGACCCGGCGATCCTCGGCAAAGATGCGACCAGCGCGGCCGGCGGAGTTCCAGGGGACGGAGCGCTTCGAGGTCCGTCGCCGTCTCGGGGCCGGTGGAATGGGAGTCGTGTACGCCGCTCACGATCGGGAGCGCAACGTCCAGGTCGCCCTCAAGGTGCTGCACCGGCTGTCGCCCGACCGCATCGCGCGGTTCAAGGGCGAGTTCCGCGCGGTCCAGAACCTGTCCCATCCCAACCTGGTGGCCATGGGCGAGCTGCTCGAGGCCGACGGCCACTGGTTCTTCACCATGGAGCTGGTCGACGGCGTCGACTTCGCGCGCTACGTGCGGCCGCCGGCGGCGGCCGAGGGTGGCGACGAAGCCACGCTCACCGAGGACGTCCCCGCGGCGCGGGCGACCGCGCGGTTCGACGAGGCCCGGCTGCGCGCCGCCGCCGGCCAGCTCGCCCGCGCGATCAGCGCCGTGCACGCCGCCGGGATGATCCACCGCGACGTCAAGTCGTCGAACGTGCGCGTCACCCCGCAGGGGCGAGTGGTGCTGCTCGACTTCGGGCTGGTCCGCGACGCGCGCGAGCTCGAGACCACCGAGACCGACACCGTCGGCACGGTCGCCTACATGGCGCCCGAGCAGGCTTTCGGCGGCGCCGTCGGGCCGCCGGTCGACTGGTACGCGTTCGGGGTCATGCTCTACGAGGCGTTGACCGGCCGGATGCCGCACGACGGCGGGACGCCGCTCGAGCTGCTGGCCCGCCGGCGCGACCACCCGGCCCGGCCGCCGCGCGAGTGGTGGCCCGAGGTGCCGGCCGACCTCGATCGGCTGTGCGTCGACCTGCTCGCCATCGATCCGGCGGCCCGGCCCGACGGCGCCAGCGTGCTCGAGCGGCTCGGCGTCAACGAGGGCCCCCGGCGGCGCGCGGTGCCGACCACGCCGCCGGTGCCGGTGCTCGGCCGCGATCGCGAGCTGGCCGCGGTGGTGGCCCCGTTCGACGACGTCCGCCGCGGGCGGCCGCAGGCGGTGTGGATCTCCGGCCGATCGGGGGTCGGCAAGAGCACGCTCCTGGCCCGCGCCTGCGAGGAGCTGGTCGTCCGGGACCCGGACACGATCGTGCTGTCGGGCCGGTGCTTCGAGCGCGAGTGGGTGCCGTACAAGGCGCTCGACGGCATCGCCGACGCGCTGGCCGGCGTGCTGCGGCGGATGCCGGCCAGCCAGGCCAGCCCGCTGTTGCCCGAGCACGCGGCGATCCTGCCGTCGCTGTTCCCGGCGCTCGGCCGGGTCGACGTGATCGCCCGCGCGGTCCGGTCGGGGCCGGTGCTGCTCGACCCGCACGACCTGCGCACCCGCGCGTTCGCGGCGCTGCGCGAGCTGATCGCGCGGCTGACCCGGCTGCGCCCGGTGGTGGTCACCATCGACGACATCCAGTGGAGTGACGCCGACAGCCGGCTGCTGCTGTCGGAGATCCTGCGCCCGCCCGATCCGCCGGCGCTGCTGCTGCTGCTGGCGTCGCGCACCGGCGACGACGGCGCCGGCGAGGGCGCCCGGCCGGCGCTGCTGTCGGCGATCGACGGCATGCCGGTCACGGCGCTGCCGCTCGGCCCCCTCGCCCTCGAGCCGGCGACCGCGCTGGCCCGGCTGCTGCTCGGCACCCGCGGCGACGTCGATCCGGCGCTCCTGGCCCGCGAGGCCGACGGCCACCCGCTGTTCCTCGGGGAGCTGGCCCGCCACGCCCTCGCCGAGGACGGCCGCGACGCGCCGCTGCGCCTCGACGACGCGATCGCCGCCCGCGCCGAGGCGCTGCCCGACGACGCCCGCCGGCTGGTCGAGGTGGTGTGCCTGGCCGGGGCGCCGCTGGCCCAGGACGTGCTCCGCGACGCCGCCGAGCTCGCGCCCGGCGAGCTCGACCGGGTGGTGGCGCGGCTGCGCATCGAGCACCTGGTCCGCACCAGCGGCGCGCGCGGCCGCGATCCGATCGAGCCGTACCACGATCGCGTGCGCGAGGCGGTCGCCGCCGCGGTCCCCGCCGAGGTCCGCCGCCAGCGGCACCGCGGGCTCGCCCTCGCCATCGAGCGCAGCCTGGCCGCGGGCGAGGCCGAGCCGGGCGGCGAGCACGCGGCGCTGCTGGTCCGCCACTGGGAGGAGGCCGGTGAGCCCGACCGCGCCGCCGCCCACGCCCGCGCCGGCGCCGCGCGTGCCCGCGAGCTGCTGGCGTTCGGGCGCGCCGCCGCGCTGCTCGGCGACGCGCTCCGCCTCGGTCACTTCGACGGCGCCGCGCGCCGCGCGCTCACCATCGAGCGCGCCCACGCCCTGGCCAACGCCGGCAGCAGCGCCGAGGCCGCGGCCGCGTTCGTCGCCGCCGCCGACGACGCCGGCCCCGACGAGCGGCTCGAGCTCGAGCGCCTGGCCGCCGAGAACTTCCTGATCAGCGGCCAGCTCGAGGTCGGGCTCGGCCTGTTGCGCGATCTGCTCGCCCACGTCGGCACCGCGCTGCCGTCGACGCCGGGGCGCGGCCTGCGCTCGCTGATCTGGCACCGGCTGCGCATCGCGCTGCGCGGCCTGCGCTTCCGCCCGCGGCCCGAGCACGAGATCCCGCGCGCGCTGCTGGCCCGCGAGGATCTGTACAAGACCGTGTCGCACGGCCTCGGCATGATCGACTCGATCCGCGGTGCCGACTTCCAGGCCCGCAACCTGCTCGCGTCGCTGCGCACCGGCGATCCGGTCCGGGTCGCCCAGGCGATCGGCGCCGAGGTGATCTTCCGCGCCGCCCAGGGCGGCCGCGGCCTGCGCTCGGCCACCGAGCTGGCGCGCCGGCTCGGCCCGCTGGCCGACGACACTGGCAACCCGATCGTGGCGCCGTGGCGCGACGGCTCGGCCGGCGTGCTGCTCTACTTCGGCGGTCGCTTCGGCGAGGCGCGCGCGCCGCTGGCGCTGGGCGAGCGCGAGTTCCACGAGGGCACGGTCGGCACGATCTGGGAGCGCAACACGCTGCGCCTGTTCCGCCTGTTCAACGATCGCCAGGCCGGCGCCGCCCGCGCGCTGCGCGAGCTGTACGAGGACACCGTGCGCGACGCCGAGCGCCGCGGCGATCGCTACGTCGACAGCTCGGCGCGCCGCGCCGGCAACCGGGTGTTCCTGTTCGCCGGCGAGCCCGAGCGCGCCCGCGCCGAGCTCGAGCGCGCCACCTGGGTGCCGCCCGACGGCCGCTTCCACCTCCAGCACTGGTTCGAGCTCGAGGCCGGCGGCGACCTGGCGCTGTACGTCGGCCGGCCGACGCCGGCGCGCGCCGCGCTCGACCACCACGCCAGGGCGTTCGCGCGCTCGCTGCTGCCACGGGTGCAGATGGTCCGCGTCCACCACACCGACGTCGTCGCCCGCCTGCTGGTCGCCGAGGCCCTCGAGGCCGCCGACCCCGAGCCGCTGCGCGCGCGCGCCCGCAAGCTCGCCCGCACGCTCGCCCGCGAGCGGGCGCCGTACGCGACCGTGTTCGCCCACGTCATCCGCGCCGCGCTGGCGACGCAGGAAGGTCGGGCCGACGACGCCGTCGCCGAGCTGCGCGCGGCCCTGGCGGTGTGCGCGGTGACCAGCCAGGCCGCCCACGCCGCCGCCTGTCGCCTGCGACTGGCGCACCTGATCGGCGGCGCCGACGGTGACCAGCTCCGCGCCGAGGCCCTGGTCTGGTTCCGCGCCGAACGGATCCCCGACCCCGACCGCGTCGCCGACCTCCTCACCCCCGGCTTCCGCTAGGAGCCCACGAGGAACGAAGTTCCCTCGTGGGCTCCCCCGTGCCCATGCCCGTGCCCGATCTCGCCGGGCAGGCGCAGGGGCACGGGCGCGTTGGCGCGAACGCCGGCGGCGCTCTCACCAATGCGCGCCCGTCACCTCAGGGATCGATGCCCTTGCCCAGCGCCGTCTGCGCGGTGACCGCGCCCGCCGCGTCGCGCAGCTCGAGGGTGCCGTCGACGCCGGTCGCGCCGAAGCGGACCAGCGCGGTGCGGCCGTCGGCGAACGTGATCAGCACGCCGATGCGGCCGCCGTCGTCGTGGCGGGTGGTGCTGGCGACCGTGCCGTCCATCGACAGGACGTGGAGGTGCTGCTGGTCGCCGCCGGCGACGTTCTCGTCGAGGCGGAAGCCGCCCGACATCGCGCCGTCGCGGCGCCAGTCGTAGACCGACGCGGTCGCGTTGGCCGGCAGGATGCGGTCGACCACCAGGCGGTGGGCGGTGCCGGCGACGGTCGTCCTGGTTCCGGACACCGACGGCTGGGCCGGGCTGTTGAGCTGCCAGGTCTGGGTGGTGCCGGCCGCGGTCTTGACCCGGTCGAAGATCACCACCGCGTCGGGCTCGAGGAAGACCAGCTCGCGCTCGACGTTCTCGACCGCCGCGTTGCCGTTGTAGGCCGGGGTCAGGTCGGCCGCCATGTGGACCCAGCCCTCGCCGCGGTGGAGGCCGGTGAGCTGCGACAGCGTGCTGCCGACCTGCTTGATGGTCGCGCCGTTCTGCGAGATCCGGACCAAGTTGTGGAGCTCCTCCTCCTGGCGGATGCCCGAGCGCGACGCCAGGTTGGCGTCGGCGGCCAGCCAGCTGCCCTTGTAGATCATGAACGCGCCCTGGTCGTGGTGGGCGTGCGACTCGGTGTACGGGCCGGCGATCAGGTTGACCCAGGTCGCGTCGGTGTCCCAGCCCGAGCGCGCGAACACCTGGCCGGTGCCCGGGCCGTAGAACAACCGGTCGAGATCGTCGAGCGGCTGCTCGGCGACCTCGGGCGAGTCGTAGATGAAGTCGTAGGCCAGCATCGCCAGCTGATCCATCCGCGGCACCGACGAGTGGTTGGCCAGCCACTTGGCCCGGCCGGCCATCGGGTCGCCCTCGAAGATGTGGGCGAGCTCGAGCAGGTAGTTGCGGTGGTAGTCGAACAGCACCGCGGTCGCGTCACGGGCGTGGTCGCCGGTCGGCGCCAGCCGGTCGCGGGTCGGCACGATCGCGTGGATCAGCCACAGCATCGACGCGCGGGTGTGGGTGGTCTGCCGCGCCATGTCCTCGCCGGTCGAGCCGTGCCAGAGATCGTAGATCTCCCACAGGTTCTGCATGGCGGTGCCGTAGCCGGTGCCCTCGCGCGAGCCGCCGCCCTCGAGGTCGGCGGCGAAGGTGGGGAACAGCTCGCCCTGCATCTTCTCGGTGCGGAAGAAGTCGAGCCAGCCGGCCGCGTCGGGGTGCTCGTTGCGCGCGGCGAGGCCGAACAGCATCGTCGCCCGCATGAACGAGTAGTAGTAGTTGTTCGACGGGTTGTTGACCGACCACCCGCTCCACGGGTAGGACGCGCCGCCCCACGCCGCCTGGGTCGGGTGCCAGACGTTCCACACCGCCTGCTGGGCGTAATTGGCCCACCGGCGGCGCTGCGCGTCGGTGGTCTGCGCGTGGCACCAGTCGTAGGTCAGCATCACGTCGCCGAGCTTGGGCCCGATCTCGAGGTAGCTGTCGTGGGCGATGGTGGCGCGCTGGCGCGCGTTGATCAGCGCCTCCTCGCTGGAGACGAACCGGTCGACCATGCCGACCGCGAAGGTGCAGTAGCGCTCCTCGCCGGTCAGCTGACCGAGGAGGGCGGCGAACCACGCCTTGAAGTTGTAGGCGTTGCCGCCGGCGAGCTGGGCGTCGACCATCGCCTTGAAGCGGGTCGCCGCCGGCGTGCCGAGCGCGGCGACCAGGCGGTCGCGGTTCCGCGGCAGGTAGACGCGCGGGTGCGCGTCGGTGAACTGAGGATCCTGCGGCGCGATCGGCCCCGGATCGCCGTTGGGATCGCCGGGGTCACCCGGGTCGCCCGGGTCGCCCGGGTCGCCCGGCTCATCATCACCAGGGTTGTCGTCACCGCCGTCCGCCGCGCCGCAGGCGCCGAAGAGCGTCGCGGTCACAGCGAACGCAAGAGAGAGTCGTCGCATGGGCGCACTCGGTAGCGCGCCCGCGTGCGCGGGCGCCAGCCCCGGCGTCGGGCGCTGTGGGTGGCGCACACCTCGGGACGATCCGCGCGAGCGATGCTGCGGCTCCGAGCGGATCGCAGCTCGCGCCCGAGTGAGGTCGCCGCGTTGCGAGCACGGCCGCCGCCGACCGTGAGGCGGCACGCCAGCGCGGCACGCAGCGAGCGATCGAAGACGTCGGCGCTCGAGCCACCAGCCGACAGCGCGCCGCGCCGCCCGCCGACAGCCGATCACCGAAGCTTTCGGCCGGCGGGGCCGCTCAGGGTGCGACGAAGGCGGTGGCGCGGACCTCCCCACCGCCCGCCGACCCGGGCGGGATCGTGGCCAGGTGGGCGTCGATCAGATCGAACGCCGCCGCCGGCGTCGCCGCCGCGCACAGCGGGCCGCGCAGCGCCGGCCCGACGACCGGGCCGAGCAGGCCGAGGTGGCGGCGGGTGACCGCGACCCCCGGCCGCGGCCCGCGGGCGGCGATGTTGGCGGCCAGGAGTGTCCGGTACACGGACAGCCGGTCGGCGTCGGACGGCGGCGCGACCCGCTCGCCGGCGAGCCGGGCCCGCGCCTCGCCGAAGATCCACGGGTGATCGATCGCCGCCCGGCCGATCATCACGCCGGCGCAGCCGGTGTCGGCGAGCGCGCGGACGGCGTCGTCGGCGGTGCGGACGTCGCCGTTGACGATCACCGGGATCGCGACCGCGGCGCGGGCGTCGCGCGCCCACCGCCAGTCGGCGGCGCCGCGGTGGCCCATCTGCGCCGTCCGGCAATGGATGGTCAGCGCCGCGACCCCGGCGTCCTCGAGCCGGCGGGCGAGGTCGACGATCGGCATGTCCGACTCGGGACCCCAGCCGATGCGGGTCTTGACCGTGACCGGCAGGTCGACCGCGGCGACCACCCGGCGGGCCATCGCCACCATCGCGGCCGGATCGCGCAGCCAGCCGGCGCCGGCGCCGCTGCGCGCGACCCGCGGTACCCAGCAGCCGCAGTTGATGTCGATGAACGCCGGCCGCGCCTCGGCGGCGATCACCGCCGCCTCCATCAGCAAGGTCGGATCGGCGCCGTAGATCTGGATCGCGGTCGGGCGGTCGTCGGCGGCGAGGGTGGCCTTGCGGCGGGCCAGCGCGCTGCGGGCGATGAGCTGCTCGGCGCGGACGAACTCGGTGACGCACAGCGCGGCGCCGAGCGCCCGCGCCACCCGCCGGAACGGAGCGTCGGTGACGTCCTCCATCGGTGCCAGGACGACCGGCGCGGAGGCGAGCAGGGCGGCGACCGGGGCCGGCGACGACGGCAGCGACAGCACGACGGGGCCATTCGAGCACGGCCGGCGCCGCCGGTCACGCCCGCGGCCGCGCCTCGTCGCCGGCGCCGGCGCTCAGGCCGGATCGAGCGCGCACACGACCAGGGTGACGTCGTCGTCGACCATCTGACCGTCGGCGAACGCCGCGACCTGCGCGAGCACGTGGTCGCGCACCGCGGTGATGCCGGCCTCGCCCGCGGTCAGCCGCGCGCTCTGCAGCGCCTGCTGCAGGCGGCGGTGGCCGAACGCGCGGCCGCTGCGATCGCGGCGGTCGGTCAGCCCGTCGGTGAACAGCACGACGATCTCGCCGGGCGCCAGCGCCTGGGTGCCGGTGCGGATGTCGGGGACCACGACCTCGGAGTCGTCGAGGTCGGTGGTCGGCGGGCCGCCGGTGAGCGCGCCGACCCGGGTCACCGCGCCGTCGGCGTCGGTGGTCGCGACCAGCGGCAGCATGTGCGACGCGTTGGCCCAGTGGAGCTGGCCGCGGGCGGGGTCGAACAGGGCGGCGAACACGGTCATCGCGGCGCGATCGGCGCCGGGGATGCGGATCGCCTGGTTGATCGCGCGCAGCACCGAGTCGGGGGTGAGCCGCTCCTCGCCGACGTGCGACAGCGCCTCGACCGCGCCGTGGGCGGCGCACCCGATCATCGCCGAGTAGACGCCGTGACCGGTCGCGTCGCCGACCACGACCAGCGAGCGACCGCCGCTGAGCGTGCGATAGCTCCACCAGTCGCCGCCGGTCTCGGCGGCCGGCATGCACGCGCCGGCGACGCGGAACCGGCCGTGGCGGGCGACGCTGGCCAGCGGCAGGATGGCCCGGTACATCGCGCGGGCGCGATCGAGGTCGCGCTGGGTCGCCACGATGTGGGCGCGCGCGTCGGTGATCTGCTGCATGCGGGCGGCGACCCGGGTCAGCGCGTCGATCGCCGGCTCGGCCGCGGGGACGCCGTGGCTGACCGCTTCGCCGCGGGCGAGCCGGTCGGCCTGCTCGACCACGTGGGCCAGGCCGCGCGCCTGGGCCTCGCCGTCACCGCGCGCGGCCCGCACCGCCAGCGCGCCGAGCGGCACCGCCGCCACCACCGCGGCGACCGCGACCAGGCGCAGGCCGGGCGCGGCCAGCACGATCACCGCCGCCGCGATCAGGCAGACGGCCGCCGCCGCGGCGAACGGCAGCCAGGGGCGAGCGACGGACGGACGGGCGGACATGGGACCCGGCAGCGCCGGAAGGTCCACTTTCGATCACCTCGGCGCCGATTGCCACCCAGCGGCTCCGTCGATGGCCGGGAACGCGCGTCGGGTGCGTCACAGGCCTACACACCACGCGTGGTGCCGGCGGCAGCGCGGCGGCATACTCGTCGGCATGGCCGCCCCTCCGCCGCGCCGGATCGCACGCGGCTGGGAGGCGCTGGCGGCGGCGGCGCTGGTCAACGCCGGGCTGGTGGTCGTGCTCGATCACGTCCACCTCGATCTCCGCCCGCGCGCCACCGCCGCGCCGGCCGCGCCCGGTCCGTCGTCGCCGACGCCGGCGCCGGCGCCCGAGATCGCGCCGGGCCTCGCCGACGTCGCCCTGATCGACGTCACGCCGCCGGCCTTGCCGCTCGCGGCGATCCTCGGCACCGGCGACGTGATGGCCGACGGCACCGGCGCGAACCGCCCGCGCTCGGCCGACCTGCCCGGCGCCCGCGCCGCCGATCGCGGCGGCGGCGCCGAGGGCGGCACCGCGAGCTGGACCGAGCGGCGCGATCGTCCCGACGACGCCGCCCTGCGCAGCCGGATCTGGACCGGCCCCGACGCCTACCGCGCGCCGCGCGAGGACGGCGACCGCCGGGCGACGTCGCCCGAGGCCATCACCCGCCGGCCCGATCGCAGCTACGGCGATCGCGCGCCGCGCCCGCGCGCCGCCGCCGGCGCCGCCACGGCGTCGACCGGCGACGCCGACGGCACCGGTCGCGCCGGCCCGGCCGCGCCCGCCGGCCCTGCGCCCGACACCACGGCCGGCGCCCCGGGCGCGACCGTACCCGCCCGCGCCGACGGCGCGACCCGCCCGTCCCACGAGGCCGCGTTCGTCGATCGCGGCGAGCGCGCCGTCGACGTCACCCGGCGCGGCCCGGCCGCCGACGATCGCGCGGTCGCCGGGGCGTCGAACCAGCGGGCGCCCGATCCGTACGACCTCACGCCGCCGCGCGCCGGCGGTCGCCACGACGGCGAGGGCGTGCGCGGGCCCGACGCCCCCGGCCAGCTCGCCGACGGCTGGGGCCGCGGCACCGCGGCGTCGCGCGCGGGCGCCGGCGACACAGCCGGGCCGACCTTCGCGACGCGCCAGGACCCGTACTTCGTCGAGCTGTTCCGCCGCCTCGATCGCACCATCACCTACCCGCGCGAGCTGGCCCTGGCGATGACGTCGGGCCGCGTCGTGGCCATCGTCACCCTGCGCGCCGACGGCGCACTCGCCGACATCACGGTCCACGCGTCGAGTGGCTACCGCCAGTTCGACGACCAGGTCACCGGCGCGCTGCGCGCGGTCGGCCGCCTGCCACCGGTGCCGGCCACGCTGCTCGACGGCCGCGCGACGCTGCGTGTCATGATCCCGTACACGTTTCGTAGTCCAATGATTCGTTGACGGCAGCGGCCGCGGATCAGGCGCTTCGACCGCGCCCACGCGGTTTGCGATGGCCGGCCCTCGGCGCACGCGTATACTGATCCACGGCCATGACGGAGCCCGGTCGCAGCAGCGGCGCGCGCCGCTCCCGCCGGCACGACCGCGTCGCGATCGGCGCGTCGCTCCTGGTCGCCGCCGTGGTCCACGCCGCGGTGGTCGGCGGCGCCGGCGCGACCGGCCTGTTCGCCGGCTGGGGCGGGATGGCCGCCGGCGCCGACGCGCGGGTCGACGCGACCGACCCGTCGACGCCGGTGGCGCCGCTGCGTCCGTCGTGCGACGGCGACGCCATCCTCGCGGTCGCCGCCCGCGCGCTGACCTGCGCGTCGCCGTTCGTCGACGATCGCGGCGCGTGCGTCGACGAGCTCGGCCTGCGCCTCGAGAGCGATCGCCTGCGCTGCCACCTCGAGGATCTGACCCCGGTCGCGTTCACGCTCGATCGCATCGACGTGCGCGAGCTGCCGCAGCTCGACCCCGAGCCGCTGCTCGAGATGCTGGCCCAGCAGGAGACACCGCCGCCGCCGCCGCCGTTGCCGCCACCGCCGGCGCCGGCCGAGGAGCAGGTCGCCGCCCCGCAGCCTCGCCCCGAGCCGCCCAAGATCGTGCGCGAGACCCAGGTGATCGAGACCGCCAAGCCGACCGTCGAGCAGGCGCCCGACGACACCCGGCTGCTGTCCGAGTACGACACCAAGGTCGCGCGGCAGACCGTCGCCCGCGGCTCCAACCGCGAGGAGATCGCCGCGCGCCCGCAGCCGGCCGAGCTCGCGGTCAAGGAGGAGCCGCGCGAGCCGTCGGTCGCCGAGCCGCCCGACGACAGCCCGCCCGGCCAGAACCCCGACGCGCCGCGCGTGCCCGGCATGCTCAGCATGCGCCAGCCGGGCGCGCCCAACCCGACCGAGCTCGCCCAGGACGCCCACGACCGCGGCGTCCTCGACGGCAGCGACGCGCCGGTCGGCGACGGCCGCGCCGCCGCGCGCGGCGACGGCCGGATCTCGATGGAGGAGCGCCGCCCGGCCGAGCTGCCGCGCGGCGACGGCGGTGCCGGCGGCGGCCGGCCGCCCACGCCCAACCTGCGCGCGTCGCAGGAGGTGCTCGAGCGCGCCATCGGCGGCGGCTCGGTCGATCACCTCGACGACGTCGACGAGGGCGACGAGACCGCGCTCAACAGCAAGCAGTTCCGCTACGCCACCTTCTTCAACCGCATGAAGCGGCGGGTCCACCAGAACTGGGATCCGATCTCGGTCTGGCACCGCAACGATCCCGGCGGCACCGTCTACGGCACCAGGACCCGCACGACCCGGCTCCGCATCACCCTCGGCCCGGCCGGCGACGTGAAGAAGATCATCGTGATCAGCCCGTCGGGCGCCGACTTCCTCGACGACGAGGCCATCCGCGCCTTCCGCGCGGCGCAGCCGTTCCCCAACCCGCCGACCGGCCTGATCGACGCGACCGGGCTGATCAGCTTCACCTTCGGCTTCAACCTCGAGATCGGCGCCAACGGCCGCTCGACCTGGAAGATCTTCCGTTCGATGTGAGGCCGCCGGCCCGGCGGCCGCGGCTCACTCGCTGGCCAGCGCGGCGTACGCGTCGGGCGTGAGCAGCTCGTCGATCTCCGACGTCTCCGACGGCTCGATCTCGATCATCCAGCCCTTGCCGTACGGCTCCTGGTTGACCAGCTCGGGCTGGTCCTTGAGCGCGGCATTGATGCGGGCGACCCGGCCCGACACCGGCGCGTACAGGTCGGACACCGACTTGACGCTCTCGATGGTGCCGAAGCGCTGGCCCTTGGTGACGAGGTCACCCTCGCGCGGCAGATCGACGAGCGTGATGTCGCCCAGCTGGTCGACCGCGAACTGGGTGATGCCGACGGCGTAGACGCCGCTGCTCTGGCGGAGCCACTCGTGGTCGTTGGTGTAGCGCAGGTCCTTGGGGAAGTCGCTCATCGTCTCGTCCTCGCGGGTACTGGCTCGGGTCTCACGAACGCTTGTAGAACTTGCCCTTCACGACCGTGGCCGCGACGTCCTTGCCGCGGTTGTCGATCGTGAGCGTGGTGCCGGCGGCGCTCAGCGCGGACGGCACGTAGGCCAGGCCGATCGCGCCGCCGACCGAGATGCCGGGGCCGCCGCTGGTGACCGTGCCGATCGCCTGGTCGCCCTCGGGCCGGCTGCGATCGACGACGGCGTAGCCGTGGCGCGCGATGGCGCGGTCGGCGATCGTGAAGCCGACCAGGGCGCGGCGCAGGCCGCCGGCCTTCTGCGCGAGCAGCGCGTCGCGGCCGAGGAAGTCGCCCTTGTCGAGCTTGACCGCCCAGCCCAGCCCGGCCTCGAGCGGCGAGGTGGTGTCGTCGAGATCGTTGCCGTACAGCGGCAGCCGGGCCTCGAGGCGCAGGCTGTCGCGCGCGCCCAGCCCGATCGGCTGCACGCCGTCGGCGGCGCCGGCCTCGAGCAGCGCCGTCCACAGCCGCGGCGCGTCGGCCGCGGCGCAGGCCAGCTCGAAGCCGTCCTCGCCGGTGTAGCCGGTGCGCGCCGCCATGACCTTCACGCCGGCCACGGTCGGGTAGGCGAAGGTGAAGCTGCCCAGCGCGGCCAGGCCGCCGCCGGCCAGCCGGTCGACCAGCGCCACCGCCTTGGGGCCCTGCACCGCGATCAGCCCGGTCGCCGCCGACACGTCCTCGATCTCGACGATCCCGCCGACCTGCTCGCGCATCCACGCCAGGTCCTTGGCGGTGTTCGACGCGTTAACGATCACGAAGTACTCGGTCTCCGAGTGCTTGTAGAAGATGCAGTCGTCGACGATGCCGCCGTCGGGCCGGCACAGGAGGGTGTAGACCGCCTTGCCGGCCGCGGCGCCGCCGACGTCGTTGGTGGTCAGCCGCTGGACCGCCTCGGTCGCGCGCGGGCCGCGCAGCCACGCCTCGCCCATGTGCGAGACGTCGAACAGCCCGACGGCCTCGCGCACCGCCTTGTGCTCCTTGATCGTCCCGGCCGGGTACGACACCGGCATGTCCCAGCCGCCGAAGTCGATCATGCGAGCGCCGAGGGCGCGGTGAGCGTCGTAGAGGGGGGTACGGAGCGGCACGGGGGCGCACTGTACCCGCAAGCTCGGCGTCCTTCTACCGCTCGGCCGCGGTTGACGGCCGCAGCCGGTGCGGACAGGCTCGATCCGTGGCCCGACCGCTCCCGCCCGATGACGCCTTCCGGCGCCTGGTGCGGGTGCGCGACTGGCTGCACGCCCACGCCGCCGAGCCGGTCGGCCTCGACGAGCTGGCCCGCCGGGCCGGGATGTCGCGGTTCCACTTCGTCCGCCGCTGGCGCGACGCGTTCGGGGTGACCCCGCACCAGGACCTGACCCGGATGCGGCTCGACCGCGCCAAGGCGCTGCTCGCCGCCGACGCCGCCCGCGTCACCGACGTCTGCCTCGAGGTCGGCTTCACCAGCCTCGGGAGCTTCAGCGCCCTGTTCGCCGAGCGGATCGGCTGCCCGCCGGGGGCGTGGCGCCGGCGCTACTGGCAGGTCGCGCGCGCGGCCACCCGGGGACCGGCCGAGCTGCTGATCCCCTGGTGCTTCGTGCAGCGCCACGCCTCCTGATCGCCTGCACGTGCAGGTTCGCAAGATCCGAGAAGCCGGCCCGGCGCCGCGGGCCTATGGTGCTCCTCGTCCCCGCCGTCCAAGGAGAATCCGATGATCCAGCGCCTGTCGCACGCTTCGCTCTACGTCCTCGACCAGGATCGCGCCCTGGCCTTCTACACCGAGAAGCTCGGCTTCGACGTGCGCGCCGACGTCCGCATGGGCTCGTTCCGCTGGCTGACCGTCGGGCCCAAGGGCCAGCCCGATCTCGAGATCATCCTGATGCCGCTGTCGGCCTCGCCGATGCTGGACGAGGCCACGGTCGGCACGGCCCGCGGCCTGCTCGAGAAGGGCGCGCTCCCCGCCTGCGTGTTCGCCACCGCCGACTGCCGCAAGACCTACGAGGAGCTGTCGGCCAGGGGCGTCGAGTTCATGCAGCCGCCGACCGAGCGGCCGTACGGCATCGAGGCCGTGTTCAAGGACGACTCGGGCAACTGGTTCAGCCTCACCCAGCGGACCAGCTAACGCGCGTCCCACTTACCTGGTGCTCTAGCGAGCGACCTGCACCGCGCCAGCGCGGTGCAACACGTGCCCTTGCCAGGCTGGGTGCTGGACGCGCGTTAGCACCTTCCGGAGGCCTTCGGCCTCCTCCGTTGGGGGACGATCACGTCCCCCAAACCCCCATGCTCGTCGGTGGCGTACGGGGGCGGCGTGCCAGCCCAATCATCTCAAGTGGGATGCGGGTTAGCCCGGAGCTCAGTCGACGGTGACGTGCTCGTTGGTCACCGCTGGATCGGGCGTGCGCGCCGCGATCTCGAAGTGGCCGCGGCGCGGCGCCAGCAGCCGCACGTCCTCGCGCCACCGCCCGCGCGAGCGGCGGAACACGGTCACCCGCAGGTCGGCGACACACGAGTTGTGGCAGTACGACGGCTCGCCGTCGGGGTCGTGGTAGTGGGCGCGGACCAGGTCCTCGGGCCGGCAGCTGAACTCGCCCTCGACCTTGGTGGTCAGGCTGCCGGCGGAGAACCAGAACCGGCCGGTGCCGAGCTCGGCGGTCGGCGCCAGCAGCGCCTGATCGAAGCGGGTGAACGCCAGGTCCTCGCCGTCCAGCCGCAGCGTGCACACCGTCATCGGCGGCAGCAACACCCCGCCGCGCTTGAGGCGCACCGCCAGCACCTCGAGCGCCGCGCCCGGGTGATCGTCGAAGGCGTTGCCGTGGCCCCACCCCCAGGCGTGGGCGTGCTTCTTGCCCCACAGGTGGGTCTGGCCGCCCGGCGCCGCGGCCAGCTCGAACCGCTCGCCGTCGACGGTGATCGACCCGTGGATGGCGACGTCGACGTTGGGCGACAGCACGGTGGTCTCGCCCAGCCCGCCGCGGGCGTACATCACGCTCGGCAGCTGGCGCAGGGTCCGCTCGCTCGGCGTCCAGCGCAGGTCCCACTCGGCGGCGTGGCCGTCGCCCGACACCGCGCCGCGGGCGCCGTCGTGGGTAAGCCGGTTGGCGCCGATCGCGACCGCGAACGGATCGGTCGTCGCGGTCAGCGACGCGATCGGCAGCTTGCGGTTGATGCCGAACGTGCGGCGGGGATCGCCGGCCGAGAAGCGGGCGAACCACATCTGCGCGTACGGCTCGCCGACGCCGTCGTGCGGCGCCTCGAGCGTGTAGCGGATCCAGTACCCGTCGCGGGTCCGCGGATCGTTGAGGGTCAGGTACCAGACCTCGTAGTGGCCACGGGACGAGCCGTCCCAGCGGCGGAAGTTGTCGGTGGCGGTGGTCATGGCGCGGGATCGTTGGTGCCGGCGGAGTGGGTCTGGACGGGCAGGGCGCCCGGGCGCGGCGCTCCCATCACGAACACCGACGCGCGCGACGCCAGCCATCGCGGCGACAGACCGGTGAAGAAGCAGGCGAGCTTGTTGAGCACGCCGGTGACCAGGGTCTTCTTGCCGCGCAGCAGCGCGCGCACGCCCTTCTCCGCGACGGTCGCGGCCGGCAACATCGACGCGTTGGCCAGCCAGCCGTAGTCGCCGGCCCCGGCGATGGCGTGGAAGTCGGTGACCGTGCCGCCCGGGCACAGGCACGACACCACGACGCCGCGGCCGCGCTGCTCGTAGTGCAGCGCCTCGGAGAAGTTGCGCACGAACGCCTTCGACGCGGCGTAGGTGGCGAAGTTCGGCGTCGCCTGCCAGGCGGCGATCGACGACACGTTCATCAGGTAGGCCGGTCGCTCCGGGGCGCGGCCGGCGTGGGCGGCGACGAAGGCGTGGGCCAGCTCGACCACCGCGGCGACGTTGAGCTGGAGCATGGCCAGCTCGCGCTCGGCGGCGACCGACCCGAACGGCCGGAAGTGACCGAAGCCGGCGTTGTTGATGAGCACGTCGATCGCGCCGCCGGCGGTGGCGCGCTGCCACGCCTCGAGCGCGCCGCCGGGCGCGCCGAGATCGGCGGTGACGACCTCGACCTCGACGCCGTGCTCGGCGGTGAGCTCGGCGGCGAGCGCGCGCAGGCGATCCTCGCGGCGCGCGACCACGACCAGCCGGGCGCCGCGGCGCGCGAGCGCACGCGCGATCTCCGCGCCGATGCCACTCGACGCGCCGGTCACGAGCGCACGGTACCCCGAGAGCTCACCCACGCCGCGACCCTACTCGATGAACCTGCGCGCTACCATGGGTCACATGCCGTACGAGATCGAATCCGACGAGGTGGTCGGCCGCGAGGGCGGGTTCCTCGCGATCCGCCGCCTGCGCCTGCGCAACCTTCGTGACGACGGCTCACGGTCGGAGCGGTTCGTGAACGACTTCGTCGTCCGCCCCTACGGGCTCGACGCGGTCGTGGTCGCGGTCTGGCACCGCCGCGGCGACGGCGGCGTGAACGTCCTGGTCCGCGACGGCCTGCGCCCGACGCTGACCTTCGGCCGCGACCCGGCTCGGACCCCGATCCCCGACCCCCGCGCCTACGATCGGTTCACCGAGCTGGTCGCCGGCATCATCGAGGAGCGCGACCGCGGCGAGGCCGGCGTCCGCGCCCGCGCCGCCGCCGAGGTCCACGAGGAGGCCGGGTTCCGCGTCGATCCGGCCGCGGTCCAGCTCCTGGGCGCCGGCGCCTTCCCCAGCCCGGGCGCCATGGCGGAGAAGTTCCACTTCGCCGCGGTCGAGGTCGACCCCGCCACCCAGGAGCCGCTGGCCGGCGACGGCAGCCCGATGGAGGAGGGCGCCACCACCCGCTGGCTCGACCTCGACGCCGCCATCGCCGCCGGGGTGCGCGGCGAGCTCGAGGACGTCAAGACCGAGCTGACCCTCCGCCGCCTGCGCGACTGGCTCTAGCCCGGATCATTCACGACGCTGGCGGCTGCTGGCCGCATCTCGTCGGAAGCATTGGCCGTACGTCCTCGAAGTGTTCCTCGACGGGTTCCAACCCGCCTGCGGTACTTCTCCGGGCGTGCGG
>Ga0247822_10000913_pt1 | contig 17169 bp, 45 predicted proteins | sample 13C_Cellulose_Da_FD_192423 | JGI IMG/M metagenome (GOLD analysis project Ga0247822, IMG submission 192423) | Soil microbial communities from agricultural site in Penn Yan, New York, United States - 13C_Cellulose_Day30 | ecosystem: Environmental > Terrestrial > Soil > Agricultural land | place...
AGTTTAAATTGGGGTAATTATGTTGGCTTCCGATGTTGTAGCTGGTGTTGAAGAGACCATCAAGGGGCTCTTGATGATCGGCAGGCAGATTGCTGATCGTAAGGAGGACCTGCGAAAATCTGACCTTTCGGAAGATGGTCGAGCGTGTCTTGAAGCGTTGATCGCTGACCATGTTGAATTCGCCAAGTCCGCTCGGCGTGCGTTGATCCCTCTTTTCCCGGATCAGAAGGCCCCGGCCAGGAATTTCCTCTTCCGCAACGATGCGGGGGTTCCTTACGGAGTGAAGATCACCGCTGCCCGTAAGCCGTTGATTCAGGCCGTTGAGGATGTGAACGTCGAGATCACCCACTACGACAACATCGAATGACGCGGAAACAACCATGGCCAAGGCTGGTCTATTTCGTCAAAATCAGGAGCTACAATGCGACTCCTGTTACCGCACATTCAGTGCGCCATGGCAAAATCCTGGTTGACAATGTATGGCAACCGATTAGCTCCATGGAGGGATCATACTGCTTCACATGGCGAGAAGTCTTGGATCGCTTCCGGGGCGAATCCAAGTTAAGAGCCAAAGAGTATGTGGAAGAATGCCGTAGGCTCAAAGAAGAAGAGAGAAGAATCCAAAAGCTCTATCGTCAACACCATAGTGCGTTGATGGAAGAAAAAGATAGATACAATAAGATCGTGGATTTAATGCCGCCCGCTAATGGTCAGCCCGTCAATTACGAGCCTCAAGTTTTCACGCCGCCGGACGTATAGGTCATTTCCAAGGAGGAAATGAGCACAGGCACGGCCTTTACTATTCTAGGGTCGTCCTTGCTGTAAGTGATAGCGGGGTTCAGTACTACGATGTACTGTTCCCCGTCTAGGACACACTCTCTAGGCCCTCCACTCGTGAAGTGTAGAACGTAGTTGTGGTCGCCGTAGGATTTAGGTCTCATGATGTCAGTGTGTCGAGTCGTTCGTAGAGGATTCTGAGGGTCCGCTGCTCGCCGGGGGCGAGACCATTCCCACCGTCATGCTGGGACTGGATTCGTTCGAGTTCATTGATGTGGTCCACCAGCGTGGCATCAACTTTCCCGGAGATGATCAGGCATTCGAGCGGTGTCATGGCATTTCCAACAAGGAAATCGGAAGTCACAAGATGTGACAGGGGTACAACATGCAAGCAATCATCAGTGATATTCACGGCAACCTGGAAGCTCTGGAAGCCGTTCTGAAAGACATCGAGAGCTTAGGCATCACCGATATCGTATGCCTCGGTGATACCGTTGGCTACGGTCCTAATCCCCTGGAGTGCTTGAAACTCGTCCGGGAGAAGTGTCGACTTGTTCTCTTAGGGAACCACGACGCGGCGGTCCTTTGGGGTCCTAACAATTTCAATCCTTACGCGGAGAAGGCGATCTACTGGACGGGCCATCAATTGGGTGGGGAGGCGGATTACTTCACCACGTTGCATTCATCGCATCGTGAGAATAACGTCCTTTACGTCCATGGTTCTCCGGTTGACCCATTGAACGAGTATATGCTGCCGGATTCGGTTTTCTATCCGACTCGCATGGCGGAGTGGAGCAAGGAAGTGGAGTTATGCTCCTTCAGCGGTCATACTCACATGCCCGGCGTCTTTGAATACGTCGGGAATAAGTATACCTTCCAGAAGAATATGACTCACTTCGATTTGATTTCTGATGGTTACATGGTTAATGTTGGCTCGGTTGGTCAACCCAGGGATAATGATAGCAGGGCGTGCTACGTGGTCTATCGACCTGAGAGCAAGTCGATTGAGTACCGGAGGGTGGATTATGACATTGAGGCCACTGTCGGTAAAATCCATGGGATTTCGGATCTTGTGAACTATCTTGGTGACAGGCTCCGGACTGGAAGGTAATATTAACTAGGGCTTTTTACTTGCCACAGGTATCGTATGAGAAACCCCAACCAGAACTTCGTCATTCTTCAGGTGAATCGGTACGCGATTGCCGATCATTTGAACGAGATTCTCATCGAAGAGGCCCTCTCTGACGGGGACGACCGTTTGACGGACGAGGTCTGTCAGGCGTATGCCGACGAGATGGGGGAGTGGGAGGGCGAGGGGCACTCCGCACATGATATTGAGGAGTTGGAACTCCTCTTGGCGGTCGACACTGTCCGAAGTATTGGGCTCGGTCACATGATCGCCGATGGGATTCTGAAGCTGTACAAGGAGTATAGCACCCATTGGGAAGAGGTCGATGCCTAGTCCGCAACGATCAATTGGTGATAAAGGATATAGGGTCTCCACTAAACGTTAGGGCCAACATGTACATTCGACTTTCCACTCTCGAAGCTGGTGCGATCCTCCGTGCGGAGAATTTGGGGCACCGCTTGTCCGATCTGGTAGGAACCGGTGAAGAGATCGGTCTCGCCACCGGGATCTACCTGAAGTACGAGAAGGATTTCGACAAGTTCACGTTCACAGGGAACACCCACGACCCCACCGGGATGATGCATTTCTTGGTGCATCTGGTGAAGGTCCAGGATCAGCAGATTACGAGGCTGCTGACCGCTGCCACAAAGTAGTAACGATTCACCTTACACTCGACCCGTTCTTTTAGAGGTCATGATGCTGAGTTTCATGCGTGCTGATTCGTCCTTCGCTCCTGTTCAGGCCGCTGGCCGTACGATTCGTCGGGAGATCCCGATCACTCCGGTGCGGTACCGGGCTTTCGAGAACCTCTCGGAAGCGGATAAGGTGGAAGTGCGGAAGCGTACGGCTCCCAGCGAAGACCCGACCCTCTTCGCCTACTCGGTGTGGCCGCAGGGGAGTCTGAACGACGCTCGTTTCCGGACTCCGGCGTATGATTCCCAGGGTCTCCCGACCCCTGGCGTCTTCTGGTAGGGGTTTACCCTCCAGGATCTCTGTGCCACAAGTAAGTGTCCATCCAACCAAGTCTTGAGAGGCAGAGATGGCCGATACCCTCGAACAGTTGCTGAAGATTGCGGACAGATTCCGGGAGGATTTGACTCAGGAAGAGCAGGAGATGATCCGACTCATCCGGGAGAAGGGGGTTGAACAGTCGGCCCCTCCGCAAACCTTCGGGGACCGGGTGATGGAGTCGGCCAAGATCCACGGCTTCGTGCGGATCACCCCCACGCTGATCATCCACCAGAGCAACGGGACTAACCTCAACGGCTTGAGTATTCGTCGGTTCATGGACCACATTGCTTTCGGTGAGGGAGGGATTTACCGTCTCTTCCCGGTATTGACGCCGCACGAGCTTGTGACGTTCCTCGAAGTGGATGAAGAGGAGGAAGCGTACGAATGGGCTGATCAGGAAACTGGTCACTTCATCATCCCTCCGGGGCTTGACACCAAAACAAAGGAGGATCGGGCTCTTTGCTTCTTCGACGAGAAGACCCCCGGTCCGGATGGGTTGACGCCTTGGCGTTCGCTCGTCACACAGTAGTATCCAGTCCTTCCAAGTCACACGAGACGCGAGACAAAATCATGGTGGTTTCCAAGGGTGAGAACAAGTTCGTCGACAGTGCCGCGACGGGTCCGGTTGAGATCTCCATGAGCAGCGGAGAGGTCCGCAACGGCCACTCGCCGGACAGCGTGGTACGGCTCGTCGTGGATGATGGGAAGGGCGGCAAGGCGGTCGTCTTCCTCGGCGTGATGCTCAATGACCGGGGGCAGATCGTCGCGGAACTCACCGCCGTTCAGAAGCAGGGACGTCCGGAAGTCCGCCGTACCGCCATCGCCCATTGGCACTGAGCCTTTCGGCTGCCACAATTCCCCGTCCCCTCACCGCCTCCCAGAGATTGAAAATGGGTCCGAAACTTCATCACACATTCGGTCTGCTGAACTTCCTACAGATGGGTCGCGGCTTCTCCGACAATTTCGGATATTCCCGGCATCCGGGAAGTACTCGGCCTTTCCGGACGCAGGACGAAAAGAAGAAGCTGCGGGCGAAACGGAAGGTGCAGCGGACTGCCAAGCAGAAGAATCGGGCTTCGTAGGTATTAACCACGGAACGGCTGACTGTCACAAAGAGTCATAAGCCATCATAGCTCAGCGGTAGAGCTGCCGCTTTGTAAGCGGCGGGTCGAGGGTTCGAATCCTTCTGATGGCTCTCATAGGAGACATAAACTACATGTACTTGATGATCAGACTGATCCTCTTCGCACTGGTCGCTTTTCTTTTTCCGCTCCTGTTGCCAAACCCGAATCCGCAGCACGAGCACTCCATTGTCGTTCTAACCCCGCCGACGACCCTTATCATTCCGGGCGTCGGAAATCCGCCGGTCAGCGGATATCCTTCGGGCTTTATCTAGCTCAGGCCGGGTGTCGGGACCCGGCCCTTTGCGAGTGAAACACTCATCTAATATGAATACCAAACGGAGCCGGGTGGGTAATCCACCCGGCTCTTTCTATATGAAAATCGCACAAATCATCCTCGAACCGTACGACTTCTCCCCCAGGGTAGGTGAAGTCAGCAAGATTCAACGTTGCTGGACGCTTTCTATTTGCCTCAAATTCGGGCTCCCCACGTTAGGGCTTCACGAAGGGTGTCGAATCAAAGAAGGGGGAGCAGAAGACTACGGAGATTGGGAGCAGCATCACGGCTCTTATTTTGAAGTCGGCTTAGAATGGAAGTGGGGTTGGTCGACGGATCACAGTTACTATGACGGGTATTGGTACATGGTGAAGCGCGGACCGCTCGTCGTCCGTTGGCATTGTTGATGGTCCAATTATTCATTGGTAGCATGGCTGTTTTCAGGATGAACAATTATTTTGGGAATAATCTCTCGCCACAGAGTGATGCGGAAATGATTTGCAACATGCTCGCAAGTCTGATGATCATTATCACTCTCCACACGGCGGCAATGCTATGGCGATCTTCTCGAAAGAAGCAATCCTGAACGCGAAGTCCGATCGGGAAGCCGGGGATATGATCTCGGCCAATATGGCCGACGACAACCTCTGGCTCCTGCGGGGAATCATCCGGATCTTCCAGAACCAGACGGCCCATGAGCAACAGACGGAAGCCACCCAGGTGGACAACGGGATTGGCTTCAACGGTGCGGACGGACACATCCTCACGTCCTTCGCCAAGCAGATCTTCAAGCACAATCGGACTCCGGTGCATCTCCGGGATTATGCGGAGCCCCTGTCGGAACGGCAGTTGTTCATCGCTCGGGCTCGTATGAGCAAGTACGGCCACCAGCTTGCGAAGATGGTTCGTCACCAGCCCGTCGCGGAGACGGTCCAATCCCTGGAACTTGCCGGGGTTTGACGGCGTGTTGGCTTTCTGCCACAGGGGGATGTAACAATCCCCCGTTCTTTGGAGAGTCATGATGCGGCATACGGCTTACTTGGTAGTCATCTGCGATCTGGAGACCAACGCGATCAAGATGGTGGACATCTGGTCTCAGCCGGAATGGCTCCAGAGCATGTGTGCTGAGGACCCCTCATACGTGGCCTATCAGGTCAGCGTCTTCAGCGAAGAACCTAAGAAGTCCTCCTACGAGATGGCCAAGCGTCAGCTTCTCCAGACGATCTCCCTGCCGCTTCATCGGTACTATCGGCTCTGGAAGCTGTATGACGCCCGCATCCGGGAGGAGCTTCAGCGGGCCGGGATTCCGGCAGTAGTTAACGAGGGGTGATCTCCTCGCCACAACATTTCACCCACTTTTCCCTTCTCCGATAGGAGCAACGAGCGATGGCAAAGAACGAAAGCGGTCCCCGCAACGATCAGGACTCGGTTCGCCGGGCCGCGAAGCAGCGTCAGCAGGCCGTCAAGACGGCCGCCGCGAAGGCCAAGCAGCGGGCCAAGGGCAGCGAGCCCGTCAGCCTCTTCGAGGTCGGAAAAGAGAAGCGGCAGGCCGCTCGTGAGGTTCGGGACGCCCGCATCGCTGCGGCGAACGAACGCCGGGCCGCTCGCGACAAGGCCGAAGCCACCCGCGAGGCCAACCACCAGAAGGCCGTGGCCCTGATGGCTCAACTTGACCGTCAGTCCGCCATCAACTTCACGGATGCCGATCCGGACGTGTTCGACGGAGTGGTCCAGTCCTTCAAGCGGCTCGCGGTTAAGCGGCAACTTGGCCGCTCGATCCAGTGGAACAACGACTGGTTCACCAGTCGCCGCTTCCTCGTGACGAAGGTCAAGTAGTCCCAGGATTCTGGGTTGACGCCATCCAAGGGCCGTGCCACAGTGGTGCGGCCCTTTTCTTTTGAGAAGACCGATGATTGCTGCCAAAATTGTAAAGGTTCGCTATCAAGAGAAAGGAGACCATACGGTCGACTTCTCACGATTCGGCCATGCTGTCGCAGCAAAGAGCCCCGAGTCTTGGGAAGGGACTTTGGAAGCGGTATTAGCCAACAACCACGATCATGCGGCCAAACGCCTTAGTGTCTTTCTTCGGAAGCACCTTTTGGCTTGTCGTGCAAAGTGCGATCTCTCGGCATTCACTTTCGATTTCGGCTATGCTGATGTGGCGGCTGATGGTCGATTTTGGATACATTTTGGAACAATATCTGGCGGGAATAGCATCAGTTCTGATCTTCCTGCCCATTTGGATATCATTGGATGTCAGACACCACCCACCAAGGAACAACCTCAGCCCAAGACTTCGAGCCGGAAGTCAGAGCCCGTTTGACTCAGAAAGAGCGGTTCTTCCTGAAGGGTGCTGACGGCATTCTGCACTCCACTGTGTGGGCCGACGTCCCGGCTGGAACGGATGTCACGGCGGTTTTCGAGCGTCGCCAAGCGATGTACTTGGTGAAGGCTCAGACTCCTCGTGGAGAGCTTTATCGACGGATTTGGCCTTCCTTCTTGCGACTTCTGTAGATTGCGATATACTTCTCGATGTAGGCGTCGAGCTTCTCCAGGAAGTTAGGATCAGCGGGCTCTATGGTGTGCTCATCATAGCTGTAGTCTGGGTCTCCGGAAATAGCTGACCATTTTCCGTAGTGCCATCCTATCCAGACGATTTCTTCGGTGTCTTCTGTTCCAACTTCGAATGAGCGTTGGCTGATTTCGTCATAGACTTTGTATGTCTTGCGATACCTCTCGATTAGGAGTTGTAGGAGGGCATTGTCGTTTGGGCTGAGCAGCATAATTGGTGGGGAGGGATTATCTTGCCACAAAAGTACATCTAGCCCCTTCGCTCGGAGGCCAAAAATGGAGATCGGAACACAAGTTAAGTTGCGTTACAAGCGGCATGGTCTCCATTTCACGTATACTCTCAAAACTTGGGCCACCATCGGGCAAATTGTGGGTTACATTCACGGCCAGTACCAAGTGTGTTGGGGAGGCCACATTGGTGTGATCACTCACAGTCACGACGAATTGGAATGGCATGCTCAAATGGGACACTAATGATTGCTCTGGAGCTAGCTATCTCGTCCTCTTAACTGTGATGGGGGAGATTGATAAGCTTTACCCAGATGCTTTGTTCAGGATAGATTACGAAGATTGGGCCAATCGTTACAACGTTTGCTGGCAGTCTAAATGGCTGGCAGACCCTCCGCATGAAGTGTACTATGAGGGGGTCTTGATATTCAGGGATGAATACGCTTACTTCACACTATGGGAAGTTCCCCAAGGTCGTGTGTTCTACAATGATCCTGTGTTTTTGGAGACGGTCTTAGCTTGGATGGCGAGGTCTTTCAATGTCTGACCCTGACTTCTTGGGTAGAATCAGGGAGTGGGTGAAGGAAGAATACAAGATGAAATTACGTTAGTGGCAGCCCTCGCCACAGGGGAGTATCACCTTCCCGCTCATTAGAGGCAGTCATGGGCAACAAGTTCTTGGCCGTTATCACTATCGCAACGCTCGTTTTGCTCATGTTGAGCGTTGGGAAGGCTCTCAAGGAGATCGGAGAGCGAGAACTCCAGGTGGTCACGGCAAGCACTGATGAATGATCTGGCAGCTATCGTAAAGGCCATCGAGGAGATGGCTAAGCAAGTAGACAAGGATGCTACTGCTTGGGAGATGATGCAGGATCATTGGGCGATAGAATGGACCGTAGCATGCGACTCGTCTAGAGTTTTAAAAATTCGGCATTTGACTTATACAATGTATTTCTACTCTGACCATGTAAGGGCCATTTGCTACGATATTCCGGTTGGACAGTATTATTACGCCGATCCTGACTTTATGCGGCAGGTGAGTCTTCTTTTCCAAAGAGGAAATAAATGAGCCCCTTAGGGTGGTCTCCCACCCCAGGGGCTGAAGGGCTTATTCAGGCCATCGGCCGGTGTTCAGGAAGGTTGCGAGAACCCAGGCGTGTGACATCGGGCCGTTCCGGTCCAAGCCTCGCCCGGTGTCGTGGTCTCGAAGGTAGATGGGGCCGTCGTAGCGTCGGCACTGTTCGATCCAACTGACGACCATCCAATCGTTCATCCAGTGTTCCACAAGGTTGCGGAAGGCCGGGATGTAGATCTTACGGCGAGCTTCCCCAGGGTTGGTGATCAGAGGGTTGCCGGGTCCGGCGTAGGCTCCACGTGGTGCTTTGCCCTTGCCTTTCCGCCAATTCCCGCCAATCGTCTCGGGGTTCGGGTAATCCCCGACCTCTTCACGCAGAATCTTGCATCCTTGCCAGAGGCATTCGACGCTGACGGCTTCGATGTCGTGGTACTTGTGGGTGATGGCCCGGTTGGTGGGGTTGCTCCACACCCAGGATTCGATGTTCCCGCGTTCGGCGGTGTCGTTCTGACCGCAGGTGTTGATGACCATGCAGTCAATTCCCACTGTTCCGGGGACTTTGACTCGCATCCCGATGGCGGTGAATTTTCCCATGCTTACGATTGGCATCTTTTCCTCTCATGATGGTGGAAGGTCGATGCTAACCTGTGGCGGGGAATCCCCTGTCCGTTAATACTATACGGTCGTTCGGGTGAAAAGGCGGTAAGTCGTCATGTAGTCTGCGGCGATGCTCTCGTCGTACTTCTGTTCAAGTTCCATGAAGTCTCGGCCACAGTAGAGGCCGAAAAGGTTTCGGATAGTAACGACCCGATCCCAATTGTTCTGGAAGAACTCGTTCAGACGCGGGAGGAAATCGGTATTGGGCGTTTTCCTCTTGATGAACTCATAGATCAGTCGGCGAAGACGATAATTGCTGGCGAGAGCGAAAACCATTGTAGGTTCATATTCCCGAAAGCTGCCGACGACTCCCACCGGGTTGTAGGCAATATCAAGAGCCGTCTTGCGGCATTTCTCGCAGACCTTGTCGTGGGAGTAGGTGGGAGTGTGTGCATGCCCGCAGCGGGTACAGGGCTTTGAGACGGTGCTGACCATGACTAACTCTCCGTGTGAATGATATCTCCATTTGGCGGGGAATCCCCTGTCCGTTAATATTAACGAAATTCTAAAGGTCCGCCACAGCATTGCATCACTCACCCGCCAAGAGGATGCAATGGCCCTCCACGAAGTTCATCGTTTTCATGATCCCGCTGCGGCTCGTGCCGTCCTCGCCATCGCGGAGACGATGACGAATGTGAGAATGGAAGTGGACCGCAGCCCCAGCACGGATCATGGCATCGGGCAGTACGTTATTCGTACCCTGAACGGTCTGGACATTTGGGGGATGAACAAGATGCATGCCTGTGTGGGGATGGCACTCACAATCGCCCTCGCCGACGAACTCCGGAAGCGAGATCGTCACAACCCCCTCTGCAATATCTGGCACCTTCTGCCGGAAAACCGGAGCAGGCTCGCCCGCTACGACCTCTCCCCCAAAGAGTTGTAAGGTTGACGGGGTGTTGTTCTCCTGTCACATGTAGGCAGGAGAACAACATGAGTCTCGACAAGCAACGGCAAGAAATCCGAGACCTTGAAGAGAAGCTCGCCCAAAAGAGGCGGGCTCTCGAAACGTCGGAGCAGAATTGCCCCCACGAGTGGTCGGAGCCCAAGTACGATCCGATCATCCGTGAGGCAATGACAATTCCTGGAGATCCTCCGGGGATTGGCGGTATCGATCATCGCGGTCCGTTCCATGTTCCGTCCTCTCGTGTTGAACGATGGACCCGTACCTGTGGGCGGTGCGGTAAAGTGGAGTCGACCACCGCAGTTGATCAGCGAATCACGAAGACCCCGAAATTCGGAAATTAACGACAGACGTTTCGCCCGCCACAAGTTGATGCAACGGTTTTCAGTTCCCTTTCCTGATGGAGACGCCAAATGCTTGGACCGCCGATTCTCTTCGCTCTTGTCATTGCTTGCCTTCTTTTTCTTCCTGTCCTCCTCTGCTCCCCGGCCCTCCGCCAGCGACCCGCGATCCTCGGCGTCGGCTCCGCTCTCGCCTGCGTCCTTCATGACGAGAGCCGCCTCCCCTATGCCGGGCGTCTGACCCGCTCGTTCTTCGCCCCGCTCGCCCGAAAGCGGGTCCTGAACGAACCGAGCGTCAGTCGCCACCCTCGCTAGGGGTTTCACGCCGCATCTGGCCCGGTCTAACGCCGACTTCTAGACCGCCGCCCATGTGGAGCCCCACATAATCATTTCGGCATCGACGCCGCCATCAGGGACTTTCCCTGATGGCGGCGTTGTCGTATAAATATTTCTCCAGATGCCCAATCCCGCCACAAATCAGCATCCCGGAAGAAATACAAGAGAGTCAAATGGAACGAAAACTTCTCCTCGCTGCCGCCTCCCTCGTACTGGCCCCTCTGGGAACTCACTTCCCAGGGATGAAGACTTCCACTAACGACCTTGACGGTCGCCGCCACAGTTGGGAGCCGGAGCAGCCCTGCAAGCACTGCGGGAAACTCAAGCGCCACAAGAATCAGTTCTGCTCCAAGGAATGCTGTGAAGCAGATCGGAAGGGCCTTCCAAAGCCGCTGACAAAGCCGATGAACCAGTTTGTCGTCTGACTTGTCTCTTTTTCGTGTCACGTCACTTATGGAGAGCCTTGTCATGGGACACCTTACTTTGGCGTGCATGTTCCTCTTCGGAGCTTATTGTCTCATCTCTGACTGGTGGACGGGCAACCTTCCCAATTGGCCGAAGTTTTAGGGCTTGCCACAGGAGAGCACTCGCTCTTTCGAGGTTCACATGCTTCACGACATCAGTATTCTCCGGGGAACTATCCGGAAGGCTATCGACGGCTCCAGTTTGGCGTACTGTGCGGCGGATGTCGATAGCCTTATCCTCCAAGCTGCACATTCGGGTCGACCGTTAGCGACGTTCATCATTTCTGGAGAAAAGGACCATACGATCACTATGATTGGTGTTGGTATGGTTACGAAAGTCTTGGAGGTCAAGCATTTTGACCAGAAGGGGCTTGCGTTCGAGGTCTGCGGTTGGCTTTCGACGCAGTTGGTGTCGCGTATTGAGCAGATTTTTCAGGACCTGAGTGCAGCCGGTTTCTGAAAGGTTGAATAATGGGTTTCTGCAAATTCCGAGACCTTGAGCCTCGCACTCATATTGGGGCGTCCCTGAAGATTTTGGCTATCCCGCAAGAGTTGCGAGATGATTTAGGGTTCTATATCCCGCCCAGAGCACTGTTGGATCGAGTGATCGTTTCGGAGATTGTTGCCACGACTGCAACTTTGGAAGTCTGGTGCCGCCGACTGGTCGACATTCCGCAACCGCCTGTTGAGACGTATACTGTTTTCTACTTCAAGACTCCAGTCAACCAGGACTGGACTTGTAAGACTTTGGGTGAATAATGGCAGTGCTTCCACCACATGCAGAACGTCCCTTTGAGCATTCTTGCGAGCATGGGACGAAGTTTCGCTGCTCCCGGTGCGACTTCCGGGATACGGTGTGGATTAGCAATCCACCTAAAGATGCGATGCTCCTGCTCACTGATGTGGCGGAGATGATCGCTTTCTGGCAAGAATTCATCCTGGAAGACCTGAATGGCTTCTCAGGGATGCATCATGTCCGCTTCCAGATTGTGGGGAGCAGGACTGTCCTTCAATATGCCAAGAAGAAGGATAATTAGTAGGAGATGAGGGATTCGAACCCCCGACTTCCTCCGTGTAAAGGAGGCACTCTTACCGCTGAGTTAATCTCCCAGATTCTTGTGGCGGGCTCGCTAATAAATGACAACGTCCTTGCCCATGCCGTCGACTTGCAGGTTCTGTACTGCCCACGAAAAGTCGCTGAAGTCGACGTACTGTTCGTGCGTTTCGCCGGTCTGAGGCTCGCTCTTGCCCGTCGAAAGGATTTTCCCCAAATCGTCGGCCTCAGGGTCTTCCGGACCGGGCATGGTCACGGAAATCAAATCGCTATCGTTTTTCTGGCTGGCGATTTCCGCGATTAGCGGGTAGAGAGTTGTGGGTGAGGCCACAATAACAGCGAAAGTGCTTTTTCCAAACATGCCGCGACCGCTGTAATCCTCTCTGAGGAGGAGTTCAATACCAGCAGCGTCAGCGGCTTGGTGGAGGAGTCTTGCGATGGTTTCTTTCATGATGCCTATTTGTGGCAGCAGAACGGGAAAGAGGTAATATTAACCGAGGTGAAGAGTCTCGTCACAAATCGTTACCACCTCACTTGGAGACAAAACGATGCCGACAACTCTGGCTGAACTCTTGACCCTGGAACGCGAGTGCCGTCAGGCCAAGAAGTGGCTCAGCTTCGCGGGCACCATCAAGAACGAGAAGGGTGCGTACGTGGATGTCCGCATCAAGAGCTTCGGTTTCTACAACCAGATCCTGCACGTCGACGACAGCGTGAATCTGGCGTCAGGTCACACCTTGAATACGGTGCTGGCGATGCACACCTATCTCAAGGTTGAGATCAATAAGGCTAACCCCTAGGGGTTTCTCTGCCACAAGTTCCCATCACTTTCCTTCTTGTGGAGCCATGAAATGCTTTCTGAGACACGCGGCGGCGTTTCGATCTACGCAACCAAGCCCAATGACCTCAAGCGGGGCGATGAAGTCGAACTCGCTGGCCGCGAGCGAATGATCATCACTCGTGTCCGGCCGAATGCCCCGGTGAACTGCTGGTGCGGGGTCAAGGTGAAGGGCCTTGGTAAGGAATATATCTTCGGACCCGGATTCAACGTCAAGAAGATCGCCAGCCACGGTGAGAATCACCCGGCTCTGCAAAGGAATGCCGAACGGATCGCCGAGAAGGCCGAAGCTCAGATCGCCGCGACGGGTCATGCCATGATCACGGTGGAGCAGAAGGAGCAAATCGGAGCATTGATCTTCGCTGTGCGATCCGGAGATCTTTCAGCCGCTCGCGACGCTGCCGATGGATTGCACGTCGCACTCGGACCTTGGTCGTAGTCAGACAATTCGAGGGATTCTTGCTCGTAGCAGGAATCCCTCTTTTGTTGAAGACGTATTAACGTCCTCCAAGCCCACCGCCACAGATATTCATCAACGATCCAACCTCAGGAGGTTCCGCTCATGGGAGATTTCACGAAGTCCTTCTACCAAGTGACCTACGGCGATCGGCGGGTCCAAGTTCGTGCTGCGGCGAAGCCGGTAGCCCCGGCCAGTGCCGCCAAGCATGCCGAAGTCATGCTCGATGAACGCCAACCGATCCCCGCCCGGATCAAGGCGATGAACGCTGTCGCCATCGCTCTCGGTCAGAAGGTCCCGCCGGGGGATTGCCTTGGCGACTTCTGCGTGAAGTTCCGTGCGGCCTTCGTCTTCTAGAAATCTCGGGTGCGGGGCTAGGTTTGTCACCGAAAGGGTGCGTGTCGAGTGCAGGGATCATACCCCGATTTCAGGATAGCTTCCTGACTTGTAGAAACTGCTCTCCGAATTTGGAGTCCGGCGGAGAGTAGACTGGCTCACTCAGACTTACATGCGAAACTAAAAGGTCGCTGGCACTTTGCCCCGCATTCGAGTTCTCATCATGAAAATCCCAGGCGTCGAATTGCTGATCGTCATCACAATGTGGGCCAACGTTGTGTGCTGGGGAAATTTCTGCTCCTCGATGATGATCGACACCAACAACCTCGGTCGTCTTAACGGCAACGTCGCTTTCTACGAAGCGTCCGACCCCAACCCCGAACAGTACGAAATTATCGGGGAGGCCGATGGAGGGTCATATTACCGTGAAATGTCCGGTCAATGAAGTTCTGATCGTGGTGGGGATTGTCCTTTGGGCTTACATATTGCCCCAACTAGTGGTCAATGCCACAGTTCATGGGGATTACCGAAGCTTCGAGAAATGGAAGGCTTCACTCCTTAAGGACCACCGGGTCTACTCCCTCCCAATCGAGGCGGGGACTTCTGATATCCAGCAATAGGGCCACCATGGCGATTCACGTTGACTATTGGGAGGACGCCAAGCCTGAACACTACAAGGAAGGGCCATTCGTCATTTGCGGCCCGCCGCAGGGCGATCGGACCAAGTCCATCGAGGTTCAGAGCCCTTATGCTCAGACGTGCGTGTGTCTTGAGCTTGCCATCCACAAGTTCATTGAGGCACACCACGGAGCAGACTGGAGGAGTCGGGTCGGACATGTCGCCGTCGCCGACTGGCTCAACGCTGAAGTGGCAGCAGGTCGTATCACGAACGAATCGGGGAAGTATCTGCCAGTGGTAGCCGGGAATTAACCCCTTCTATTTGGCCTGTCACAGTCGTGGGTCAAAATTCCACCAAGGACTAGACCCATGAAACTCATCATCAAGGCCAATGACCGAAAGCTCGCCACCGGGCACCGCCCCCACATCACCGGAACGGGAGCCCACCGGGATAAGCGGCTCAAGCGTCAGCACACCAGGGGAAACCAGCGGCGGGCAGCCCTCGCCGACTGGTGACTTTTATTTTGAGAATGGGTATAGGGTCTTTACTGCCCAGGGCCTTCTAAAGCGTGGCCGCTGTTGCTTTTGTGGCTGTAGGCATTGCCCGTATTTCCAAGGGGGAAATACCCGCTAGCGAGTGAGAAAATCGATGAGTTCCCGCAGCTTCTTACGTTGAGGGAAGTCTTGCAGGTTGTTGTCAGCAATGATGGTGTCGATAAGAGAGACACCTAGGGCTTTATAGAGTTTCTTGACGGTTCCCCAATCTCCGGATCTTCCGCGTTCTGCGAGTGAGAGGTATCCTTGGGTGATACCGACTTTCTGGGCTAGCTGGATTTGGGTAAGGTTCTTCTCCTTGCGGAGGGGTTTGACTCTCCGCAAATAGGAGTAGAGGACCTGCATGGCGTTTCCAAGGAGGAAATAAGGGCTATCCGAAACTGGCTCGCATATGCTCGACGATGTTGGCGGGGCCTTTGTAGTCCATCTCTTCCTGGTTGAGGATGGCTTGTGCGGCGGCTTTCGCTCCTTCTCGGTATTCCGGCGTCTTCAATGAGAAGCTGATCTGCTCCTTGAGGATCTTGTTGCACCAGTTGCGGACGTCCGCGCTTCCGACCGGTTGTTTGCACCGGCGAACTTTGCCCAAAACATCGTTCCAGCCCATTTCGGAGTGTTCGCTCATGTGTTGCCCTATGCTGTGTGGTGGTCTGAGAAGTGTGTGTCAATAACAGAGACCCGGAGAAATCTCCGGGCCTCTGAAGAAAACGGTCAGTCGTCGTAGCCCATCTCTTCGCGATACGCCTCGAACTCGCCGTCCTTCATGAAGACGGTGGGGCTCGGGACGCATCCTTCGTAGTCGTCGACATCTTCGGTGGGGACGACGCGATAGACGTCGCGTTCTCCGGCGTTTTCGGCCGGGGTGATGAGCCACGTGTAGAGGGCGTCGCTCTCGGCGTCCTTGAGGCTCACGCCGTCCGGCAGGTGCACTTCGATCTCGTCGCAGCCTTCGGGGGCGTTGACCCCAGGGGCGAAGACAAAGGCGTCAGAGCGATCTTCCATGTAGAACTTGCAGATCAGCATTTCGGCCTCTCTAAGGGTGGGAAATTTCGACCCTCTCCTGTGGCGGGGAGCCCGCCAGCCGTCAATATTTCTGGAGAGGGGTTTCCCAGCCACAGGGTATCAGGAGGCAATCATGCCGTGCTACTTGGTCACTGATCCCCAGCAGGTGTACGATGTGGTGCAAGTGGTGGTGGTTGTACGCTCCCGTAAGAAAGCCGTCGAAGCCGCAATCCTCGCGATGACGGGGGCCACTGTCGACGAGATCGACGGCCAATGGGTGAAGGATGCCCATGAAGAGATGGTCGTGGAGAAGATTGACGGGCTGATCAACCTCAGTCACATGGGGGAGAACCCCAGGAGAAACGTTCGATGCTCACGTCCGCCGCAGTCAAGAAGTATTGGAAAGAACAGCACGGTCTCAACGTCCGCGTCTCGACGACCCCAACGAAGCAGCGATGGGTCACGGCACGGATGACCCTGGTTAACGGACAGTATACGGGAGAGTTCCCGCTCGACACACGAATTGACGCTCTCCGAATCATCTATCCTGGCAAGCCCAACTTGTCGGAGGGTGGGTCGGCCGGGAATGTGGGCTCCCACATGATCTCCATGGTGGAGAGCGAGTGGGAAGAATTTTTCAAGGTCCGAGCCTCGAAGGTTTCGGAATCCCCGTCGATTCAGCCCGCGTGATTCAAGGGTAGGTCCTCGATCTGCCTAACCCTTTACGGAGGGTTCCGGCGACAAGCTGGAGCGGGGACCTACCTCTTTCCATTGACGAGAGTCGTCCGGCTCGCCACAGGGTAGTATCATCAACCCCACCGAGGCCAAAATGCTCGACCACGAAGAGAAGTTCGAAGTCGTAACCATCAGTCGTTCGGAAGTCGCCGACGAACTCAACGGCTATCTCGACGATGACCACCAGCTTGCGGCCGACGATCCTCGTCTGACGCAGGACGTCTGCATGAGCCTCGCCACCTTCCAAAAGCACTGCTATGAGCAGTTCATGAACGAGGAAGAATTCTCGGAGGAGACCGGGCGACACTGCCGAGTTCTCATCCAGCAGATCGGTCTCGGAGAGTTTCTCGACGAGGAATGGCAGTGTGAGGAGGAGGCTGAACGTCTCCAGCGGGAGGCCGAGGAGGAGAGTGAGGGCGACGAGGAATAGTCAATCTCTGTATTGACAACGCGGGGGACTCTCGCCACAAACGGGAGCCCCTCCCCCACCATTAGAGAGCCGAAAATGCTGCTGAACGGATCGAACCGCCACCTGCCCAACGATATCCAGACTCTGGCAGATCTCCGCCTCCTCCAGGAGACACTGATCCTGGAGGTGATCGGTGCGGGCTACCACCCGGATACGGCCGCTGAAAACTACGAGACTCCGCAGGGAGAGCCGCTGTTCGGGGACCGGGAGTGCCGCC
>Ga0247822_10000914_pt1 | contig 17139 bp, 9 predicted proteins | sample 13C_Cellulose_Da_FD_192423 | JGI IMG/M metagenome (GOLD analysis project Ga0247822, IMG submission 192423) | Soil microbial communities from agricultural site in Penn Yan, New York, United States - 13C_Cellulose_Day30 | ecosystem: Environmental > Terrestrial > Soil > Agricultural land | place...
CGGCCATGGCCGTGGCCGTGCCCTCCCGTGCCAGCTCCAGCGTGGGCTCACTCTCCACCCGGAACAGGAGCGTGGACAGCCCCAGCTTGTCCAACCCCTCGCGCAGGGGCGCCGCGCGCGCCGGGTTGCTGCCGGTGACGATCATCACCCGGCGCCCGCCCAGGGCTCGCACCAGCTCGGGCGCCTCCGCTAGCCGGCCCGAGCCGAAGAGGACACGCGTGGCCGTGGCGAACTCGAACGCCAGCGCGCTGCTCACGTCACCACCCCTCATTGGCAGGGAAGCAGTTGACGTACTTCCGGCTCGTGCGCGGCTCGGCCATCATCGGGGCCACCGTGTCCCGCCACTTCAGGTAGTGGGCCGTCTCCTTGTGCGCGGCGGGGGCCTGAGGCGTGCGGTACACCTCGACGAGCACGAAGCGCGCCGGATCCTCCGTGTCCTGGACGACGTCGAAGCGGGCGATCCCTTGCTCCTTCACGCTCTCGCGGGCGTTGGCCAGCGTGGCCTCTCGGAAGGCATCGATGTGCTCCGGTTTGACGTGAACGTGGACGTGGATAATCAGCAGACCTTGGGACATGCGACCAGGGTAGCGCGAGCCCCTCTTCGCCAGAAACCGTTGCATCAAAATGGACTGTCTCAGGCCTGGGACACCCCATTCCCAGCTCTCGGCATCCAATAATTGCTTTCATTCCGAGCAGTTAATCGCGTCAAAAATCACGAAGAAACTCTGGTGGGATCGTGTGCGACAATTTCCATAGTCAGCATTTAGTGAGAGTTAGCGCTCCACTCCATCCTTTGCGCTCCGTGCGCGTGTGAGGTTCATGCCATGTCCGTCGGCGCCATCAGAGAGTCTTCCGCGAAGAGCAGGTCCTCCGAGGTCAATCAGAAGGACAGCGGCACGAAGTCGGAGAAGACGGAGAAGCCGTCGGAGAGTGGCGCGGCGAAGGAGTCGGATGCCGCTGCGTCGCGTGCGGACGAGGCGCGCCGTGAAGCCCAGGCCCAGCGTCAGCGCGACAGCTTCACGCAGCAGCGCCGCCAGCTGGTGGTGCTCCAGGGCGGCGAGGCCACGGCGCGGGCCGGTGAACCGCAGACGATGCGCGCCTCCTCCTCGAGCACGCCGGTGAGCGCCACCGCCACGCGGAATGCCGATCAGGAGGCGCACACCGCCGTCAATGATCTCTTTTCCTCTGATCTGGGCCGCCCGTGCGAGGACCCGGCCCGCATCGTCGCCGAGGCCCGTGCCAGCGGCGCCTCCTCGACGGAGCAGGTGAAGGAGTACGTGCAGAAGATGATCGCCGGCAGCCCGGAGAAGGCGGCGCTCAACCACATCAACAACCAGTTCCAGCAGCACCTCGGGCGCGAGCTGACAGTGCCCGAGCAGCAGAGCTGGCTCAAGGGCAGCGGGCTCAATCCGGGCTCTCCCACCCTCCAGCAGGACGTGACGTCGCAGATCGTCTCCAGTGAGGAGTACCGCATCAAGCACCCGGCCAACGCCCAGTCGTGGGTGGGCAAGGTGCCGTTGATCGATCAGCGCCGGCCCAACGGCGCGACGGACCAGAACTACAGCAATGGGCTCTCCAACTGCGGCCCCACCTCCGCGGCCATGGTGGCGCGTGCGCTCGGCTACGGCGAGGGCAGGTCTGACGCCGCGCTGGTGATGGAGATGAAGAACGTGGGCGGCACCACCGCGGCGGGCTCCTCGCCCTACCAGGTGGCGAAGATGATCCGCCACACCGGCACGCCGGCCACCGTCATCGATGATCCCAAGGGCCTGGGAGATCTCGACAAGGCGCTGGCCGAGGGGAAGATGGTCATCGCCAATGGCGACTACTACGCCACGGGTGTCGCGGGCCGTGATGGCAGCCGCTCGAGTGGCCACTTCTGCGTGGTGACTGGCAAGGACGCTCAGGGCAACTACCTGGTCAACGATCCGTGGAAGGGAGAGGCGGTGAAGTTCTCGCGCGAGGCGATGCAGAACTTCTTCTCCGAGCACAAGCTCAACGGCGGGCTCGTCATCGTCGAGAAGCCGGGCGCAGGGGCTGCCGCCACGCAGGGCACGCCCGCCATGCCCGCGGCGACCACCACGCGGGCCACCTCCTCCGTCCCCATGCCCGCCACGGGGCTGCAGTACGACGGCGGCAAGAGCTACAACGCCGAGGTGGAGAAGCTGCAGAACGCCCTGGTGAAGACCGGCTACATGCGGCCCGAGGACCTGGCCACGGGCCCGGGCTACTACGGCAACAAGACCGCCGCGGCGGTGGCCCGGCTGCAGGCGGACTCCGGCATCAACGGGGATGGCAAGACGTTCGGCCCGCGCACGCGCGAGGCGCTGGAGCAGAGACTGTCCGCCGCCGCGCCCTCCCCGGCGCCGGGTGGGCAGCCGGCTCCGGCGGGTGGCGCACTGCCGCCCTACGCCCTCAACGCTCCGGGCAACAACACGCAGGACCGCTACTATTACGCCAACTGGGTGAAGGACAACGTGATGCCCCGCCTGCAGCAGCTCGGTGTGGATCCGAAGCTGGTGAAGCAGGCGGTGTGGTTCGGCGTGTCCGAGGGCATCTTCACCGTGGCCCGCAACGGCAAGTACGGCCAGGAGGATGGCTCGCGGCAGAACCCGCTCACCTTCTCCAACCTGGGTGACGACCCGAGCATCAACCGCACGACGTCCACGCCCGAGGGCTTCGGGCCCTACCGCTTCAAGTCCGGCAACTGGCAGGTGGGCATCGCTGGCGCCCAGGTGCACGACGCCATCGTCCCCGGCAACAGCAAGGCCAACCTCGTCCGGGCGTTCAAGGATCTCTACCCGAACAACACCGTGCAGCAGGTGGGCCAGCGCATGCTGGAGATGATGGGCGAGAAGGGCACCCAGTTCCCCAACCTCTCCATCGAGGATCTGGTGAAGCTGGATGCCAACGGCAAGCCGGTGAACGCCAAGTGGGCCTCGATCGTGCTGAGGGATCCGGCCATCAACGTCCTGGTACAGACGCGCAACCCCGCCATCCAGGGGAACTTTGGTTACGGCAAGGATATTGTCGACCAGGTGTTCGGCTGACCGGCTCCTCCGTGAGGGGGGCCTTCCCCCTCGCGAGGTGGTTGGATGAGAAGAGAAGCTCGGTGGCTCTGGCTCGTTAGCGCTGTGCTCTTGTGGGCGTGCGGAGGGGAGCTGCCCCCTCCTTCGTCCGAACCCAAGATCACGCTCCGGGTGCCGATCTACCCCTATATCCCCGACGCAGCTGGGGATGAGTTCGACGCGCTCAAGGCCCGCATCGAGGCTGACTTCGAAGCAGCCCACTCCAACATCGATCTGGTGATCAACCCGTCGTGCTTCCAGGACGACTTCTATGAGCCGGCGGGCATCGCGAGCTCCCTCAGCGGCGGGGGCGACTGCGCGTATGACGTGATCGAGACGGACACGTCCATCCTAGGCGAGCTGGTGGCCTCCGGCGCGGTGCGGCCGTGGCCGCGGCTGCCCGAAGGCATCTCCTTCCACCCAGCGGGGCTCACAGCCTCCACGGGGACTGCCCCCGCGGCGCAGGTCCTCTACGGCGTGCCCCACTGGCTGTGCAACCACTTCATCATTTCGCGCAGCGAGAGCGTGCGCCAAGCGCGGACCACGACGGCGCTTGTCCAGGCCCTCGCGGACCTGGGCACTCCCGAGCCCGATACGGCCGGAGACATGCTGGGGAGCTGGAACCTGCCCTCGCTCTACCTGGATGGGTGGGCGGACCGCCACGGTGGAGAGACGCTCCGCTCGGCGGTCACGACGGCGAGCTATGACACGGCCGTGCTCCAGTCCATGCGCAGCTTCGTCCGCACCTGCGAAGCCGAAGGCAAGAACCCCTGCATCGACGGGACGTACAACGAGTTCGAGAACTTCGATCTGCCCGCGCAGCTCTTCGCGCAGGGTAAGGTGGACTCCACGCTCGGCTACTCGGAGCGGCTGCACACCATCATCAAGAACCTGCCTGCGGGCTCCAGCGCCTCCGCCATCCGGATCTCCTCGGCGCCGCTCGGCGGCCAGGGCAGCAACCCCATCCTGTTCACCGACTCCTACTTCCTGAGCGCTCGCTGCACCGGTGACTGCGAGAAGGCCGCGCTCGCGTTCACCGCGTACATGAGCCAGCCGAGCACCTACGAGTGGATCCTCATGAGCGAGGATGCGCCCGAGGCCGGCCGCGTCCCCCGCTACCTGCTCCCGGCGACGCTCGATGCCTTCGAGGCTCCGAAGGTCCGCGCCGATCCGCTCTATCAGGCGCTGGCCACCGAGACGCGCAACGGCGTGCCCTTCCCCAATGGAGGCCTGCTCAACATCCGCAAGCAGATGGAAGCCGACATCAAAGCCGTGCTGAGCGCGCCGTGATGATCCGCCCCTTGCACATGTCTCACTCCCTGCTCTGTCTCCTCGGTGGCCTGCTGCTGTTCACCCCCGCGTGGGCGCAGCCCTCCTCGGAGAGCACCGCCGCTGACGCCACGCCGCGCCCACCTACACGTGAGGAGCTGGCGCGGTACTCGTGGCTGTCCAAGGACGCCCGGGTGAGGCCGCTGGAGGCCTCCTTCGCGCCACCGCCCGGCTACACGCGGGTGTCGCTGGAGCCGGGCTCGTTCGGAGCATGGCTGCGAGGCCTGCCACTGCGCCCCGCGGGCACACTCGTACGAGACTTCCGCGGCGGACAAGTGCTGGCCGCGGATGATCCCCGGCTGGCGGCCGTGGCCGAGCTGGACGTGGGAACGGCCAACCTCCAACAGTGCGCGGACTCCATCATCCGCCTGCATGCCGAGTGGCTCTGGGTCCAGGGCCAGAAGGATCGCATCGCCTACCGCTTCACCAGCGGAGACCTTGCCTCCTGGACTCGGTACGCGGCCGGCGAGCGCGCGAAGATCTCCGGCTCGAAGGTGAAGTGGGTGCGGAGCGCCGCGGCGGACAGCTCGCGCGCGTCGTTCCGAGCGTATCTGGATCTGGTCTTCACCTATGCGGGGACCCTGTCGCTTCAGGCCGAGAAGCAACGGCCCTCGCGCGAGAACGTGAGGCCCGGGGACTTCTTCGTGCTCGGGGGTAGCCCGGGGCATGCCGTGCTCGTGCTGGACGTGGCGGTGAACGCGGAGGGCGAGCGTGTGGCGCTGCTCGGCCAGGGCTTCATCCCCGCCCAGGACTTCCAGATCCTGTCTCCCGGCCAGGAGGGGCCATGGTTCTCTCTGCAGGGCGACGAGGTCGCCACGCCCTTCTGGAAACCCTTCCCCTGGTCCTCGCTGCGGCGGCTCTAGGCTCCACCCGGCCTACCGGGTGGACGCGAGCGCGCGCAGCGGCGCGGCGCGGCCCAGCGAGATGAAGGGTGCCCAGTAGTGAGGATGGGGCTGGGAGAGGCGCAGCAAGCGCATGGCCTCGCGCAGGGCGGCGGCGCGGCCCTGGCCGGCCAGGAGGTTCTGGTAGTAGGCCTCCATGAGCTGACGCGTGGTGTCGTCGTTGACCTTCCACAGGCTCATGACAACGGTCTCCGCGCCCGCGACGACAAGGGCGCGGCGTAGGCCATAGACACCCTGTCCCAGCTTGATGTCGCCGCGGCCGGTGTCGCAGGCGGAGAGGACCACCAGCTCGGTCTCCCATAGGTCGAGGCCCATCAGCTCCAGGGCAGTCATCAGGGCGCCATCGATTGAGGCCGTGGAGGTACTGGAGGAGGCAGGTGCCGAGATACCCGCGCCGGCCAGGGCAATACCGGAGCGCAGCAAGGGGTCGGCAGGCATCTGCGCAAGAGCGCCGTCGCCGAGCGCGCCGAAGTTGCCGACGGCGCGGGAGCCCTGGGAGGAGGGCGCGTCCTCGAGGAAGAAGCCGTGCGTGGCGATGTGGAGGATGCCGGGGGAGGACAGCTGCATGAGGCGCTCCTTCGTAGCGTCGGAGCCCAGGAAGAGCTGGGCGCGGGGGATCAGGCGCCGGAGGCTCTCGGCCTCCTGGCGAGTCCCTGGCAGCGGCACCCAGAACTGCCCGGACAGATCCGCGCGCAGGTTGGGGAAGAGGAGCTCGATGGGAGCAGAGCGCTCGACCGGTCCCGGCGTGTCCGCGCGGGCCAAGGCGGGAGCCGAGGGCACCGCACCAAAGTTGGGATCCGCGACGACGACGACCGAGTCGGAGGGAGTTATCTCCTTGGGGCGCGGCAGCAGGTCCCGGCCGGAGGTGACGTAGGAGAAGTCGAAGGAGTCGACGAGGAACTGGCGGCCATCGTAGAGGGCCGCGAAGGGGACCAGGCTGAGCTGGCCGTCGGGGGAGAGGATGAGGCGGCGGGTGTCACCCAACACCGGCAGCAGCGGCCTGAAGGCGAGTTGATAGAAGGACTGAGCAAAGTCTCCGAAGGCGGCGTCCTTGCGAGCCAGGGCGTCGCGCAGGCTTGAGGCGGCCGCGTCAATGGGCGCGGCCGGCCCCAAGTCACGAACCCGGATGCGGGAATCGGGGAAGAGCACCAGCGCCAGGTAGCGGAGGTGCCCCGCGTCTCTCGCCTCCAGCATCCCCTGCCCACGGCCGAGCGGCTTGTCTTCGTAGACGATCAGCTCGACGAGCGCGCTGTCCTTGGGGAGGGCCTCGGCGACATGCTCCACCACGTCGGCGGCGGAGGGCAGCTCCGTCACCGCGCGCAAGGGCGCCGAGCGTCTGGCGAGGGCCGCTTCCAGACGGTCACCCTCGGCCGCGAGCTCCCTGAGGCGCTGCTGGTAACCGGCGGGCGAGCGCATCCCGGGGCCGGTGAGCGAGAGCGTGGCGAGCTGGGTTCGCAGCGCGCGCAGGCGCTCGAAGGATTCGCGATCCGCGAAGGGCAGATTGTGGGAGATGATGAGCGAGGTGTTGGCGACCTCCTGGACAGAGCGGCCCTTGCGGAGGAGCACGGCGGAGAGGGCCAGGTGGAGAATGCGTGCGTTGCGGGGGTGCGCGCGTGCGAGGGCGTAGAGGCGCTCCTCCTGACTGCGGAGGAGCTCGAGGAAGCTGGCGAGGTTCTTCTCGGAGAAGCCGAAGACCTCCTGGCGGAGGTGCTGCTCCGAGGCGTTGAAGGCCTGCTCCAGGAGCGGCAGGGCCGCGTGGAGGTTCCCCTGGGCGAGGCGGAACCGCGCAAGGTCGTTGAGCGATTGGGCGACATCCGGATGGGTCTTGCTGAGGGTGGCCTCCCGAATCTTGAGTGCGCGCGCATACAGGTGCTCGGCTCGAGCGTAGAAGCCCTGGTCGTTGTAGAGGTTGGCGAGGTTGTTGAGCAAGGTGGCGACGGCGGGGTGGTCCTCGCCGGAGAACTCCTCCTGAAGCATGAGCCTGTGTGCCATCACGGGCCCGCCAAACGCGCAGTTCGCAGCCGCGCACGTCACGGGTGTGAGGACAACGCCTGGGCGGTTCATGCTGAAGAGCGACTCATGAATCTTGAGCGCGCGCGCGTACAGCGGGGCGGCGCGCACCTGGAGGCCTTGCCTCATGTAGAGATCGGCCAGCTGGGCGAGCGAGTTGGCGACCTCCAGGTGATTCTCGCCGAAAGTGGCCCGCCGGATCTCGAGCGCTTGTGCATACAGAGGCTCGGCGCGCTCGTGGAGCCCCCGTAGCGCATAGAGGTTGGCCAGGTCGTTGAGCGACTGAGCGAAGAGGGGATGATTCTCGCCGAGCGCCGTCCTCCGGATCGCAAGCGCCCGCGCCAGCAAGGGCTCTGCGCGAGCAGGGTCCGCCCGCATGAAATAGATCTCACCCAGAAGCGCCAGGCAGTCCGCCACCTTCTGATGCGCCCCTGAGAGCACGGCTCCCCGAAGCTCCAGGGCTCGCTCGGCGAGAGGCACTGCCGCGGCATACCTGCCCTCCTCCTTCAGCCTCCTGCCTTCATCGAAGGCTTGCTGCGCCTCTACCAGCCTCGGGTCCGTGGGGACCTGTTTCACCGTTGCACATGCCGCACACCACAGGATGAAGAGCGCTGTTGCCGTAGGCCTTCGTTGCATGTCTGTCTCAGCCTGCTCTTCCAGGTCCCCCTCCTTCGTCCTGGAATTCGCTCGTGTGGAGCCGAGCAGGTCCCCTCTAGAAGGGTTGAGCCAGCAGCGGGGCTCATGATGCAGAAAATCTTGCGGCTCCCATTACCCAGAGCGGAATAAGCCCATCTCCTGGATGTTCGGGCGCCCGCCCGGGTATACGACGGCACCCGGACCAACCCTTCCCTTGGAGACCCATGAGCCTCAAGCCTCTTTCCCGCCTGTTCTGGGCCACGGGTGCGCTCGGCGCCCTGCTGCTCACCCACTGCGCGACCAGCACGCAGACTTCTTCCACGGACTCGACCAAGGCCTCCGCGCCGGCGACGGGCAAGCTCGGAGTTGAGGTGAAGAACTTCGACACCAGCGTCCGTCCCCAGGATGATTTCTACAAGTACGTCAACGGGACCTGGGTGAAGACGGTGCAGATGCCCTCGGACCGGTTCCGCTACGGCACCTTCATCGAGCTGGCGGACAAGAGCGAGGCGGCCCTCAGGGCCATCATCGAGGAGGCCGCGGCCCAGAAGGACCGCAAGCAAGGCACGGACGCCCAGAAGGTGGGCGATCTCTACCAGAGCTTCATGGACACCCAGCGCATCGAGTCGCTGGGCGTGGAGCCCATCCGCGCGGACCTGCAGCGCGTGGACTCGGTGAAGAGCATCAACGAGCTGCCCGAGCTGTTCGGCGAGCTGTACCGCATGGGGGTGCAGACGCCGATGGTGCCGTTCGTGGGCCAGGATGCAAAGCAGGCCACGCGCTACATCGTCTATCTGAGCCAGAGCGGTCTAGGCCTGCCGGACCGCGAGTACTACTTCAAGCAGGAGCAGGGCTTCCCCGAGAAGCGCGCGGCCTACCAGACGTACATCGAGAAGCTGCTCACCCTGGCCGGCGACAAGGACGCGGCGGCAGCGGCCAAGTCCATCCTCGCGCTGGAGACGAAGCTGGCCGAGAAGAGCTGGGACCGGGTGCGCAACCGCGACCGCGAGGCCACCTACAACCTCAAGACGATGGAGGAGTTGGAGAAGCTCACCCCGGGCTTCGCGTATTCACGCTATCTGAAGACGGTGGGCGGGGCGAACACGCCGGGCGTCATCGTCCGTCAGCCGGACTACTTCCAGGCCCTGGCGGACGTGCTGAAGCAGACGCCCCTGCCCGTACTCAAGCAGTACCTCCGCTTCAAGGTGGTGGACGCCCATGCCCCGCTGCTGAGCAAGCCCTTCGAGGACCTGAACTTCGAGTTCCGTGAGCGCACGCTGAAGGGCCAGCAGGAGCAACGCCCCCGGTGGAAGCGCGGCGTGGCGATGGTGGAGTTCGCCCTGGGCGAGTCCGTGGGCAAGCTCTACGTGGAGCGCCACTTCAGCCCCGAGGCCAAGAAGCGCATGGTGGAGCTGGTGAGCAACCTGCGCGCGGCCTTCAAGGAGGGCATCGATCAGCTCGAGTGGATGAGCCCGGCCACCAAGGCCCAGGCCCAGGACAAGCTGGCGAAGTTCAACGTGAAGATCGGCTACCCGGACAAGTGGCGGGACTACTCGAAGCTGGAGATCTCTCCGGACGATCTGGTGGGCAATGACAAGCGCGCCACCGCGTTCGAGCTCCAGCGGAACATGGACAAGCTGGGCAAGCCCATCGACCGGGACGAGTGGGGCATGCCGCCGCAGATGGTGAACGCGTACTACCACCCCATGATGAACGAGATCGTCTTCCCGGCGGCCATCCTCCAGCCGCCCTTCTTCGATCTCGAGGCGGATGACGCGGTGAACTACGGCGCCATTGGCGGGGTGATCGGCCACGAGATCAGCCACGGGTTCGACGATCAGGGCAGCCGCTCGGATGGCGATGGCAACCTGCGCAACTGGTGGACGGACGAGGACAGGAAGGCGTTCGATCAGCGCACGGGCATGCTGGTGGCGCAGTACAACGCCTTCAACCCCATTGACCAGCTGACGGTGAACGGGAAGCTGACGCTGGGCGAGAACATCGGCGACCTGAGCGGCCTGACGGTGGCCCTGCGCGCCTACAAGCTGTCGCTGCAGGGCAAGGAGGCCCCCGTCATCGAGGGCTTCACCGGTGACCAGCGCTTCTTCCTCGGTTGGGCGCAGGTCTGGCGCTCGCTCTACCAGGACGACTACCTGCGGGACATGCTGCTGACGAACCCCCACTCGCCGGGCCCGTACCGCGTCAACGGCGTGGTGCGGAACATGCCGGAGTTCTACCAGGCCTTCGGTGTGAAGGAGGGCGACGGCGCGTTTCTGCCGACCGAGCAGCGCGTGAAGATCTGGTAGCTCCAGCGCCATGAGGCCAGCTTGCGCGAGGGTGCTCCCCGCGCGAGCTGGCCTGTCACGCTGCCGGTGTCACGCTCAGAAGTCCTGGATGCGGTCCGCCAGGTTCGAGTGGAGCACGAACTGGTTCTCGTTGCCCTGGACGGCGGCGATGCGGCGGTTGCGCTCGAGCTCGGCCGCGTCCACCACGTCCAGCTTGTTCCACTCGCGCAGCACGGACTCCTCCTCGGCCGGGATGCGCTTGTTGTACTCCGCCGAGAAGTAGAACATCGCGCGCGCCACGTTGCCCTTGTGCTCATCGGGCGGCTCGAACACCTTGCGGCCCTGCGCGTCCGTGCCGAACTTCGCCCCGCTCGGGTGGCTCCACTGCACGTTCTGCACCTTGCCGAACGGGAAGCTGCCGCGAGTGCTATTCGCCTTGCTGTCCGTGGGGAACAGGTGGTGCAGGTCGCTCTTGGCATCGCCCGTGGCGCCCTTGGACTGAGGCCAGGTGTGCTCCGTGTTCACGTCGTTGCTGTTGGGGATCTTCCCGCCGTTGATCTCCCGGTGCGTGTACACGTCCCGCACCTTGCCGTTGTGCACGTCGATGTTGGTGAAGAGCTGCTTACGGGCCTCGTTGTAGCTGACCACGTCCTTGCCCGAGGAAGCGCCCTGGATGGCCTTCAGCAGCGCCTGATCCCTCAGCCCCTGGAACGGATCGTCCGGCGGCGGCGGAGGCGGCTCCTCGCCCTTGCTCGTGCCCGTCAGCTCCAGATCCCACGCCTTCAGCGTGCCCACGTCCGCTTTCGCCTTGTCCTCCACCGTCAGCTTCCAGTCGCCCTTGGTGGACTCGCCCGCGAAGGCGCTCAAGTCAAACGAGCCCTTCACGTTGTCCGCCGAGCCGCCCTCACGGTTGGACAGCGTCTGGCTCTTGCCCGAGGGGCTCGTGAGCGTCACCACCAGGTCGCCCCGGTAGCTGTGCGGGATGTCCACGTTCACCTTGCCGCCCTTGAGCGTCAGCTCCTGGTCGAAGCGCAGGGTGGACTCCACCTTGGAGTTGTCCGCGATGGCCAGGCCCGGCGTGGCCCCAGCCCGGATCGTCTGCTCCGTCTCCGCGGCGCGGGGGGCCGCCTTCGGCGCCTCCGGAGCGAAGAGCGAGCCCAGCCGCGTCATCGTCGAGGCGTCCGAGCGGGACGGGCTCGCCGTGAAGGACGAAGCCCCAGTGGAGCGAGGCGCGGCGGCAGGGGTCGCGGCGGCAGGGGTGGAACGAACGGCCTCCCTCGAGAGCGGCATCGTGAGGGGGCGGACTTGGGTGCGCTGGGAGCCGATGGAGTTCACAATTTAGTTATCGGCGATAAACACCTACAGTTGCTTCCATCCTACGACGTTTCGGCATTTTCGCCTTCACGCCTTCAACCTATTGGAACTACTAGGGGTCATCGCACACTGCCTGGGATCACGCTGCCACCCGTCCGGTTCGTGCTGCAGTGCGGCGGGGTTAAAATCGGGGTGTGAGCGAGCGAATGGCGAGCCAGAGAGTTGCCGTGGCGGGAGCCGTCCTGGTGGCCCTGGGCATCTTGAGCCTCTGGTTCTGGATGGGAGAACCCCCCGAGGAGCCAGAGACGAAGGCCCGTCCCAGCTCGCAGGAGGCCCGAACTGCTGCGCGTTCCCCGAACGCTCCCTCGCCCAAGCCGCCACGGGGCTCCAGAGAGGGGGCGCAACCGCTTCCTGCCGCGCCTCAAGAGGAGCCAACCGCCGATGGCTTGCTGGAGGTGGAGGTGGTGTCCGGGAACAAGCCTGTGCCAGGAGTGCAGGTGCGGCTCTACATGCGCGAGCCCGCGGACCTGCAATCCTTTCCGGCGCGATGGCACGGTGGGAGCCAGGGTGAGACGGGAGCCACGGGGCGGTGGGCCGTAGCCGCTGCTCCCGGGAGCTACTACGTGACGGCCCGCTTGCCGGGGCGTGCTCCGGGCTATGCCACCGTGGTGCATCCACCGGGCCCGGTGCGAACCCAGGTGCAGGTGCGCCTGGAGGAAGGAGCGGAGGCGTTCGGCCTCGTCCTCGAGAAGGGAACGCACGAGCCCATCTCGTTCGCGGAGGTTGTCTTCACTCCGCCGGCCGTCAGCTCCTTCTCCCAGGGAGACATGGACGCGCCCGAGGATGAGCGCCTCGTGGCCACCACCTTGGAAACAGGCGAGTTCCGGCTCCCGTTCCTGGCTCCGGGCCGCTATCGCATCGAAGCGCGTGCGCCCGGCTACGCCCCCGCGGTGCTGCCCTCCGCGCCTGTCCCCTTCGGAGGACGCATCACCCTCATGCTGAAGCCGGGCGGTCAGCTCGAAGGCGTGGTGCTCCGCGCGGATGGCCAGCCCGCCGCTGGGGCAGAGGTCCTCGCTGACAATTGGCAGCAGGGCGCGACGGTCCGCACGGACAGCGCGGGGCAGTTCTCGTTCGAGCTGCCACCAGGCACCTATGACGTGTCAGCCCGAAGCGGCGAGGAGGCCGGAGTGCTGCAGGGAGTGGCCGTCGCTGTAGGGCAACGCGTGCAGGGGTTGAGCATGCGGCTGAGCGCGGGTGCTCGGATCAGTGGGAAGGTGCTCCGGAAGGATGGCTCCCCGCTGCTGGGGGCGCGAGTGGAGGCCTGCCGCATGGAACCGGGGTGTCCCGACCTACCCCGGCAGGGTCAGGTGTTCGCGGGGACAGACGAGAGCGGCGCCTTCTCCCTGTCACCGCTGGCGGCGGGCACCTATTACATCACGGTATTCCCGGCGGGAGGTGGCCGGTTCTGGAAAGACCTGGGCAGGCTGGCCGCGGGCGAGCACTCGGATCTGACTCTCCTCTGCGAGCCCACTGTTGCTCCCGAATGCCAGCTCCAGGAGTCCGAGGAGGGCTCCCCGCAACGCACCCTGGCTTCCATTCAGGGACGGGTCGTCCACTCTCGTGGGCTTCCAGTGAGGACCGTCATCGTGGACGTCTTCTCCGCGGAACCGGCCCAGAACGGCGTCGGCCTCAGCGGGAAAGAGCGCTGGGATGCGATTCGGAAGAAGAGGGCCACCAGCTACGAGTTTCTGAGTGATCGGTTCGAGCTGCGTGGGCTCGTGCCGGGTCCCCGCCTGATCGTGTTCAGCGCGGAAGGAATGAGGTCTTCCGTCCTCCTCGACGTGCGCCCGGGCGAGCACAGGGACTTGGAGGTCACCGTGTCCCCGGCCGTCTCCATGAGAGGGCGGATCATCGATGCGGCCACGCATCAACCCTTGGATTGGGTCTCGGTGGATCACCCGCTGTCCAGCACCCTCTCGGCTGGGAAGGATGGAAGGTTCGCCTTCCGCGACCTCCCTCCGGGCGAGCAGTTCCTTCTTGTCACGTGGAAGGCCCCAGGGACAAGGACGTCCATGATGACACTCCACCTCGTGAAGCTGTCGACGAGCCCGGAGAATGACGTGGGGGACATCGAGGTGTCTGCGCCGTGAGGTCGCTGGCGCTCACTCCCAGGGTGCGACCATCAGCTCCCCGAAGCGCAGCCCCAGCTCGTGCCGCCCCACCATCGCGTGCCCCCACGCGGTGGCCTCGGCGGCCCAGGAGGCCATGTCGAGCCCGGCCGACGAGATGGCCTTCAATGGATCGCCCAGGCTCAAGCCCTTCACCAGCCGCACGTAGTCCAGCAGCGTGGGGAGCGCCTTGCCAGGGAAGATGACCTCGCTGTCGCTCGGCTTGCTCGCGATGCGAGGGCGCAGAAACGGCAGCGGTACCTCCGGAGCCCGTTGAGCCTCCATGACGCGCCGAGCCTCCTCCGCCGCGCGCTGAACCTCCTCCGCCTGGCGCCGAGCTTCCTCCGCCTGGCGCTCCAGGTCCCTGCGCCGCGACTCCGCCACCTGCCGCTGCATCTCCACTTGCCACTCCCGATCCTCGGCCTCGCGCATCGCGTCCAGCCGCTCGCGCATCAGGCGGACCTCGGTGTGGAGCTCCTCCAGGAAGTCCCGCCGGGGAGCGCGATCATCCTCTTCAGGCGGGGCCTTCCGCACCCGCTCCTCGAAGTGGGGAAACCACTCCAGGAAGCGCTCGGCCTCCGGTGCGAGCTCATCTGCTCCAGCCCGGAACGCATTGGCCAGCCCCGCCGCCGCGTAGAACACGGCCAGGGAAGCGGTCCGAGGTTGAGTCATCACCACATCGTCCACGGCGGCGAGCACACACCTCACCCGCCGAGGCACGTCCTCCGTGGGGACATCGCGCATCAACAGATCGGTCTGCCGGGCGAACCCCTCGGGATCCACCCAGCACCAGGCCTTGAAGCGCGCGACGGCATCCTCCGGCGCCGCGAGCTGCCGCTCCCACAGCTCCTGCCGCCAGGGGGCGAAGACGAAGAGCAGGTCCGCGCGCTCCTCCGGGTGTTGCTGGAAGCGCTGCCACACCGCGTCAATGAGCTCGTCCCGGCCGACGATCCCGCTCCAGTCGCGCACGGCCTGCTTCAGCGGTTCCAGCAGTGCCTTCCGGTCAGGCCCTTCCCACACCGCCATCAACAGGCGCGCCGCCTGACCCTTTGGCTCCTGCCAGCCCCGGATGCGCGAGGTGAGCGTTATCAGCGTCTGTGCGAGCGGAGCGCCGCACTCCGGATCCCGGGCCCACTGGTTCAGCAGTGGCTCCTCCAGGGAGCTCGCCAGCGCGAGGAAGCGCGAGAAGGACACGTCTCCCAAGTTGCGCGCCCGCACCTCCGCCGACTCCCGCGCGAGCGACTCCGCCGTTCCCTCCACGAAGGCCCGCACCGAGCCCGAGGGCACCGGTGGCTCTGCCGCCCAGCGAAGGAAACTTAGTGCCGCCTCACCTGGCAGTTCGCGGAGCACGACACGGGCCCAGGTGCGCCAGCGCGCCCGAGCCTCCTCGGGCCACTCGGCAAAGGGCCGGCCACCGATCAGCTCGAGGAGTGCTTTCGTGAGCCGCTCCGGGCCCTGCTCCGAGACGGAGAGCAGCGCCTCCAGCGCCTCAGGGGGCACCTCGCGTGGAAGCTGTCCGACCACGTCCTTCGCAAAGTCTGCTCCTCCTTCGCTGGCCAGTCGCGCGAAGAGCGGCAGCGAGCCCCGGGAGGCCAGGGCCTTGCGAGCCGCGGAGACGAGCTCGGGATCGGGTGAGTCGAGCGCCTCGGCGATCACCTTCTCGCTGTCGAGGCACAGCGCGCACTCGAAGCGCACATCCAGGTCGGGATGTGAGAGCCCCTGACGCAGGGCGAAGAGCACATCCACGTCGGGAGCCCCGCCGCGAGAGGCATGCACCCACGCGACGGCGATGCGGGGAGCCAGCTCCGGATGCCCCAGGGACTTCCGCGCGAGCTCCCGCACGTGCTTCCACCCCTCCGCGCCGATCCGGACCCACTGCCGCACGCGCCAGCGCGTCAGGGCGATCATCGCCTCCACCCGGGTCCTCTCTCCGTCCTCATCGAGCAGGGCGGAGTACACGCGGGACACGATGTCCGGAGAGGCCCGCCCCTGATGCATCAGCGCGAGCGCGGCCAGGCGCCGCACGTGCCAGGAGGCGCTCTTCGAGAACAGCGCCTCCAGCGTCTCGGGGCGCTCGGGAGGACCCACCTCGCGGGCCAACAGGGCCGGATCCATCGGGATCCACCCCGCGAGCAGCTCCAGCGTCTCCTCGACGAAGCCTTGCTGGAGCAGGTGAGCCTCGCAGCGCTGCACGTCCTCGATCAGGGGCCAGGCCATCTCCCACTGCGCGGCGTACTGGCGCTCCAGCTCCTCGGCCTGCCGATGATCCAGCGTGGTCACCCGCTGCGCGAGCGCGAAGCGATCCACTCCTGCGTGGAGCAGCATGCGCGCGGCGCCGTGGCGATCGAGGGGGATCTCGCCACAGCCGCACACGGAACACGGGCCCTGCGGAGGCTTGAAACGGAGGCAGGCCGGGCAGCGGAGCTCGGTGCCCCGGCGTGCGACATGCTGGGAGAGGGGGGGCATGACTCCTCTCTTAGCGCATCCTCCTCTTCCATTTCCTTGCGTTCAGTGCTGAACCCCCCTCTTCTTAGCGCGCCACCCGTCGGCGAGTAGTGTCAGGAGCGTCTCCTAAGCTGAAGAATCCCGATCCGTAACAAGTCGAGGTGACTGCATGAGTGTCTCCACCGTAGCGAAGCTGGCCATGTCCGGCATGGCCGTATCCCTGTTGATGGCGTGCCCGAAGAACCCCACTGATCCGAATCCGAATCCGAACCCGTGCCCCACGGGAGTGACGATGACGGCGGCGCAGGCCGCGCAGGAGAAGTTCGTCACGGTGGACAAGCCGATCGCTGGCGAGTTCATCGTCGTGCTGAAGGAGACGCCTCCGGGCTCGACGCCGCAGCCGGTGCAGCCGCTCGCGCAGCAGCTCTCCACGCAGTATGGCGGCACGGCGTTCACCATCTACGAGCACGCGCTGCGCGGCTTCGCCAGCAAGATGACCGAGGACCAGGCGAAGGCCATGTCCAATGATGGCGAGGTCGCCTACGTGCAGCAGAACCAGGAGATCGTGGCGTTCGACACGCAGTCCAATGCCACCTGGGGCCTGGACCGCATCGACCAGCGCGACCTGCCGCTGGACAAGACGTACAGCTACAACGTCCAGGGCAAGGGCGTGCACGCGTACATCATCGACACGGGCATCCGCGTCTCGCACAGCGAGTTCGAGGGGCGCGCGGACGTGGGGTTCGACGCCATCAACGATGGGCAGAAGGGCAATGACTGCAACGGCCACGGCACGCACGTGGCAGGCACGGTGGGCGGGCGCACCTGGGGCGTGGCGAAGAACGTGCTGCTGCACGCAGTGCGCGTGCTGAGCTGCTCGGGCTCGGGCTCGACGGCCGGAGTGGTGGCGGGCATCGACTGGGTGACGGCCAACAAGCAGCTGCCGGCGGTGGCGAACATGAGCCTGGGGGGTGGTGCGGAC
>Ga0247822_10000917_pt1 | contig 17114 bp, 13 predicted proteins | sample 13C_Cellulose_Da_FD_192423 | JGI IMG/M metagenome (GOLD analysis project Ga0247822, IMG submission 192423) | Soil microbial communities from agricultural site in Penn Yan, New York, United States - 13C_Cellulose_Day30 | ecosystem: Environmental > Terrestrial > Soil > Agricultural land | place...
ACCGGGATGGCGTCGGCGGCGAGACCGATCCGAAGGCCCGGCTACACGCCCTCGCGCGCGTGCTCGAGGCCGCGCCCGGTCCGGTCGCGATGACCTCGAAGCTACCGGGGCTCGACGTCAAGCTCCGCGGTCGCCGCGTGCTGCGCATCGCGTGGCCGGTGCCCGAGACCGCCGCGCGCAAGCAGCTGTGGCTGCGCGCGCTCGACGACGATGCGGCGACCGTCGAGCGCGGCCTCGACGAGCTCGCGCTGCGCTATCGCATGGGCGCGGGCACGATCGCCGCGGGTGCCGCTGCTGCACGCACGCTCAAGGAGGCGCGCGGCCACGCCGCCGTGCTCGAGCTGCACGATCTGCAAGAAGGCATCCGCACGAACATCGCCGAGCGCATGGGCGAGCTCGCGACGCGCGTCGAGGTCAAGCAGACGTGGAACGACCTCGTGCTGCCTCCCGAGACGCTCGACGACGTGCAGGGCCTCGTCGCGCGCATTCGCCACGCGCACCTCGTCTACGAGCAGTGGGGCTTCAAGCAGAAGATGCCGCGCGGCATCGGCGTCGCCGCGCTGTTCAGCGGCCCGCCCGGCACCGGCAAGACGATGGTCGCCTGCCTGCTCGCGCGCGAGCTCGACCTCGAGCTCTATCAGGTCGACCTCTCGAAGGTCGTCTCCAAGTGGGTCGGCGAGACCGAGAAGCAGCTCGCGCGGATCTTCGAGGCCGCGGACGCCGGGCACGCGTTGCTGCTGTTCGACGAGGCCGACTCGCTGTTCGCCAAGCGCACCGAGGTCAAGTCCGCGGTCGATCGCTACGCGAACCTCGAGGTCAACTACCTCCTGCAGAGGATCGAGAGCTTCGGCGGCGTCACCATCCTGACCACGAACCTCGACACCAGCATCGATCCCGCGCTGCGCCGCCGCCTCGCCAGCCACATCGTGTTCCACGCCCCCGAGCAGGCGGAGGCCGAGCAGCTGTGGGAGCGCATGCTCGCGGTCGGCGCGCCCGTCGCCAGGCCGCTCGCGCTCGACAAGCTCGCCAAGGCGTTCCCGGCGATGGTCGGCGCGAACATCCGCAACGCCGTGCTCGCCGCTGCGTTCATGGCCGCGGCGGAGGGCGCCGCGATCTCGATGTCGCACCTCGAGCGCGCCGCGCGCGGCGAATACCGCGCGATGGGACGCGCGCTGTGATGACCTAGCCACAAGACCGGGCGCGAGCCCTGTCTCGCTGACGGATCGCGCGGTAGAACGATGCCGCCGTGAGCAGCCTCCGCTCCTCCCTGGCCTACCTGCGGCCGTATCGCAGGCAGATCATCATCGGGCTCGTGATGCTCGCGGCCACCAACGCCGCGTACCTCGGCGTGCCCGCCATGATGCAGCGGGCGATCGATGCGCTCGGTGACGGCGACCGCGGCTACATCGCCACCCTGGTCGGCTGGATGGTCGTGTTCGCGGTGCTGACCGCGGTCACGCGCATCGCCTCGCGCGTCCTCATCTTCAACGCGGCGCGCGCCGCCGAGTACGACCTGCGCTCGGAGCTGTTCGGTCACCTGATGAAGCTGTCGCCCGCGTACTACCGCGAGCACCCGACCGGCGATGTGATGTCGCGCCTCACCAACGACGTGCAGACGGTGCGCGCGATGTGGGGTTTCGGCGCGGTCAGCCTCGGCAACGCAGTCCTGTCGTTCGTCTCGGTGCTGGGCGTGATGCTGGCGACCGATCCGCTCGTCACCGTCCTCACGATCCTGCCGTTCCCGCTCATCTACATCGTCGGCCAGGCGATGAGCCGCCGCATGTGGAGCTCGATGCGCGGCGTGCAGGAGAAGCTCGGCGCGCTGTCGTCGCGGCTGTCCGAGGACCTCGGCGCGATCCAGGTGATCAAGACCTACTCGCTCGAGCCGCAGCGGCGCGCCGGGTTCGTCGAGCAGTCGGAGTCGCTGCTGCGCGAGAACATGGAAGCCGCGAAGGCGCGCATCCAGCTCGGCCCGACGCTCAACGCGCTCGCCGCGCTCGGCATGGCGATCTTGATCCTGTTCGGCGGCCGCGCCTTCGTGCACGGCGACATGACGAAGGGACAGATCGTCGCGTTCGCGGCGTACCTCGGGCGGCTCGTGTGGCCGACGCTGACGCTCGGCTTCATGCTCGCGCTCGTGCAGCGGGGGCGCGTGTCGTGGGTGCGGCTCGCGCAGCTCGCGAGCACGCCGCCCGACATCCCCGAGGGCACGGGCGAGCCGCTGCCGGCCAAGACCACGCCCGCGCGCGTCGAGATCAAGGACCTCACGATCCGCGTGGGCGGCGCGGAGGCAGATCGCGCGATCCTCGACGGAGTGAGCCTCGTGCTCGAGCCCGGCACGGTGACCGCGATCGTGGGGCGCACCGGTGCGGGCAAGAGCACGCTCGTCGATGCGATGTGCCGGTTGATCGACGTGCCGGCGGGCAGCGTGTTCCTCGACGGCCGCGACGTGACGACGTTGCCGCTGTCGTCGCTGCGCGCCCAGATCGGCTACGCGCCGCAAGAGGCGTTTCTCTTCTCGACCACGATCGCCGACAACATCGCGATGGGCTACGGCGGTGGCACGGCGATCCCCGCGGCGCGCGCGAAGGAGCTCGAGACCGTCGTCGGCATGACCATGTCCACGGACCTCCGCGACGAGCCGCGCGTGGTCGCCGCCGCGACGCAGGCGGGGCTCGTGCGCGACCTCGCCGCGATGCCGGACGGCCTCGGCACGATCGTCGGCGAGCGCGGCATCACGCTGTCGGGCGGACAGCGCCAGCGTGTCGCCCTCGCCCGCGCCCTCGCCGCGGCGCCGCGCCTGCTCGTCCTCGATGACTCGCTGTCCTCGGTCGACGCCGACACCGAGCGCACGATCCTGCGGCACCTGCGCGAGGTCATGCACGGGCGCACGGCGGTGCTGATCAGCCACCGCATCGCCGCGATCAAGGACGCGGATCAGATCATCGTGCTCGATGAGGGCAAGGTCGTCGCGCGCGGCACGCACGCCGAGCTGCTCGCGCGCGGCGGCACGTACAGCGAGCTGTACGCCACGCAGCTCGACACCGACCTCGCCGCGAAGGAGGCTTCGTAGTGGCCGCGATCGCGCAGCCCGCCCCCAAGCCGGCCGGGCGCGGCCCCGAGGAGGAGGCGGTCCTCGGCAAGGCCTATGACGTCGCGCTGCTGCGGCGGCTGTGGCCGTACGTCCGCCCGCACTGGCGGCTGCTCGCGATGTGGGCGCTGTTCATGCCGCTCACGATCGCGCTCGAGCTCGCTCAGCCGGCGCTGTTCCAGTACGCGCTGACCACGCACATCCTGCTCGGCGATGCGGGCGCGCTGCCGTTCGATGCGGCGGCGTACATGCTGCTCGTCGTCGGACAGGGAGGCTCATCGTTCTGCGAGACCTGGTTCCTCCAGCTCGCCGGCCAGCGCACCATGCACGCGCTGCGCATCACGATCTTCGACAAGGTGCTCGCCCAGCGCGCCGCGTTCTTCGACCGCATCCCCGTCGGACGCCTAATGACGCGGATGACGAACGACATCGAGAGCCTCAACGAGATGTTCGCGCAGGGCGCGATCACGCTCGTCGCCGACGTGGTGAAGATGCTCGCGATCGTGGCCGTGATGCTGTGGAAGGACTGGCGGCTCACGCTCTTCGCCTTCCTCACGGTCCCGATCATGTTCGTGCTGGTCGAGTACTCGCGCCGGTTGATGCGTGCGTCGTTCCGCCAGATCCGCGTACGGCTCGCCGCGATGAACGCGTTCGCGCAGGAGCACCTGTCGGGCATCAAGGTCGTGCAGCTGCTCGGGCGCGGGTCCGCGGCGCAGCGCGAGTACAACGCCATCAACGCGGGCCACCGCGACGCGTACCTCGGTCAGATCCGCGCGGACTCGGCGATGTACGCCATCGTCGAGGCGATCGAATCGGTCGCCGTCGGCATCGTGCTGTGGTTCGCGTCGGGCCGGAACACCGCGGACATCCCGACCATCGGCCTCGTCGTCGTGTTCATCGAATACCTGAAGAAGTTCTTCATCCCCGTGAAGGACCTGTCGCAGAAGTACGCGGTCATGCAGGGCGCGATGGCCGCCGCGGAGCGCATCTTTCAGCTGCTCGACACCGACGAGCCGGACGGTGGCGCCGCGCGCCCCGCCGCGACGGTGCCGAGCGTGGTGGATGCGGATCGGCCGGCGCTCGAGCTGCGCGACGTCCAGTTCAGCTACGGCGCGGAGCCGGTGCTCCGGGGCGTCGATCTCGTCGTGCCGCGCGGCGCGACCGTCGCCGTGGTCGGCGCGACCGGCTCGGGCAAGTCGACGATGATCAAGCTGCTGACCCGCCTCTACGAGCGGGACCGCGGCACGATCGCGCTCGCGGGCCGCGACATCGGGGACCTGCCGCTCGCGGACCTGCGGCGCCGGATCACCGTGGTGTCGCAGGACGTGGTCCTGTTCGCGGGCCCGCTCGCCGAGAACATCACGCTCGGCCGCCCGACCACGCCCGCCGAGCTCGACGATGCCGTGCGCCGCGTCGGTCTCGACCGCGCGCTCGCCCGCCGCGCGAGCGGTCTCGCTACGAAGGTCGCCGAGCGCGGGACCAACTTCTCCGCCGGCGAGCGCCAGCTGGTCGCGTTCGCGCGCGCCCTGCTCCGCGACCCCGAAGTCTTGATCCTGGACGAGGCGACCGCCCACGTCGATCCCGAGGCCGAGGCCCTGATCGAGCGCGGCGTGGCCGAGCTCATGAAGGGTCGCACGACCCTGGTCATCGCCCACCGCCTGTCCACCATCCGCAACGCCGATCTGATCGTGGTCATGGATAAGGGTCAGGTAGTGGAGCAAGGGCGCCACGACGAGCTGGTCGCACGCGGCGGGCTGTACGCCGCACTCGAGCGGACGTTCCGTCGCCAGGATGGTTGATCGGGACCCGGGCGCGGTATGCTCGGGTAAATCATGTCCGTAGGGTTACAGGCGTTACGTGACGCGATCGAGGCGATGGCTGATGGCGCCATCGTCGCTGACACGCGTACCGGCGACGTCCTCGTGAACCGCTCCGCGCGCGAGATGCTCGGCATCCCTGAAGGCGCGGAGGTCAACACCACCTACCTCAAGGACACCGTCGGCTTCTATCCTTTCGATCTCGCGACGGGCAGCGATGGCCATCCGATCCGCGAGGAGGTGCGCATCGGGGACCGCGTGCTGCACTCCGTGGTCACGCCCTTGCGCGAGGCAGGCGCGTCGACCGGCGCGATCGTGATCCTGCGCGACCTCGGCGACACCGCCGACGTGGCGCGGCGGCGCGCAGAGTTCGCCCAGGTGATGTCGCACGAGCTGCGAACACCGCTGACGTCGATCGCCGGAGCACTCGACATCGTGCTCTCGGGGTACACGGGCGCGCTGTCCGACAAGCAGCTGCGGTACGTCGACATGGCGCGCCAGGCCGCGACGCGCATGAACCAGCTGGTGGATCAGCTGCTCGACCTCGCCCGCGCGCAGGCCGGCACGATCACGGTCGCCGCGGCGCCCGTGCAACTCGATCGCCTCGCCCGCGAGGTCATCGATCGCTATCGCAGCGCGGCCGTCGCCAAGCAGCAGACCATCGTGCTCGGCGCATCGTCCGACGACATCCACATCCTCGGCGATCCGGAGCGGCTCTCGCAGGTGCTCGGCAACCTCGTCACCAACGCGATCCGATTCGCGCCGACGGGCGGCGTGATCGATGTGCAGGTGTTCGGCTCGCCGCTGTCCGAGGACGCGGTCGGGGTCTCTGTGCACAACTCCGGCGAGCCGATCCCCGAGGAGGATCGCGAGCGCGTGTTCGAGCCGTTCTCGGCGTCGAGCCGGCGCGTCGGCGGCACCGCGCTCGGGCTGTCGATCTCGCGCACGATCATCGAGGCGCACGGCGGCCGGATCTGGGTCGAGTCCGGCATCTCCGGCACCAAGTTCGTGTTCACGCTGCCGGTGTCGCCGAGGACCGAGCGCACCGCCGCCCTGCCGAGCGCGCTCGAGCCCGCGCCGCGCCGCCGGGGCCTCGGCGAGGGTGCCTCGGCGCTCGTCGTCGACGACGATCCGCGCCGGGCGCTGCTGCTCAAGGGCCTGTTGATGGCGCTGACCGAGCGCGTCCACGTCGCGCACACCGTCGACAACGCCCTCGCGATGGCGCGCACCGAGCATCCCGTGCTCGCGGTCGTCGCCGGCGCGATGGCCGACGTGCTGCCGCTGCTCGCGATCCTCGAGCACGATCCGGACACCGCCAAGACCGCGGTCATCGTCGTCGGCGATGCCGAGCGCCGCGTCGACATGCTCGCGGCCGGCGCCGACGACCTGCTCGAGTTCCCGATCCAGCCCGCCGCGTTCCGGGATGCCTGCCTGCGCCTCGTGGAGTCGGGCCGGCGCGAGGCACCGCGCGTGCTGGTCGTCGACGACGATCCGTCGATCCGCACGATCTGCCGCGAGGTGCTCGAGCTCGGCGGTTACCAGGTGCGCGACGTCGGCTCGGCGAACGCCGCGCTCGCCGAGGCCCGCCGGTTCCGCCCCGACATGATCCTCATGGACGTGCTGATGCCCGGGATCGACGGCTATCGCGCCGCCGAGATGATCCGCGCCGACGCCGCGATCGCGATGGCGCCGATCATGTTCCTCTCGGCGCGCGGCGACACGGCCGACAAGGTCCGCGCGTTCCGCTCGGGCGCCGAGGACTACATGGTCAAGCCGTTCGACGCCGCCGAGCTGCTCGCGCGCGTCGCCAAGGCCCTCGACCGCCAGGCGCGCGAGCTCGGAGCCTCGCCGACGACGCAGCTCCCCGGCGCGGATGCGATCCAGGCCGAGATCGAGCGCCGCATCGCGTTCGGCGATCCCACGGCGGTCGCGTGCTACCTCGACCTCGACAACCTCAAGGCGTTCAACGACTACTACGGCTACGCGAAGGCGAACGCCGTGATCCGCCAGACCGGCGACGTGATCCGGCAGATCGTCACGCACGCGGGCGGGCCCGGTGACTTCATCGGTCACATCGCCGGCGACGACTTCGTGTTCGTCACCAGCGAGGAGCACGCGGACGCCGTGTGCAAGGGCATCTGCGAGCGCTTCGATCAGCTGATCCGCCTCTATTACGATCCGAGCGATCGCGCGCGCGGCTACATCGAGACCAAGGACCGCTACGGCGTCCCGCGCAAGTTCCCGATCATGAGCCTCTCGATCGCCGCGATCTCGCTGACGCGCGCGAAGACCTACGCGGGGCTCGCCGAGCTCGCGGCCGTCGGCAAGCGCACCGCGAAGGCCATCCCTGGCTCGTCGTACGTGCGCGACGGCCAGACCATGGTGCTCGCGACGCCCGGCGGGCCGCTCACCGCGAGCGGTTGAGCCGCGGAGCCGGCTCGTTAGCGGACGTCGTGCACGTGCCCAACGTGCTCGTCCACGTACACGAGCTCGCGGCGAAATGATTGCGAGCTCCTGGTCCGTCGTGCGGCCTCGACGAGCTCAGTCTTCGCAGGCCGCGCGCTTGCTGAACCGGCGGCCCGGGCAGGTGCCCGAGGTTCGGAACGTGACGCCATCGCATCCACAGTACGGCCGCAGGTCCTTCGTGCACATGCGGCTCGCCGGCACGCAGGTCCCCGGCGTGCTCGCGTCGCAGCCCTCGCCCTCGCATACGCCCGAGGCGCACTCGCCACCCGCGAGGCAGCTGCCGCCGTCCGGGACGAGGCCGGCTACGGCGCCAGAGCCCGCCGAGGTGTCCGTGCTCGGCTCCGTGGTCGCCGGCGGCGGCGGCTCGGTCGTCGACGCGGGCTGCTTCGGAGCGGACGAGCAAGCACAGACGAGCACCGCGATCGCGAGGACGGGAAAGCGCATGGCAAATGCTATCACCGCGCGTGCAGCGCGGCCGACCGTGATCGGCGGCGTCGACGGCGTCAGCTCGAGGTGGCGACCGACGAGCACGCGGTCACTGCTGTAGAGGATGACGAGGCGCAGCGGCAGGTCGGACACCGGCGCAGGCTACCACCAGGTGTCGTTGTCCTCGGCGATGCCGACGATGTCCTCGAGGTCGTGCACGTGGCCGTTCTTCGTGCGCAGGCGGCCGGAGAACGTGCCTACGACGTGGCGCAGGCGATGGCGCACGAGCGGAACCTCGAGCTTCTGCTCGACGTGCGCGACGGGGTTCATGTCGAGGTCGAGCGTGTCGCCGGCCTGGATCCGCCACGGGCTCGCGATGTCCTCGCCTTGCGCGGTGAGCCGGACCTCGGCGAGCGCGTCGCGCTTGCCATCGACCCACACGGCGTTCTCGCTGACCGGAGCATCGGGCGTGGGATCGACGAGGTTGAGCCCGAGCACCTTGCCGTGCTTGGTGCGGCCGCACAGCGCGATCCACTTCCAGACCGTGTGGCGCAGCGCGTACATCTTCGTGTAGTCGAGCGTGCCGAACGCGTGGCCCGAGCGCAGCTCGAGCGTGCGCCCACCGACGCTGACGTTGCCGGTGACGCCGAACGCGCCGAACTTGTGCGTGTAGTTCCAGCGCCCGCCCGCGAGCGGCACGCACAGCGAGAAGTGCTCGTCGGCGGCGCCGCTGTCGAAAGCGAGCTCGGCGGAGAGCGCCCCGCCCTGCTCGGTGTCGGCGTTGATCGCGACGGCGAACCGGCGCCCCGCGTCGAGGTTGTCGATCGTGATCCCGAGGCCGCGCGTCTTGAACCGGTGCTGTCCCCGAACGCTGGTCGGCTCGACCCGGGTGCCGACCGCCATCGGCGTGATGCCGAACTTCTGGTGCACGCGTCCGGTCGGCAGCTCGACGGCGTAGACGAAGCCGTTGCCGGCGAAGCCCGCCGTCCCGATGATGAACGCGACGAACAGGTCGTCGCTCACCGCCGTCATGTACTGCCAGCTCTTGAGCCGGAACCTGGCGCGGTAGGCCGCCTCGGCGCGGCCGACGGCGGGCATCCCGGCGAGCCGATCGAGCGCGTGGACGATCGGCGCGTCCTCGAGGTTCGGATCGGCGAGCGGATGATCCCACTGCCCGACGATCGGTGCCGTGCCGCGGCGCGCGACGAGATCTCCCACGATCAGCCGCCGAGCTCGATGCCGATGCCCTTGGCCGTGCGCACGAGCTCGCCCGCCGGATCGACGAGCTTGAGCTTCTTGACCGCCTTCTCGATCGGCTTGGCGACGAGGTGGCCGCTGTCGAGCGCGGCGACGTGGCCGAACTTGCCCTCGGCGATCAGCTCGACGGCCTTCACGCCGAACCGCGTCGCGAGCTCGCGGTCGAACGCACACGGCGAGCCGCCGCGCTGGATGTGGCCGAGCACCGTGGTGCGCACCTCGTAGTCGGTCTTCTCGGTGATCATCTCGGCGAGCCGCTGGCCCGCGCCGCCGAGCTTCTCCTGCTTGGTCGCGTCGCCCGCGGTGACCACCGCGTGCACGCCGCCCTTGGGCTTCGCACCCTCGGCGACCACGATGATCGAGTAGCTGACGCCGCGGCCGTGGCGGCGGTGGATCGACTCGATCACGCGGTCGAGGTCGTACTCGATCTCGGGGATGAGGCAGACGTTGGCGCCGCCCGCGAGCGCCGAGGTCAGCGCGATCCAGCCTGCGTAGCGGCCCATGACCTCGACGATCATGATGCGCTCGTGACTCTCGGCCGTGGTGTGGAGACGCTCGATCGCCTCGGTCACGATCTCGACGGCGGTCTGGAACCCGACGGTGTAGTCGGTGGCCTCGAGATCGTTGTCGATGGTCTTGGGCACGCCGACGATGCGCGTCGCGCCCCGCTGGATGAACTTCTGACCGAACGACATCGTGCCGTCGCCGCCGACGACGATCAGGCCGTGCAGCTCGAGCTTGGCGAGGTTCGCCAGGCAGCGCGCCGAGACGTCGTGGATCTCGACGCGGTTGTCGGGCAGCTTGACCGGGTAGGCGAACGGGTTGGCGCGGTTCGACGAGCCGAGCATGGTGCCGCCGCGCGGCAGCAGGTGCGAGACGTTCGCGACGGTGAGGTCGACGTACTCCTCTTCGTAGAGGCCCTCGAAGCCGTTGCGGATGCCGACGACCTCCCAGCCGAAGGTCTGCCGGGCATGCAGCGTGGCGGCGCGGATCACGCCGTTGAGCCCGGGGCAGTCACCGCCGCCGGTCAGGATCCCGATGCGCGTACTCATACGAACCGGACAGTATCAGGAGGCGGCGCGGTCGATCACGCGCAGCCGGGCGCGGAGGTGATCTGGCAGCTTCGCGAGGTTCTCCGGGTCGTCGTCGACGATCAGGCCGCGGCAGGACGCCGCGCCACAGGCGCACGGCTCGGCCACGTCCGCGATGAACGCGTAATCGTACGTGAGCTCCTCGCCGGGCTCGATGTCGCGCAGCGCCACCCACCAGGCGCGCAGCGTGTCGGCCTCGTGGTCCCACTTCGAGCACACCTCGGAGTTGGGATCGCAGGAGTGGTTGATCCAGCGCGTCTGACACGCGAGGTCCCAGAACAAGAGCTCGCCCTTGCCCGAGTCCTCGCCCGGTACGACGAGGGCGTAGGTGTCATCGAACTCCGCGTCCTCGAGGTAGAGCACGCCGTCGCCATAGCAGATGATCTCGCCCGCCTTGAACGGGCGCAGCGCGATCACGCCGTAGCCATGAATCTTGGAGTGAACGACGCGCAGCCCATCGAGCAACGGCATGGCGCGTATCTTCACGAACCACACGCGGACTGCAAGGCCCCCGGCATGGACGATCGCGCAGGAACTGATAGATTTCCGGTCGCGATGGCAAACAAGCTGAAGGTCGGAGTCCTCGGCGCGACCGGCATGGTCGGCCAGCGGTTCGTGTCCCTCCTCGAGCACCACCCGTGGTTCGAAGTGACCGTCGTCGCCGCGAGCCCGAGCTCCGCCGGCAAGCTCTACGCGGACGCGGTGCACGAGCGCTGGGCGCTCGGCTCCGAGATCCCGACGCACGCGAGCGAGCTCGTCGTCAGCAACGCGTCCGACATCGACGGCATCGCGTCGCGGGTCGACTTCGTGTTCTGCGCGGTCGACATGGACAAGGCCGCCACCGCGAAGCTCGAGGAAGACTACGCGCGCGCCGAGACGCCGGTGGTGTCGAACAACTCGGCGCACCGGTGGACGCCCGACGTGCCGATGATGATTCCGGAGATCAACTCGGATCACGCGGCGGTGATCGAAGCGCAGCGGCGCCGGCTCGGCAGCAAGCGCGGCTTCGTCGCCGTGAAGCCGAACTGCTCGATCCAGAGCTACGTCCCGGCGATCCACCCCTTGCGATCGTTCGGACCGACCAAGCTCGCGGTGTCGACCTACCAGGCGATCAGCGGCGCGGGGAAGACGTTCGAGACGTGGCCCGAGATGGTCGACAACGTGATCCCGTACATCAAAGGCGAAGAGGAGAAGAGCGAGCAGGAGCCCCTCAAGATCTGGGGCACGCTCGAGGGCGGCAAGATCGTGAATGCGACCGCGCCGACGATCACCGCCCAGTGCATCCGCGTGCCCGTGAGCGACGGTCACATGGCGGCCGTGTTCGTCGCGTTCGAGCGCAAGCCGACGAAGGAGCAGATCCTCGCCGCATGGAAGGAGTACGCCGGCAAGCCGCAGCACAAGAAGCTGCCGAGCGCGCCGGCGCCGTTCCTCCACTACTTCGATGAGGAGACGCGCCCGCAGACGCGCCTCGATCGCGAAGCCGGCCACGGGCAGGCGGTGTCGATCGGCCGGCTGCGCCCCGACGCGATCTTCGATTGGCGCTTCGTCGCGCTCTCGCACAACACGGTGCGTGGCGCTGCGGGTGGTGCGGTGCTCACGGCGGAGCTGCTCGCGAGCGACGGCTATCTCACCGCGAAGTGAGCCATTGTCCGACAGCAGCGCAACGTAGAGATCACGTCCGGCACGCTGTGTGAGCAGGCTTGCGAACGTCTCTCAAGCCGTGTCGAATTCGCACAGTGACGACACCGCGATTCAGCCGAGTTGTCGTCGGAGATGCACGTGCTTGTGCACGTGTTTGCACGTAGACATCACGCTCAATTGTTCAGCTTGCCTGAATTTCGCTTCCAGGCGAGCCTAGAGATTCATGGCCAAAAGTCCTCCTCCAGAGCGGCGTCGCAAACGCGACACCGCGACGCCCCGTGTGTCGCTCGCTCGCGGCACGCGGGACGCGATCCAGCCGATGGGATTGGACGAGGCGGAGGCACTGGAGCTCGACGAGGAGCTCGTCCCCGAGGTCACCGAGACCGGCGACGAGGCCGCGATCGATGCGCGCATGCTCGCGCTCGGACAGCGCCGCTTCGGCATCTCGAGCTTCCGGCCCGGCCAGGCGCTCGCGATCCGCAACGTGCTCGCCGGCATCGACACGCTCGCGATCATGCCGACCGGAGCGGGTAAGAGCCTCTGCTATCAGCTGCCGGCGCTCGAGCTGCCCGGCGTGACGCTGGTCGTGTCCCCGCTGATCGCGCTGATGAAGGACCAGCACGACAAGCTCGACCAGCTGCAGATCGAGGTGCTGCGGCTCGACTCGACGCTGTCCCCCCGCGACGAACAAGCGGCCCTCGCTCGACTGTCGGAGAACCGGCCGTGCATCGCGTACGTGACGCCGGAGCGGCTCGGCGAGCCGCGGTTCCGCGAGCGGCTCGCGACGGTCAACGTGTCGCTGTTCGTCGTCGACGAGGCGCACTGCATCTCGCAATGGGGACACGACTTCCGCCCCGCGTACCTCGGACTCGGCGAGGCGGTCGCCGCCCTCGGCAGGCCGCCGGTGCTCGCGCTGACCGCGACCGCGCCGCCGAAGGTCAAGGACGACATCCTCGCGCAGCTCCGGCTCTCCGAGGATGGCGAAGCGTCGGTGATCGACATCGGGCTCGATCGGCCGAACCTGCGGTACCACGTGATCAAGGCGGCGAGCGAGCGCAAGAAGCAGGCGCTGCTGCTCCGGCTGATCGAGAAGCAGCAGGGCTGCGGCATCATCTACGCCGCGACGGTGAAGACCGTCGACGCGCTCGCCGACTTCTTGTGGTCGCAGGGCGTCGAGTGCGGGCGCTATCACGGCCGCATGCGCGCGAAGGATCGCGAGCGCGTGCAGAGCGCGTTCATGGAGCAGAGCGAGCCGCGCCTGATGGTCGCCACCAACGCGTTCGGTCTCGGCGTCGACAAGCAGGACCTCCGGTTCGTCATCCACTACAACTTCCCGGGCTCGCTCGAGAGCTACTACCAGGAAGCCGGGCGCGCGGGACGCGATGGTCAGCCCGCCGACTGCGTGCTGCTCTATCAGCCCGAGGACAAGCGGATCCAGAGCTTCTTCCTCGGTGGCCGGTATCCGACGCCCGAACAGACGCGCGCCGTCGCCGAGGCGCTCGTACATGTCACCGACGGTGCGATCGCCACCGATGACACCGACGACAACGACGACGTGTACAAGCCGGTGAAGGACATCGCCGAGCGCGCGGATGCGCCGGCGAAGAAGGCGCGGGTCGTGCTGTCGTTCCTCAAGGAGGTCGGGTTCGCCGCCGAGGCGCCGGGCGCGCGGTTCGCGCCGCTCGCCACCGAGCCGCCGAGCATCGAGAACCTCGCGCGCGCCGCGAGCCGGTACGAGCAGAAGCGCGCCCAGGACCGCGCCCGGCTCGCCTCGATGCTGCGCTACGCTCAATCGCACCTGTGCCGGACGCGCCTGCTCGTCACGTACTTCGGGTACACGGACGCGGCCGCATGCGGCACCTGCGATAACTGCCTGCGCAGCGCGAAGGCCGCAGCTCCGCGCGAGGCCGAGACGGTGGCCGCGGCGCTGGCGGCGCGGCGCGCCGGTTCCGACCCCGAGGCGCGCAGGGCGCTGCTCGAGGAGGCGCTACGCCGAGGGCGCGGGGGCCGCGGGCGCGCGCTCAAGATCGAGCGCGTGAAGCGCCCCGTGTTCGGTCCGCTCGAGAAGGGCGACATCGTCCGCCACGCCACCTGGGGTGAGGGCGAGGTCGTGCGCGTCGTCGGCGACAGCGTCTACACGTTCTTCCCGGTGCACGGCGAGAAGCTGCTGAAGACCAGCTTCCTCGAGAAGATCGAAAATTAGTCGTCGGCACGTCGCATGCTTCGCCTCCCGTAGGAGGAAGTCATGCCGAAGTTCATGGATGTCCATACCGAGATGAAGGGCATCGATCGCGACAAGCTGGTGGAGGCTCACAAGGCCGACACCGATATCGAGGACAGCGAGGGAGTTCGCTTCCTGCAGGCGTGGGCCGATCCGGTCAGCGGCAAGGTGTTCTGCTTGTCGGAAGGTCCGAACAAGGAAGCGATCCAGCGCATCCACGAGCGCGCGGGCCACAAGGCCGACGAGATCTACGAGATCTCCCTCGAGGTCTAGCTACGCTTCGTCGGGGATTCCCTGTGCGGCGGTGCGCTGACGATGGATCTCGTACAGCGCGATCGCCGCGGCGACCGAGACGTTGAACGAGCCGACCGCCGAGCGCGCCATCGGGATGACCGCGTGGAAGTCGCAGTGCTTGGCGACGAGTGGGCGCACGCCGGTGCCTTCTGCGCCCATCACGAGCACGAGGGGGAGCGTCGCGTCGATCTCGGCGAGCGGCACCGCGCCTTCGGTCGCGTGCACCGCGACGCGCCACAGGCCGTGCTCGCGAAGGTCCTCGAGTGCGCGCACGAGGTTGCCGACCTGAACGACGGGCAGCAGCTCGCTCGCCCCGGCACTCGCCTTCGCGGTCACGGCGGTCACCGCGGCCGCGCGGTGCTCGGGGATGATCACGCCGCGCGCGCCCAGCAGGTACGCCGACCGCAGGATCGCACCGAGGTTGCGAGGATCCTCGACGCCATCGAGCGCGACGATCAGCGGCGGGCCACTGCTCTCGCCTGCGGGCTGCAGCAGGTCGTCGAGCTCGGCATACACGAAGGGCCCGAGCCACGCGACCACGCCCTGATGCACCGCGCCCTCCCCGGCCGCACCGTCGAGGAGCTCGCGCTCGCGCTCCTCGACCTTGACGCCCACCGCGCGCGCCGCCGCGACCAGCGAGGCGACCGGATCGCTGCCCACGCGACCCGCGCGATGCACGTCGACCCACAGCGCGCGCACGCTCGTGGGCTTGCGATCGATCAGCTCGCGCACCGGGTTCGCACCGTAGACCACGCGCTCTCCGGGCCCGCGCACGGGCGCGGCCGCCGCGCCGCGGTGCTCGTCGCGCCCGCGGTGCTCGTCACGGCCGCGGGGCTCGTCGCTGGCACGTGCGTCATCGCGGTATCCACGCGCATCGGATCGACCACCGCGTGGGTCGACGCGATATCCGCCGCGCGCATCGCCGCCTCCCACCGGTCCGCCGCCTCCGCCGGGTCCGCGGCCTCCGCCGGGTCCGCGGCCTCCGCCGGGTCCGCGGCCTCCGCCGGGTCCGCGGCCTCCGCGTCGATCATCCCGCTTGCCGTTCATGATCGCCTCACGCCGCGAGCTCCGCGACGACGGCGCGTGCGGCGACAGCCGGGTCCGGCGCGTCGCGCAGCGGGCGGCCGACGACGACGAGATCGGCGCCGGCCGCGCGTGCCTGTGCGGGCGTCATGATGCGCTTCTGGTCACCGGCGGCGGCGCCGGCCGGGCGCACGCCCGGGGTCACGACGAGGAAGCCCGCCGGAACGACGGCGCGGATCGCGGCGACCTCGTGCGGCGACGCGACGACGCCGGCGCAGCCTGCCTCGGCGGCGAGCTTGGCGCGGAGCGTGACCAGCTCCGCGATCGGGCCACGCGCGCCGATCGCGGCGAGGTCCGCCTCGTCCAGCGAGGTCAGCACGGTGACGGCGAGGACCCCCAGCGACGGTCCCGCCGCCTTCACCGCGGCCTCGAGCATCGCGCGCCCGCCGCCCGCGTGGACGGTGAGCAGGCCGGCGCCGAGCGAGGCCACACGCGAGGTCGCGCGCGCGACGGTCTCGGGGATGTCGTGGAGCTTGAGGTCGAGCATCACGGCGCGCCCGTGCGCGGTGAAGGCGGAGACGATAGACGGCCCTTCGGCGCAGAACAGCTCGAGCCCGAGCTTGTACCAGCTCGGCACGCCGCCGAGCCGCTCGACGAGCGCATCGGCCTCGGCGCGTGAGGGCGCGTCGAGCGCCGCGATCAGTCGGTTGCCGATACCGGTGAAGGCCATGGCGGGCTTGTACCACCCAACGCTCGGGGGTTGCTCATCGATCGTCAACGCGCTGACGCGTCAGCGCGCGACGCGGATCGCGAACGCTCCGGCGGTCTCCTCGGCGATCGTGTAGACAACCCCCGGATCGGCGCGGCGGTGCTCGCGGTCGAACTTGATCGTGCCGGTCAGCCCCACGAGCTCGCCGGTCGCGAGCGTCTGGGCGAGACCGGCGCGGCCGGAGCCCCGTGCGGCCGCGGCGAGCTGCGCGGCGTCGTACGCGTACGCCTCGAGGAAGCCGGGGGCGCGGCCGAACGCGGCGATAAAACGATCGAGGAACGCCTTGCTCGCGGGGTCCTTGTCGTCGGGGTAATAGCCGGGTGCGAACAGCGCGCCCGTCGAGTGACGGCCGGCATCGACGAGGTACGCGGCCGTCAGGTTCTCGGCCGTCGAGAGCAGGAGGATGGGCCGGCCGCCGATCACCTTCTTGGTGCCGACGGGCTTGGGGATCTTGCCGGTCGCGGCGAGCGCGGGCGCGATCAGCCCGAGCACGTCGGCCTGCGCGGGCGCGAACACCGCGTCCCACTCGCCGGTCAGCTTCGCGGTGAAGCCGGCGAACGACTTCGTATCGGCCTTGTAGGTCACCGTCGTCACGATCGTGCCGCCGCCCCGCTTCACCTCGTCGACGAACGCCGCGGTCATCGCGCGGCCGTAGCCGTTCTCGGAGGCGAGCACGGCGAACTTGCGGACGCCCTTGGCGAGCGCTCGCTGTGCGAGCACGCGGCTGCGCGCCTCGCCCGAGTGGATCATGTGGAACACGAACCGACCACCCGCGTTCTTCTCGGCGGCGGTCGACAGGCTGAGCAGCGGGACGCCCAGGTTGTCGGCGCGGCTGCCGGCGGCATCGACGGAGGCGGAGTCGATCGGCCCGATCACGGCGACCACGTTGCCGCGCGCGAGGTCCTCGACGGCGCTCGCCGACGCGGCCGCGTCGGTCGCGGCGCGCACCTCGACGGCGGCGACGCCCTGACCGTCGGTCACGCCCGCGGCGAGCCCGAGCCCGGCCGCGGGCGTGACC